>Ga0208279_1000050_pt1 | contig 108458 bp, 100 predicted proteins | sample AntAceMetag02UKM_FD_184766 | JGI IMG/M metagenome (GOLD analysis project Ga0208279, IMG submission 184766) | Saline lake microbial communities from Ace Lake, Antarctica - Antarctic Ace Lake Metagenome 02UKM (SPAdes) (version 2) | ecosystem: Environmental > Aquatic > Non-marine Saline and... | reverse complement strand
AACACTGTCAAGATCGAGACCTGCTTTGGTGCCGGCTGTCCTTCACTCAACGAAACAAGATCGTAGAGTACACTCGCCGCGGGGATAATCATCCACAGGGCCACCAAACCCGTATTTTGCCCTGGAATGATCGACAGAGCAAACAACAGCAAGAGGTGTCCGGGAAAGAGGGGGAGAAGATTGGCCACCGGGTGGCTCTCGATCGCATTGTCTGCCGCTAATTTGCGGCGGGAACGAATGATAAGATAGACGATGAACAGCAATGTCTCCACAGAGATCGCGATCTGGAGGAAGGTGGGGAGGTGTCCGACAGCGAGAGTAATTCCCAGAAGGGCGAGGACAAGAGGATACGACCAGGCGGGGAGAGAGTCTTTCTTGTTCATATTTATATTCCAGGAAGGAGAAGATGCGCAATTAGGAAGAGCGAGGCAAATCCGAGCACATCGGTGACCGTGGGAAGCAAGATCCCCGCGGCAAGAGCGGGATCTTTCCCCATCGCGCGCAAGGAAACTGGGATTAACACCCCTGCTGCCCCAGCGACGAACATGTTAACAATCATCGCCAAACACGCCGCTACACCCAGCATGATCTCGCCTTTCCACAGGTACGTGACAATGCCAATCGTTATGCCGATGAAGGCCCCATTTGCTACGCCAAGCAGCGCCTCTTTGCCCAGCAAATGCCAGCCGCGTTGCTGGTCAAGCTCACCCAAGGCCATCCCGCGGGTGATTATCGTCACTGTCTGCATGCCGGCGCTCCCCCCTTGTCCGGCAACCACTCCCATAAGGACTGCCAGTGCGGCCATCTTTGCGATTGAAGTTTCGAAGATCCCGACGACCATCGCCGCCAGCAGCGCCGTTCCCAGGCGAACGTATAGCCAGGGAAGGCGCATGCGTAAGGAAGCAGCGAGGGATGTATCGACTCCCTCCTCCATTGGCACACTCGCCATTCCGTAGATGTCCTCGGTCGCCTCTTCACGGATGACATCAATTACGTCATCGATAGTGATGATTCCCAACAACTTCTGGTCCTCGTCGACAACCGGTAGAGCGTAGTAGTTGTACTTATCGAACAAATGGGCTACGTCTTCCACATCCGCATCAACCGGAACGGATACGGCATCCCGCTTGAGAAGCTTCGCCAGCGGAGTGCCGGGCTGAGCGAGCGCCATGTCACGCAACGAGAAGACGCCCTGTAAGTTACCCTGCTCATCAACTGCATAGGCGTAGTAGATCGTCTCCACTTCTTCTACCTTTCTCCGCAGAAAATCAATCGCTTCCTGAACCGACATATCAATCGGAAGCGCAACGACCTCCGGCGACATCAATCCGCCAGCCGTGTCCGGTGGGTAGGTCAGAAGGCCTGATAGTACCTTGGCGTCTTCCTTCCCTAAGTGAGAGAGGAGTTCCTCCTGCACGTTGTCCGGAAGCTCGTCCAACACGTCGACGGCATCATCAGGATCCATTCGGGAGAGGATCTTGATCGCCTCATCGCGATTGATCTCGCTCAAGAGTTCGGCCGAATCCTCAGGCTCCATCTCTCCAAGCGGCTCCGCTGCCGCGTGACGCAAGAATAAGCGATGGAGAAGCTCCGTTGCCTCCTCATCCGATAGCTGAGAAAGCACCTCGGCGACATCAGCCGGGTGCTTGAGCAACAGATCACGTAACAAGATCTTTTTCTCCATCGTACACCTCTTCGTGTTTCCAATTATACCGTGCATCACGTACCAAGAAACCCTAAGCACGTTGCTGCTGGCAAGCCATCGCGTGTGGAGGTACTCTTACTTCCGGGAGGCAAGATGAATACTACAATCATCAATGGCAGACGGCGGTCGATGGTTCTCGCACCCGAGACGATGGTGGCAACAAGCCAACCGCTCGCTGTACAGGTAGGCATTGACATATTGAAGCGTGGAGGAAACGCAATCGATGCCGCTATTGCGGTCAACGCCATGCTTGGCCTGGTCGAACCGATGAGTTGCGGCCTTGGGGGAGACTTGTTCGCTATCGTGTGGGATGCCGGCTCGCAAAGCTTGTATGGCTTGAATGGGAGCGGCTGTTCTCCCTATTCTCTCACGAGGGATGTCTTTTCCGATAGAGAGCTCGATCGGATTCCGCTACGCGGCGTGCTGTCCTGGAGCGTCCCTGGTTGCGTAGATGGCTGGTACGCGCTGAACGATCGCTTTGGTCGTCTCTCAATCGCCGATCTCCTAGCGCCGGCGATCACGTATGCAGAGAAGGGGTTCCCGGTGAGCCCAGTGATCGCTCGCGCATGGGCGGGAGCTGCCGATCTGCTACGCAAAGATTCCGCCACCGCTGAGACCTTCCTTCCACAAGGGGATGTCCCCGCATGCGGGGACGTCTTTGCTAACCCTGACCTCGTCCGCAGCCTGCGCGCGATCGCAAGTGGCGGACGGGACGCATTCTACCTCGGGGAGATCGGAGAGAAGATCGTTGCCGCGAGCGAGCGCCTGGGCGGATACATCTCCATGCGCGACCTTGCCGACCACGAATCAACCTGGGTTGAGCCTATTGGCACGCCATATCGCGACTATGAAGTCTGGGAGCTTCCTCCAAACACACAAGGGCTGGCAGCGCTTCAGATGTTGCGTATCCTCGATGGTTTCGACCTTGCGGGAATGGGGCACAACTCTGGTGACTATCTGCACCACCTTGTGGAGGCAAAGAAGCTTGCCTACGAGGATCGGGCGCGCTTCTATGCCGATCCCGATTTCTACGATCTCCCTGTCGATCATCTACTCTCCGACGAATACACAGCGAGACAGCGAGAAAGGATCGATTCTCTGCACGCAGCCCGTGAATTTCCACCCGAGCCAAGCGCGTTGCACGATGGGGATACGGTCTATCTCACAGTGGTCGATGGCGAGCGAAACGCCGTCTCATTAATCCAAAGCAACTACCACGGCTTTGGCTCGGGGATCGTTCCGCCTGGGGTCGGGTTTGCCATGCAGGATCGCGGAGCACTGTTTGACCTGGATCCAAGTGCCGCCAATCGCCTGGAACCGCACAAACGGCCGTTTCATACGATCATTCCCGGATTTGTCACCCAACATGGACAGCCTGCCTTCTCGTTTGGGGTGATGGGAGGCGATCAGCAGCCGCAGGGACAGGTGCAGGTGCTGTGCAACGTGATTGACTTTGGCATGGATGTGCAGCAGGCGGGGGACGCCCTCCGCTTCCGTCACGACGGTTCCTCAACTCCTGTGGGAGATGTGATGAACGATGGAGGGACACTCAATCTGGAGCCGGGAATCCCAGAAGAAGTGGCCGACGATCTGCGCGCGCGAGGGCACAACATAACCTACAAAGAGAGCGGATACGGCGGCTATCAGGGGATCTGGATCGATCAGGAGCGAGGTGTCCTCCGCGGCGGATCGGAATCACGCACGGACGGATGCGCCTGCGGGTATTGAAAGAACGGCTCTTTGTCGTTCCAAGTGCGATGAGTAACGAGAAAAAGGAGCAAACCGTCAAGGCTCTCGCAGAAGCATAGAACTCTTTCACCACAAAGGACACGAAGAGCACGAAGAACGTGAAGGAATCAAAGAACAAAGCACTTGATAGCAGTCCTAAGGTTGGCGATGTTCCTGGACAAATTCACAGTGCACTTGCATCACGCAACCTATTGTCCGATTCGAGAGCTCATCGAATGCCATTCTTCGTGTCCTTCGTGCTCTTCGTGGTGAATTCTCCTTGGCATCTGTCCTGTGCGAACCTATATTAGAAGTCACTGCCCACTCGTAAAGAGCAAAGAAAGCATCAGCTCAACATGAAGAAAATAAAGAAGCGCCACAGAGAAACTGTGACGCTTCCTCTTTCCATTCTACTAAGCCGGTATTACCGGCTCGACACATGTGCTAAGCGCTGATCGCGCCAACAGGGCACTGGTCTACTGCTTCCTGAATACAGGCAGCGTTGACATCAGCGCCGGCCTTTACCTCCGCTATTCCATCTGCTCCCATCTCGAACACGTCAGAGCAGACCTGCGTGCACAGAGCGCAACCGACACAGAGATCCTTATCCACTTTTGGGTCAGCCATGCTATCCTCCTTAATCCATAGGTATTGCAACCATGGAAATATACCACGTCTTGCGCCAGTTGCAACTCTCGCTTGAGAAGATCGCTTGACATCACATGATTTGTGCGCGGGGGCGACGATCAGGTAAAGTCTGTCCGGAAGATCAAACAGATGAGGGGGGATCCATGAGAAAGGTGCTGTTGTTTTCGTTATTGTTGCTGGTAGTTGTCGGTTCTTCCGCCTTGGCAATGACCATCGATGAGGCGCTGCAACTCTTTCCGGAGAGTTCCGACATCATGATCGAGTACAACGCGGGTGGGCAGACGCTGCTAGAGGAAGCTATCCGAGCCTTCGAGGATGCGCTCGGCGTCACTCCATCATTCGATGACATGGACGAAGATGCATATATGGCGCTTCCAATCGCGCCCAAGCAGAAGAACTGGGTGAACAAACTCTCTCAGTGCTATTATACCCTGGGTGACGTGTTCCTCCGCGATGGGGATGGTGCAGCAAGGGCATTCGATGTGGGGCGGCTGTGGGGGTTGAGGAGTCTGCGCATGAATCCAGACTTCGCCACCGAGGAGCAGAGGCATGACTTCATCGCTGCCGTCAATAGGGAGACCGATGTTGCCGCAATCTACTGGACCTACGGCAATTGGGCGCGCAAAGATGAGTTCGATAAGCTGGGAGCAATTGTACGTAACGATCCGCCGAAGCTACTTGCGCTCGCCGAGCGTTCTCTCGCCGTCGATAAAACGTACATCGCCTACGGGCCATACCGTTCCCTTGCCGCCTTCTGGGGAGGACTCCCGCCGTTTCCCCTAATGAAGTTCGGGCAGAATCTGCCGCGAACACTCTCCTACATTTGCCCCGTAATCGATGAGCCTGAATACTGCAACGACTGTGCAAATTGTCCGATTGATCCGGATTGCAGTGCGTACTTCGAGAATAGGTTTATCTTTGCCCAATACTACCTGATGGAAAAGGGACTATGGGACGAGGCTGCGCGAGTTCTGCAAACCATCATCGACGATCCGATTGGAGAGATATACCAGCTCTACAACGCTCTCGATCAGCAACTGGCAACAGAGCTACTTGATCAAGTGAACGAGCATCGGTAAAGTATGCAAATCTGGTACAAGAGATGAGTTATCTCATCAACTAGTCGAAATAGTCAAGGTTTTCTAAGGAGGAGAGTATGAAGAAGTTATTGATCGTGAGTCTTTCTTTGTTGTTGTTTGCTGGCGCCGTCGTGATTGCCCAGGTGGAGCCTGTATCAATGGATCTCGATACTGCTCTGTCGTATTACCAGAACGATGGTTTTGCGATCGAGAACTCCGATGCCGGTCATGCACAACTACTGGGGATTATCGACGCGTTCAAGGCCAACCTTGGAGTCACGGCCGACCTGGATGAGACGAATGAGGATGCGATCGGTGCATTTGATATCGACATATCGCTCAAGGGCATCGTCAACATGCTGTCGCAGGCGTACTACACGCTGGGAAATGTCTTTGTCGACCCCTCTGAGAACGAGGACATCTATCTCAAGGGCAAGAATTGGGGGCTAAAGAGCCTGCGCATGAACCCGGGCTTTGCTGAGCTGGAGAAGAAGGGTTTTAACATTGCCGTCGCCGCGGAAACAGACGCCGCCGCCCTGTATTGGGCAAACTCCAACTGGCTGCGTGTGGCACAGAAAAACGTGTTGGAAGCGGTATTCGCCGGGGTGACCAAGCGGACGGGAGCGATGATGGACCGCCTAATGGAGATCGACACGGACTACCTCTCCGGCGGTATTTATCGCTCTTACGGCGCGTACTATTCTGGTCTTCCATCCCTGTTCGGACGCGATCTGGGCAAGGCTCTCTCTCTTTTCTGCCACGTGGTCGATGAACCCGGCTACTGCGCCGACGAGGAGAAGGTCGTGGATGCGGACGAATACTTTGAGAACCGTTCCTTCTTCGTCGAGTTCTACCTGATGCCGAAGAAGCAGTGGGAAGACGCGGCATGCATCCTGCAGAGCATCATTGACGATCCGGTGGGGGACAAATTCCCGTTCATGAATGCCTATTCGCATAAACACGCGCAGGAACTCTTAGCTGAGGTTCAAGAGCACCTGTAGATTGCGTCATTTAAGTGGTGCGAGGGGTCGCGATCACGCGACCCCTCTTCACTTATCGCCTATTGCCAGTATTACGGCAGGGTGTTCTCCCTGACGACGAGCGCTCACAAGGCCGAACAGCTCTTCGAAACCTTTCCCCAATGCACGCAGCGTTCCCGCGACTGTCTCTTCTTGTGTAACCACTGGCTGAATTGGTCTTGTGTCGCGAATGCTCGCGAAATTCGGGCTTTGAAGTCCGCTGACCAACACCTCGCAGCCAGAGAGAAGACCTGCAACTCCCTTCAGTTTCTTGGGATCAGCATGCTTCTGCTCTTCGGGTGATGTGTTGCTCTGGGTCCTAATAAGGTGATGCTCACCATTTTCATAAAGTTCATACACGCGAAACTCAGGGCAATCGCCGAAGTGTTTGCGAGGTATCTCTTCCCCCTCACAGGCGATGGCCAGTTGGATCCTTCTTCGATGTTCGTTGCTCATGTAATTGCTCCCGTCGGACACGCAGCAACACACGCCCGACAATTCCTGCAGCGCAATTGGTCAAGCTTGGCCTTTTCATTGACAATCGACAGGGCACCAGTCGGGCAAACAGATATGCACTTTGCGCAACCGGTGCACTTCTTGGAGTCTATTGTGATCACTGCGGTCTGTTCTGAGTTTCCACGCGTGGAAAGGCCTAGTGCACGTCCACGCCCCATTCCCAAGCCACGACCGCGCCCTAGACCACGTCCTTTCCTTCTCGATCCGGTTCCATCCCCAAACGGCATCTGACCACTCCTCTTCTCGCTACTAGGCGAGACGTGATCATACAACCGGGCAGTTACGTTCGCAAAAACGCCGCTCATCGAGAGATCTATCCGCTTCGCTATACTTTCGATGCGTTGTGCGTCATACACCACAACGAACACTTGGCACGAACCTTCTTCGACTCGCACAACATGTACCGCACCGAGTTCTCGCATCTCGCTGCCAGCTTGCGCAACCTCGTCACTCCCATGCAGAGCCGTACAGCAATGCATTCACCAGCATCCGCGGATGGTACGCCAGACGTAATAGCAGCCGTCCATGCGCTGTCCTCCCACACCCACTCGATGATCTATGGTGGAAGTAGATACAGCTGTTGCTCATCGTATACTCGAAAGTCCTAGGCCACTACACGCCCCTTTAACACCACTAGATAAATGCCATATAAGTGTCTACGATTGGATCAGGGAAAGCGTTTGTCGGATACGTTCTTAAGAGGAAGGAATTGGCAACAAATATCTCTGTTGATGTATACTAACTGCTCAGCATGGTAGGTGAAAACTAAGCGGTGAGAGCGTCAATTTTCAAGTGTTGCCAACACATGGAGGTATGAGCGTGGCGGAACCACTCGCCGATAGAGTCATACGAAAAGTCAGCCAGACAGCCAAGCTGTACCACCGCCTCGTTATGGTGGTCGGCCCAGCTGGGATCGGACCAGTCGGTTCTCTCTCTTGCGGCATGACTGCGGCGCACTACCTATGTATTGAGGGGAAAGGCTTATGAGCGTTTCGGCAAAACAGAAAGACATACCATAGGAAGTTGGACAGGGCAAGCTCTTCGCTGTATTGCGGTTCTACGGGAGGATAAACTAGGAAGTTGACATGCCCAATGTGAACCCGGGAACACGCCATTCGGCGCTTGACATCACGGCCGTTGTTTGCCGGCCAGACAGCCGGCGTGATATACTCCTTCCCATGACACCAGCCATTTGGCCGAACCTGACAACTAACCTATCCGAAGCGAACGTCCAGAGACTCGTTTCCATCGGCTTTCGCGTGGGGGCCAAGGGCACACATACAAGTCGAACAATGATGTTGAGCGAGCTCTCGGATTTGTTTCAATTCATTTCTGAGAACGCTGCCCGAGAGATCTATGTGTGTGCAATCATTGACGACAACATTCTGGCAAAAAACACGCGTGCCACTCGAAAACTCACGGCCCAAAGACTGAGCGAGTTGTATTCATTCGATCTTGCAGTACCTCTATTCCGAATCCTTCGATTGTTCTGGGAACGAGATAAGCATGGACGGCCTCTGCTCGCCCTCTTGATGGCACTGGCGCGCGATCCCCTGCTTCGGGCGACAGGTGACTGCGTTCTAAAGATGACGCCTGGGGATGAGCTTGGCCGGCAATCCATGACAGATGCTATCCGCGCGGCCGTTGATGACAGACTTAACGAGAGTACGCTTGACAAGGTAGTACGCAACGCGGCGTCATCGTGGACACAATCCGGTCATCTCGACGGGCGATCTCGCAAGTTCAGAAAGCGCGTCAGCGCAACACCTGCCGCGCTTTCTTATGCGCTGTTCCTTGGCTATTCGCTAGGCATGCGTGGCGACAGCCTCTTGCACTCCACGTGGGTTCGTACGCTTGATCTAGGTGAAGAGGAAGCCGGTACATTGGCATTCGATGCCAAGCGCCTTGGCTTTCTCGACATGAGCCGTGGCGGCGGCATCACGGAGATTTCGTTTGCCAGGCTGTTGACAGAGCGCGAAAAGGAGTTGCTCCATGGGGCGAATTGAGGATCTTGCCGCCAAGTATCAGAGACACATTGCCATCCCCTGGCAGCGGAATCTCTCCGGCGATCAGAAGACCATATTCATCGTGTACCCCAAGAGCGACGAGCGTCAGGTGCGAGTCAGGATGGATACCTTTGCAATGGCGACTGCCAAGGCAGACCACACCTGGAAACTCGTCGATCTGACTCCCGTATTCGCTGAGTGGATGGCGGCAGAAGACTACCGAGAAGAGTACTTCGAGGATCCGGGAGCGCTTGAGATGAGCCTAGAGCACGGCTTCACGGAGAACGTGGCCGATCGTATTCGAGCGCAGCTTCTCGCAAACGATGTGACAGAAGATTCCGTCGTTGCTGTATTGGGTGCGGGGAGCCTGTTTGGGTTGACCCGGCTCTCTCTCGTTCTCCGACATGTTATCAATGATGTGCGCGGTAGACTCCTGCTGTTCTTCCCTGGCGAATACGACAACTCGAACTACCGTTTACTCGATGCGCGAGATGGCTGGAACTACTTGGCTGTACCAATCACATTGCATGATGGGGTGACTGATCAATGAAGAATCGTGACGTTTTCGTGCGCGATCCATCAACATCTACGCTGCCCAATGACGGCGTCGTTGCGGTGAAAGACGCTCAAACGGCAAAGGAGTTTGAAGCGCTGCGCTATGAACTTGAACATTTCGTCTGCGAAGGACAATACCGTCAAGGCCTAGGTAGAATCCTCTCTTCCTATCTTGCCAACACGAGTTCTGCCAGCCAGCCAGCTGCGTGGGTCAGCGGTTTCTACGGCAGTGGAAAGTCTCACCTTCTCAAGATGCTGCGTCACCTTTGGGCCAACAAGGCGTCTGACGGCGACGGTGCGCGGCCAAGGGATCTCGCACACCTTCCCAGTGATATTGAAGCAAGCCTGAAAGAACTGGATACGTTTGGCAAACGTTGTGGCGGCATTCACGCATTCGGCGGTTTCCTCCCTTCGGGAGGAGGGCTTAGCCCCCGCCTGATCGTCCTTCGAATGCTATTCAAGTCTGTGGGGCTTCCAGAAGCGCTTCCACAAGCCCAGTTCTGCCTGTGGCTTCAGGAGAACGGAACGTTCGAACAAGTCAAGAACGCTGTCGAGAAGCAACTTGCATCCAAACAGAAATCCTTCTACGACGAGCTTCACAGCCTGTACGTTAGCCCCGTGTTGGCCAAAGCACTTCTTGAGGCAGATCCGAGTTTCGCATCCGACATCAAGCAGGTTCGCACACTGATCAGCGAGCAATTCCCGAAGAAAGACGACCTCCCAACCAGTGAGTTCGTTCGCATATTCCGCCAAACCATTGAGATTGACGGCCAACTACCCGCAATACTCATCGTCCTCGACGAAGTCCAGCTGTATATCGCGGGAAAGGATGAAATCTCCCGCGACATTCAGGACATGGCCGAGGCCTTGTGCAAGCAGTTGGACAGCCGCGTCTTGCTGATTGGAGCTGGCCAGACTGCGCTGGCAGCAGACGACCCGCTTCTCGGGCGCCTGCGAGACCGATTCACCGTAGCTGTGGAGCTTTCAGACACAGATGTCGAGACCGTGACGCGCAAAGTTGTGCTCGCCAAGAAGGCTGACAAACGCTCTCCAGTCGAAGCAGTCATCGAGAAGAATCGCGGTGAGATTGATCGCCAGCTGATGGGGTCGCGCATCGCTGCTCGATCCGAAGACAAGGCCATCATCGTGGATGACTATCCTCTCCTTCCCGTGCGCAGGCGCTTTTGGGAAGCCGCGCTTCGGGCTGTCGACGTCCCTGGCACGTCAAGCCAGCTGCGTACTCAGCTTCGCATGGTCCATGATGCTGTCCGAGATACGGCCGACGCACCGCTTGGAACCGTTGTACCCGCCGACTACTTGTTCGAGCAGCAGCGTCCCGGCCTCCTGCAAAGCGCGTCGCTCATCAAAGAGATCGATGAGACCATCAAGAAACTGGATGACGGAACGAAGAACGGCAAACTCGCTACGCGTCTCTGCGAGCTCATCTTCTTCATTCGGAAGCTGCCACGAGAAGAAGGAATTGACATTGGCGTGCGAGCGACTCCGGAGATGTTGGCAGACCTGCTTGTAGAGGATTTATCAAGCGACGGCACAGAGCTCCGTCGGGATGTTCCCCTCGTCCTAGACCAGCTCGCTGAACGTGGGACCCTCATCGTTCTAGAAGATGGCGAATACAGCCTGCAAACCAAAGTAAGCAGTGAGTGGACACAGGAGTATCGCAACCAGCAGACACGGCTTAACTCGCATGTTTCGACAATTGCTCAGAAGCGCTCGGCACTGATCCAGGAACGATGCCAGGAGACGTTGCGAGGCATCCGTCTGACCCAGGGACAGAGCAAAGAGCCTCGCAAGCTCACCATCCACTTTGGAGCAGACGCCCCGCGCGTGGAGGGAGCGGATATCCCAGTCTGGGTGCGTGACAGCTGGGGAGAAAGCGAAGCAACTATCGTTTCCGACGCACGTGCAGCAGGCAACGATAGCCCGATGATCTTCGTTCACATTCCGAAGGCGAGTGCAGAAGACCTTCAGAAAGCCATCATCGCTTATGCCGCGGCCGAGACCACGACTCATATGAAGGGAATACCCACGACACGCGAAGGCCACGAGGCGTATGACGCCTATGACTCCATGTGTATGACCATGCGCCGAGCCGAGCAAACGCGCGATCAAATCGTGCGTGATGTGGTCGATGCCGCCAAGGTATTTCAAGGCGGCGGGAACGAACAGCTGGAGCTGGCGCTAGCAAACAAGATTGAGTCAGCGGCCAAAGCATCCATGGTGCGTTTGTTCCCAGAGTTCAGCGATGCTGATGACAGACGTTGGAAATCCGTGATCGACCGCGCCCGCAAGGGCGACGAAGCTGCGCTCGCTGCTGTGGATTGGACCGGGGCTGCGGAACAGCATCCCGTCGCAGCTGCCATCCTGCGAGAGATCGGAGCTGGTAAGCAGGGCAAGGACTTGCGTAGTAAATTTGGTGCAACCCCCTATGGATGGCCGCGAGACGCCATCGATGGTGCACTGATCGTGCTGCACGCCACCGGTCATCTGCGCACCCGCTACAAGGGAAGTGCCGTCGAACGCGGACAGCTAGATCAGAACAAGATTCCGATGACGGACTTCCGAACCGAAGCCATCACGCTCAACACCAAGCAGAAGATGAGCTTAAGGAAGCTGTTCCAGGATGCAGGCATCGATTGCAAATCTAATGAAGAGGCCATTAAGGCCGGCGAGTACATTGCTCATCTGATCGAGCTTGCCGCGAAGAGCGGCGGAGAACCACCACTTCCTGAAACACCAAGCACCAAAGATCTAGAAGATCTGCGGAACCTCGCAGGAGTCGAACAACTGGCAGCCATACTCGATCGAGCGGATGATCTGCGAATGCGGGAGCAGGAGTGGAAGCAACAAGCCAACCTCGCGACGGAGCGACTGCCAGAATGGGCCGAACTCCAGCAGTTGCTTCACCATGCACAGGGTTTGGAGGGAATCGAGGAACTTGAGAACCAGGCGGACGCTGTCGCCAAGGAGCGCCGACTACTTGAGCTTGGCGATCCATTGCCAGACATCAACAAAGCAGTCGCCAACCTCCTGCGTACCAGACTATCGACAGAGCGCAAGGCTTATCAGGAAACGAGAGATGCTCTCCAAGCTAACCTAGGAGAACGCGAGGTATGGAAGCAGCTTCCCGAAAAGAAGAGGAAGCACGCGATACGCGCTCACGGGCTCACAGATGTAGACGTTAAGCCGCCCGAAGATGATGAGAAACTGCTCCAGACATTGGATGAAACGCCGATTGCCAATTGGACAACGAAAACCGCCGCACTCTCTCAGCAATTCCAGGATCTGGCTGTCTTCGCTGCTCGGGAGCTTGAACCCAAAACGCGGCCTGTCAAGATTCCTTGGGGCGTCTTGAAGACGGAAGCCGATATCACGGAGTGGCTGGCAAAGGTAGAAGCTCAGCTTCGCAAGGAAATCGAAGACGGCCCCATCATCATCTCATAGGGAGTTGCCTGTATGCCCGTTCTCAGCACGGAATTACGGAAGAAACTGGAGAAAGTCGTTATCGAGGCACGCGATGTTGCCGAAGCCGGCGCTCGGGTGGCGCTGGAGTCGTTGGCAGTCCATCACTATGAAGCCTATCCCCACATGGATGATGCACAGCGCAAACTGCGCAATCGACTCCGTGCCCGAGCGAGGCAGCTGGGCGATGTGCAGGAAGGTGCGCGACTGGAGATCCGCCACCTAATTCGCGAAGTCGCCTACGAACATTGGCATCGGATGTTGTTTGCCCAGTTTCTTGCTGAGAACAACCTCCTGATTGAGCCAGAGATGGGCATCGCCATCACCACGGACGAGTGCGAGGAACTGGCTCGGGAGGCTGGTGTAAATTCTCGTGCGATGGCAGCACGATTTGCTCAAGGCTCATTGCCACAGATCTTCAGGGAAGGCGATCCCGTACTTGAACTGGCGCTTCCTCCGGAGACCCAACAAGCCCTCGATCGATTGCTCGACAGTCTGTCCTCCGAGGTATTCACCGCAGATGACAGTTTGGGGTGGACGTACCAGTTCTGGCAGAGCAAGCGAAAGGCCGAAGTCAACGCATCGGGGAATAAGATTGGCGCCGATGAATTGCCGGCAGTCACGCAGCTGTTCACCGAGCACTACATGGTGCAGTTCCTCTATCACAACACAATTGGCGCGTGGCACGCAGGCAAAGTGCTTGCCGCGAGTTCAGAACTCGCCAGAACTGCCCAGAGCGAGCAAGAGCTACGCGATGCGGTGCGATTGGAATCTCAGGGTGGTTATGACTTCGAGTATCTGCGATTTGTCCGCGAGCCACGAGAGGACGATGAGGAAGACAATCCGACCGGCCCTTGGCAGCCAGCAGCGGGAACGTTCGACGGATGGCCAAAGACAGCAAAGGAGATCACGGTTCTCGATCCCTGCTGTGGCAGCGGGCACTTCCTCAATGAGGGGTTCCAGCTTCTCGTCCGCCTACGAATGGACGAAGAGGGATCGGGGCTGGAGGATGCCATCCGTGAGGTCCTCTCTGACAATCTTCATGGTCTGGAGATCGATCCACGGTGCACACAGATCGCGGCCTTCAACGCCGCGTTATCTGCATGGAAGCTGGCAGGCAAGCCGATTGGTCTACCGCCGCTTCACATCGCGTGCTCGGGACTAGCTGTTGGCGCAACCAAAGGGAAGTGGATGTCGCTCGCTGGCGATGATCCCCGGCTGAGATCTGGCATGGGGCGACTGTACAATCTGTTTGAGCAAGCGCCGGTGCTTGGGTCGCTGATCGATCCAAAGGCGCTGACCGGGGATCTGCTGGTGGCGGACTTCTCAGAGCTACAGCCGCTGCTGGAGAAAGCGCTGGAGCAAGAGCAAGGCAATGACGAGCTGCACGAGCGAGCTGTTGCAGCACAGGGAATGGCAAAAGCTGCGGAACTGCTTTCACGAGAGTACACGCTGGCAATCACGAATGTGCCATATCTTGGGCGCGGACAACAGATTGACTTACTCAAGGAGTTTTCGGCGGAGTACTACAAGGAAGCCAAAGCTGACCTTGCGACGATCCTTGTTGAGCGAATGCTGCGGTGGCTCGGAGGCGCTGGATCAGCGGCGGCGGTCACACCGCAGAATTGGTTCTTTCTGACTAGCTACAAGAAGCTGCGACAGAAGTTGCTCAAGCAGCGGACTTGGAATATGGTGACAAGGCTGGGCGAACACGCCTTTCAGAGCACTTCGGCCGCCGGTGCATTTGCGGCAATGGTTGTTCTATCAGTACGTGAACCTGACAGGAAATCGGGAATGGCCAGTGTTGATGTTTCGAGCCCGCGCGGACAACAACCTATTCATGCTGTCGAAAAGGCCATCCTACTCCGTGGCGAACTTGCCAACGATCTGAAGGCAAAAGGAGCCGTTCGTGTCGTGCTTCAAGCCGAACAGAGGAACAACCCAAGCTGTGTCATCAAGATGACCCGCGCGAATGACCTTCCAATACTTGGCGAATTTGCGCGCAGCTTGGCAGGAATTGATAGCGGAGATTCAATGCGGTTTAGGGCTCAATTCTGGGAACAAGCGATTCTCTGCCATGGATGGATCTACCACTTGGGCTCTCCAGTAAACACTGAGACTTACGCAGGCAGAGACCATATCCTTCATTTCGAAAATGGGAAGGGCGGGTTGTCCAGATGCCCCGGAGCTAGAATACAAAACGTTTCAAAGTGGGGGCGTCCTGGAGTCGCTGTAAGTCGAATGAGTAAGCTCCCTGTGACTCTGTCGTCAGGTGAAAGCTGGGATCGGAACTGTGCAATGTTGATTCCAGAAAACCTTGCAAGCTTGCCCGGGCTCTGGCTATTTTGTCAGTCAACCTCATTCTCTCCTGCAGTCCGTGAAGTGAATCAGAAACTCAGTGTTTCAGAAGCAGCATTCGAAGAAGTCGCGATTGATATACAGAGAATCGAAGGACAGGCAGCAAGGGAATTTCCAAACGGCCTTCCCGAGCCTCAATCCAACGATCCTACTCAATGGCTCTTCCACGGACACCCCGCCAAAGCCGAGCCGACCAGCGTCCTACAGGTTGCAGTCGGCCGCCTTCTCGGCTATCGCTGGCCTCCGGAACTCGATCCCACGATGCGTCTCGCTGACGAAGCCCGCAAGTGGGTAGCCCGTTGCGATGAACTGCTTAAGTTAGCGGACGAAGACAGCATCGTCTGCATCCCATCCATCCGTGGCGAATCACCCGCTTCCGACCGTCTGCGCACACTCCTGACCGCCGCATTCGGCGACACCTGGACACCGGCGGAGAAGGAACGAGAGCTAATCGCTGAGGCTGGCTCCAAGGCAACCGACCTCGATGCCTGGCTGCGTCACGACTTCTTCGAACAGCACTGCAAGCTATTCCATCACCGCCCCTTCGTCTGGCACATCTGGGATGGCCGCAAGCGCGATGGTTTCCATGCCCTGGTCAATTACCACAAGCTAGCTGAGGGCGATGGCGTCGGGCGAAGAACGCTGGAGAGTCTCACTTACAGCTATCTCAACGATTGGATTACGCGCCAGGAAGATGGAGTCAAACGCGGCACGGCCGGCGCAGAGGATCGCCTGGCTGCCGCACTCGAACTGCGCGAACGCTTAGTTTCGATTCTCGAAGGCGAGCCACCGTTCGACCTGTTCATACGCTGGAAATCACTTGCCGAGCAATCGATTGGCTGGAGTCCCGACATCAACGACGGCGTACGCCTGAACGCTCGCCCGTTCTTGGTATCTGACATCCCAGGTGGCAAGAAAGGCGCAGGCATCTTCCGCTGGAAACCCAACATCAAGTGGAAGAAAGACCGTGGGAAAGAGCCAATCAGTTTGCGTCCCAAAAGCCAGTTCCCTTGGTTCTGGGGATGGGACGAACAGACCCAAGACTTCCTCGGCAACGCCGATTTCGACGGTAACCGTTGGAACGATCTACATTACACAAGTAAAGCAAAGCGCAAGGCAAAGGAAGAAGCGAAAGAGCGTGGCCATTGATCATGGGCAAGGAAGGCAATATAATGTCAGAAATAACGATCGATATTTCTGACAATAGGTGACCATGAATACGAAACATTCTATCGCTGACAAGATCCTTGCGAGGCTGCGTACCAAACGCGGACCTGTGCCGACACGTGACTTGCTTGACCTGGGCAGTCGGGCGGCTGTAGATCAAGCGCTGTCGCGGTTGGTACGGAAGGGGGCGATCCGGAGGATTCAGCGAGGCTTGTATGATCTGCCAAGAATGAGCAAATTGCTGGACCAGCCCGTGACGCCATCGCCCGATGAGTTGGTCCGCGCATGGGCAAAGAACAACGGGCTAAAGGTGGTACCATCCGGGGCGCGCGCCGCGAATGCGCTCGGTCTTTCGACGCAGGTGCCAGCGAAAATCATCTACTATACCAATGGTCGAACCCAGACCCTCAAGCTCGGGCCATATACCGTGCAACTCCTCAACCGGGGGCCGAAGACGATGGACGTAAGTGGCCGTACGGCTTCTTTGGTTCTGCAAGCTTTGCGGCATATCGGGCGCGATGGTGTGCGTCCCGAGGTTGTTCACCGGTTAAAGTCGACCCTTTCGCCGAAGAAGAAGGCCGAACTCAAGCGCAATCTCCACCATGCTGTTGGTTGGATGCAGCCGGTAATCAAGGAAATTGTCGGGAAGGACTCATATTACTGATGGATCACATTGCTAAGGTGCCAGCTACAGAGCGAGCAAATCTGTTCTTAGAATCGGCTGCGATTCTTCGCCCGGAGCGATCGCCGGCGATTATCGAGAAGGATTTCTGGGTCTGCTGGTCGCTGCACCGCATCTATGATGTACTGCAGCTTAGTCCCCAGTTGATGTTCAAGGGCGGTACGTCTCTATCGAAGGCCTATGCCGTCATCAATCGGTTCTCGGAAGACGTCGATCTCTCGTTAAGTAGGCAGGATCTTGGGTTTACGAATGAGCGCGACCCGGAACAGGCGGGAATTAGCGGCAACGAGCGCAGGCGACGGATCGATGCTTTGGTTGAGGCATGCAAGGCGGTGATCCGTGAACGATTCGTGCCAAAGTTGCGCCGCGACTTCACGTCTGTAATCGGCAGAGCAGGTTGGAGTGTGGAATTGGACAAAGCAAACCCACAGACAGTGCTCTTCTCTTATCCGCGGAGCAGATTGTCTGATGGGCTTCCAAAAGTCATTCCTCCGGTGGTTCGGCTGGAGATGGGCGCGCGATCAGACGACTGGCCAGCGCAGGAGCGCACGATTCAGCCGTACGCTGCTGAGGCATTTCCCGATGTGTTTGCGGGGGCTTCGTGCCAGGTTCATGTGCTGGATGCACGACGTACCTTCTGGGAGAAGGTGACGCTGCTTCACGCTGAGTATCATCGGCCAGCGAACAAATCGGCACACGATGGCTTGTCGCGACATTTCTACGATGTCTACCAGCTGGCGCTGCATGATGTTGGAAAAGAGGCACTGGAGGACTTAAGTCTTTTGGAGCGAGTGGTCGCTCACAAGCAACTGTTCTTCCGTTCCGGGTGGGCTCACTACGAGACAGCAGTTCCGGGAGGGATCCATCTGGTTCCCACGGAAGAGCGAATGAAGTTTCTGCGGACCGACTACGGGCACATGCGCGAGATGATCTTTGGTGATGCGCCCGCCTGGGAGCACATCGTAGCGGGCTTACGGGAGCTCGAACATCGGATTAACGAAGAAGGCCAGGTGAGGTCATGAGTGTCACTCTGATGGAAGCCATGAGAGCGTCTCTTCTGAGAGCCGCACAATACAACGTTGGTGATGCCAACCCTCCGGCTGCTGTGCTATGGGCGGACAGCAATACTCAATGGAAGCCGCTGGTGGAATTGCTGCGCCCCCTCATGCCACATCTGCTCACACTGGGTGAGTACTCTCCACAGCAGGCCACAGGGCCCGCGATTTGGCTGCGCTGTGTCATCGAACCGAAGACACGCGCGGAACACTTCCCTGACATTCAATGGGAGGACGGCTTTGTGCCCATCATCTATATGCCAGGCGTGAGCAGACAGCAGCTACGGGCTGTGGAGGATTGTCCGCAGGAGCTTCGTCCGCTGGTGGAGCTGCAATATCGTGGAACGATCTGGAATCAAAGGAACGGCCGCGACTGGTCGATTGAGGCATTTCTCGTCTCCAACGATGGCGGGCTTGGCCTAGATATCGCCGGTGACGCGGCGACCAAGCGCGCGATGCTGGGTTCGTTGAGCCAGCTTGCAACCACGCCAATTGAAAGTCTTCGAGGGAAAAGACTCGAAGGCGAAGACTTCAACATGCTCATGGTCGGGGATCCTGTGCGAGAGTTGCTCCATTGGCTGAGCAATCCTCAGGCAACGCGAAGTGAATGGGACAACGAGAAGTGGGCAGCCTTTTGCGAGCAATGTAGGGAGACCTACGGATTTGACCCCGAAGCTGATGGAGAACTGATTGGAGCAAGCAAACTAGGTGATCCGGAAGGTCCATGGCTCGGAGTGTGGCGGCGGTTCGAGGAATCTCCCGAGGCGTATCCTGGCATTGAAGGGCTCTTGCGGAAGGCGATGCCGGCCACGCTCTTGCTCAAACCCGAGTATTGGCCGAGTGCTGCTGAAGAAGATGAGAATCAGCTGCGGGAAAAGTTGCGCAAGCTGGCTGACTTGCCAGCGCATGAGGCGCGCGAGCAACTTGTCCATTTCGAGAACTCACACGGGCCTCGTCGTGGCTGGGTGTGGGCGAAGCTCAACATGTGCCCTCTGGTATTTGCGCTCAAACACCTATCGACGCTTGCTGAAGTCACGAGTAGCGCCACCGGAGGCCACTCCTCAAGCGAGATGTCTGAGGAATACCGTGAGTCAGGCTATCGAGCCGATGACGCAGTGCTGCAAGCCATCGCCGCTGTCCAGAGATCGGAGGATCGCGAGGTCGTAGGCGGTGCCATTCGCTCGGTTTACCTTCCTTGGCTGGAAGACAGCGCCACGCGATTGCAGGAAGCCTTGCTGAGAGAAGACCTAAATCCGATCGATGCCAACCTTCAGATTGAGCTTGATCCGGGAGACTGTCTGCTATTTGTCGATGGACTCAGATATGACGTAGGCGAACGCCTTGCGATGATTGCCGAAGAACGAGGTGCCGAGACACTTCGCTCGTGGCGATGGGCTGCGCTTCCTACTGTCACAGCGACGGCGAAACCTGCTGTGACACTTGTCGCCAATCTTGTCTCCAACAGAAGCACTCTGATGAAGGACTTCTCGCCTCAATATGGGGCGGACAAGAAGAGCCTCACTACAGGAAAGATTGAGGGGCTGCTGCGAGAGCGAGGAATCGAGAAAGTCGATGGGCTTCTTAGCGCTCCAGCACTCGTGGAATCGGTCGCCTGGGCAGAATGCGCGCAAATTGACAAACTTGGCCACGATCTAGCATTGGGTCTGGCAGATCAGATAAATCCACAGCTTGAACAGATTCTCGAACGCGTGTTCTCGCTATTGTCCGCCGGCTGGAAGCGCGTGCGTGTCGTGACGGATCATGGGTGGCTGCTTATGCCCAAGGGCTTGGACAAGAGTAGCCTTCCGAAGTACCTCACGGAGAGTCGCTGGGCTCGGTGTGCCGTAATCAACGATACGTCTTACGTGGATGTGCCTGTGTTCGGTTGGAGCTGGAATCAGAACGAACGGTTCGCAGCAGCCCCTGGCGCGTGCGCGTTTCGGGCCAATGTTGTGTATGCACACGGAGGAGTGAGTCTGCAAGAATGTGTCATCCCGGATCTCACGATTTCGAGGCCGTCCCAAAGTTCGAGAGCTGTTGCACATATCGAGGGCATAACATGGGCAGGTCTCCGCTGCAAAGTGCAGGTGGCATCTGCCGACATCTCTGGACTTGTTGCTGATGTCCGAATGCGGCCGAATGACACGCTGAGTAGTCTGACAACACCGAAGCCTCTCGATGATGAGGGCAGAGTGAGCCTCCTCATCGAAGACGAGGGTTTGATTAGCTCGGCAGCATGCGTCGTGATCTTGGATAGCTCGGGTCAGCTCGTGGCGCAAGAATCGACAATCATTGGAGGAGAACGATAGCTATGGAACTTGATCGCATAGATCAGCTTGCAGCCACAGCGTTCGATGGATATCTCGTAAGGAAGGACCTGGTTCGAAAGTACAGTCGCCAGTACCCTATCCCAACCTATGTTGTGGAATTTCTCCTTGGACGCTATTGCGCAACAACCAACGAGGAGGAGATCGCGGAAGGCCTCCAGATTGTTGAGAAACAGCTACAGGAACGCACTGTAGGGTCAATCCAGGCAGAGTTGTTCAAGGCCCGAACAAGAGAACACGGAACCGAGAAACTGATCGATCTCGTGAAGGCTCACTTGGACTCGAAAAACGACTGCTTCCTTGCAGAGCTCCCGAGCCTAAACCTGCGAGATGTGCGCATTGCCGATGCCCTTGTTCATCGACACGAGAGAATGTTGCTCGATGGCTTCTATGCCGAAGTGACACTGGAATACGATGCAGCCATCGCCCTAGAACAGAATGGAAGACCGTTCGCTGTCGAGAGCCTAAGGCCTATCCAGCTCTCATCGCCTGATGTGTTGGAGGTATTTAGCAAGGCAAGGCAGCAATTCACGGTTGATGAATGGACAGAGATCCTCATCCGCTCTGTGGGGCTAGAGCCTGACTCTCTTGGTAAGCGCGGCCGATGGATCACGCTACTGCGGATGGTTCCCTATGTCGAGCGCAACTACAACCTTGTGGAGCTGGGACCTCGCGGGACTGGGAAAAGCCATCTCTACCAGCAGATATCACCCTATTCCCATCTCGTGTCAGGAGGGAAGACAACGGTGGCGAAGCTGTTCGTCAATCTAGCCAGTGGTCAGCGCGGTCTTGTTTGCCTGTACGACGTCGTCTGTTTCGACGAGGTATCGGGAATCTCGTTCGACCAGAAAGAAGGCGTCAATATCATGAAGGGATACATGGCTTCTGGCGAGTTTTCGAGAGGCAAAGAAGCCATTCGCGCAGACGGGAGTATTGTACTGGTCGGCAACCTCAATGTGGATGTGCAGCAGCAACAGCGGCTTTCACATCTGCTTGCACCCCTGCCTCCTGAAATGCGTAATGACACCGCTTTCATGGATCGTATTCATGCCTATATCCCCGGCTGGGATTTCCCGAAGATCAACCCACATGATCATCTGACTGATCACTTTGGGCTTGTGAGTGACTTCCTGTCAGAGTGTTGGAATCGGCTTCGCTCTCAATCGCGAGTATCAGCTCTGCAAGGGCGCATTCATTGGGGAGGCGCCCTAAGTGGCCGCGACATTGAAGCTGTCAACAAGACGACCAGTGGGTTGATCAAGCTACTGTACCCCGATGCTGAGATGGAGATCGCTGATGAGGAACTAGAGCAAATCGTAAGCATCGCTTTGGAATCGAGACGCCGAATCAAGGAGCAGCAGAAACGCCTTGTTCGATCCGAGTTCCGAAACACGCACTTCAGCTACTTCCTCGGGGTTGATGGTGTGGAGAAATTCGTCGCAACACCAGAGCTTCATAGCGACAAAGCCGTTGAGACGGATCCTCTTCCGCCTGGACAAGTGTGGACGATCAGCCCCGGCATACAAGGAGCATCTCCCTCGCTCTACCGCATTGAGGCAACCTGCGGCCCTGGTAGCAGCGTCAAGATCCTGAATGCTCCCGTGCCGCCTGGCCTACGAGAAAGCGTGCGCTATGGCGAACAGAACCTTTACGTCCGGTCAAAGGATCTCGTTGGTGATCGTGACCCACGAGCTCATGAGTTCTCACTGCAAATGCGCGCGATGGACGCTGATACATCAGGCGCAGGGTTGGGTCTTGGGATTCTCCTTGCACTTTGTAGTGGCTTGATGGAGCGAAGCATCAAAGGTGGCTTAGTCATTGTTGGAGCACTCAATCTTGGAGGCTCCATCGAGATGGTTCCCAACCCAGTTTCTGTGGCAGAACTGGGGATTGAGAAGGGAGCACAGACACTACTCATGCCCGTCTCCAGCCGCCAGCAGCTGTTTGACTTGCCCGACGAGTTGGCGACCAAGGTAAGCATCGAGTTTTACTCCGATGCAGTCGACGCGCTGGTCAAGGCGGTACTGGAGTGAAGGGCGGGGCTGTATGACGTCAGATGCCACGGCAAGTGGATCCAAGTCAGACTCAATCCGATCGATGGGCGCAGTACCATGGAGAAACACCTACAGATATCCGCGAAGGTTCCAGGGGCAATGTCACTAGCTGAATTCTGTCAACGTTGCTTTCAGTTGGACAAGTCAGATATGCACTTTCCGCAACCGATGCACTTCTTGGAGTCTATTGTGATCACTGCGGTCTGTTCTGAGTTCCAGGGCAGGAGTAGTCATAGTAGCTCCTTGGAGATTGACGAAAAGGGAAACCAACCGACAACAGGCGGATAAGCCGACAACAAACTACAGCCAGGCTTACTCTAAAGCGTTCTGTTCCTCACGATTATCGTACCCCCAGGAGCCTTTGTGGGCTGGTTGAATGAAAAGCAAGTAGCAGTATACAAGAGTGCTACAAACCTGTCAAACACACGCCAGAATTTTCAATCCGGCTGAGCAACGGCTATAGTCTTGCAGAGGCAAGGCAAACAACACGGAGGTGTTCTAGTCAGTGCGACACATCAGTATCACATTGCTCGTGACAACGTGTATCTTGTCCCTCGTCATTGGCGGATTCGGTGCGGAGATGGTCTATCTAGTCTATGCGGCAAGCTCGGGTATGGTGCAGCTCGTCAGTCTGGGGGGGTATCTGGGCGACACCGTTCAGGTAATCGCTAATGCAGATCTCGATCATGATCTCATCCTGCAGGTAAGGCGCGGTGACGTCCTCCTCAACAAAAGCAGTTCGGATCAGAACATGGTCGTCACCCGCGATGTCGACATCCCCCTTTGTGCCGGCGAGAGTATGGAAGGAATATGGACGCTCTGCCTCGACTGGAAAAAAGGAAGTCCCAAACTAGGCCAGATCCTCGATGTCGCTCCTCCCCTCTCCGATTGGCCAAGCGAGCACGCTGACCTCCTGGTGAGGCTCCTTGAGCAAATCGACAAGCACGATCTTTGGGGCGTTCAATACGCACAGAAAGCAGTATGGAATATCACTGACAACCGATCAATTGTTGACTCAATCATCGGTGGAATCACTCCCGAGCTTCTGCACGCGGCGAAGGTCAAGCCAAATGTCTACAGAGTTTTTCCGCACCTATCAAATCCTCTGTCTGAGGCGGATGGCACTGGATTCGTCGTACCACCTGAGTTACTTGGAACCGGTGATATTCAGGTCACGCTGACCTGGGAGGGAACGTGCGATCTCGACTTGCACGTGATCGATCCCGCCGGAAACGATGTCTGGTGGCAACATCAACCCTCCGAGAGTGAGGGAGTTGTAGATTGGCACGATATGTGCAACTCGGCAGCGCATGGCGGGCCGGAGAACATCTACTGGCCCACGGGGAGCGCGCCATCCGGCGAGTACACGGTTGTCGTCGACTACTCTGATACGTGCGACGGGAATGAGGCTACGACATGGAAGGTCACGCTCATCGTCAACGGGGAAGAACGTACCTTCTCTGGAACGATCGACCCCTGTGAGAAGATCGAGGTTGTCCGCTTCAACTACTGAACCCCCGCGGAAGTCTTCGCATGCGTCCAGCCGAACGCTTGGTAGATCACCTTGATGGCGGCCATGGATGTGATGTCGGAGTGATCGAGGGGTGGAGAGACCTCCACGATGTCGAGCGCACGCACCGGTAGATCAGAGAAGACAAAACGCAGTAGTTCCAGCACGTCACGTGTCGATAGGCCACCTGCCTCGGGTGTACCAGTTCCCGGAGCGAACGCTGGGTCGAGGGCGTCAATATCGAGCGTCACATAGACCGCATCTACGCCTTGCAACTGCTCAACAACGGATCGAGCAACATCATCGATTCCCTGCACGTAGACATCGCGTGCTGTGTGAACTCCGATCTCTGGACGACTGGCAAGAAACTCCGACTCGTCATCCGTGAATGAGCGGATGCCAACGAACGCCAGGTGCCGCGGATCGATGTTAGGAAGCTCCAGCACTCGCCGCTGTGTGCAGGCATGCGACCAACGGGATCCCTCAAAGGAGTCGGCGAGGTCGAGGTGCGCGTCGATGTGGAGCATTCCGAACCTGCCGTTCACAGTAGTACTGAAAGCTTGCGCAAGCGGAATCGTGACGGAGTGATCGCCGCCCAAGAAGATGGCCAAGCTGTGACTTAGAACCTGCTGCGCGCGTGCCTCAACCGTCTTGAAGTAACGCTTCCAATCAAGATCTACGAAGACATCTCCGTAATCACGTACCCGAAGGCCGGCGAGGCTAATCCCCTCCTCGGTAGAAGGGGAGGCATGCGGAGTCAATTCGCGAATCTTGCTTGGTGCGAACGATGCACCTTTACGGAAGCTCGTCGCCCCATCAAACGGAACACCGAGGACGCCTATCTCTGCATTGGTATCGTCGCTTACCAGTCCACTCCATAGCCGCCGATGAGCCGGTTGAACCGAATCTTGAGTTGTCATGCCCTGATTTTAAGCTCTCGGGGCAATATGTCAACTCTGGCTCCTCAGGCGAAGCTCGTGACAAAGAGCAGAAGAGTAGAGGAGTAGGTAACAATGTTTAGACTTCGGCATACATCAGTTACAGGGTTTCCCCGTTATGGCTCATTAGCCGCATGCCATGCACTGCGCCCTACTCCCGTCTTCCCGTAGTGGAACTTTCGTTCAAGCGGCTCTCCTTTCGTATCGACAGCTACATGTTTCCAGTCAGGCCCCTTCGCTCCACAGGCATTACCCCGCTTCCTCACTACTATGAACCTGTCCGACTCCCAGGTGCCTGTGTACAGGTTCCTGTGTACAGGTTCCGGTGCACCGGTTCCTCGACCGATCTTTCAGTACGCGCCCCCCCCATCACCCCGGAGAACCCAACGACTGCTCACGCCTGCTGCTTCGGCGTGAACACTAGGCTTCACCACCTTCGCTAAGTTGGCCGCTCTCACTCGGTGTAACGAGGCCAAATCGGGTTCGCTTGCGCTGTGGCTCATACCTTCGCCAACTCAAGGCTTAGCCTGGCGCACCGAAGAGCACGAAGAACCTGAAGGAATCAAAGAACAAAGCGTTTGATAGCAGTCCTAAGGTTGACGGTGTTCCTGGACAAATTCACAGTGTACTTGCATCACGCAACTGAGTGTCCAATTCGGCAGCTCATCGAATGCCATTCTTCGTGTCCTTCGTGCTCTTCGTGGTGAATTCTCTTTGGCATCTGTCCTGTGCGAACCTACATTAGAAGTCACTACCCACTTCTGCCTGCAGCAGGCACGCAAAACCACACGGGAGCACGCTCTTATCAGGCTTCTGGTTTACATGCTGCGAGTAGTCGCACATGGCCGAAGTAGTACAAGTGTGCCTCAAAACGATCGAATCCGTGTGAACCCAGGATCTGCACCCAGTCACGTCGCACGAAGTCAATCGCCAGCGGGCACTCCGCGCGAAAGACCATCCGCACTAACCATGAGGACTTGCTCGGTTCGCACTCGGCGTAATCGAGGATCAGAAACTCGCCTCCCGGACGCAAAGACCGAAACGCATTCTGGATGATACCCTCTCTATCCTCCTGCACAAATCCGTGCATGACAAACGACATGAACACCTTGTCGTACGCCTCGCTGTAGGGAAGTGGCTCATTGATCCGGCGTTTCTCGAAAATGACGTTTTGTTTGGTGTGGCACCGATGCTGCGCCTGTGCCAGCATCTCGTCCCCGATGTCCAACCCGAGAATGCTCCCTTCGTCGGAGAGATACCGACGCATGAGACAGGCATTACGTCCGGTGCCGGACCCCAAGATCAAGATGTCATTATTGGGCTTAATGTTCATGTCGCGCACGACCCGCCGGATGAACCGCGGATAGCTGCCCACAGTGATCAGATTCATCAGTAAATCGTAGTGCCGCGCCTCAAAGCCGGTGACCTCCACCTTGGATACAGAGCGGTCGAGCGTTCGTGACTTCATCATATGGCCATCTTCTCTTGCTGCAGAAGGTTTATGCTCGTCTTTGGACTTCATTTGAAGGACTAGTATACCTGCTATTGCTGCGCTATGGGACGCTCTCAGGTTTCGGAAAATACGGTTCCTCGCTGTTTAGAATGGGTAGCGGATACTGACTGCCAATGATAGAACAATGTCCTCGTGCCCTAATACCAGCCAAGTTGCTAAACTACGACGGAGTGAAGAGACGTACATTCCCAAACGACAGACATTCGACTGGGTGTAGTAAGTACATAGACTCTGCCAGGCACGTGGTCGCCGCCTCTGAGCCGACGAGTACTTACTCCCGTCGGTTACATGCATTCTGTATCAGGAGCGCCATTCCCACTTGTCAGCTCAACTGAAGGGTGATTCCGAATCTGCGCAAGGTGAGCCGAAAACGGTCAAGAACAGATCAAACTGATGCTGAGCTTCTGCATCAGTGCAGAGTGGATAGAGGCAGAGATGACGCACGAGTGCCGGGACAAGTTGACCGGTTGGGACACGCACTGTCCGCGCAGCTTGCGCTCTAGCGGATGATCCAGAAAGCGAGGATTGCTTGCCAAGGGTTACTGAAAGCATGGATTAATGACCAATTGACACCGAAGACGTTACTCAACAAGTTTCGAGCCGATATTGTATCCAAGAAGCAGAAAGAGGCGGACTATGTAGCGCGTGCAGAGGAGATCGCCAAGGAAAACGGAGAAGCTTCTCCAACCCGGCAGGTATTCATGACCATTCCGGAGCTGAGGCCGATCACCTGAATTACATTGCTTGCGTTCTTTCGACAATATCAGAGCGCGAATCGTGAACAGACTGTAGCTGGCACGGACAACTCCTGCTCATCGCCCATGCTATCTACAAGACCAATGAGCCTCACCGCTTCCCGATCAACTAGGGAACTTGACAATCAATACAGTATCTATCGCCTTTTACCCGTGGGCATCGTTGGCACGTTCTGATTTTTCTGTCGCAACATTGGAAAGCACTGTAAGGACCCAGAACAATACAGCAAGTAGTACACACAGTCCGAGGGAATACCATACCCACCACGGAAAGCCAAGGGGGCCAAGTCTGCCATCTCCCCAGTTCCAAAAGTCGTTTCCTAAGATGAACATCACTGCGAAGACAACTGCCCACTTCCATCCTGACCGGGGCTTCCCACACAGACCAACTGGTGCGCACGCGCGGACATGGGGGCGAGTACCGAGGCTCACAGCCACAAGCACAACGCTTGTGACGACAACAACCGGAATTACCGGAAGGGTTCCGAAACTCGGCAATACATGCCCGTGATACGCTACAACTAGTATTTCACCAACGATGATCGACGCTATCGCTCCCTTGGCAGTCGCTCGTCGCCAGTACAATCCCGCCATGACAGTGGGAAAGAGGACAGCAAGTCCTGTGAATGTTTCGGTTGCGATCGTCAGGAATGTCGCCGGCGGTCGTACGGCAATCCCAAGGCCAACTACTGCAAGGACTATGACAAACAGCTTTCCCACCCAGGGCAAGGCATGGGCACCGCGCCCCAGAACTGGCTCTACTATGTCGCGGGTGAACATGGAGGAGAGGGTGAGAAGCTGGGAATCTAGCGTGGACATGAGAGCCGCAAGGGCCGCAGTCAAAACGAGTGCCTCAACTGACGGAGGGACGTAACGCCCGAGAAGGAGCGGGAGGATCTTGTCCGATGAGGTCTCCGCCGGGAGGGCAGGGAACGCCAGCCGCCCAATCACGCCGATCGCTACCGGAAGGAGAAACAAGACCCCGGTGATCAGTGGGTATAGGCTCATCGTCAGCCCGAGCGCCCTTTCGCTACGAGCGGCGTAGAAACGTTGAAAGAGCTGCGGAAACATCGGATCACATAGAAGCCACAGCAGCATGTATCCAAGCCATATCCCCGGACTGAACGCGCCACCCATTCCAGGACGACTGAATAGCTGTGGTGCTTGAGACGCTGCAGCACGATTCGCTGCTGCAATCCCTCCGAATGGAGCGGCAATCATTCCCAACGCGACGAGAAGCAGGATAACGAGCGCTCCCCCTTGGAAGACATCTGTCCAGGCAACTCCGCGCATCCCGCCAAAGAACATGTACAGGAGCATCACCGCGGTGATGAGGACAGCTCCGGCAAGGTAAGGAATGCCAAGAAGCCCTTCAAGAGCGTACCCGGCTGCCATCGGCTGCATCGCTAGATACGGCAGGGTGAACACCGTCAACACAGAGAAGAACAGAAGACGAAGAGCAGTGCTTCCAAAGCGGTGGAAGATGAACTCTGGGGGAGTGACAAACCCGTTCTTCTTCCCAAGTTTCCACACAGGCCTACCGATGAAGTAAAAGGACAGAGCCATGAACCCAGTGCCAAACGCCATGATCGGGTAGAAAGCATACCCAATACGCCATCCCGCGCCGGAGAACCCGAAAACCGTGAATGCGCTGAAGTTCGTCGCCGCCATGGTAAGGAACAAGACAATTGGCGGCAGACTGCGGGAAGCAATGAAGTAGTCATCCGCCGTTCCTCTTGCTCGTTTGCGAGCAAGGAAACCAATGCCAAGAACAAGAGCCAAGTATCCAATTACGATAAGCCCTTTAGTCAACATTCACCCTCCTTCCCTAGAACCAATAGAAATGGCCACCCAGCGAGGCTGGATGGCCGCATGGCCTAGCATACCTTATGTAAGAAGTGTACGCTTCGGGCGATTTTGCGTCAAGCATGAAGCGTTCCCGTTATGCGCACCCGGTTCCTCTTCTCCCGCGTGTGTTGGCCGCAAGCGTCCGTCCCCCGTTTGCTGCCAGGTCTTGTAGACCGGTAAAGACTGGTTCTATCTTGAGGGAAGGCCATCCTGCAGGAGACGAATGAAGACTGATCCGGGGTCTTCGCTTATGTATCCCGTCCGTTTCCCCGTTCAGTCCTTGCAAGGACCGTCAGGAATCCGAGGAAGGCTATACCAGCCATGACAAGGAACATGCTTCGAAAACCGACAAGCGGGGTGAGTGCGCCGGCGATCAACGGACCGATCACTCCTCCTATTCCACGGCTTGAATTGAACAAACCGAACATCGTCCCCTGTCTCTCCATCGGTGTGCGATCGCCAATGTATGACGTCGATCCTGCGTAGACCGAGCTGAACGACACGCCGAGCGTCAAGTAGCCAAGCGCGATTCCCCACCCACCTCTGGAGAAGGCAAAGATCAGCGGAGCGAGAGCGGAGATCCCGAAGCCAAAGGCAAAGATCACTTTACGCTCAACAAGATCAGATAGGCGACCAAATACGAGCACCCCTAAGATTGAAGTTGTCGCCCCTATGGCGTTGATCGTTCCCATTATCCCCACAGGTATTCCCAGCGTGGCCATGTACACGAAGATCAGCGATGCCGCGCCGGATGTTCCCATCTGTCGAAGCGCCCCGCTGAGGTAGAGGCCATTCATACCGCCTCTCCGAAGTGAGGTGGACAACGACTGGCGCTCCTTTCTGCCGGCATCTTCTGCACGCGGAAGGAAGAACAGAAAGAAGCACGCGACAATCGGCAGTAGCGCAAGCGAGAAGAAGCTCAGCCGATAACCGACGCCAGCAAGCAGGAATCCGGCGATGATCTTCCCGAGTGCTGAGCCTGTTGAGCGCGATGCACTCAAGTACGATAAGTCCCTCCCTCGATGATCGGTCATACTGGCAGCGGAGACGATCGCCATCGTGACCGGTGCAAGGCCGGTTACCATTAACATCCGCAGGAAGACGGCGGGAAGTACACCCGCAGGAGGAAGAAGGAGGGCGAGGGATCCGGTGCCAACTGCGCTCGTCATGAGGATCAAGAACAGCAGACGCTTGCGCGAGTAACGGTCGGCAAGCGTCCCCCACATCGTGCTGCCGATCAGCGCCCCCATCCAGACAAAGCTTGTCAGCAAGCTGATCACGATTGGAGCTGCTTGTAGGTCCTTCAGGTAGAGCTGGGCAAGCATGATGATCCCGCCGGCGGTGGAGGAGAGGATGGATAGAGCCATCAGCGGGGAGATGAGCCGCATCTTCCCCGCGCGTCTGCTGCTTGCCTGTTTCATGCGCTGGAGTTTAGAGCCTATTGGACGATATTGCTACAGATATCCCGCCTGTTTGAGGGACAGATAGCCGCGCTTGGTGACGATGATGTGGTCGAGGAGTGTGATTCCAAGGAGCTTCCCTGCCCGTGCAAGTCGATCCGTCAGTGCGACATCCTCTGGACTCGCCTCTAGTGTTCCGGAGGGGTGATTGTGGGCGACGATGATCGATGCCGCACGATCGGTGAGCGGATCGGCGTACACCTCTCGCGGGTGCACTTGGTTTGAGTCGAGCAGGCCAACAGTGACAACACGGTTCTCGATCACCTCGTTCGCCCCGTTGAGCGACAGACAGACAAAGTACTCCTGCTTCTTGTCGCGAATCTGCTGCACAAACGGCAGTACGTCCTTGGCCTCACGCACGTGTTCGCCTTCACGCTGTAAGTGCCGACGCACGAGTTCAAACGCAGCGGCAATGCGGGATGCCTTCGCGGGGCCGACGCCGGGGATCTCCTCTAAGGCGGCCACATCAGGCTTGTCTGATCGCAGATCAACCTTGCGCAAGATCTTCGTCGCCAGGGCGAGGGCGTTTGTTCCCTTCATCCCGCTTCCAATCAGGATTGCAAGCAGCTCCGAATCAGAGAGAGCCATCGGACCTTTGGAAAGAAGCTTCTCCCGCGGTCGGTCGAGTTCTGGAAGATCCTTGATCACTTTCATGCGTAGTCACCTTCAAAGGACAGGTATCAACATCTCATATTGGATCACTTGGTCAGGAAATGCAATCCCTTCGGCTGAGCTGTGGCAACGGAGGATCGAAGGAAGCGAGGCTGGCGCAGTCATCGACCTTATCTTCGTGCGCTACCGCGTCTTGGCGGGAACTTCACTCAGCGTTTGGATGCTTGCCTAGCGTTACCCTCCCAACTTGGCTCCAATTCATGAGTACGCGCTTTGCGGAAGATAAATCGTCGCTTAGGAAAACCGCTTCTCGATGAAGTAGAAGCACCTCCACCAAGTACGAGATCATCCTTGTGTCTCGCTCATCGTTCGTCCCTTTGTACTGCGCGTGGTCTCGATTTACGTCCACTTTGACGATTCTGTAACGGTCACCCTCTGGGTAAAATGGACAACGTAGATACAAAATCCTGTCCAACTACGATGAAAGAACAGGGTGTCATCCTGCCAGTAAATGAATCATTTGCCCCCATTTGCTCGGGCACAAGCCCTCTGCGGATGTGTTCCATTTCCTGTAGCGAGAAGGTTCGAGCCAAGTGAATGGTCGTTTTCTTCGGAGGTAATGCCTCGGTCTTCCAATCTGCTGGCTTAGCTGTTTTCATTTCTCCCTGTTTAAGCGTGCGAATAATGGGCGACAAATCCAGTTTAGCAGTTTCTACAGATCGTCGCGAGAGGGCCCTGTATGTTTTGCTAGCCGTGCCAACATCCCCGGACCGACCTTGTCTCGAACATGAATGTCAAGGTTCACAAATTTTCCCCAGGTTCCACCGGTGATCAGTTACTCGAATAGGCAACACCTTGGCCTTCGTCAGGACATCGTGTTGAGGCGCTGCATACACCATGACGTCAGGCTATACTCTACAACCTCGGCAATCCATTGTCTTCTCTTTCGATCTGGATCTTCATATTCCTAACGTTCGCTGGGGATGATAGGCTGGGAAAAATGCTGGGAGAGGTGTTTGACAGTCCCCATGTGGCACAAGCAATGGAAGTGACCAACTACATGGCGTTCATCACACCGGGAATCATCATCATGACTGTCCTGTTCGAAGGCGTGTTCGGCGGGATATCGATCGTGTGGAATCGATGCATGGGCTACCTGGAGAAGCTCCTCGCCACCCCTATTCATCGCGGGGCAATACCGTCTGGGAGGACACTTGCCGTGATGATTCAGAACGGCATTCAGGTACTGGCAATAGTGGGAATCGCCTCCGCCTTCAGCGTGCATTTCGAGGCCGGTTTCCTCGGAATCATGGCGCTCTTGGTCGTAGCAATGTTCTTTGGCGCGATCCTAAGCTCGATGTCCCTGTCGCTGGCTGCATCGATCAAGACGATGGAAACGTTGATGTCGCTCATCAACTTCCTGACTATGCCGCTCATGTTCACCAGCAATGCCCTCTTCCTAAGCGAAGCGATGCCCGGCTGGTTAGCGGCAATCGCAAGGGTCAATCCTGTAACCTACGCCGTTGGGCCAATTCGGGAGCTTGTGCTGCATGGTTGGGATTGAGGCAAGATCCTCCCAGGATTCGCGGTAATCGTGGGACTAGTAATCTTAGTCATGCTCATCAGTCAGATGATCTTCCAGCGTGCAACAACGGACTGACCGTTTTGTCCGAAACCTGACCCAACTAGGCATAATCTTATATGTCAAACATTTCTTCATCGCATAAGCGGGGAAGGTAGGTCTCCTCCTTCCCCGCTCTCCTTTCTCTTTGAAGGCGCAGCATGCGTATACTGGTGCAGGAGGTAGACATGAAAAGGCTCTCGTCAATCTTGGCATTCTTACGATTGTGCTGTCACTGCTCGGTGTGAGCGTTCTCGCCGCAAGTTGGCAGGGCATCGCTCCGGAGTTAAGTTCAAAGTTGATAGCAAGACCGGAAGTACACAGATCGGATTCTACCTGTTCATGAACTACCACCCCATCCCGAACTGCATCGAGATTACGGTCGATTGGAGCGTTCATCCGGTCTCCACGCCGCAATCGCCCCTGGCAACGGACTCTCATCGCATCCGCCGTCATTGCGGTGGCGGTATTTCCTCGGTGAGTAGACTTTCGCCGTTCATCACGCCCGTCCCTGGGCTGAGCTATGTCGGCAAGATCATTCTGCACGACGTGGCAAACAACCCTGTGTACGAAAAGCAGATCCCTTACGTTGCACCGATCACTCTTCCCACAAGGATCGGGATCAATGTCACAACCCCAACAGGAAAAACTGAAGAGATTGACTTTGGTGATATTAATGATGAGCAATTGAAGAGCCTTACTACGTGCTATGCCACCGTGACAACGGACTATGTTCAGACCGCCTCTGACATGGGCCTCTCCGATTTCTTCACGACACATTCCTCCTACCAGCCACAGTGGGCATTCGTCCTTGCGCAGCTTGGACCGCAAATCGACCAGACGGGCCCGGGGATCTCGGTGCACGCCTCGTACAACCAGCTATTCTTCCTGTACCTTATCGACAGCCTGGAAGCAACCGCAACGGTGACGAAGCAGTTGAAAGATTTCCAAAGCGACTTCGTGGGAAGCGTTTGGCTGGCCAAGGCAGAGACGGGTGGCGACGCTCCACAGGCACTGTTAATGGATAAACAAGCGTGGAAGATTCTGCAGGCATCAGATAAGAAATGGAGTAAGAGACACAATTAGCTTGCCCCATTGTAACGACAACAAGAATTCCACTTCTAGCGAGCAGTCTAGGAAAGGAAGCGATCCGCGTTGGCAGTATTCGCAAAGAGCGGCAAGATACCACTCCCAAGTTCGCGCGGCAGTCTATCCTTGACGTAGGAAGAGACAGCGATATTCAACTCCTCGGTAACTGATCTTCCATTTGCCTCAGCAAGAATCGCTAGACTCAACAGTAAGCTCTTGTCGATTATTTCGTCCTCTTGATAAATATGTTGCTGATCCACTACCGTATCTTCCTTATCGGGATTTGAGAGAAACAAGTTAGGAATAGAATTCTAGACTCACACAACAAACACAATCTACCAGGTCCTATCCCACTTTTAAGCCACTGTAGCACGAATCGACCAAGCAAGTCAAGAGCAAAAACAAGGCATATTCCCTTAGTTTTGTGGACAGTGGAAAGGCTGATGAATAGCTTTGTTGCGCGATACCATTCAATCACGGCAAATAGAAGATATCCTAACCCTTGGGCAATAGCAACGAAAGGAGAACTTCGTCACCTGCAGAACAGTGAACAAGGGGTGATGCCTTTAGAGAACGGTCTTATCGCACGAGAGAAATCGTGTGCATTCCCATTTCGATTTCACATCGCACATACGATCCATCAACTAGCACCTTGCGCTCTTCCTGCCATACGAAGAGAAGAAACGGTCGCGGAAACCGTGGAAGGAGCTCTGCAGGGTGGCAGTTGCACCATGATGTCACCTTCGTCGTGTCGCTTCTCTTGCAGACGGTTCTTCTTCTCTCCACTATGTGGCGCTCACATATGTGCCGCAGAATTTGTCTCCTGCAAGTACGGAGCAAAGTCATGTTTTGAAGTGACTCTCTATGCCTACGAAGGTTGGTTATGCACAGCTCGATTGTCTGACCAATCCGGTGTCCGGGCAGCAATCGTTTTCGATTTGCAGCATGACATGACCGATGTTGAACTGTTCATGCAGTATCTGCTCTGCTTACGCGCGGATCTCGTTTGCACGACTCACCATCATGTCATCGACGTCGATATGCGCTTCAAGGTGATTGTCGTGTTCGCCCACCGACCACGCGTGCACGTGATGGATATTTCTCACTCTGGGGATCCTTTCGATAGCTCTTCCTAGCTTCTCTATGGACACATCTCCCGGCGCTCCCTCCATAAGGATGTGGGCCGTCTCTTTAATGATCACGTACGCCTCTTTGAGGATGTAAATCCCGATCAGTATCGTAATTGTCGGATCAAGCCAGTAGACATTCCACAGGTAGATCGCCACCCCGCCGAGAATCACCCCAACCGAAGAAACCACGTCGGCAAACAAGTGTAGGTAGGCGGCCTTGATGTTCATGCTCGCCTTTGCCCCATGGCGCAACAGAAGCATACCAATAACGTTTGCCGCCAGTCCGATAGCGACGACGATGAGCATTGTCTGCCCGTGTATCGGCAAGGGTGATGAACCGCTTGATCCCCTCGATGAATAGATAGATCGTGATCACCACAAGGGCCGCTGAGTTGATCACCACAGCGAACACCTCCGCACGTTTGAACCCCAACGTGTGAAGGGCCAAGCTTGGTCGGCTGCGCAGCCGGATGGCGACGTAGCTGATCACGAGTGAGATCCCATCGCTGAAGCTGTGAATCGCGTCCGAGAGGAGGGCTAGGCTCCCCAAGATCAGTCCACCGACGATCTCCGCCGCGGCGATCACAAAGTTGAGGGTCATCGTAACCAACAACCGTGTCCCTGCGAAATCACTTGTGTCGTGCGTGTGGGAATGGCTTATATCATCTCTTCTCTGCCTAAGAGATTAATGCTGATGCCTGTGGCCTTGTCCGTGTCCCTCTGGCTCGACCCATTCAATCGTCTCCAGGTTACCGCGGATGTAGCCTTCAATGACATCCCGCACTGGGCCGGTAGCTCCGGTGACGACTTCGATTCCAAGTTGATCGAAGAAGCTGACTGCGCTCGGTCCCATCCCCCAGGCAAGGACAGCATCAGCCCCTTGAGCGTGGATCCAGTTGGGAAGATCGCCCGGACCATGCTCGGCGAACGGGACGTCGAACACTTGTGTGTCCACAACCTTCCCATCATCCACGTTGATCAGTACGTAGTGCTGCGCGCGCCCAAAGTGCTCTTCAACTTGATCTTGCAATCCAGCAGTGCCACGTGTTGGTATCGCTATCTTCTTTTTCATATGCTCTCCTTTTCCCCAATAGTAGCTCAAGATACCGCGCCCGGTTGACGTATTAGCGCTGCAACAACTCGTCATGGTGCAATACTCAACGTAATTGTGCAATCTCCTCAGCAAGCAGAAGAAGCTCTGCAACCCGCCGATCGGCGAGTTTCCAGTAGATGCGCACGCCATGACGACGGGAGTTGATCAATCCAGCTCGCTTCAGTGCCGTCAGATGCCGAGATATGCCTGATTGATCAAGCTCAAACTCGGGAACAATCTCGCAGCCACACAGCTCCCCTTTGGCAAGCAAACGCAGGATCTGGAGGCGTGTCGGATGCGCCAACGCCTGACCGATCTCGGCGATCTTCTCATCAAGAGGATTTTGTATGTCGTCGTTATTCATCCATCTGTACCCCAAGGCATAATACTACTTCCATCAAGCTATCTGGCCAAGAACAAGGTCAGCGCGTACACCCGATTAGCGGCGTTCCGCCAAGTACCGCCTCCCTTCATAACTTGCGGACTTGAACCTATTCTCTCGACTCCAGCAGTCCTTTGATCTCATCCACCGTTGGCACCTTACCTGCCACTTTGACCTCGCCATCGACCGCCAGGGCTGGCGTCATCATCACGCCACGTGCGGTGATCTCGGAAATATCATTCACCTTTACAAGTTCCGCCTGAATGCCCACTTGGCTCACTGCCGCCTGTGCATTACTCATTGTCGCTTGACAGCTTGGACACCCTGTTCCAAGAACCTCGATCTTGATCATCTCAAACCTCCTCTCTTGATAGATCTTCGTCATCCAAATTGAAACCTTCCGTCCCTGTAGAGATACAAAAATCGCATCCTTCCTACGGTCCCACGATGAACCCAAATAGTTTGCCTGTGATGGTCGCCGCAATGCACACGAGCGTAACATAGGCCAGCGTCTTCTTCGTGCCCAGTACCTTGCGGATGACGAGCATGTTCGGTAGGGAAAGCGCCGGACCGGCAAGAAGGAGAGCCAATGCCGGACCGTTTCCCATTCCCGCTCCCTGTAGCCCTTGCAGGATCGGAATTTCAGTGAGCGTGGCAAAGTACATGAACGCCCCGGCGATGCTCGCCATGCCATTAGCCAACCAGGAGTTCCCGCCCACGCTTCTGCTGATCCAATCAGAAGGGATAAGTGCCAGGTGCCCGGGACGCCCGAGGAGGAAGCCTGCAATGAGCACGCCTCCGAATAGGTACGGCAGAATCAGCTTGGCGTACGACCAGCTCGATCCTCCCCACTCCTTGACCTCTGGTTTACTGAACCACAGGATAAGCAGGATGAACAGGATAAGCAGGAACGCCCCCGTAATATGGAACCGCGCGTGGTAGATGGAAGTGTAGACCGACGGGGGGTAGGAAACGTTCTCCACGTCAGACTTGGAAACCGACAACACATTCACGTCATCATTCAGCTTATACAGAATGGTATCCGCAGTCTCTCCGGCGCGGGTGGCAACGATTGTCTGCCCATGGACGGTTTCGATCTCGATCGATCCCGGCTTGCCCCAATTAACGAACACGAGGATAGCGATCATCACCGCCACGTAGATCGCTGTCTTCCACAACGGCCGCGCATTCTCCTCTTGTGGTAAGATCAGGGCATCCTCCATCTTCGCCTTCTCCTCCTTAAGGAACAGAAGGTGCATGACAAAGCCAATGATGACTGAGAACAGTACGGCTCCAATTGCTCGCGCCAAACCAAGCTGAATACCGAGGACTCGGGCAGTGAGGATGATCGCAAGGATGTTGATCGCTGGCCCGGAGTAAAGAAAGGCAATGGCCGGCCCCAGCCCCGCCCCCCGCTTGTAGATCCCGGCAAAGAGCGGGAGCACCGTGCACGAGCAAACAGCAAGGATTGCACCCGAAACAGAAGCAACGCTGTACGCAACGGCCTTTTTCGCTCCTGCACCCAGATACTTGATCACACTCGCCTGGCTGATGAACACGGCTATCGCTCCGGCAATGAAGAACGCCGGCACTAAGCAGAAGAGGACATGTTGGCGCGCGTATTCCTGGAGCATCAACAGCGCCTCCATCCCCGATCGGCGCACAACCGGACTATCAAACGGAATCAGGTATACGGTAAGGAATATGGCAACGATTCCCGAGAAAATCTTCAGTTCCTTCGAAATCTTCACTTCGCTGTACCTCCACACAAGTTAGCCAGTTTAGGACGCACACTTGAGGGGTTGTGATGGGAATAGCCCTAGAACGCTTAAGCCTAGAACACACTTCGATTCGCATTCGTCTCTACTGGCGAATGATGGCAACGAGAAGCACACTACGACACGCTTTGCTCTTCGCAAGAGTGTGGACATTTCTTTCCAGGTAATATTTATGCTTTCATGCGCCATATTGCATATAATACTCGTGCTTCTTCTTTTGTCAACCACCGCTGGAATTCGAAACGATACTCGCTTCCATTCATTGCAGCCGACGAGACACGCTCTATAATCACCACTTGTAAGAAGGAGGATCTATGCAATCGATCGACATACTGCGCCAGCTTTCTGACGCATTTGGAGTATCCGGGTTTGAGGATGAAGTACGTGAACAGATCACTGGTCTTGTTTCACCGTACGTGGATGAAGTGAGAACCGACACGCTGGGGAATCTGTTCGCCACGCGCAAAGGGAAAAGCAATTTTACCCTCATGCTCGACGCGCACATGGACGAGGTAGGGTTCATGCTGAAGTGGATCGAAGAGAGTGGTTACCTGCGCTTCACTCCTCTGGGAGGATGGGATCCGCGCATCATCCCCGCCCACCGCGTGGAGATCCTCACCCGCAGCGGCGAGAAGCGCTGCGGAGTGATCGGCTCCGCTCCACCACACATTCTGACCGATGAGGAGCGCAAGAAGCCCATCCCCATGGAGAAGATGTTCATTGATGTCGGGGCAACATCACAGCGAGACGCCCTCGACATGGGCTTTCACATCGGTGATCCTCTGACGATTCACTACCCATTCATCGAGCTACACGACGGTTACGTTACCGGGAAGGCATTCGATGATCGAGCCGGTTGCGCAGTGATGATCGAGACGGCACGCCGCTTGGCGGAGAAGAAACTTGGCATCAACATCGTCTTCTCGTTTGTTGTGGGTGAAGAGGTCGGCCTGCGCGGCGCACGCACGTCGGCGTATCAAATTGACCCCGATCTGGCGATCGCACTGGAAGGAACAATTGGCGCCGATATGCCCGGTGTCCCACAGAGCAGCCAGCCTGTGCGGCTTGGCCGTGGTCCGGCGATCACCGTCGCCGATCGCTCGATCATCGTCTCACGCAAGCTGATCGAGGCAATAGAGAGTGTGGCGGAAGATGGAGCGATCCCTTATCAGTACAAACTTCCGACCTACGGCGGAACCGATGCCGGAGCGATTCATACGACGCGAGCTGGCATCCTCGCTGGCGTCGTTTCCGTCCCATGCCGGTTTATCCATTCGCCAACATCGACAATGCGCTTAAACGACTTCGAGAATACGGTACGGTTGATGACACGATTTATCGAACGGTTACCGGGCGTTCTCTCGTAGCGAAGATCATCTTTACGAGGTCGGCGGCGGCGTGGTGCAGGTTGATGATAAAGTCAGCGTGACAGACCGCGCCGCCGTCCACCTCACGATAGTTGTCCCCCGATAAGAACAGCCGTTGCCCACTGATTGACACGCTACCATCCGAGTCTGAAGCACCGAGGCAGGGGCCAACGCACCATGCGTGCGTGCCGTAGATACCAACGACGGGATATTCAGTGCCGTTACATCATCTTTCTCAAAGATAAGCTCTTTCCCCATTTCCAACGAGCACATGTCGCGCAACGAGTCATCGCAGAGGAGCAGGATCGGAATTTCGCCACAGGCGCTGCATGCGTAGCATCCCCCGCCGAGGGCCGGGTGATAAAGGAAGACCTTCTGAACCCTGCGTGCAGCACGCACGAACAGGTTGGGATCAGCAAGAGAGAGAAGCGCATCAATAATTGGTGACAAATCCGAATCTTGGTTGTTTAGCCCGATCACCCATTGCGCAAGATCGCCTTGGCCCACATGATGCGCAACTACCAACAAGAAGAGGATGCTCGTTCCGCCAAAGCTATGCGCAACTACAGTGAACTTCACATCCTCGGGAAGGGAATTGATGTATGTAGCGATATTCACTGTCCAGTCGACGAGGGAGACATCGTTTGGCAGAGATGGAGACAAAATCCGCTGTGAATCGAAATCGTAGGGGGCAGCGGTCATGATGCGAATGCACTCGTTCCAGTTTGAGCCATCGCCAAGCCACCCGTGCAGGAGAAGAACCTGACTGAAACCAACAACAGAAAACAGCACCAGCAGGAGTAATCCCACCAGCGCTGTTTGATGTATCCTTGACATCAGCTTTGTGTGGCTCAGGCGGAGACGGGTTCTGCTCGCTTCGCCATTATCTCCTCTCGCACGACCTTGGACAGCCGCTTGATCCCCTCTTCGATTCTTTCAGGTGTGCCCAGTGAGAATGAGAGACGCATCTCGTTTCGTCCGCGACCATCAATGTAGAATGCGTTTCCGATCACGTAAGCCACTCTATTTTCCAACGCACGCGGGAACATTTCCTCGGTATCGATCTCCTCGGGGAGCCTCATCCACAGGAAGAGCCCTCCCTCCGGATTGGTCCAGGTGATCCCTTCATCCTTTGGCATGTACTTCTCCAAGGCAGCGACCATCGCGTCCCGCTTGACGTGGTATATCTCGCGGATGTTTTTGAGGTGTTCCTCCATCCCGTATTCCTTAATGTATCGCGCGGCTATATGCTGTGTCAGTTTGCTGGTACACAGGTCCGTTGCCTGCTTCACCCGCACAAGCACGTCCATGAACGGATCGTCGGCGATAAGCACCCCCAATCGGAGACCGGCGGCAAGGACCTTGGAGAACGTCATCATCAGGATCACGCGCCCTTCATTATCCAGGCTACGGATCGATGGAATCGACTCGCCAGCGAAGCGCAGCTGCCCGTATGGATCGTCCTCGAAGATCAGTAGATCCTCTCTTCTGGCGATCTCAAGGAGGCGCACCCGCTTGGCAAGGGACATCGTGATACCACTGGGATTCTGGAAATCGGGGATGACGTAGATTGCTTTCATGGTCTTCCCCGCGCGACGAGCATCAGCCATTTGCTGTTCGAGGATGTCCAGATTCATCCCGTCGTCTTCCATGGGTATGGCGATCTTGTCGGCCTTGAACAGGTTGAATGTCTGCAGCGCCGCCAGGTAGGTCGGAGCCTCAACGAAGATCACATCGCCCGCATCAATAAATGCCTTGGACAAGAGGTCCAACGATTGCTGCGAGGCGGTAGTCACCAGCATTTGATCCACTGAAAGGTCAAGTCCGTGCGGCCTAAGCCAGTTCGCGACAGCACGCCGCAAGGTAAGACTCCCTTCCGTAAGTCCGTACTGAAGGACATTTTCATAGTGCCCACGCAGTTCATCGGCAGCAATCTCCGCAAACTCATCGTGAGGGAAGGTCTCCGGTGCGGGAAGACCACCGGCAAATGAGATAATTTCAGGTTTTTCAGTGAGTTTAAGCAACTCGCGAATAGCGGAGCGCTTCGCCCCGGAAGCTCGCTTGGAAAGGTAGTTTTTCATTCATCTCTCCTTGCGTTGCTCGTTGCGCAACGCACTGTATTATACGCAATTGCGCCCAAGTTCTCAAAAAAGGCGCAGATCGCTCACCATGAAGGACCCGAAGGAGTCAAAGAACGGAGCGATTGATCCACCATTGTGCTCTTCGTGGTAAATCCGCCTTGGCATTGGCACTATGTAAACCCTGGTTTGCCCCCACAACGATTTATCAACAACAAGAACGCTAAAAGACTACACGTTGCAGAAGAGGAAGAAGGTACACGGCAACAGATGTACCGAGGAGCGCGCCGCATATGACATCCAGGGGGTAGTGCTCGCGCATGTATATGCGCGACAGCGAAATCGTGATCGCCGCCAAGTAGATGGCGATCTGTATCAAGGGGTTCGGGTAGCAAGCCGAGATGACCCAGGCAAGGGCAAATGACGTTGTCGCGTGTCCAGACGGAAAAGAGTAGCTATCGAGAAACTTGGAGCGAAGGGGAGAGACAATGAGGGTTGGTCTCGGACGCCCAAAGACCATCTTGAACATGCGGAACACGGCAATGCTGGCAATCATCACGCCGACGCCGAGGATGATGTACGAGCGGTCTATCGGTCGTCCAAACAGGATCAGACCCAAACCCAGTCCTCCCCACAGGTACCCATCTCCCATGTAGGTGGCGCTGACAAGGACCCCAGACATCCGATCCAACCCGTGGTGTTCGCTGATTGCCTGCAGCATCTGTTCATCCCAACGCAGGAGGCTATCGATCAGCGTATCCACTCGGCCTATCGCGCGCGACCAGATGTTCATCACTTCACCCTGCTCCGCAACGCGGGGAAGAGTATCACGTCACGAATCGAACGCGCATCGGTGACAAGCATCGCAAGACGATCGATCCCGAAGCCAATCCCGCCGGTGGGCGGCATTCCGTGTTCGAGGGCGAACAAAAAGTCCTCGTCCACCCGCTGTGCCTCTTCGTCGCCGGCAGAGCGGAGTCGCTCCTGCGCCTCAAACCGTGTCCGCTGATCGAGTGGATCGTTTAGCTCGCTGAACGCGTTGGCCACTTCCATCCCGCCGATAAACAGCTCGAAGCGTTCCACGATCCCATCCTCGCCGGATTTCATCTTGGCCAACGGCGATATCTCGATCGGGTAGTCCTTGACGATCGTTGGTTGAATGAGGTTCGGTTCCACAAAACGATCGAACAGGTGCTCAATCAGCTTCCCACGTGAGAGAACTGGTACATTGATGCCCTTATCCCGAGCCTGAGTGGATATTTCTTCTTGCGATGAGCCACTTATCGCAATCCCGGATGCCTCCTCCACAGCCTCGATTAGGCTGATCTGAACCCATGGTGCCGAGAAATCGATCTCTTGTCCCTGGTAGGGAACGGTCGTCTTTCCGGTAGCAGCACGCACGCCAGCCGCGACAAGGCTCTCGGCAAGGGACATCATCCCCTCATAGTCGCTGTACGCTTGATAGACCTCGAGCGTGGTGAACTCAGGATTGTGCGTTGTAGAGACCCCTTCGTTGCGGAAGTTCTTGGCTAACTCGTACACGCGCTCCAGCCCGCCGATCACCAGACGCTTCAGGAAAAGCTCGGGGGCAACACGGAGATAGAGGTCGGCATCAAGCGCGTTGTGATGCGTGACAAACGGCCGCGCCGTCGCGCCGCCGGCGATCGGCTGCATCATCGGCGTCTCCACTTCCAGAAACCCCTTTTCGTCAAGATAGCGACGAATTGCAGCTATCATAAGCGAGCGGCGGGTGAATGCCTCGCGCACATCCTCGTTGGCGATCAGATCGAGCGCGCGATGTCGATAGCGAAGCTCCACATCCTTCAACCCATGCCACTTTTCCGGAAGAGGCCGCAGTGATTTAGACAAGAGGACCCACGCTGCAGCAGAGACCGTTAGCTCTCCACGACGCGTGCGGAAGACCTCTCCTGTAATTCCGAGGAAATCGCCGATGTCGCTATCACACAATCCACCGTATTTCTCTTCACCAAGTGCATCGAGAGAAGCGTGTATTTGCATCTTTCCGCTGCCGTCACGTAGATCGAGGAATGCAGCTCGCCCCATCCGCCGCAGGGCAACAAGGCGGCCAGCAATGGTCACCGTTTCACCACTTCGCTCTTCGACGGCAAGCGATGAAAAACGCTGCGCTACCTGCAAGATCGTGTGGCTGGGAGAAAACCGTGGCGGGTACGGATCTAATCCACGCTCGCGTAGGCGTTGCAGCTTCTCCAGCCGGGTCTGCATTAAGGGTTCAGACATAATTACTTATTGATCGCGATGACGCGGAAGTGGAAGCTACCGCCAGGGGCGTTGACCTTGATCTTCTGCCCCTCACGCTTCCCTATCAGGGATTTCCCGACGGGCGAGTCAACGGAGATCTTCCCGTTTTCCAGATCGACCTCAGCCGAACTAACGAGTCTGAAGGTCCCGCTCTCGGTATCCTCCATGTCCTGCAGGATGAACTTAGTGCCAACCCCAATCTCGTCCTTGGAGATGTCCTCCTCAGAAATAATCTCGGAGGAATCGAGAACAGTTGTCAGGCGATGCACCTCACGTTCATAGTACTGCTGCTCGCTTTGCAGGTATATATATTCCTTGTTCTCCCGCAGGTCGCCGCCATTCATCTTGGAAGCCTTCAGCTTTTCAGGGATCTCTTCGTACAGGATCTTCTTTGCCTTGTCTAGTTCCTCCTGCATCAACGCGTGTCCGCCCTTCGTTAGGAAGATTACTTCTTTTTCCATCTTTCACCTCTGTACCCATTGCTAGACTGAACTCTTCGAGCAAGACGCGCTCGATCTCCGCCGCGTGTAAACTCTTACACCTCGTTCTCGGTTGCACAATAAAGTCCACACCGGAAAAGGAGGCCTTATTACAACGAAAAGCCTCTCTTATCATCCGCTTCACTCGATTTCGTGTGGCGGCATTCCCGAACCGGCGAGAAACGCCAATTCCCATACGGCCCTCTCCCGAAGTAGCAAGAGCACGAAACTGGAAGTACTTCCCCTTCCACATTCTCCCCTGGCGAAACACACGCTCAAAATCGGTCTGTCTCTTGAGGCGCATCCGTGCGGGAAACCGGCAATCGTCGCCGTTACACATGCGAAAACTATAGCCAACAGCGCCATCTATTGCAAGAACACGCGCGTAGCAAGAGTACTTGCCTCGCAAGACTACTTGCCTCGCTGTGCTTGCCGAAGAACTATAACGAACACGAGAGCTTGGGTGAGCTCCATGCCACAGAGGATGAGAGCTATCCTGTAAAGCGTTGCACCTTGCTGCCCCGTAGAGCTCTCCTCCAGCGGGGCGTGCAACGTTACCGCTGGCTCAACTCACACCCTATTTGACTTAGCTGCGGTCAACTGGTTCAAAGTAGCTGCGGTATTTTCTCCTGTATCCCCGCCAGGTGATCGCCCACTTCTTCGGATCATCAAGGTAAGAGTGATCGGCCATTATGCCGATCGTGCTGTTGTAAGGAGATCCCTTGACAAGCCCCGGGTCCTCATACGCTTCTCTCGCTATGTGCTCCAGAATAGAGGCGTACGTGTCGAGTTCACTCTTGGAGTAGGACTCGGTCGGCTCCAGCGTGACCGGCTGTGGGACGACCCATGGCTCGTGGCTCATCCAGTAGTGTCCACCGAAGTCGGCGACCCGCCGTTGGATGTCGGTGGTAACCACGCCGGTGTCATTCGCCAGTTTCTCCCAACTGTAGCGCACCTGCTCCAACCGGTGTTCCCCCGGTGCAAATGGTGCATCTACACCCTTGATCTGGCGCATCTTGTGCAGTAGATAGTTGTTGTTGAGCACGGCAACACGGGCCACTTGCCGCAGCCCGTCCGCTCCCAGGCTCATGATCCAAGCGTAGGCACGCACGATCGCCGGAATCACTCCATAGTAGTCCTTCACCTTCCCGATTGTGTGCTCAAGATCGTAGTTCAGAGAATATCTGCCGCTCACCTCGTCACGACTAATAAGCGGAACCGGAAGGAAGGGAGCGAGCTCTTCAGTTACCCCGATCGCTCCGCTCCCAGGCCCGCCGCAGCCGTGAGGGGAAGCAAATGTCTTGTGCAAATTAAAGAAGGACATGTCAAAGCCTGCCTCCCTGGCGCGGGTTATGCCGAGGATGCCGTTGGCGTTTGCCTGGTCGTAGCCGCACAAGCCACCAGCAGCGTGCACCAGGTCAGTGAACTGCCGGATGTGAGGATTGAAGATCCCCGTGTCCTCGGGATTGGTAATGAACAGGGCCGCGGTCCGTTCGGAGACCACTTGTTCGAGCGATGACAGCTTGACGAAGCCGTCTTCGTCCGCCGGGACGATGATCACCTTGTACCCTTTTAGTCGCGGGGCAGCTGCATCGGAGGGGTGGGAGAAGAGTGTAGTAACGATCTCATTACGATTCTCTCGCTTCTCTTCGAAGTAGGCACGCACCATGGCCGCCATGGTGTAGATCGCGTGCGATCCCCCGCCTGGCTGGAAGGAGAACCTGTCAAGCCCGGAGATTTCGCGCATGAACTGGTCGAGACGGTAGATGATCTCCAGCACCCCTTGTACGGTCCCCTCATCCTGCAGCGGATGCAGGTCGGCAATCTTCGACGTTGTGACGAACGCCTCGTTGATCGGTGGGTTGTACTTCATGGTGCACGTCCCCTGCCCGACATCGATGTTCAGATCCCGTCCGAGCGTCTCCTGCGCTAGTCTCAGGTAATGCTGCAGCACGCGTGACTGTCCCATCTCAGGCAAGTTCGCTGTGCCCTTACGGCGCATCCCTTTAGGAACACGCGAGATGACATCTCCCACGCGGTTCTTGATCTCCTCTTCCGCCTCGGGAACAAGGATCCCTCTCTCTCCCGGCGATGTCCGCTCATAGATTACTGGTTCATTCCAGCGTGCCTGGTGAAAACCCGTCTCTTTCCCGTTCATCTTCCCTCCACGATTTGTCGCACGCTTCTAACCAAGCGATCAATATCCTGTTCAGTGTGCACCTCGGTCACTGAGAGCATGAGGCTCTCACCGAGCTCGGGGAAGATCCTCGATAGATCGATGCCGCCGTAGATCCCCCTATCAAGAAGCAGCTCATTCATGTCGCATGCAGTCTTTCCAGCATCATCATCTAGGTTAACGATGAACTCCTGGAAGAACGGGGCCTTAAGCGCTGGAGAGGTCACACCTTCGATCTTTCCAAGCTCCATCGCAGCGTAGGCCGAACGCTGCATGATCGTACGCCCCACATCCGCCATCCCCTGTGGACCCATCAATGCGAGGTAGACACCGGCGGTGATTCCCCACAGGGCAGCCATCGTCCCCACGTATTCTTTGGAGTCCTCTCTTCTTGCAAACGACGTGCGTTCCCAGGCGACATCGCCGAAGCCCCATGCTTTGTCAACAGTGGGAACGATACCGAACAGGCGCGTGGGGTACTGGGATACGATCCGCTCCTCATCGGCAGAAGCGATGAACCCGCCGCGAGCACCGCCATAATTCATGTGTATCCCGAGCGATTGCAGCTCCCCACAGACGATATCAGCGCCGTACTGCGGTGGCGGAGCAAGGACACCGAGCGAGATCGGATCGACCCCAACGACGCACAGCGCCCCGTTTTCATGCGCTAGATCCGCTATCTTCTTGGCGGAGGTCTCGACAATGCCGAAGAAGGACGGGTTCTCGAGGTAGATCCCTGCGACACGTCCTGACATCTTGTTCTTGAGATCCTCCATATCGATCAGTCCCGAGCGCACGTCGTAGTCAATCGTGAGTACTTCGATCTGCGGATAGCAGTAGTTACGGATGATCGAGGCGCGGTCCGGGTTAAGCGAACGGGGGATGATCACCGTCTTCCTTCCCGTGATGCGGCAGGCCATGCGTAGAGCCGATGCCGCCGCCTGCGATCCATCGTAGGTAGGGACGCTGACCACGTCCATGTCGACCAGCTCACCGAGCATGCTCGCAAACTCGAACAACGCCTGGAAGCGACCGTGATCCTCGTACGGCTCTCCGGCGTAGGCAGTGAGGAACTCCGAGCGACTGTTGATCACGTCGCAGATGGCGGGAACATAATGCGGCGAGCACCCTCCCCCAAGGAAGGAGAGCTTCTCGCTCGTAGGGGTGTTCTTGTCCATAAGCTCGTTCATGTGGCGGCGCAGGGAGTACTCATCCTGGTAGCCATCGGGGATATTGAGCTTGCCCTTGAACAAAAGATCATCCGGGATCAGCTCGTACAACTCATCGATGCTCTTTGCCCCAATCTCCGCCAGCATCTCCTTCTGCACTCGGGGAACGGAGTTTGGAATGTACGGATGTACTACCTTGTCTTTGTCCATCGATCCTCCTTTACGCTAGACCGCCGCCATCGACTGTGACAATCGCTCCTGTGAGCCAGGGCGAGAGATCGCTTACCAGGAAATAGACCGCCTTGGCGATGTCGAGCGGAGTCCCGACGCGCGCCAACGGGCGATCGGCCGCCTCGGCCATGAATTCATCTGTATCCGCCCCCAATTGCACCGCCTCGCTTCTCAAGAGCGGGGTATCAACATCCCCAGGGCAGACACAGTTAACGCGGATCTTCTGCGGGCCATGATCGATCGCCATCGCCCGCGTGAGATTCACCACCCCGCCTTTGGCCGCGCAGTAGGCAGCAGCCTTCGGACCACCTTTCAGTCCCCAGCCGGAGCCGATGTTGACTATCGCACCGCCCATCCTCTCCATCACCGGGATTACGTACTTACTCATCAGATACGTCCCCTTTAGCGACACGTCGAGGACCAGATTCCACTCCTCTTCTGCGAGGTCGACCACGTTCTTTCTGCGGATGACGCCGGCACTGTTGATCAAGATGTCTATCCGTCCGAATCTGGCATCGACTTGTTCTACCGTACGTCGACAATCTGCACTCGATGAGACGTCGGTTCGGATGAATAGCGCTTCCCCTCCGATCTCTTCTTGCGCCGCCTCACCGGCCGCCTCATTGACATCGATGATTGCCACATGCGCCCCAACACCAGCCAGGTAGCGTGCGCAGCCCAAGCCAATCCCCGATCCCCCTCCCGTAATAATCGCTACCTTCCCCGCAAGATCCCGTCTCTCTGTCATCTACTCGATCTCCTTATCAGAAGAGATTTTTCTTGATCTGTGATATGCAACCCGTCGCAATATAGTCTTGCTCTCTTCCTCTGTCAAGCACATCCTCACTGCCCCAAAACACCGCTCGACATACAAGTACGATTGTCAATGGTGTCTTTATACTAGAGGAGCACGCAGTTGAGCTTGTATCTGTTGTTGCGAGTTGCAGAACTCCCCCCCGGATGCGTCTTGTGGTATAATAGATGCAGCAGTTGGGACACTGCCAGAGAGGTGGTTGAGACATGACCGGAGAGAGACCCAAAGTTCAGGTGCCGATCGAGTGGCATATCTCTGAAGATCTAGATACTAAGTACGCAACGAACCTCGTCATTCAGCACTCTGAGCACGAGTTCATTATTGACTTCTTTGAGATGCGCCATCCGTTGATCTTGGGTAACCCACATCAGGTTCGCGAACAACAGGAGAAACTGGAATCTGTGCGGGCCGAATGTGTCGCACGAATCATTGTATCTCCAGATCGAATGCAAGAGTTTATCGATGCAATACAGGCTAACCTGAACCAGTACATGGGTAAGGAACAGGAGGAGCAATAACTATGAACGCTTCCGCAACTTTCATGAATCCCACTTACGCAAACGCTAACAGAATCTTTGCATCCTTAGGGGCGTCGATGTTTGGTGGGCATTGTGACGTGCAGGCCGGTCTATCTGGGGCGTCGTCTGCTATGTCAAGTTACCTCTTAGGTGAAATCGCTGAGGGATGGGAGCTCGTCCAGCCGTTACCTGTTAGCTCGGAGTGGGATGGCGATCTCTGTATTATGAGTGACGCCCTCTTTTCGGTTTACGGCGATGGTGATACCGAGGTCTCTGCTCGGCAGGACTATGTTACATCTCTCATAGAGTATTACGAACTGATCGAGGATCGGGCGAATGACGTTTTCACACGAGCTCTGTTTCAAAAACTTCAGCGGTATCTTCGGCACGTGTAGTCTCTATGTCATACAAACCCAAGGAAGTGGAAGGGAAACTGCGGGACAAGTTTGCGTTTAATCCTGCAAAAGGACATAGTTCGGATCATCGTTGGTTCGAGCTTCGATTGCCTGGATTGCCACCAATCATTACAAAAGTATCTCATAGCAGAAAAGAGATCGGGCCCAACCTGGAGGGAATGATCGCTCGGCAGTTAAAAGTGCGCACCCCCTATTTCCGGGGGATGATCAAGTGCACGAATAGCCGCAGGGACTATTATCGCCAAGTGCAAGAGGATCCCTACCCACCTTTTGATATTCCATTCTGATATTGCTTGCCCTGGATTCAACTCACAAGCACAACTGACAACGGTGTCTTTGTAGAAAAGACTGAGTCTCACGTGGTTCGGAACCTAAGTCTCTTCCTCAGCCGGTGATTAAGGCAACCAATCGGATGCTCGATTACCTGCCTGCAAAGCGCACGCGTCCAGTGTCCCGGGTGAAGGGGTCGCGCCTCTATTCTTGGTGTTTTTCCTGCCTTAGCACTGTGGATGACGCTGATGGTGAAGCGCTCTAGTCCCACAAAGCAGCCAGATCTATCCGCTGCCTTGTCTATGATCATTAGGTGCGTCCCAGCACCAGATTGACCGAATCGTCTACAGACCAGGTGGCCTCAGCAGTAATTCGGAGTCTACCACATGGAGCCATCGCTGGAGCGCTTTTCTCTTGCCGCCTCTATGCATCGCCCGTAATGATGAGCACATCCCCGGCGATATTCACCGCGTGATCACCTATCCGCTCAAGGTTGCGCAGTACCTCGACATATAAGATGCCGGCGGCCGAGTTGCAGATACCGCGTTCGAGCCGTTTGATGTGGGCCTCCTTGTACCGAATTTCGAGGCGATCGACCTCCTTCTCCAACTCGAACGCCTCCTCAACCAGCGCGCCATGCTCACTCTCAAGCATGCGCAGGGAGAGGCGATAAAGACGGACAGCCTTATCGAACATATTGGAAAGGTCTCGTCTTGCTTCCTGGGAGAAGACAAAGCCTCGCTTCAGCGCCTGTTCGGCCCGCTCGGCGATATTCACCGCATGATCCCCCACCCGCTCAATGTCACCTGAGACATGCTTCAGCACGTGCAGCCGCTTTGCATCGAGCAATGAGAGTTCACTTGCATCAATCCGATCCAAGAAGCTTCCAATCGTTCGATCTAGGACGTCGATCGTTTCTTCGGTCTCAAGCACCGTTTTCACCTCCTCTCTCTCTCCCCTCAGGAGTGCTTCACGGCAGGAGTGGAGCATCGCGCTCGTCAGCTCTCCCATATGAAATAACTCCTTCCGCGCCTGCTCAAGTGCGATCGCGGGCGCGTTCAGGAATTCATCACCAAGGAATTGCGGTGCGGTATCGATAGTAGTCTCTCTGCCTGGGATGAGGCGCTTCGTGAGCCAGACTAGGCCCCCCACCAGCGGCAACATGATGAGCGTTACCGTGACATTGAAGAACGCGTGCGCGTTTGCGATCTGCCGTGTGAGGCTGGTGGCCGTCGTTGCAACTAGATGCGAATAGGGGAGGACAAATGGAACAAATGCAGCAACACCAAGGATGTTCACGAGTACCTGGGCAACCGCCAACCGCCGTGAGGAAAGGGAGGAGCCGATCGAGGCGATTATTCCGGTGATAGTTGTCCCGATGTTCGCTCCCAGGATGAGAGCGATCGCCGCCGGGAGAGTGATTATCCCCGCGCTCCCCATGGCGATCACCATCGCTGTCATCGCCGAGGAACTCTGGATGATCGCCGTTACCCCTGCTCCAACGAGCACCCCCAATACGACGTTTGATCCGCAGGAACGAAGGAGATGAAGAACACTCGGAGCTTCGGAAAGCCCCTGCAGTCCGCTCGAAATCACGTCCATTCCCAAGAAGAGGATGCCAAACCCGAGGATGATTCGGCCGACGTCCCCTGCTTTCTTCCCGCGGAATACCTCCGCCAAGATAAAACCGATCGCGATTACCGGAAGGTAGAAGTGCCCAATCTTGAACGCGATAAGCTGAGCGGTGAGCGTTGTTCCAATCTCCGAACCGAGCATCACCCCAATCCCTTGAGTGAGCGTCAATGCTCCGGCGTTGATCAAGCCGATAAGAAGGACCATCGTCATGCTGCTCGATTGCAGGATCCCCGAGGTCAGCGCCCCCACGATAGCACCGCGATAGGCCTTACCTGTGAGCCGCTCCAGGAGCTCGCGCATCCGCTCACCGACGGCCCGCTTGAGCGCGTCACTGAGGGTACGCAGACCGTAGAGGAACAGGGCAAGCCCCCCGGCAGTGGAGAAAACAACTGTGACAGCGTTCATATATTCTCCCCCATAAGTGATATCGTTCTTAATTACTAAAGATCAATCCGAAGTATATACTTACGTTAGGGAGATAAGCAAGTTCGCAGGCAGCATGTCTTCACAATTACCTTCACCGTCTTGCAGAGAAGATCCGTGCCAGCGGTCTCCACCAAGAACTGGAGGATTCCGTGAGAAACTGAAAAGACTGAAGAACACGTTTCCTCCTGGTATTTCGGTCTCCAAGAGGGACAACAACACGATGGTCCAGCCCTCAATCTTCCTTGGTAAAACTGGTCTCATCGGTTCGCGTGGATCGGTAGGCCAGTTTTCATTTCTACGTGATGGAAGTTACACTCTCACTCTTGTGGAAGAACAGCACGTATATAGCGTATCAGAGATCAACAAGGTTGTGCGCCAGATGCTTGAGGACAGCCTTGGTTCGGTGTGGCTACGCGGTGAGGTATCAAACCTCAAGCGCGCCGCGTCGGGGCACACCTACTTCACACTGAAGGACAATACAGCGGAGATCTCCGCTGTTCGGTTCAAGTCCGCTTCGCCATTCCTCCCTGCTCCTACGCAGCCGCTGAAGGAGGGAATGGAGATTCTCGCCTACGGGAGAGCAACCCTGTATGAGCCGCGCGGTCGGTACCAGTTCATCGTCTCGCTCGTGCAGCCAGCTGGATTGGGGGCGCTACAGCTCGCCTTCGAACAGCTAAAACGGAAGCTTCAGGAAGAGGGGCTGTTTAGCGAAGATCACAAGCAGCAGCTTCCAACCTACCCCCTGCACATCGGTGTTGTAACATCTCCTACCGGGGCGGCGATCCGCGACATCATCTCCGTCACCAATAGACGTTTCCCTCTGGCCAATATTTACCTCTTTCCAAGCTCGGTTCAGGGAGATGCCGCGCCGGATGAGATAGTCTCCGCCATCGCTAGCGCGCAGCAGTTCAGCACATCGCGCACTACGCTCGATCTTTTGATCGTCGGTCGCGGCGGCGGCTCGCTCGAGGATCTCAATGTGTTTAATGTCGAAGACGTAGCGCGAGCAATCTATACGTGCGAGATCCCGGTGATCTCCGCGGTCGGCCACGAGATTGACTTCACGATCTCCGATTTCGTCGCCGATAGGCGCGCCCCCACCCCATCGGCCGCAGCGGAAATCGCCTTTCCTGATCAGGATGACCTCGGCAGGCAGCTGCAAACTTTCGTTGTGCAAAACCTGCGCCGTGTACGCGCAAACATCGATCGCCGAGAGGAGAGGATGAATTCCCGCCTGCACGAGTATGTGTTCCGCCTTCCTAGCCGCAAGATTGATGCCCTCTCTCAGCGGCTCGATATACACTTTCAGGGGCTCCTGCGCGAGATGCAACAGGCGATGGACAGGCGGATACAGACACTCGATCACGCGCAGAGATTGCTGCGTTTGTCCGATCCACACCTTCCCCTACGTCGCGGGTATTCTATCACACACGTCTCCGGAGAGAAGGAGCCGCTGCGAAATGCAGCCAACCTCTCGCCAGGAATGAGCATTGAAACACGCCTGCTGCGGGGCACAGTCCTATCTGAGGTTCAGGAGGTGAAGACGGATGAAGATCGATGAAAGCCTCAACCGGCTGGAAGTGATAACCAAGCGCCTAGGGCAGGAGGATGTGCCACTCGACGAGGCGCTCGCTCTCTTTGAGGAGGGAATCACTCTTGCCTCGGCGATCAAGACCTCTCTTGATAAGGCACGATTACAGGTGAAGAAGATTATGGAGAAGGCTAAGGGTACGTTCGCAATCGAGGACTTTGACCTCCAGTAAATCGAGCTTATAATCTTTGCTATTATGGAAAACAATATGAATACGGATCTTATCGTTATTGGTGCCGGACCGGCTGGATTAAGCGCGGGAATCTACGGCGGGCGAGCGCTTCTGCCTACAGTGATCCTGGAGCAGGGATTGCCAGGTGGACAGCTAAACGAGACCGACTTTGTCGAAAACTTTCCTGGCTTCCCCGAGAAGATTGCTGGTCCAGAGCTGATGAAGCGTACGCGCTTGCAGGCACAGAGACTGGGAGCGAAGATCATCATGGACACCGTGACCGGAATCGAGCCGTTCGGTGATGGATATCGCGTCCAAGGAACGCAAAAGGACTACGGGGCCCGCGCGGTGATCATCGCCAGCGGGTCGCACCCGCAGGAACTCCCGGTCGAAGGTGCGAAGAAGCTAAAGGGAAAGGGTGTCTCCTACTGCGCCACCTGCGACGGTTTCTTCTTCCAAGGAAAGAGGATCATCGAGGTTGGGGCGGGCGATTCCGGCCTCACTGAGGCAATCTTCCTGACAAGGTTTGCGGAGGCGGTGCAAATCCTTGTCCGCCATCCGCAGGATGATCCTAACGCCCTGCGCGCTTCATCAAGCATCTTGAAGAAACGCGCGGAAGAGAACGAGAAGATCACCTTCGTGTGGAACACCGTGGTGGAGAAGGTGCTTGGTGAGGATCGCGTCACTGGTGTTCTGCTGCGGGACCTCGCCACGGGGAAGACAACACAAGTAGCAATAGACGGCGTGTTTGTCAACATCGGGCATATCCCCGATACTGAGTTCTTAAGAGGTGCAATCGAGCTCGACAAGCGTGGTTACATAATTACAGACGATCGTTTGCATACGAACCTCCCCGGTGTATTCGCCGCGGGGGATGTGCGTGCTGATGCGAGCCGTTACGCACAGGCGATAGTCGCCGCAGCGGACGGAGCGATCGCCGCAATGGAAGTTGAGAATTACCTAGCACAGCAGAGGTGAACCGATAGTGTACATGACCATTCCAGAGTTCTTTTCCCGCACGTTAATGCGTTTTCCTGATAGGATAGCAATAAGGAACACGCGAGAGAAGCCACAAGAGCCGCAGGAGGTCACGTACCGTGAACTTGACCAGATGGTAAGTGAACTCGCCGTCGGCCTGGCGAAGATGGGAATCGTGAAGGGCGACAGGGTGGCGATCATGTCTCGCCCCCGTATCCGTTTCGCTGCTTCACTGCTCGCTATCGCCCGTCTCGGCGGCTGGGTGATCCCCGTCGATCCCACCCTGACGGTGTCCGAAGTGGCCGACATACTCGACCGCTCCGGTGCAAGGGCTATCTGTGCCCCGGATGAGCTGTTTGAGCGGCTTCCGAAGGAGGGTATTGAGCGCATCAACTTCGATGACGTCAACCAGGGAACAACGTTTTCATCGCTCCTCCTTGATGGAACCCCGCCGCAGGTGGAGATCGACGAGAAGGACATCGCCATTCTCGCCTATACATCGGGCACAACGGGCGGCGCAAAGGGGGTTCTGTTGAGCCATGGAAACCTCACCGCCGACATCGAAGGGTGCATCAAAGTAATGCCGATCACGGAACAGGATGCTTTCCTGTCGATCGCCCCCTGGCACCACATCCTCGGCCTAACGACGGCACTCCTCGTCCCCATGTACACCGGCGCACTCGCCATGTACACGGACGACTACCGCTCAATCGCTCAGCTCATGAAGAGTAACGGTGTCACCATCTTCACCGGTGTCCCCAAGCTGTACCATGCGATGTATGAGAAGCTACTAGCGCAAATCTGCTCCACGCTCGTCGGACGCATCAGCCTGGCCATCGCTCCCCGCGTCGTCGGAAAGAAGGTCAAGCAGTCTCTGACCAATGGGAAGTTGCGCTTCTTCATCTCCGGCTCCGCACCCCTCGATTCTAAGGTCGCCCTCGGATTCCGGCGATTGGGGATCGGCCTCCTCGAAGGGTACGGACTCACCGAGACGTCGCCCGTCGTCTGTTTCTGCGACCCTTTCTCTCGCAAGGCAGGATCGGTCGGCGCCCCCATTCCCGGGAGCAATGCCAAGCTCCTCGATGTTCGTTCGGATGGAGTTGGCGAGCTCCTCATCCACGGGCCGATCGTAATGCAAGGCTACTACACAAACCACGGCGCAACGAGCGAAGTGATCGATGAGGATGGGTGGTTCCACACCGGCGATCTGGCGGTGATCGACAGCGATGGTGAGATCTACCTTAAAGGACGCGCCAAGCACGTGATCGTCCTGGAGAGCGGAAAGAACGTTTATCCGGAAGAGGTGGAGTGGGAACTGTCCCGCATTCCATACGTCGAAGAGGTCCTCGTACGCGGTGGAAAATTAAACGGACAGGAAGTAGTGCAAGCGGTGATCTATCCCAACAATGAGGCGCTCGCCAAGGACGGACACACAGATGATCCGTTGCGCGCCATTTGGGATGCGATCAAGGTGCGTCAGAGGAGACTCGCCCCGCACAAACGCATCCGTCGCAAGGAGGACGTTATCCTCGTCGATGAATCGTTCCCGAAGACAAGCACGATGGACATCAAGCGCCACCTTTATAAAGGAGGTAACCATGTATCCGACGCTTAACGAGCTGTTCAATAAGGCTGTTGCCGCACATGGCGAGAAGATCGCACTACGCATGCTGGTCCCCAAGGAAAGGAAGCACGGTCGCGGCATCCAACTTGTCCTAAACGAGATTTCGTACTCTCGTTTGGGAGAGATGGCCAGTCGCTTGGCGACAGCTCTCGATGAGCTTGGAATCAAGAAGGGAGACAAGGTGGCGCTCATCTCTGAGCCTCGTGTCGCATGGGCAACAGCATTTTTCGCAATACTCAGATGCGGAGCCACCGTTGTCCCGCTCGGTCCAGAGCTGCAACAGGGCGAGATCCAGCGCATCCTCGCTGAGGCGGAGGTCCGTGCCGCCATCGTGTCCGGATTGAAAGTCGATGACCTACAAACCATCAAGAGTAAAGGATTATCTGACCTGATTCTCATCTCCATGGACCGGCCTGACAGCGATGCCGTATACTTCCTCGACAAGCTCCTTCTCGGGAAGAAGGCTTTCCCCGAAGCAGACGCAACCCCAGATGACATGGCAGTTCTGATGTACACATCTGGAACAACCGGGAATGCCAAAGGAGCGATGCTACTCCACCGCAACATCTCGTCGAATGCTCTCTCCGGAGCCAAGGTGGCTGATAGCTCAGAGAGCGACAACTTTCTCACGATCGTGCCCTGGTATCACATCTACGGACTGACTGTTTCACTCCTTGTCCCAATCATCGGCGGATCGACATCGACCTATGCACCGGTCGACCGGAATTTGACCACCGTGATGACCAAGGCTCGCCCGACGATTCTCCTTGGCGTGCCCAAGCTGTACAACGTCCTGTACAACAAGGTGATGACTTCAATCGAGGGCAGCCTAGCAAAGAAGACAATCTATAAGCTCTCTCCAACGTTGATGGGAAAGCTGGTCAGCAAGAAGTTGTTTGGGAAAGATTTCCGCTACTTCGCTTCCGGTGGCGCACCGTTCAGCCGTGAAGTGGCAAACGGATTTCGCAAAATGGGAATCGGCGTCATGGAAGGCTATGGCTTGACAGAGACCGCACCCGTTCTGGCAATGTGCGAACGGTTTACGACGCAGCCGGGGATGGTAGCGTTCGAGAACGTGGAGCTGCGTATCGATAAGCCCGATGCATCTGGGATAGGCGAGATCATCGCCCGCGGGCCGAACATCATGGCTGGCTACTACAAGAACGAGACAGCAACCGCCGAAGTGATAGATGAAGAAGGTTGGTTCCACACCGGCGACCTCGGGCGGATGGAGGGCGATCGAGTAATCCTCTCCGGCAGGGCGAAGAACGTGATCGTGCTTGAGACGGGGAAGAACGTGTACCCCGAAGAGGTGGAGTGGGAACTCTCCAGGATCACCGGGATCGACGAGTTGCTTGTCTACGAGGCCGATCGTCAAGGTGCACCCACAGTTGCCATAAAGATCTACCCAAAATGGGCTGAGCTTAAGGAAAAGGGTATAACGACCCCCGAGCAGACGATTGACTACCTGTGGGAGGAGATCAAGGTTCGTAACGAAAACTTGGCCCCATTCAAGCGCATCAAGTACAGAGACGTGATAACACTCGTAGACGAACCGTTTGAGAAGAGCGTAAAGATGGACGTCAAGCGCTACAAGTACAGCACGGCATGATCATGCTTAGCGTACAAGAAATCCGGTCTCTCCCGTACACGGCTCCTCCCAACTGACGGCCACGTCGCTTACCTGAGCCAGCGGCGGGCCCGTATGAGCCCACATGATGAGTGCCTGCACATCATGTGGGTTCCCTTGGGCAACGATCTCCACCCGCCCGTCGGGAAGGTTGCACACCCACCCCGATAGGCCAAGCGTGCGCGCCTTATCCTGCGTTGATGCGCGGTAGAATACGCCTTGTACGTACCCTGAGATTAACATCTGTACACGAATAGTCCGATTATCTACTCTCTCTTGCATGCTTTTCTTTAGAAACACCCTCTTGTCAGTCGATGCTTATTCCAGTATACTGAATGGGTGTGAAAGGAGGTGAATAAGACAATATGGTCAACAGAGTGAATACCTTATCCATATACATTCCCAAGAGCAAGATGAATAAGCGCCCCGTGGATAGACTGACGAAGCTTTCCCGTTCCCAGGAACGCTCCATCAATTACTTGGTTGTGGAAGCGATCATTCAGTATCTCGATCGCGAAGAGAAGAAAAGAAAGTAATTTCATTGTGTTTTCTCTAGTCTGTTTATGAATAGCCGCTTGCGGCTACCTAGGTTTCTTGTTGCCCGTGGCTACGTCTGATTTTGTCTAGCCTCTCGCTCAGAGTCTTCTCATCACCCCTCTTGGTGGGGCTATAGTAGGTCCTGCCAGCAAGTGATGGCGGGAGGCACTCCATCTGCGCTATCCCCTCCTCGTAATCATGTGCGTACTTATAACCATTACCGTAGGAGAGGTCCTTCATCAGATTAGTGGGGGCGTTGCGCAGGTGAAGGGGAACGGGTTGCGTGGGAAGATTGCGCACATCCTCACGCGCCGCTGTCAGTCCCACATAAAGGGCGTTGCTCTTCGGTGCACATGCCAAATACACGGCGGCTTGGGCTAGTGCCAAGTCGCACTCCGGCAAACCGATCGCGTCAACCGCTTCCCTTGCCTCCAGTGCAATCCGCAGCCCCTGTGGATCGGCAAGGCCAACATCTTCGCTTGCTACGCGAATCAAACGCCGCGCAATGTAGCGTGGGTCCTCTCCCCCTTCGACCATCCGCGCCAACCAATACAGAGCTGCGTCGGGATCGGAGTTGCGTATCGATTTGTGAAGCGCAGATATCAGGTTGTAGTGTTCTTCCCCACTGCGATCGTAGTTTAGCCCCTTGTGCTGCACTGCTCGCTCGACTAGGGGCACATCAATCATCTCGCCTGTCGCGATCGATGCCACAAGTTCGGTTGTAGTCAGCGCTCTCCGCGCATCACCATCGGAAAGAGCGATGATCGCCCGCTCCGCCTCAGCGGTAATCTTAAATTGGCCTCCAAGCCCCTTTTCATCACCGATCGCCCGCCGGACAAGCCCTACAATGTCCTCAGAAGACAGGGAAGAGAAGACAAACAGCTGGCAACGCGACAGGAGAGCGGCATTGAGCGTAAAGGACGGGTTCTCCGTCGTTGCCCCGATGAAGATAATGCTTCCCGCTTCGAGGTACGAAAGAAGGACATCCTGCTGATTGCGCGTGAAGCGGTGAATCTCATCGAGGAAGAGAAGATCCCTCTTGCCCTCCAGTTCGAAGCTCTCGCGCGAGTGTTCAAGGACCGCCTTTACCTCTTTCACCCCGGACAGGGCCGCTGAAAGGTGAACAAACTCGGCTCCTGAGCGACGGGAAATAATCTGCCCCACCGTCGTCTTACCGCTTCCGGGAGGTCCCCAGAAGAGAAGCGATCGGTAGTCCCCCCGCTCAATCAGCGTACGCAGCGGTCCGCCCGAGCCAAGGATCTTGCCCTGGCCAACAACTTCATCGAGGTCGTTCGGCCGCATCCGCTCGGGAAATGGAGCCTTCCCCGGTTCAGCAAATGGAAGGTATTTCATAGCTCATTGCAGGCGACCACACACTCGATTTATCGCCTGACTTACTGATCACCTCCTATCTCTGCTTTTTCTGTCTCGTTTATTAGATCGACGTATGCTCCTCGGACCAAATCGGAGGGATCGATATGCAACTCGCCCATAAGCTTTCGCGCAGTCTCCTCGCCGTCTTTCGTCGATTCCCCTGCGCCGAGGACCACCTCCAGTTCCATGTACGTGCCCAGATGTTCCACCTCGTCCAGGTGAACGCGGGTGTTGCCGATCATGTACAACGTCCGATGTTTTCTCACGTGCCCAGCGATACCCAGGCTCGCCGCGAGCAGATCGAGTAGAGGCTCCGGCTCCGAGGTCATCGATATCAAGTAATAAGACGGCTTCGGATCGCGTCCGTCGTTGCGCTCATAGTAGATCAGCTCGCCGTGATCGGGTGAGAAGACCCTCAGCTTCAGCCGGCCCTGCAGGACGACAAAGAACGTATCTTCCTGATAGATCTCCTCTCCGGGCGTGTCACTGATCCTTTTCACTCGCTCTCTAAGAGCAGGAAGATCCGCTACCACAGCCTTTATCTCAACGTTTGTCGGCATACCTTCCACCAGCCAGAAACATCCTACTCAATGTGAGATGCCGTATTGGCTATTGCGTCGGAGCCCTGTCCGCATCTCAGACAGGCCGTCTCCGACGTTTATTCACTACGATGCAGTCAGGCTTCACATCCAGTTGATTCATCATGACCAACTCCAGCCATCCAAAGCTTCTCTTGCTTCGCGTCTCCCTGTCTCCGCGTCTCCCTGTCTCCGTTTCATCCAGTCTTGGCTCATCCCTACCCGCTCTGTTCGAGGTAAGCCTCAATGAACGCGGTGATATCTCCATCAAGCACGGCATCGACGTTCCCCGTCTCATAGTCTGTACGGTGATCTTTCACCATCTGGTAGGGATGAAGGACGTAGGAGCGAATCTGGCTTCCCCATTCGATATCCATCAGCTTTCCCTGCAGCTCCTCGACTTTCTTCGTCTCCTGCTGACGGAGAAGCTCCCCCAGGCGTGCCCGCAGGACACGCATCGCCGTCTCCTTGTTCTGCCGCTGGCTGCGCTCGTTCTGACACGACACGACGACCTTCGTTGGAAGGTGGGTGATCCGCACCGCCGAATCGGTGACGTTGACATGCTGTCCCCCAGCACCAGATGAACGGTAGGTATCGATGCGTAAGTCCTTGGGATCTATCTCCAGCTCCTGCTCCTGCGTCACAGGGACCACAGAGACAGCGGTAAACGACGTGTGGCGTCGATGAGCGGCATCGTACGGTGAGATGCGCACGAGCCGGTGCACGCCCTTCTCGCTCTTTAGGTTTCCATAGGCGTAGCGGCCGCTTATCTCCAGGGTTGCACTGCGGATCCCCGCTTCCTCCCCCGCACTCACGTCGAGCAGATTCGCCTTGTATCCCATGCGCTCGCAGTAGCGGCCGTACATGCGAAGGAGCATCTCCGCCCAGTCCTGCGAGTCCGTCCCCCCGGCGCCGGCATTGATTGACAGGTAACAATCGGCAAGGTCGTTCGGCCCGGAGAAGGTGAGTTCGATGCGAAACGCGCGCAGCTTCTCGTCCAGGGCAGAGACGCGGGACAGGATCTTGGAAAGCTCCTCCTCGTCATCCATCTCCAACGCCATCTGATGCAGGACGTCAATATCCTCCATCTCCTCACTCAGCTCATCACAGCGGGAGAGGAGAGACTTGTTTCGCTCCAGGCGCCGGCTGACATCGGTGGTCTGTTCCCGCTTCTCCCAGAAGCCGGGCACAGCCATCTGTTGTTCTAACTTGGCAATTTCCTCTTCGATCGCAGGCCGATCAAAGGTGATCACCGATCTTTGCGAGCATCTCGCGCATCCTTGCAAGTCTCTCTTCGTCCATCCGTCCCCCCTCGATTATCAATCCCGAATCTTCGCATACTGGAAAGCCGTCACCCTCTTTATAATCGGCTTCTTCTCTTTCCACAAGTGCACGAGAGTGGCAAAAGCACGATTTGCGCTTGCCAATCATGCCGACCAGGCGCTAGTATCCAGTGAAGAGTCTTATTGCGGAGGAGGTTCAGCATGGATGAGGAGAAGGTTCGCAAAGAGGAATTCACGATCAGCGGAGAGAAGCTGGTCTCTACGGTCAAGAAACTGGTGAAAGAGGGGAACATCCGTCGTGTCACGATCAAGAACAAGGAAGGAAAGACCCTGATCGAGATCCCGCTGACATTTGGCGTGGTGGGCGCACTCTTCCTGCCAACCCTGGCCGCCATCGGTGCCATTGCCGCGCTCGTAACCGAGTGCACGATCGTTGTGGAGAAAGTTGAGGAGGACGAGAAAGGCGAGGAGTGAAACATAAGAGGCACACTTGACAAAGTTGAGGCGAGATGCTTTCCTTGGAGAGGCTTAAGAGAGGGATCAAGTAGAATCTGTGAACCCTTTCATACAGTATAGGAGGTGCACTATGTGCGGTTATTTCGCAATACTGGCGGCGATACCTGGTTTCTTTTTGAGCTCTTTCTTTCTCATGCTCTTCTCCAGGGTTATCGCTCCCCACTTCAATCAGCAACCCTTGGGCTACACGATGGCGATGTTGATCACCATCGCCCTGTGGGTGGCCGTGACGCCACTGGTGACGGCACGGCGTCGGAGAAGCCCTCGGGATTAGGCCGGTTGGCTTAGGAAGAGCGGTCCATCACCGGGGAGCAGGATAGGAACAGAAACCTTGTGTCCCGCTCCTGGTGATGACGTCCGGCCGCAACCTCGTTTGGGTTTCTCGCAACCGTCATTGAGGTACACCGCTGGCTAGAACCGGGATTTGCTATTGTAAAGCCATATCTAAGAGCGATTGGGAAGGAGCACAGACTGCTTTCGAGCTTTGCAAAGCCAACCCCAGAGGTAAAGCGGGTAATTCAGCGAGCCATTCTTTCCTGGTTTTCTAATGGCTCCAAAAGGCTGTGGATCAGCGGTTGACCCAAAGCCGAACTTGTCTATACCCAGTTCTTCCAGATTGCCCATCCCTGTCTGCAGCAGGCAAGCTAAATAGCGAAGAAGCCTTCTTGGGAAATTGCTTCCGAACGAGCTGGCTATGCCGTTCATCGACAGAAAGGAGACTCAACATGGATGAGGAGAAGATCCGAAAAGAGGAATTCACGATCAGCGGCGAGAAGCTGGTCTCTACGATAAAGAAGTTGGTACGGCAAGGAAACATCCGCCGTGTCACGATCAAGAACAAGCAAGGAAAAACCCTGATCGAGATTCCACTGACATTCGGCGTCGTGGGCGCGCTCTTCTTGCCCACCCTGGCCGCTATCGGTGCCATTGCCACGCTTGTAACCGAGTGCACGATTGTTGTGGAGAAAGTCGAGAAGGAAGATGGGCTTGAGGATTGACGTGAGCAAAGAAGCTTGAGAAAAAACCTACATCACCGCGCCGTTGTCTTGCCAATATGATACAGCTCGGCTACAACCTAGGTGAGACGGCGCAGCACGACAGCTGCTACACAAGAAATTTGCTTATGAAGCTAGTGTGGAACACCTTCCTGAATTACTCAATGTGCTGAGCAAAACTACTCAGCACATTGAGTAATTCAATCTGTGCTTGGTCCCTCCAGTGCCAGGCTCAAGCATCCTTTGCAAATCAGGTTTGCTACTCAATCCTCTGAAGATGGTCCCCATTTCAAGAACACCCAAAGTGAAGTCCTCATCCCAGTGTCTCCGGATTGAAGCCTGGCATGTGCTTGACACACTCCCCGCGTGGCCAGGCCAAAGAGTTCGGAAAACGGACAAACCCGCTGGAGAACCCGGGGGAACCGGCGGTTGCTTGAGCCGATCAGCAGCATTCCACCCGCCGAGTTTGAAGAGGTATACTACCAGCGGCAGGAGGCTCAGATCATGGTGGCCGGACTCACGTAACACAGCCTCCAGAAAAGCCGGGGAGCATTCCGACGAATTTGACAAAGATTGTCACGATATGCTACCATGAGGTTCCTATTGTGACTTTGTGGGGAAACCCTAGCGAGAGGTGAGTTGTCTTACGAGTGGAGAAGGAGCAATGTCTACAAGCTATACACACAATTTTCTAGCTAACGTGATTTGCCGAGCAGATTTCCCAGTAAACCTACGCCTAGGAAGCGAGAAGCCTGTCGACTTCCAGGAGCGCCTTGCTTCAACGTTTCCAAAAGCAAGCGAAGGCGTAATATTACAAGCGGAGATGCCAGATGGGGTACCCCAAAACATCTTTCTTAAGCAACCCGTGATTCGCTGGGAGTTTTTTGCACGAGATATGGGAAGTCGAGTCACCCTACAACGCGACTTTGTTTCTATCCAGACACAGAAGTATCATGATTTTAAGCAGTTCTGGAATCTCTTCGAGATACCGTTTCAACTGTTGCGAGATATTTATAAGCCCCCAGTTATTACCAGATTAGGGTTGAGATATCAGAACCTTCTGTCTCTCAAAGGAGATGCAGCTGATTGGGTTGGTTGCCTTGTGCCACCCCTCATAGAGCACTTGAAATTCGAGCATGGAAGGATATTGACGAAAGACAGCCATTCGCTGCAACTTGACTCGGAAGGGATTCACATCAACTTCAAATATGGAGTTCATAATCCAGACTACCCAGGGCCTTCCCATCAGCGACAGTTCGCGCTTGATATCGATTGCTACATTCGAGATGACATCGAGCTGGATGACGTTGCCGAAAGGCTCAAAGACCTGAACAAGGAGGCGACTGATGTCTTCGAACGAAGCATTGGTGAGAGTTGGCGACAACTCATGCGTAGCTGAAACCATGATCCCGCAAGACGAGCAACCTGGCACTGATTCCAGGAAAGATATGCCCAACGCTACAACGTCCGATGAAGATACGATAGTGTGGCTAACCAGTGCTTCTCGCTTGAGTATCCAAACAGAAACCCAATCACCATATCCAGACAGTAAAACGCGGACAAGGAAACTTCCTTCCTAGGGCCGCTGGATAAGATGATTGAATGCCTATCATAGGTCGATACATAGTTCGGCGGATGGCTCGACTCTCGCAAGGAGACATTTACCGAAATGTCACTATTGTTGAGGGTGAGTACCCGGATAACTTGGATCAGACATTGTTTGCCTACTCTGTTCTTCTCTCTCAAGACTGTGATCTGCAACAGGATTGGGATGCCAATTTGGAACTGATGAAGCTCACCAGCACCGACATCAAGGAGAGGCGGAAGCTCGAAGACAAGCTCCTGCGCCACTTGATCCTTGCTCCGTGTTACGTTGCCGAGGCATTCAAAGACGGCATTCATATTAAAGAACGCTACATGCAGACCTGGAACACGAAAGAGATGGAGAAACAGATCAAGGCGAACAAGCATATTCGCTATCATTTCTTGCCAAGTGAGCCAGGCCTTCAGGAGCAGAATCTAGTTGTCGATTTTAAGCACTATTTCTCAATTCAAAGGGATCAGTTCTATGAGCTTGCTAAGAGGAGAGGCAAATTTGAATATGTGTGCTCAATAGCAGTCCTCTACAGAGAGGCACTATCCAAGCGCTTCGGCGATTACCTATCAAGGATTGGCTTCCCAAATGGAGATGAACTCATGAGCAGCACGAAGATCTTTAAGGAACCGGGGTCAGATGCTTAGGACGCTAGAAGAGTTGGACCTTGGTCCTTAGGGAAGAGCTTTGTTCCAGAATCGCTGGCATTTGCTGCTGCGGGGTGACGGGAGCCAAATCAGGCTTTGTCTGTTGACTTCTCGTGAGGCATTTCAGCGATCTGCCAGAGTGCACTCACCGGCAGGGCATACAGGTTTGAGCTGAAAGGAACCGATTGATCACCGGTATTGAGAACGATTCCGCGCAGGAAGCGATCACCAACAATTCGCTGAGGTACTTCAAGGCCTTAAAATCGCCACTCTTGACCGCGGTAAGTTGACGTTGTCTGCAATATCGAGGTGCTAATCAACAACTGAGTGGTGGAATCGCACACACTTTGGCCTTGACGAACCCATCCGATATCTGTATGCTGGTAATTACTATGACGAAAGGAAGCGGGAAGATAACGCTGTGCGAATTCTCTCTCGACCTTTCGTTTGGTTATACTACGACGACGTACGTCTCTGTTTCGCTCTAACCACTGACGGTTGGAACGAGGCGGAGAAGAGGACTACAGGTGCTTGCCTGTGGTCTTTTCTTTTTGGATTCCAGAGGAGGTCAGGATGACAAACAATAGCCGGCTGGCGAGTCAGAACGTGTCAATCGTGTTACTTGGGGTGGGGCAAGTGGGAAGCGCGCTTCTGCGCCTCATCGCCAGCCGAAACAAGAAGACGCGAGATGATAGGAAGGTAAATGTAATTGGTATCGCTGATAGCCATGCTGCACTAATCGGCGATGATCATCTATCTACCCAAACCCTCGCTGAGGCGTTGAGGATCAAGGAGATGGGTGGAACGCTCGAAGAGCTGAGCGGAGCACTCGCGCCTTCCGAAATCACCTCGGCGCTCACCCCGGGGACGATCCTTGTTGATGTAACCGCGTCCAACGATACTGCGCCTCTGCTTCGATCCGCGCTTTCGCGTGGCTGCGGCATCGTGCTTGCCAACAAGCGACCACTCGCCACTGCGTGGTCGGATGCAGAGGTATTCTTCTCGCATCCCTACGTACGCTACGAGGCAACAGTGGGTGCGGGGCTGCCGGTGATCTCCACCTTACGCAACCTTCTCTCCTGCGGGGATTTGTTTGTGTCGATCACCGGAGTGCTCAGCGGAACGCTTGGCTACATGTGCAGCCAGATGGAGCGGGGCACATCGTACTCACAGGCCTTGCTAAGCGCGAGACAGCTTGGCTACACCGAGCCCGATCCGCGAGAGGACCTGCTGGGAACGGACGTTGCCCGCAAAGCGCTCATCCTTGCACGTAGCGCCTCTTGGCCGCTTGAGCCGGATGAGATCAACGTGGAACCGATGTTCCCCGATTCGCTCAGCGACATGACAGTCGATGAGTTCTTGGCCAAGGTTCATACGCTCGACCAGGAATACGCGCACCTGGTAAGTGAATCGCAGAAAGCGGGTCGATCTCTTCGCTACGTAGCCAACATCGATGGAGCAACGGCAAAGGTAGGCCTTAAGCAAGTGGAGAAAGACGCGCCGCTCGGCATCCTTAGTGATGCGGAGAACAGCGTCATCTTCCGCACGCAATTCTACGACGAGATGCCGATTGCGATATCCGGTCCCGGTGCTGGACCTCTCGTCACCGCAGCTGGTGTGTTGGGGGACATCCTCGATCTCAGCGTGCACATGAAGGAGCACTCGTGAGCAGATTTGTGATGAAGTTTGGAGGGACATCAGTTGGGGATGCATCCGCATTCGCGCAGGTGAGAGACATAGTCGCCGAGCAAGCGCGCAATGGGGACCGCATTGTCGCTGTCGTTTCAGCGATGAGTGGCGCAACAGACGAACTCACGCGTGGCATCGTCAGCGCTGCCGACGGGGATAAGGAAATCTACCATGACGTGTGCAACTCCCTGCGTGAACGGCACCTCAACGTGATATCCGAATCAATCCGGGATGACAAAGCTCGAGACACGCTCATCTCCACGCTTGATGCCCACATCGCCGATTACGCCAATCTGTGCGCCAGCGTGCGCGTACTCGGTGAAGTCACCCTACGAGTGATGGATCAAGCGTTATCGCGTGGCGAGCGGATGAGCGCAAGGATCCTGGCGGCCCTACTGCAGCAGGATGGAGTACAGAGCGAAGCGGTTGATGCTACTGATCTGATCATCACCGATCAGGCTTTCGGAAACGCCGCGCCGATTACTGAGGTAACGAGCAAGCATATCACTTCCAAGCTCATCCCTCTCTTGGAGGCTGGCGTTATCCCAGTGGTCACCGGGTTCATTGCTGCAACGGAGGGAGGGGTGACGACGACCCTCGGCCGCGGCGGGAGCGACTACACCGCAGCAATAATCGGCGATGCGCTGGACGCTGATGCCGTGTGGATCTTCACCGATGTCGATGGCGTAATGACCGCCGACCCACGCATTGCCCCCGCCGCACGCGTGATCCCGGTTATCTCCTACACCGAGGTTGGCGAACTTGCCTATTTTGGAGCGAAGGTGCTCCACCCACGCACCATCCGTCCGGTGATCGAGCGGGAGATCCCCGTTTGGGTGAAGAACACGTTTCATCCGGATCGATCGGGAACGCGCATCGTGCGTGATGCTACGAATACGCACGGAACGGTGAAGGCGGTGACGATGATCACTGGTCTGAGCATGGTAACGATCGCCGGGAGAGGGATGATTGGCATTCCGGGGATCGCGGGACGTACATTCAGCGCCGTTGCCCGCGAGGGGACGAGCGTGCTGATGATCTCGCAAGCCTCATCGGAGCAGTCGATCTGCTTCATTATTCCCACTGTAAGCGCCAAGGCGGTGGTGCATACGCTACAGGAGGAGATGGAAAGGGAGCTTTCCCGGCGCGACATCGACCGCATCTGGGCTGACAATGATATCGTCATCATCAGCGCCATCGGAACGGGAATGCGGGGCACTCCGGGAATCTCAGCACGCATCTTCGGCGCCCTGGGAAGTGCGGGGATCAACGTCATCGCCATCGCGCAAGGATCATCGGAATGCAGCATATCGCTGGTCGTCACCTCCGCGAATGCAACGAGAGCTGTGCAACAGATTCACAAGGAGGTCATCAACCATGGCAAATAGGATCCCAGTGGCCGTCCTCGGCGCTACCGGGGCAGTCGGACAACGCTTTGTACAACTTCTAGCAGAGCATCCTTTCTTCGAGGTTACAGCGCTCGCCGCCTCAGATCGCAGCGCTGGGCGGCGTTACGCGGACGCCTGTAATTGGGTCATCCCGGGCGATCCACCAGCCTCCCTCAGGGAGATGATCGTCTCGCCGCTAGAGGCGAACCTGCCGGCGCGCCTCGTCTTCTCCGCGCTTCCCGCTGACGTTGCCAGGATAGTCGAACCACAGTTTGCGAAACAGGGTTATGCCGTCTGCTCCAATGCCTCGGCATTTCGCTACGAGCCAGACGTACCGCTCGTTATCCCAGAGGTGAACAGCGATCATCTGGCTCTCATTGCCAGGCAGCAAGAAACACGCGGGTGGACGGGGTTCATTATCACCAACCCCAACTGTTCGACCACGGGAATCGTGATGACGCTGAAGCCCTTGCACGATGCGTTCGCCTTGAAGAAGGTGTTCGCATTCACAATGCAGGGGGCATCCGGAGCGGGTTACCCTGGCGTCCCATCGCTCGACATCCTCGACAACGTCATTCCCTACATCGGAGGAGAAGAGGAGAAGATCGCGCGGGAGACGCGCCTCCTGCTAGGAACAGTGTCGGGAAAAGAGAAGTGCGAGGCTGATATCACAATCAGCGCGCACGCAAACCGCGTTTCGGTGATCGACGGACACACGATTGCCCTCTCCCTCGGGTTTGAGAACCCGCCTACGCCGGACGAGGCAATAGCGGTGCTGCGCGCGTTTTGCCCTCCAGTGGATGTGCGCGGCCTTCCAAGCTCGCCGAAGCAGTCGATTGTGCTGCGGGACGAAGATGACAGGCCGCAGCCACGGCGTGATCGCGATGCTGAAAGAGGTATGGCAGTCAGCGTAGGACGCGTGCGAAAGTGTCCGATTCTCGATCTGCGTTTGGTCGTCGTCGTGCACAACACGATCCGCGGTGCAGCCGGAGGATCGCTCCTGAATGGGGAGCTGCTCGTCAAGAGAGGGCTGGTGAAGTGAGATCCTACGGTCGCGCATGCGTGCAGGACTTTCTCGGTGACTTCATTGTCTATCGCAACCTGATCCCGATCGATTCGCGACTTCCTGGCCTACCAGAGCTGCGTGCTGCGTTGGGCCTTCCCGCCAGCTTGACACCACGCAAGAGCTCACCAGAGTACGCGCAGGTAGTGGCGCAGATCATGAATCGCGCGCAGGTTATTCGCGGGGAGAAGGCTGCAATCGAGCGTCTGATCTATATCGGTGACACACGGGTAAACGATGGGATAGCCTTTGCCAACCTGCTTACGGCTGACCGATGGAGCGGTGCCTCGTTCATCGGCTCGGAGACGACAGAGCCGGAGGAGACACACGTGGAGAGCCACGACGGGGCAACGATCCTCCTTAGCAACCGCTGGTCAGCGCTGCATGTCTTCGATGCTTTCTGCCAAAAGAGGGGAATCCCGATCAATGAGCGCACGGCTGTGGTGATCGATCTGGACAAGACGGCGTTAGGCGCGCGGGGGCGAAACGATTACGTTATCGATGCGGCACGCGTGCAAGCTATGCGTCGAACCATTCGTGAGCTGCTCGGTGATCGCCTCGATGAGGCAGCATTCGAGGCGGACTACAACAGGCTTAATCAGCCGTGCTACCATCCATTCACTACCGACAATCAGGACTACCTGGCCTACATCTGCCTCATCATGCAGAGCGGTGCGATCGCACATGAAGTGCTCTTCGACGCGCTCGATCGTGGCAAGCTAAAGCAATTCGTGCAATTACTCACGTGGGTGGACGAGCGCGAAGGCAGACTCTCTCCTTCGTTGCGACAGGTGCACAAGGGTGTGAAAGCCGCTCTATCTGAAGGGAACCCGACCCCGTTTGTCGACTTTCGTCGCAACGAGTACCGAATCACCGTAGATCGGATGGGCTCGCTTGACGACAGCACACCGGTCGAAAAGATGTTACAGGAGGAGATCGTCATCACGCACGAGGTAATGCAGATCGCGCTGCGCTTTCGGGACAGAGGTGCGCTCCTGTTCGGGTTGTCAGACAAACCCGATGAGGCATCGCTGCCACCTGACGGACTTAGCAATTACCTGCCGATTCACGAGAAGGATACACATGTAGTGGGAGGAGATTGAAGATGCCGCGAACCTGGCTTGAGTGCATTCGCTGTGGCCGCAAGTATCCGATAAACGAGGTGAAGTATCGCTGCGAATCCTGCGGCGGTCTGCTCGATGTCGAGCACGACTTAGACCCGTTGAAGGAGCGCTCCAGTGCAGAGTGGAAAGGATTGTTCGACGGACGATCGCGAATGAGCAGATGGCCGTACCAGAGCGGAGTGTGGGCGAAGAAGGAATGGGTCGCGCCGCAGATCGATGATGAGAACATCATCTCTCTTGGAGAGGGTTATACTCCGCTCCTGCGGGTGAGGAATCTGGCCGGACTCCCAGAGGTGTGGATTAAGGAGTGCGGGATCAGTCACACTGGATCGTTCAAGGACCTGGGGATGACCGTACTCGTCTCGCACGTCAAGCAACTCATCTCCGAGAGAAATGAGATCCGTGCCGTCGCCTGTGCTTCGACAGGAGATACATCGGCGGCCCTTGCCGCATACGCCGCGGCAGCCAGTATTCCGGCGATCATCTTCCTCCCACGGGGAAAGATCTCCACGGCTCAGCTCGCCCAACCAATCGCCCACGGAGCGATCGTCCTTGGGCTGGATACAGACTTCGACGGGTGCATGCACATCGTAGAGCAGGTTGCCGCCGATGAGAGCATCTACCTCGCTAACTCGATGAACGCGCTGCGCATCGAAGGGCAGAAGACTGTGGGAATCGAGATAGTGCAACAGCTCAATTGGAAGGTGCCCGACTGGATCGTCATCCCCGCTGGAAACCTGGGGAACATCAGCGCCCTCGGCCGTGGGTTAACGATGATGCATGATCTAGGGTTAATCGATCGCTTGCCGCGAATCGTCGCCGCTCAAGCGAAAAACGCCAATCCCCTCTATCAAAGCTTCCTCACCAACTTCGATGAGCGAATCACCGTGAAAGCACGCACAACCCTCGCCTCGGCAATCCAGATCGGAGCACCGGTGAGCTACGAGCGGGCGGTGAAAGCACTGCGCAGCTTCAATGGGATCGTGGAGCAGGCAAGTGAGGACGAACTAGCCAATGCAGCCGCCCGTGCCGATCGCGCCGGGATGTACGCCTGCCCTCAGACTGGCGTTGCATTGGCGGTACTGGGAAAGCTCGCCGCACGAGGAACGATCAAGACAGATGACCGGGTCGTCGTTATCTCAACCGCTCACGGGCTCAAATTCACCGATTCTAAGGTGAACTATCATGACGGGACACTCGCGGGTGTCACCGCACGTCACACCAATCCACCCATATACTTGGCAGCAGATTCCGACGCCGTGCTAAAGTGCATCAATTCAGAACTTACGCACCGCGAGAAACTCCCTCGCTAAGAGTGGTCACGTATCATTTTGAGTGGGCAACCTAACGCTGTGAGGTTGCGAGAGATGAACGCTGGTTGTGAAGCAAGCCCAGAGGTAGAAGGCTATTCCACGACAAAGAGCAGTAAAGTAGAGGAGTAGGTAACAATGTTTAGACTTCGGCATACATCAGTTACAGGGTTTTCCCGTTGTGGCTCACTAGCCGCATGCCATGCATTGCGTGCTACTCCCCCCTCATCGAACCGGACATGCGGTTTTCCCTGCCTGCGGCAGGCAGGCCGCATCCGGCTCTCCTTAAGACTCTCGCCGCAGACACTCGCAGAGAGTTGCACGGTTCAAACTCTTCACAGATGGCTCTATTTATGTTAGCTGTTGTCAACATTGGTCACGATGCTCCTAACGCACTTAGGGACCAAGCTTGAGGGTTAGAGCATTGGCATTGCCGTCTAACCAACGATGCCAGCCAAGATACTTAGGCAAGTACTTCGTTGCAACCCCGTTGAACCGTCGCATCCATGTCTTGAAACGACTGTGATACGCATTGACATTCTGAATCTGAAAGACTTTCTCTACAACACGAATACCAGTTCCAACACCGCTTCCCCAATCCCGCGGTCAGGAATTCCTCGACCGATCTTTCAGTACGCGCCACCCCCAATCACCCCGGAGAACCCGACGACTACTCATGCCTGCTGCTTCGCCGTCAGTACTAGGCTTCACCACCTTCGGTAGGTTGGCCGCTCTCACTCAGTGTAACGAGGCCAAATTACGTTCGCTTGCGCTGTGGCTCATACCTTCGCCAACTCAAGGCTTAGCCTGGCACACCGAAGAGCACGAAGAACCTGAAGGAATCAAAGAACAAAGCGTTTGATAGCAGTCCTAAGGTTGGCGGTGTTCCTGGACAAATTCACAGTGTACTTGAATCGTGCAACCTATTGCCCAATTCGGCGGCTCATCGAATGCCATTCTTCGTGCTCTTTGTGCTCTTCGTGCTCTTCGTGGTGAATTCTCACCCTTTAGAGGGCGGCAGAATGGGAGTATAATCTTCTCGTAGTCAACTAGAGGGGTGAGAGCAATGAGAGAAAAAGGTACATTCCGAGTAAAGAGTGGACTAGCAGAGATGTTGAAGGGCGGCGTGATCATGGACGTCACTACCGCCGAACAGGCGAAGATCGCGGAGGCTGCTGGAGCAGTGGCGGTTATGGCCCTGGAGCGGGTCCCCGCCGACATCCGTGCCCAAGGCGGAGTGGCGCGCATGGCCGACCCGGGCAGGGTAAAGGAGATCCAGAACGCCGTATCTATTCCCGTAATGGCTAAGGTACGCATCGGACACTTCGCTGAGGCACAGATTCTCCAATCACTGGAGGTCGATTACATCGATGAGTCGGAGGTCCTCACCCCCGCCGACCCCAAGTATCACGTTGACAAGTGGGCATTCACTATCCCGTTTGTATGCGGTGCACGCAATCTAGGTGAGGCGACACGGCGCATCGCCGAAGGCGCAGCGATGATCCGCACTAAGGGCGAGCCGGGGACTGGAAATGTTGTCGAAGCGGTGAAGCACATGCGATTGATGAACGAACAGATTCGCACCGTGATCGCCGCACCGGAGGAAGAGGTGATGAGCCTGGCAAAGGAGATGGGCGCTCCCTACCAGATTCTGCGCATGATCCGCGAGCTTAAGAGGCTCCCCGTTGTCAACTTCGCGGCCGGCGGGATCGCCACACCGGCCGATGCAGCAATGATGATGCAGCTTGGCTGCGATGGAATCTTCGTCGGAAGCGGCGTCTTCAAGTCGGGAGATCCGGAGAAGAGGGCCCGTGCGATTGTCGAAGCGACAACTCACTACGATGAACCAGCGGTTGTGTCCCGCGTTTCGGAGGGGCTCGGCGAGGCAATGGTGGGAATATCGATCGACGAGATTCCGCCGCACGAGATGATGCAGGTTCGCTAGATGAGGATCGGTGTACTCGGATTGCAGGGCGCAGTGCGTGAGCACCTGCGTAGCCTCTCCAGGCTTGGCGTTGATGCACTTGTTGTTAAGCACGTTGAGGAGTTGGATCAGATATCAGCGCTGATCCTCCCCGGCGGGGAATCGACAGCGATCTCCCTCATCGGAGGCGTGGCGTTTCTTGATCAGCTGCGCACCCTAACGGATGGTGGGTTCCCTCTCTTCGGCACCTGTGCCGGGATGATCCTCCTGGCGAGGAAGATAGAAGGGCGAGACGAGCCGTACGTGGGGGCGATCGACATCACGGTAGCGCGCAATGCCTCGGGTAGGCAGGTGCACAGCTTCGAGACGGTGCTTGCTGTCGAGGGGATTGGGAAGAATATCCCCGCCGTCTTCATCCGCGCCCCGTACATCACCAGATTGGGAAAGAGCGTGACCGCTCTTGCAAAGCACGATGGGCACGTCGTGATGGCACGTCAAGGAAACGTTCTTGTGGCAAGCTTCCATCCGGAGCTGACCGACGACTTGCGAATCCATGAGTATTTCCTCAATATCGTGCAAGAGAGAAATCAGGAGGAAATGAAATGAAGAAGGTAGCAATCAACGGGTTTGGCCGAATTGGACGGGCATTCTTTCGCATAAGTTTTGGCAAGGGCGATCTCGACATAGTGGCAATCAACGATCCATTCATCTCGCCCGAGCAGGCGCGGTATCTGCTCATGTACGATTCCGTCTATCACCGCTACGATAAGAAAGTGGAGATTAAAGACGGTAACCTCGTCGTCAATGGCGTAACTATCCCTTTGCTTCAGGAAAAGGATCCCAAGGACCTGCCCTGGGGCAAACTGGGAATCGATGTCGTGATCGAATCAACAGGGAAATTCCTCACACGGGAGAAGGCATCGCTCCACCTCGCAGGAGGGGCAAAGAAGGTCCTCCTCTCGGCGCCAGCAAAGGATGCAGACATCCCGCAGATCGTGTACGGTGTGAACACTGATGCCTATGACAAGGCAAAAGATTTGATCATCTCCGCCGCCTCTTGCACAACGAACTCGCTTGCTCCAGTAGCCTACGTTCTAGAGAAGGAGTTCGGGATCGCGCATGCCCTGATGTCCACGGTACACGGATACACAGCCGATCAGAAGATCGTCGACGCTCCACACGGCAAGTTTACGCGTGGGCGTACGGCAGCGGCAAACATTGTCCCCACGACGACCGGCGCCGCAACGGCGACAACCAAGGTCATCCCCAGCCTTGCTGGAAAGATGGATGGAATGGCGTTTCGCGTTCCAGTTCCTACCGGGTCGGTGACCGACTTCACCGCCGTCATGAAGGTCGATGTTGACCCAGAGAAGATCGAGAAGGCTATGCGTGATTACTCTACTGGAAGGAAGGGAAATCTAAAAGGGATTCTCGATGTGGCAAACGATCCGATTGTGTCAAGCGACATCGTTGGCGAAACGCATGCCTGCGTCTTCGATCCCAGTTGGACCAAAGTTATCGACAAGCGCCTGGTGAAGGTCGTGACCTTCTATGACAACGAGTGGGGATACACGAACCAACTTGTGCGCGTGGCTACCGATTTCTAAGAGTGCGCTATCAATGGCGGGAGAGGGCCCACTGGCGGTTCTCTTCCCGCCTCGATGCCTGCTGTGCGGAGCACCACCATCGCGGCTTAATATACTGTGTGGTGACTGCATGGCAGATCTTCCGCATCTTGCAGGGCCACGGTGCACGAAGTGTCAGGAGCTAGTTGCAGGTCCCTCACTCGATCTGTGTCGTGCCTGCGGCACGCGAGAGCGCTGGTTTGACCGTGCCCTTTCGCTTGGGCCTTACGAAGGTGCCTGGGGAAGACTCGTCAGGTCGCTCAAATTCGACAGAGAGCCAGCGGTGGCGAGATTTCTATCCAAGCGGATGGCAGACTTCCTCCACACGGAGGATCCATTTGGCGATGTCGATATCATCACCTACGTTCCGATGACTCGCCACGCAATGCGTACACGCGGATTCAATCAGGCAAAACTCCTTGCACAGGGGTTGGCAAAGCGCATCCATCGTCCCATGGCACCGCTCTTGGCAAAGAAGAGCGAAACACAGCCGCAGGCGCGCCTCTCGGCACTGGCAAGGCGGGAAAACTTGCGAGGAGCGTTCCGCTTGATAAGATCTGTTTCGGGGAAGGTTCTTCTTGTTGATGACATATTCACCACTGGGTCAACGGTTGAAGAGTGCGCTCATATGTTGAGGAGTGGTGGTTGCGAGGAGGTCTTTGTTCTCACTGTAGCGCGCGCTTGAAGGAGGGGAAAGATGCGGGTGGAAACGGTCTGCCTGGGCGAGCTAGACACCAACTGTTACCTCATCAATGAAGGTGGTAAGACCATACTCATCGACCCTGCACAGTCTTGTGAGGCCCTGTCTTCATTCCTTGCTGGCCGTAGCGTCGACCTTGTGGTCAACACCCACGGCCACTTCGACCACATTGGGGCGAATTGGGACCTTCAGAAGCGCGGGGCGCAGCTCCTCATCCATAAGGCTGCACTACCAATGGTTGATCACTTCTACCCCGATCATCCGCAATTCGATCGTTACCTCGAGGAGGGTGATCTCCTTCCCGGTGGACTGCGCGTGATGCACACGCCTGGACACTCGCCGGGAAGCATCGTTCTCGTCGGTGAAGACGTCTTGTTCGTCGGCGATCTACTGTTTGCCGGTTCTATCGGGAGGACCGATTTTCCGGGCGGATCGATGAATGAGATGAATAGGTCTCTTTCTCGACTAGTCGGCCTCCCGGGAGAATACATCGTGTATCCGGGGCATGGGCCAGGCACATCGCTAGATAAGGAACGGCGCACAAATCCCTTCCTTGCTGCCCACGGGGTGAGGCGATGAGTGCCGAACGGGCCGATGTACAACAGATCAAGGATCGCATCGACATCGTCTCGGTTATCTCGCGCTACGTCACCCTCACCAAGGCCGGGTCGAGCCACAAGGGGCGTTGTCCGTTCCACAAAGACGATACGCCATCGTTCTGGGTCAGCCCCGAGAAGGGGTTGTGGCACTGCTTCGGTTGTGGGGCAGGGGGCGACGTGATCGGGTTTCTGATGAAGATCGAGAACATCCCCTTTGTCGAGGCCGCTGAGCGATTGGCCACAGAGGCGGGCCTGTCGTTTGCCGCACACAAGAAGGATGGTTCCAACGACGAACTGTACGAGATCAGTATCGCCGTGTCTCGATGGTTTGCCGACAACCTGACAAACAGTGCCGCCGGTCGACGCGGGCGGGAGTATCTGATCAAACGAGGGTATCCCGAGGAGACGTGGGACAGGTTTGGGTTGGGCTATGCTCCGCCAGGTTGGGATCATCTACGCAAGCGGTTCGCTGACAAGTACGGGGTCAAGCCGCTCATCGATCTCGGGCTTCTCGTGAGCAAGGACAATGGCACGACCTACGACCGGTTTCGCGATCGGGTCATCTTTCCCATCCTCGACCTCTCGGGGCGACCAATCGCCTTCGGTGGCCGAGCTTTTGAGGGTGAACCGAAGTATCTCAATTCGCCGAAGACGGCGTTGTTTGACAAGGGCAACCACCTCTACGGCCTCTCCTGGGCACGCGAAACGATGCAGAAGGAGGGGAGCGCTGTCCTCGTTGAGGGCTACACCGATGTTATCTCGCTTCACCTGGCGGGGATCACCAATGCCGTGGGGAGCATGGGCACGTCGCTCACGCAGGGTCAGGCACATCTGCTGGGCCGTTTCGTTAAGGAAGTAGTCATCTCTTACGACCGCGACACGGCAGGGGGGATGGCATCACTGCGGGGGATGCAGATCCTGCGCAATCACGGTTTGTCTGTACGCGTCGTACGTCTGCCGGAAGGGGACGACCCAGACAGCCTGGTGCGGCGCGAGGGAGCGGAACGGATGCACCAACTCATCGATGCGGCGGCAGCATTTTACCTATTCTACATTGAGTCGCTGAAGGAGAGATACAACATGGCAAGCATCGCGGGAAAGGAGGCGGCACTAGAGGAGGCAAAGCCGTTCTTCCAAGGCATCCGGAGTCTTCCACTGCAGCAGGAAATCGCCACACGTCTCGCCGAACTCCTCGACCTCCCGTTCGATGGCCTGATGCAGGAGCTCATGCGCGGAAGGAGACACAGGCCCGAAGTAGACATCGAGCAGGAAGAGCACCATTGGGGGCCACAACAGGTAATCCTATCCCTGCTCTTGCGCGGCGATGTAGCCTGGGAGCGGCTCGCCGCTCTCGTTTCGCCGGAGGACTTTGCGCCCCGGTATCGGCCGATCGTCGAGAAGATCGCGCAGACAAGGGGTCAAGTGGACGCATCTTCGATGACAACGTTCCTTGATGAGGATAGTGCGCGCGAGGTAAGCTATTTAACCCTATCTGAGCCGCTGTGGAGTGATGTCGAGAAGGCGCTACGGGATGCGCTGGAGCGGCTTGTGGAGCTTCCGGAGATCGAGAATAAACTGAAGGATTTGCGCGGAAAGATGGAAGATGCTGAAAGATCAGGTGATCATCGCCACCTCGATGAACTGCAGCGTGCCTACAGTACGCTCGTAGCCCAGAGGCTATCCAGGAGGAGAAGAGATGGCAAGAAGCAAGCAGCAAACCAAAGATAAGCAGGGTACGAGCGATTCCGCAACAGAGAAACCCGGCAAGAAGATTGATCTCTCCAAGGAAGACCTTGATGCAACCAAGCAACCCGAAAAGGCAATCCTGAACAAGCCGAGCAATGAAGAAGATGTAATCTCCGACGGGGATGAACTTCTCGAAGGAGAGGACGTCCTTGAGGGAGACGACATTGCAGTGGAAGATGAGACACCCGCGATCGAGGACGCTGTACCGGATGTTGTGAGCACCGTAGATCTCAATGTATCTAAGAAGAAAACCCACTCGCGTCGTACCATCGATGCAAGAAGGCCGGCACGCAGGGAAGATCCCGTGAAGACCTACCTGCGAGAGATTGGGCAGTACCCTCTCCTCACCAAGCAGGAGGAGGTTGAACTAGCGACAGCAATGGAGCACGGAAACTGGGTACACGCCATTCGGCTGGGTGCGGATGCAGCGGAAAAACTCAGTCGCGCCGTCCTTCCCAAGAAGGGAGGGGTGAGCATCATTCCCAAGGAGATGGAAGAAGAGCTGAAGGCACTTGTCAACGCTGGCAAAGAGGCTGCCCATGCGCTTGGGTTCGTCAAGCAGAAGAGCAAGGCCAATCTTGCCCCCCTGCTACAGAAGAAGGGACAAGAACTTGAACAGATCGACGCAGAGGCACGCGCATCGCGTGACAGACTAACGATCTCCAACCTACGCCTCGTTGTCTCAATCGCCAAGCGCTACACGAACCGCGGGCTATCGTTCCTCGACTTGATCCAAGAGGGAAACATGGGCCTGATGAAGGCTGTGGAGAAATTCGATTACAAGAGAGGCTTCAAATTCTCCACCTACGCCACGTGGTGGATCAGGCAGGCGATCACTCGCGCCATCGCCGATCAGTCGCGCACAATACGCGTTCCTGTGCACATGATCGAAACTGTGCGCGATCTGAAGCGCATCAAGAGAGAATTCATCCAACAGCACGGCGCAGCCCCCACACTGGAGGATCTCTCGCTGATTATGGGAATGAGCATCGACAGGATCAAGAAGGTGGAGAGCGTATCCTCCTACACCTCCTCCCTGGAACGGCCAATTGGCGATGAGGACGAGGACACCCTGTGCGACTTCATCGAGGACACTTCCTCTCCCTCGCCCACCAAGGAGACGTTCCGCATGTTCTTGAAGGACCAGTTGAACCGTGCCCTTGATCAGCTCGATGAACGGGAGCGCGAGATACTCAAGCTCCGCTATGGCCTGGACGACGACCACCCGCGTACCCTAAAGGATGTCTCCCTCAAGTTCAACATCACACGTGAGCGCGTTCGCCAGATCGAGATCAAGGCAATCGAGAAGCTGAAGCACCCTTCTCGTCGCACCGAGCTGAAGCGCTTCCGGGAGCTCCTGCTCGGGGAGGATTAGTCGTTGAAGGCCAGACAGGTCATTGTAATCCTCGGCCCGACTGCGGTCGGCAAGAGTGCGATTGCTGTGGAGCTTGCAATGATGATCTCTGGCGAGGTTACCTCAGCCGATTCGCGTGCCTTCTTTCGCGGCCTCGACATCGTTACCGACAAGCTGTCACTTGCAGATCGGCGCAGAATCCCCCATCACCTTATCGACATCGTCCCACTAACAGGGAAATACGATGCGATGGCGTTTCGTAATGACGTAGAGCGATTAATCCCACAAATTAGGGCATGTGGGCACCTCCCGATCATCGTCGGTGGAGGGACATTATATCTGGGCGCTATTCTACGCGGAATCTTCACCGGCCCCAGTGCCGATCCTGCGTTGCGCGAGAAGCTACTGAGCGAACCACTCGATGAGTTGTACGCACGCTTGCAAGATGTCGATCCGGAGGCAGCAGTGCGAATTCACGCAAACGACAAGCTGCGCATCGTGCGCGCGCTTGAAGTGCACACGATCACCGGCCAACCGATCAGTGATCTGCAGAAGGAGGCGGAGCCGCTGCCGTTTGATTTTGCCGTCTTCGGTCTGCGGATGGAGCGTGAGGTACATCGCCACGCAATCGCAGAACGCGTGCGCAAGATGCTGGCGGGTGGACTGATCGACGAGGTGCGATCCTTGCGCGCTCAGGGACTCACCCCGCAGCAACAGGCATACCGCACGATCGGCATTCCCGAGACAGCGGCATTCCTTGATGAGCAAATCTCACGTGAAGAGCTTGAAGAGCGGTTGATCAATAACACTTGGTCCCTTGCCCGCCGGCAGACGGCGTGGTTTAAGCGCGACTCAGGCGTTACCTGGATTGATGTCACGGATAGATCGCCGCAAGGAGTGGCAAAGGAGATTGGTAGATTGACTAAATAGCAAAAGGGGGAGTACGGTGAACGTAGTGAGCGCAGCTCAGATCAAGATGCTTGATAGAGCAGCGGTGGAGGCAGGGATTCCCGCGGCAGATCTGATGGAAAACGCCGGACGCGGCGTCGCGGATGCCCTCATCAACAACGCAGTAGGCAAGAACATTGTTGTTGTCGCTGGCAAAGGGGGAAATGGCGGGGATGCCCTCGTGGCTGCACGCCTTCTGTGCGAAGCAGGCTTGAATGTTAGTGCTTTTGCACTATCAGAAGTTGGCGACCTCATGCCAACGACACGCGAAAAAGCAGATCTCCTCAATGAGCGATTCCCAGGAACTCTGCTCCCTGTTGGTGACAATCTTGACCAGCTTGATGACGCTCTCGCGGGCGCCAACTGCACAATCGACGGCCTGCTCGGAATCGGGGTCGATCGCCCGCTTTCCAGAAGATACCTATCCGTAGTGAGAGCGATGAACAAGGCTGATCTGTTCCGCATTGCTGTCGACCTCCCATCAGGTCTGCCTTCCGATTCCGGTGAGATCATTGGCGAAGCGATTAATGCCGATCTTACGGTGTGCATGGCCGCGTACAAACCGGCGCACCTGCTCTATCCAGCAAGGAGTTACTGTGGAATGACCCAGGTCGTCCCGGTAGGCTATCCCGAGAAGCTGTGGGAGGGTATTACTCCGATTGCGCATGTTGTGGAGAATAAGTGGGTAACGCAGCACTTGCCTACGCGTCGACCTGATGGACACAAGGGGACATTCGGACATGTCCTCATAGTTGCCGGATCACTTGGGATGAGTGGAGCCACAATCCTCTGCGCTATGGGAGCGCTGCGCGCCGGAGCAGGACTGGTCACCGTCGCCTGTCCACACACGATTCAACAGGTTATTGCTACCGCCGTCCCCGAGGTACTCACTATCGGCTTGCCCGATCGAGAGGGACATTTGACAGAAGAGTCTCTTCCCTCCCTTCGTAACGCGATCACCAAGGCGGATGTCGTCGCCATCGGTCCCGGATTGGGCCGTGCCGATGATACCGCAAGGCTCGTCCACACGATACTCGTAGAGGCGAAATTGCCGCTTGTTGTCGACGCTGACGGGCTCTTCGCGCTTGATCGCGAAACCCTGAGTCTGATTGCTGGTCGCGCTATTCTCACTCCGCATCCTGGAGAGATGAGCCGTCTGATCGAGCGACCTGCTAGCGAGATTAACGCTGAGCGGATAGAAATTGCGCGCTCATTTGCGGCCGAGCACAGCATTGTCCTCTTGCTTAAAGGCAAACCTACTGCGATCGGAACGGCGGCGAGCGATGTCTTCCTCAACTCGACCGGAAACACGGGCCTTGCCACGGGAGGGAGTGGGGATGTGTTGACGGGGATCATCGCTGGCCTCCTCGCCGGGGGTGCGTCTCTGGCCGATGCGGCGATCCTCGGGGCATACCTGCACGGATATGCAGCCGATTATCTTGCGCGTGACCACTCGGAACGTTCGATCATCCCCAGTGATGTGGTAGCTACCCTGCCGCAAGCTATCACTGAGGTGGAGCGATGTTAAGAAGCCATCAGTTTTCAGCTATCAGCTATCAGCGAAGACTCTTGAAAGGGAGCTGATCGCTGAATGCTGATAGCTGACAGTTCGAAGATTGAACTCATCGACACGCACGCGCACCTCGATGTCTCTGACTACAATGAGGATCGAGCTGTGGTGATCGCCCGCACGTTCGCCGAGAAAGTCGGCGTGATCACCGTCGGGGTGGACCTTTCATCGAGCGAAGCGGCGCTGAAGCTCGCCCAGCATCATCGCTTCATCTGGGCCGGGGTAGGAATCCATCCGCACGAGGCAAGAACGTTCGATGCGCAGGTTGCAAAGCAATTGCGCAAGCTTGCTACTGATCCCAAGGTTGTCGCCATCGGCGAGATCGGGCTCGATTACTACCGCGACCTCTCCCCACGTTCGACGCAGCGGGATGTCTTCGCCGAGCAGATAGAACTGGCAAACGACCTCGATCTTCCGGTGATCATCCACAACCGCGAATCGACAAAGGACATGCTCGCAATCTTACGTGCTCACCGCCCAAAGAGAGGAGTGATTCACTCGTTCCTCGGAGATATCGATCTGGCACACGAGTTCATGGACCTTGGGCTTCATCTTGGCATTGGCGGGCCGCTCACGTTTAAGAAGAACGACGTCCTCCGCGATGCCATAAGCCAAATACCACTTGACAGAATACTCCTTGAGACAGACTGTCCATACCTCACGCCCGTCCCATACCGCGGAAAACGCAATGAACCAGGCTACGTTCGCTACGTAGCGGAAGAGATTGCACGTGTCAAAGCAATTCCGGTTGAGAACGTAGCTGCCACCACCACAAAGAACGCTCGACAGTTATTTGGCATCTAAGCAGGAAATGCGTAGCAAAATTGGGCACTGTTGCAGGCTATGGATGTAATCCTCCAAGAGTCGCTGCGATCCTTTCCACGAGCTGCCGATCTTCATCCGTGAAAGCATTAGCCTTGTCGCTGTCGATATCTATTTCGCCGATGACATTATCTCCTGCATAGATCGGCACGACGATCTCTGAGCGTGTCTGCGGGAAACAGGCCAAGTACCGCGGATCGGCATTGACATCATCGACGACCACGGTCTCTCCCGTGCGCGCGGCCAGGCCACAAATCCCCTGTCCAACCGGGATGCGCACGTGCTGCGTTGCCTCCGGCCCATCCCATGCGGTTAGCACAAGTTCTTCACCCTGGCGGACGTAGATCCCCACCCAGCCAAAGTGAGGTACGAGACAGCGCAGTTCACGCACTGTTATCTCACACGCCTCATCAAAAGTTGACGCAGCAGATATCTTCTCTCGAAGCACCTGAATGATTGCTTCCATGCTGGGATTATAGCTTCCCTTGCAAGCTGTGTGCGAGTACGCGAACACCTGCTTGCACAATAAGCGTGGGAATAGTATCTTGCTGGATGCAAACGTGTCTGTGTCAATCTTGTCCAATAGATCGAGCAGCATTCTGCAGCAATAGATGTTGAGAAGGTCTGCTGCCCAAGGGATTATATGACTCGATACTGAAGTTCGTTTCGCAAGTGATCGCCGACGGGCTAACCTGCCCCGCTGGGAAGGGAGGAAAATAGTGACTACAACAAGCCTACGCATGGCGTGGCGCAATTTGTGGCGCCACAAGCAACGAACGATTCTGATGATCGCCACTGTCGCCATGGGTAGCCTGGTGATTCTCGTTATATTCGGCTTGTCCGACGGGGTCATCGGTTCGATGACGGCCACGCAAGTGGACTGGAACCAAGGCAGCTTCCAGGTGAGGGGCGTTGACTATGCAGACGACCCACTGATAGAAAACAGTCTGTCACCCGAGCAGGTAGCTGCCGCCACCGAGGCGCTGGCGAACATGCGAACAGCCGGAATTACACCGCGCATGGAGACCTACGGCATGATCCGCACATCCTACGGGACGAGTGGCGTCAGCCTGAGGGGCATCGATCCTCTGGCGGAGAAGGCGGTCACCCATCTGGATGAGCTGGTCGTCGAAGGAAGCTATCTGGATGGTCCAGGGCAGATTCTGTTGTCGAGCTATATGGCAGAGGATCTTGACATTCGCCTTGGTGAGCGTGTCGTACTCCTCGCCATTACCAAAAACGGCACGGAATCCCAAGCTTTCAGAGTCACCGGCTTGTACGAAGCCGCCAGCTTCGATTTGGAACAGGTGGCGATGGTTTCGATTGACGATATGCGAACCTTGACGGGTATCGCCGGGGCAACAACGCTTGCTGTTTCCTTACCCAGAGGCATCTCAGCCAATCATTCCGTGGCGGAAGCGAAGCAGTTGCTTGCCGGTCTGACGGGCGTTGTGGTTGCCGATTATTTCGACCTCAATCCATTTGCCCGATTCATGATCGCTGGCGCGACGATCAAGATGATCCCGTTCGTGCTGATGATCAGCTTGATGGCTGGTTTCGGTGTCGCCAATACAACGTTCTACTCCGTCCTCGAGCGAACACGCGAGTTCGGCGTCATGACCGCCGTGGGCATGAGTCACAAGCTGTTGGCGCGGTTGGTACTGCTGGAATCAACCATGGTCGCTGCCATCGGATTCATTGTCGGCGGCGGCTTGGGGTACTGGGGCTTGATGTACCTGAGCCGCAACGGGGTGAGCTTGTCGTTCATGGCAGATATCAGCAAGAACGTGGGCATTCCAAAGGTGATCTATGCATCCACGTCTGGGTGGTACATGGTGGCGGCGTTCAGCGTCGTCGTCTTCACGGCCCTCACTGCGGCATGGTATCCGGCGCGACGGGTTAATCGTCTCGACCCGGTCGCCGCGATTCGAGAAGGCTAGAGAGGAGATCTTATGACTAACAAAATCATTTGGATAACATTGCTAGCCTTCCTGACGCTGGGAATCGCTGGCCTCGCCCAAGATACGCCGGATGCTGAAACGATCCTCGATCGCGTCAATGCGGCGTGGCAGGGTGATAGCTTTCACGCAACACTGGGGCTTGACATTGTGCTGGGCGGACAGACCAAGTCGCATAAGTTGGAAGTCTGGACACTGGGAGAAGAGCTGGCTCTCATTCGTGTGCTGGAGCCGGCCATCGACTTGAACTCGGGCTATCTCCAGTTGGGTGACGACCTGTGGTATTACTCGCCTGACGTCGGATCGATCAAGCTGCCGACGATAGCTCTAGGTGATGCGCTATTCGGCGCCGGGCCGTCGCTGGAGGATCTCTCCCACGGAACGCTGTCTGATGACTATGACACCACAGTGGAGATGATCAACATCGAAGGCGTCAGCCAATATTTCCTCACGCTGGTTCCTCATCCAGATGCGCCGGTTGTGTATGGCAAACTGGAGATCACCGTGTCGGCGGACTACGTCATGGAGAAACTGGTCTACTACGACCAGCGAGAGGCGGTCGTTCAGACGGCAACCTTCACTGACATCATCAACGTCGGCGGTCGCAAGTTCGCCACCACGATCACCATTGAAGATGCCTATGGCGATCGCACCATTGAGCGAATCGAGAATCCTCAGTTCGATCTCGAACTCAATGCCCTGTTCTTCAGCCTGGATACGTTTGAGGCTTGGGGGGATGACTGATGAAAGCGGCGATAAGACACATCATGCGCAATCGACGCCGGACCATTCTGACGTTGCTTGCTGTGCTGATCCCTGTTTATTTCTTGATCTTCATGTTCGGGTTCATCAACAGCATGATGCAAGACATGTTCGAAACCGCCACCCGGTTCGATACGGGTCACGTCCAGATTCTGGCAGAAGAGGTCAAGGGCTCCGGTTCGGCGATGCCTTTGATGCGCGATACGGATGTCGCTCTGGCGGCACTAGCGTCCGTCGACGGGATCGAATGGTCGACGGTACGGCTCGATCTACCGGCATTGGCCAGCGTCGGAGAACGAACGCGCACGGTCTATGTTCGGGGCCTTGTTCCCGAGGAGATCGATCCAGTGAGCAACATGAGCGACCGCATCGTCGAAGGTGAGTTCATCACCAGCGACAGCGACGGGGTCGTCGTCGGACAAGAACTGGCCGAGCTGCTCGATCTGACCGTCGGCGATGATATGGTGCTGCTCGGTGTTCATCCCGATACCAGCCTGGGCGCCATCCGCGCACCGATTGTCGGCATCTTCAATGCGCCGGAGGCCACGATGGGCCGCTCGATGGTCATCGCCAGCCTAGCGACCGTCCGTCGATTGGCTCGAAGCGAAACCGTCGCCTCTGCGATTGTCATCCGCGTCGATGGGGTCACGGGTCCGTGGGACACGAGCCGATTGGATGAGGTAACGGCAGCGTTAAGCGCCGCATTGCCAGCAGGATACGACGTCCAAGGCTGGTTGGATCTGGTGCCATTCGTCGAGGCCTACATGACCATCCTGACACCGATGTTGGTCATCATGGCCATCATCTTCTTCGGCCTCGGTGCCTTGGTGGTCGTCAATACGCTGTACTTATCCGTGATGGAACGAACGCGTGAGATCGGACTGATCCTCGCGCTGGGAGCATCGCGTGCTCGCGTGATGGGCATGGTGCTCACTGAAGCGGGAATCATCACTGTGGCTGGGGCGTTCTGCGGAGCCCTGGTGGGTGTCGGACTGGTCTGGATCGTGCAGGCGTTCGGCGGCATCCCGCTGTGGGGCCAAATGGCCGATTACATGAAAGAGATGGGAATTACCCCGGTGCTCAACATGAACATTCGAGCAATCCAAGTGCTTCTGTCCGCAGGAGCGATGACGGTTGTAGCCTTGCTTGCAGCCTGGCTGCCTGCGCGGAAAGCTTCGAAATTGGAGCCTATGGAGGCGATGAGATATGTCGAATAGCCCTTTAATCCAAACGCTAGATCTAGCGAAGACGTATGTAACTGGGGACATTGAAACCCCGGCATTGCGCGGCGTCTCTGTGGAGCTGCACAAGGGAGAATTCACGGCTGTGGCTGGTCCTTCGGGTTCGGGGAAATCCACGCTGCTGCACTTGCTAGGCGGCTTGGATCGTCCCACGGACGGAGACATCTTCTTGGAAGGCCAAGCAATGTCCAAGCTGTCCAAAGACCAGCTGGCCAAGCTTCGGCTCACCAACATCGGATTCGTGTTCCAGGCGTACAACCTGATTCCCGTCCTCACCGTTCTCGAGAACACGGCGTTCGTCCTCGAACTACAGGGCATTGTCCGCGCAGAGAGAATCAAACGCGCACGGAAGATCCTAGCGGAACTGGGAATCGAGCAGTATGCCGATCAGTACCCAAACCGTATCTCCGGCGGAGAGCAGCAGCGGGTCGCTGTAGCACGAGCGGTAGTTGCTGAGCCGGCGATCGTTCTCGCGGACGAGCCGACGGCTAACCTGGATACGGCGACGAGCCACGAGTTAATAGACCTGATGCGACGCTTGAATCAGGAGAGGGGAGCGACCTTCCTCTTTGCCACGCATGACTCGCGTCTCCTAGATCGGGTAAACCGATTAGTTACGTTGGTTGACGGCCTGATCACTGGAGACGAACACCACACTAACTAAGATACTGGGACATGTCGCCAATCGCGCTTATGGGGATCCAAAGATTGAGACAAGAAGGACCCCACACAGGACAAACAGAGCCCCAAGAGCCGATCTGCTGGATGGTCTTTCCCGCAGGAGAACGACACTGAACAGAAACGTAAACAAGGTCATCGATCCACGCACGGGGGAGAGAAGGCTTACCGGTGCCATGCTCACTCCTGAGAGCCAGAAGATCCACCCAACGCCGTAGCCCAGGACAGCAGTGACAAAAGCAAGCGCCACGCCGCGACGGGGAAAACGAAGAGGAGTGCGTCGCGACCGCACAAGTGCCGCAATTCCCCAAGCGATACCGGAAGAGACAATCAGTGTAACCTGAAAGGTCATCACGGACATGCCATTGGTGAGGCAGTACTTGGCCGGCACCGTCTCCACAAAGCCCCACAAGATTCCCGATCCCAGCGCCGGCAGTGCACTCCAACTCAAGCGGAACATCGACTTCTCATCGCTATGATTGACAAGGAATAATGCACCGAGGACGACAAATACCGCGGCAACGAGGAGGATCGGTTGCATGCGCTCACCGAGGATGACGATGGAGGTGATAACTCCCCAGAACGGAGAGGTATTAGCAAGGGACGACGCCTCGTGAGCAGAGACCCTATTTACAGCGTAGTAGAAAAGCATCGAGCCAACGAACGAATCTACAACGCCGGCAACCGCGGCGATTCCTAGAAGCTCCCAGCCAGGGAACACAAACCCGGACGTAAGAAGCCCATATGGGATGACGAACAGGAGAGCAAACAGTGGCCGGATCGCACTATAGGAGAACATGTCCATGTAGCGTAAGGCCGGCTTGGAGAGAACGATATCCAGCGCCCACGCGATCGCAGCTCCGGTGGCAAGTAGGATTGCGATAGTGGTCATTGAACGTGCCCCCTCGTGGTTCTCCCGATAAGATCCGGTCATTGTAACAGCCCTGTCGGCCATGAGCGACTGTGAATTCCCTCGTGTGATTGACGACAGGATCGAGGCCCGTGGGTTGTTCCATTGCCAGGAAGCGGCTACATTGTTGTATCGCACGAGAAGCAAAGAGGGGGACGAGCAATGATCGCTACACCATCGCACGAGCATACTGTGCTCCCAAGCCGCGATCACATTGTGATGCAGACTGTGGAGATTCCTACGCCGCTTGGCACAATGCTCGCCGGGGCGACAGATCGTGGAATATGCCTGTTAGAGTTTCTCGGCAGTGAGAGGACTGAAAAACAGCTGCAGCGGTTGGAGCGGCTGTTCCAGACTGAGGCCAGCACGGGAAGGAACCCCCATATCGATGCACTCTCCTTTCAGTTGAAAGAGTACTTCTCTGGTGCTAGAAAGGAGTTTAATCTAGTGGTTGTGGCCCCAGGAACACCGTTTCAAGAAGCTGTGTGGAGGGGATTGCGTACAATACCGTACGGCAAGACGATCTCATACCAGGAGGAGGCAGAGATGATCGGTCGCCCGACAGCGGTTCGCGCAGTAGCTCGCGCCAACGGTGACAACCCGATCTCGATCATCATCCCCTGCCATCGCGTCATTGGCAAGAACGGAAAACTCGTCGGCTACGGTGGTGGCCTATGGCGCAAAGAACGGCTCCTCAATCTCGAAAGGGAGCACGCAGGCTGACTGCCAGAGATGCGAACGGGGTTCCAAAGCTACGCAAACACCGCGCTTTCGTAGCGTGTTAGCTCTGTTCGCTTTTCAGAACAGGCAAACTACCACGTTGGAGCCCCGTGCAGCACGACTCCACAGGGCAGGTAAGTTTCAACACTACCAAAAGATAGATGTGAACTCATTTCCTTGTGCGACATAACTTACGACGCTGTGTCCTCAAACACAGTATGGTCAGTGCCGCAGGGAGATGAGGTATGTGAAGTCCGCCCCGTCATCGTCGATCTCCGCTATTGCCCCAAGCTCGCTCTTGCAGCGAGCGGCCAGCTCTTCGGGGACCGTGGTGAACTTCAGGCCTTCCTTGCGGCCAGTTACGAGGTGCGAGAAGACAATCCCTGTACGGCAAGCTACAAAGGCGTTCTCTATGATTCGCATCATCGATTTCATCGGGTCGTCTCCGATCGGATAACCAAGAACACTTAAGATGTACCCCGTGTCAAAACTTGCAGGAAGAAGGGGGTCCATGAGCAGATCGCGTACTTCGAATGAAACATTATCCCTCTCGGCGTGCCGCCTAGTTGCCTCAGTCACCATGCGAGGGCTGACATCGATCCCGTGGTAGCTTGTGTAGCAGAGGTGGCGTTCATCAAGGTACTGCATAAGATGCCCGAGACCACAACCAAGATCGAGGATCTCTCCCTGAGGTGGCAAGAGTGTAATTGCACGCGCAAAGAGCCATTCCTGTGCCTCCACGCCGGAGTATTCGAGGACCATCATGTCGTCTCCGGATAGAAGACCCACGCGGGCATCGTAGAATGCACCGCATGCCGTGGGGTCGGGAAACCCCGTTGGAGTGTAGCGAAACATACGCTTCTTCAGTCTGTTGACCAAGGACTGCAACGGCTTCACAGCTCTAGCCTATCACGAATGCCACGAATATGACAAATCACACGAATGAACCTTAGAATCCGCTAACTGACACAGTCGACAATTTGGCAGTCCTCTAATCATCTGATTTGTGCAATTCGTACGATTCGTGTAATTCGTGATTATCATTCGGCTGTCTCTTCGACAGCCTCTTCCTCCCGCTCGCCTTTGGCCTCCTTGGCATGGGCGAGAACCTCGTCGATCGATCCGGTCATGTAGAATGCCTGCTCCGGCACGTCGTCCATCTCACCGTCGATGATCATGGCGAATCCCTTTATCGTGTCCTCCAGCTTGACGTACGCGCCGGGCCGGTTGGTGAAGTGCTTGGCGACGTGGAACGGCTGGCTCATGAAGCGCTGCACCTTACGCGCACGGCGCACGGCGACCTTGTCCTCCTCGGCGAGCTCGTCCATCCCCATGATGGCGATGATATCGCGCAAATCCTCATAACGCTGCAATATCTGTAGTGTCTCCTGCGCAACACGGTAGTGCTCGTGTGAGATGACGTGCGGGTCAAGCATCGTTGAGTTCGACTGTAGTGGATCAACAGCGGGGTAGATACCCTTCTCCACGATCTTTCGGTCGAGCGTAATCGCCGCGTCGAGGTGAGAGAAGACCGTCGCCGGCGCGGGGTCGGTGAGGTCATCTGCCGGTACGTAGATCGCCTGAACTGAAGTGATCGATCCCTTCTTTGTTGAGGTGATGCGTTCTTGCAGTTCGCCCATCTCGGTGGCAAGCGTCGGCTGGTACCCGACCTCCGACGGCATCCGCCCGAGGAGCGCTGACACTTCGCTTCCCGCCTGCGCAAAGCGGAAGATGTTGTCCACAAACAGAAGGATGTCCTTCCTCTCTTCGTCGCGGAAATACTCGGCTAGGGTCACTCCGGTGAGGGCGACTCGGAAGCGTGCCCCTGGAGGTTCATTCATCTGCCCATAGACAAGGGCGGTGTTCTTGAGGACGCCAGCGCCCTTCATGTCGAGGTAGAGTTCGTTGCCCTCACGCGTGCGTTCGCCAACACCGGCAAAGACAGAGTAACCAGAGTGTTCATAGGCGATCGACCGAATGAGTTCCATGATTAGAACTGTCTTTCCCACGCCGGCACCGCCGAACAGACCGATCTTCCCCCCTTTTGGGAACGGGGCAAGGAGGTCAATTACTTTAATCCCCGTCTCGAAGATCTCGCTCTCCGTCTCCTGATCGAGAAGGGAAGGAGCAGGGCGGTGAATAGAGTAGCGCTTCTTTGTTTCTGGCGCAGGAAGCTCGTCGATCGGGTCGCCGGTTATATTGAGCATCCGTCCTAGCGTCTCCGGTCCAACCGGAACTGTGATCGGCCCACCGGTGTTCTCCACCTCCGCCCCTCGCGCCAGGCCATCGGTCGAGTCCATGGCAATCGCACGTACGACATCGTTCCCCAGGTGTTGTGCCACTTCGAGGATGAGATCTTTTTCGCCCTCCCGTACTATACGCAACGCATCGTTGACACGTGGGAGTTTCCCCTTCTCGAAGCGTGCGTCGATGACCGGGCCCTTGATCTCGGTAATCCGTCCTACTGATTTCTTATCTACCATCAGATTTCCCCCGTTTCTTCAATCTTTCAATGATTCAATCACTCAATTCCTCAGCGCCTCCGCTCCGCCCATGATGTCTGAGATCTCTCGCGTGATCGACTGCTGGCGTGCCTTGTTATACGACCGGGTGAGGTTCTTCAATAGATCATCCGCGTTATCCGTGGCGCTGCTCATCGCCTGGCGGCGGATCGCATCCTCGCTAGTTTTCGTATCCAGCAGCGTCTGGAACACCTTCCCTTGCAGGTAGAGGGGCAGCACGATGTCAAGCATGCGCGTTGGATTTGGTTCGAGAATCATGTCGCCTGCTTTCGCCTCCGCCTTTATCGGTAGTATCTCCTCCACTCGCAGGCGCTGCGCAAGGTCAGAGATGAAGTGCATGTAGACAACGATGAGGCTGCCGTACACACCTTCCTTGTACAAGGAGGTCAGATCCGATGCGATCTTGCGCGCAATCACCGGTGTCGGATCTTCGTAGAAGTGGACGTAGGTCCGCAGTGGCTCCACCTTGCGACGTGCGAAGTAGGCGCGGGCTTTCTCTCCGCCGAGAAGGAAGCGCGCCGTGGCCGACTCCTCGCGGGCAACTGTCTCCGCCTTGTGGTTTAAGTCTCCCTTGAATCTTCCGCACAGGCCGCGATCCGCATTCAGGACCAGGATCCCCACGTCCTCCGATCCATTGCCTGCAACGAGCGGGTGTGCGAAAGCGAGATCGGCGTACTGGCCGACGAGCGATGAGATCACACCCTCCAGCCCTTCCATATACGGTTGCACGGCAGCCAGGCGACGCTTCATCCGCGTCACCTTCGTCATGGCGATCGCGTTCATCGCCTTGGTGATCTGGCGGATGTTCTCTATATTTCCAATACGCGTCTTGATCTCGCGAACGTTCTCTGCCACTTATCCTCCGAAGCGTTCCTTGAACTCGCCGATCGCTTTCTCCAGGCTAGCAGTGATCTCATCTGTGAACTCCATGCGATCGTGCATGGCAATGATGATCTCTCCGTGCTCCGCATGCAGGAACCTGAGCCATTCCTCCTCGAATCGTCGCACAAGCGAGACCTTCACGTTTGCAAGATGGCTCTTCACCGCGACGTACAGGGCAAATACCTGGTCCTCAACACTCATCGGTTCGTACTGCTTCTGCTTGAGGGTCTCCATCAATCGATCGCCACGTGCAAGCTGCTCCTTTGACTCCTCATCAAGATCGGAGGAGAACTCGGCGAACGCCGCCAGCTCACGATACTGAGACAGCTCCAATCGCAATTCCCCGGCAATCTGCTTCATCGCCTTCGTCTGCGCTGCTCCACCAACGCGGGAGACGGACTTTCCGACGTTGATCGCCGGTCGGAAGCCTTGGTTGAACAGCTCGCTCTCCAGGTAGATTTGGCCGTCTGTGATAGAGATCACGTTCGTCGGAATGTAGGCCGTGATATCGGCAGCCTTCGTCTCGATAATCGGAAACGCGGTCAGCGATCCCCCTCCGTGTTCTTTGGCCAGACGCACCGCGCGTTCGAGGAGGCGCGAGTGGGTGTAGAAGATGTCTCCCGGATACGCCTCTCGCCCCGGTGGACGCCGCAGGAGAAGGGCCATCTCGCGGTAGGCAACAGCATGCTTGGACAAGTCGTCGTAAACTATGAACGCGTCCTTGCCGTTGTACGTGAAGTACTCGGCCATCGCGCAACCGGAGTAGGGCGCGACGTACTGCATCGGGGCGGGAGAGTTGGCATCGGCAACGACAACAATCGTGTATTCCATAGCCCCGTGGCGCTCCAGTGTATCGACGACGCGAGCCACAGTTGATGTCTTCTGACCGATGGCGACGTAGATGCAGACAATCCCCGTTCCCTTCTGGTTGATAATTGTATCGATGGCGATCGCAGTCTTGCCGGTGCGTCGATCTCCGATGATCAGCTCGCGTTGCCCGCGGCCGATCGGAGTCATGGCATCGATCGATTTCAGCCCTGTCTGGAGTGGAGTATCGACAGGCTGTCGTTCAATGACGCCCGGCGCCTTGATCTCCGCCTTGCGGCGTTCGGTCGCTGCTATTTCACCCTTGCCATCAATCGGACGGCCAAGCGGGTCCACAACCCGACCGAGGAGTTCCTCACCAACGATTGTCTCCAGGACGCGGCCCGTGCGGCGTACTTCATCCCCCTCCTGCACAAGCTCGCTCTCTCCGAACAGGGCCACACCGACGCTCTCCTCCTCCAAATTGAGGACGAGACCGCTGACGCCACCCGGAAACTCAACGATCTCCGAAGCAAGCACTTCCTGCAATCCGAACACGCGGGCAATCCCATCGCCCACTTCGACCACAACGCCAACCTCATTCATGTCGAGGTCGTATTGGAATCCCTTTATCTGTTCCTTCAGGATAGCACTAATCTCGTCTTTGCGTGCTGCCATTTTCGTTTTCCCCTTTATCCTGCAAGCACCGTCTTGAGCTCATCGAGCCTTGCGCGCAATGACCCATCAATAACCTTTCCGCCAACTTCGATCCGCAGACCGCCAATGAGGTTCCTATCCACTTGTTCATCAAGCCTCACCCGTTTTCCTAGTTTCTTTGTCAGGTGATCAGAGAGGCGCTGTCGATCCTTGGAAGTGAGTTCCTGTGCCGTCGTCACGCATACTTGTACCATTCCTTCCTTTCTTTCGCGCAGTCTCTTAAACTCATCATAGATCATGTCGATGTAGCCCTCGCGACCGTTGCGCACAAGGAGCGAGAACATGTTGTGCATGTACTCGGCAATATCTGGGAATGCCTCACTCAGGAGGGCCGTCTTGTCGTCATGCGAAACAAGCGGGTGCGTCAGAAATCGAAGAAAGTCAGGCACATCCCTGATCTCCTCGACAACACGTCGGTAGTCGTCGTCGATCGCTTCCACACAGTTCTCCTCTACCGCGAGTCCGTACAGTGCTTCGGCGTAGCGGCGGGCGGTTCCCTGTGATCTCATTGCTGCATCCTTAACGCTTCGTCATCGACTTCTGAGAGAAGTTCGTTAAGGAGCCGCTCATGGTCGGATAGGTTGACCTCGCGATTCAAGACGCGCGATGCCCCAAGGACGGCGATCTCGGCGTAGGACCGCCGCAGGTCTTCCTTCATCTGTTCCCGCTCCTGCTCAATCTGACGTTGCGCCTCGGCAATAATCCGCTCGCCCTCTTGCCGTGCCGTTCCCTTGGCTTCATTTACAGTCTCCTCGGCGCGTGCGCGCGCATCCTCCAGAGTACGGTGCGACTGTTCGCGCGCGACTGAAAGCTCCTGCTCGCGTTGTCTGGCGAGCTGCTCTGCACGCTCTTCGCTCTGGCGCGCTGCCTCCATGCGTGATGCAATCTGCTCGCGCCGGCGATCGAGGTAGGCCAGCGCCGGCTTGTACAGGAAGCGCTTCATCAGGTAGAGCAGGATCGCGAAGTTTACGAGGTTGGCGATGAACGTCCAGTTAAGCGTCTTGACGACCTTCCCCCACTCGAGATTCACTCTACCCTCCTAGATTACAAACAACAGGACAATCGCGATCAAGAGCGAGTAGATACCGGTCGACTCGGTGATCGCCTGTCCCAAAACCATCGTTCGCAGAAGGGCTCCCTCCATCTCCGGTTGGCGGGCCATCCCATCCAGGGCATGCGCGGCGGCCATACCTTCACCGATTGCTGGGCCGATCGCTCCGATTCCCATACAGATGCCGGCTGCGATGTATTTCGCCGCCGTGGCAATGTCGGCTCCTGAAATCTGACTTACAACATTTTGTGCCTCTTGAAGCATATCTCCTCCTTTCTATGTCTCTACGGCTACATTGATATAAGCTACGGCAAGAAGGCTGAATACAAATGCCTGAATCATCCCCTGAAACAAGCCGTAAAAGAGATTAAGACCGATGGGAACAATCCACGATGTCATCGGGAACATATACATAATTGAAAGCATGATCGCCCCACCGAACATGTTCCCGAACAGACGAAACGAGTGCGAGAGTGGCTTGGCTATCTCTCCGACGATGTTCAGGGGAAGCATGAACGGGTATGGCTCGATGAATCCCTTGAAGTACTTGCCTACTCCCTTCCTTCGTATGGCAAAGAACTGCGACATGAAGAAGACGAGCAGCCCGAAACTGAATGTGACATTCAGATCTTTGGTGGGTGATTCGAAGTAAGGGATGATAGATATCCAATTGCTTACCAGAATGAATAGGAACAGAGTGGCTATGAATGGGAAGAGCTCCCGCGCCAATTGGTCCGAAGAGAAGCTCGATGTCAACTGCCCCTTGACAAGGTCGATCAACGCATCCAGCAGCGCCTGCACCCTGTTCGGCTTCTCATCCACATCTTGGTGCAGGCTCCGTCGCAGCGTAAGAGCAAGGATCACTAATAGGGCGATCACGATCCAGCTCATAATGATCGTGATGAGATCGAAGCTAAAAGAGAAGCTGCCGATCGAAACATGCGCTATGAGTTTTTGCCCTATGGGTCCTAACATCTTCTCCTGATCCTCCCTTCTATGAGAAGCACTAGCTGCAAGTTTACCTGCCCGGCCAGCAGCCCGCCACAAGCGGCGACAAAGGCGACAAGCCCGATGCGGAGCACGAACACCAATGCAACCGCGAGGAACAACATCCGCCCGATGCTCCCTAGTATTGCAGCCATCCTCCCGTTGCGGCGCGAGTTGGCACTAAGCAGTGACTTGCCTCCTTCATACAGGAAGAACACATTGGCAATGTAGAGAAACACACCAATGAGGAGACCGATCGCCGCTCTCCCCATGCCAAGCGAGCCGAGGATAATCCCAGCGACCGAAGTAACAAAAAGAAAACTGGGTAGCCGAAATAAGCTAATGAAACCGACCTGCTTCCCAGTGTTCATATTAAAAGTATGGACCTAGATAACCTGTAACTGCTTGTCCTTTTCGGTGATGTGGTCATCAATCTTACTTCCGTAGTCGCGCACGGCCTCGTCGGTCTTGTCGCGGTAGCGATGATAGTCATCTTCCGAGATGTCGCCATCGTCCTTCATCTTCTCGAACTTGTCGTTGGCATCACGGCGGACGTTGCGTAGGGCGACCTTGGCCTCTTCTCCCCGGGCTTTGATGATCTTCGTCAACTCCGCGCGTCTCTCCTCGGAGAGCTTCGGGACCTTTATGCGGATGACCTTGCCATCGCTCGCCGGGTTGAGTCCGAGATCGCCAGCGAGGATTGCCTTCTCCACAGCAGGGATTTGTGTCTTATCGTAGGGCTGCACAACGAGGAGGTTCGCGTCCGGAGCGGCGATCGTCGCCATTTGCTTCAATGGCGTAGCGGCTCCGTAGTAATCGATTGTGACGTCCTCGATCATCGCCGGATTGGCGCGTCCGGTCTGCACCTTGGCCAGCGCGGATTTCAGCACCTCGATTGTCTGCTCCATCCTATTGTTCATTTCACGCTTGACTTGTTCTGGCATTTGCAAGACACCTCACATAATCAGATTCTAAGAGTAGACAAGGATCAATGCAACGAGCGTTTGCGCGTTGGTGATGTCCTACTTCGCTTCCTTCTGCGCGGCCTTGTCCTCAATCAATGCAAGAAGCTCGGGAATTGCTCTCTGCATTGCCTCTTCCCCTGCGCGGATTCCCTCTGCTGCACGCGTGTAATTGATCCCACGGGGGAGATCCGGATGAATGATCAAATCGGCCGGCCAGAGGGTGAGCTTAAGATGCAGGATTTCCTGCTGAAAAATGGCCACCGATTGGTTGATCACGCTGTACACCCCGGGGAGTGGCCTTTCGTCTTCCGTCTGCTCACGAAATACATCATCGAGTAGTTCAGTCAAGCTGCCGGGAATCCATGTTTGGCTCGTCGCCCTTTCCTTGAGGCCCTGTCCCAAGCGATCCCATAGGCTGCGTCGATCGGCAGTGGTCGGATAAGGAACAGGAACAATATCGACTCCAATGACGATGTCCACATCGAAGCTTCGACACAGTTGTACCGGCAACGGCTCAACCAATCCTCCGTCGACCAACAGGTGTCCTTCCCAACGCACGGGATGGAATATGCCGGGAATTGAGGCGGAAGCGCGAATAACGTCGACGAGCGAGCCGTGATCGAGGATCACCGCTTCACCCGTATCGATGTCACAGCCAACTGCCGCAAAAGGCATCTGAAGCTCCTTGATCTGTACATCGCCAATCAACTCCCGCAGATACTTGTGCAGCTCCCCCCCAGAACTCAGTCCGGCGCGAGGAAACGTGGGAAGGAAGCTTCGCACCACCTTGGGAAGGTTTGTGTTCAGCCACTCCTGTTCAATCCGCTCTACCGGAACCCCTGCTGCGTAGATACCACCAACCATCGCTCCAATGCTCGAACCCGTCACAACAGAGACGGAAATCCCCTCCGCTTCGAGAACCTTCAGTACACCGGCGTGGGCCGACCCGCGCGCTCCTCCCGAAGCCAGTGTTAGCCCAATTTTCACATCACCCTTGTTTGTCATCTTGTCCCTTCTTGCGATTCAGTTTTTCGAGCAAAGCTTCCCGGACAATTCGGCATCACATCTTGCCGTGGCGCAGGATGGAGATGAGGAGCCAGAATCCCATCACGCCAGCAGCTAGGAAACCTAGAGCACCGATTATCGGGACTCCGTAGACCTTGGGAGGGATGTCTGCTCGCATGATGAGCGCCGAACCAACGATCAGCGCCGACAAAACAATGGAAAAGGAGATACGGTTACTGATCTGTTCGTGTGTCTTGAGCATCGGTTCGAGCCCGTTGTGCTCGAACACAACCCTTAGCTTCCCCTGTTTTGCTTGATCGATGAGATCTCGCGTGTCCGCAGGGAGGTCACGCAGTAACAGGGCAAGGTCGGTGAGGGAGAGGTAGACGTCTTTGGCTAGATCAGGAAGGCTCAGTCTCTCCTTAATCAACCTCTTGGCGAATGGCGTTGCATGCTCCACAAAGTCAAAATCTGGGTCCAGATCCCTTCCGACGCCCTCGATGATCATCAGAGCTTTTGCCAGCAGATAGAAATCAGCGGCCACGTATAGCTTGTGGTCGGTCACGAGCGAGACGAGCTCGTTCAGGCTTTCGAGCAAATCTATCTCTTTCAACGATCGGTACGAATAGCGTTCGAGCAGCATGTGGATGTCATACTCGAGCTGCTCGGGGTTCTCCGGGCGCTTACCACGTGACATATGCGTAAGTGCTCGGGTAATTCTCGGCGCGTCTTGGTTGGCAAGACCGATCAGAATGTCGCCGAGGTACTTCCTGTCTCGCGGAACGAGGAATCCCATCATGCCAAAGTCGATGAAGCAGATGACATTTCCTTCGAGAATGCGCATGTTTCCCGGATGAGGATCAGCGTGGAAGAAGCCGTGTTCAAACACCTGCTTAAGGATGCTGTCCGCTCCGCGAGCGGCGATCACCTTTGGGTTGAGACCAACCTGAACGAGTGTTTCACGGTTGGAAGGTCTGATTCCATCGATGAACTCCATCGTCAGGACGCGTTTTGTTGTGTAGTCCAAGTAAACACGCGGTACGTATACTGTCTCATCTCCTGAAAAGTTGCGCGAGAATGTCTCGATATGGGAGGCCTCAATAGTGAAATTGAGCTCCTGGGTGATCGATCGCTCAAATTCCTTCACTAACGCCACCGGATCAATCGTCTCCATCCCGTCGATGTGCCTCTGGACAAGCGAGGCGATATGGAACATTATCTCAAGGTCAGTCTTGATTACCTGTTCTATGTTTGGGCGCTGCACCTTTACAGCCACGCTCTCTCCGCTGAGGAGGGTAGCTTTATGTACCTGCGAGATCGACGCCGCTGCAATCGGTGCGATAGAGAAATCGGAAAACGCAGATTCGGTTGGCCTGCCAAGCTCCTGCTCTACAAGTTGTTTGGCCCTCTCGCCCGGGAATGCAGGCACGGACTCTTGCAGTTTCTTCAGTTCCAGGATTAAGTCTCTTGGTACCAGATCCGGCCGATTGCTCATGATCTGCCCGAGCTTTATGAATGTTGGGCCAAGATCTTCCAGTGCCAAGCGCACGCGTTCCCAACGAGATAGGGACGCCAACCTAAGATCCTTCCCTTCGCGAACGAGCTTCTTCTTGAACGGAAGGTATCGATCCAAGCGGATTGCTGCAAGGAGGTCGCTGAACCCATACTTTGCTAGGACGTGGGCAATCTCCAAGTACCGGCTCACGTAGCGATACGTACGCCTAGGCAGCCAAAGCTTGCTTGTCATGAAACATCTTCTCTATCCCTGTTTACCAACTCCTCCAACTTCTTCACGCGCTTCTCCAGATCGACAATCCGCTTCTGTGATGACACATCCAGGCGCGCAAATAGATCCTGAGTTGTCTTCTCAATCAGATCACTCAGTTTCCGACGGGCATCTTCCGACTGATCGAGCAACTCTCTTGCGAGCTTCCTGCTCTCCTGCTCTGTGAGATTGTTCTCTTCACGAATCCCCTGAACAGCTTCATCGATCCTGTCCTTGGCGACAAGACCAAGCCCAACGCCTGTTAGAATAGCTCTTCTTGCTATATCGAGCATGTGTGTCTCCTTTCGCTCTTCCGTATTGACAATACTACAACTTTTGGCTGACGCGATGAAGACATGTTCGTGAAGTCTGATACATGGACAATGGGCATCAGGATGATTCGATTGTGTCCAGACATCCTACGAAGGGCAGACCTTCACGAGGAGAGGACGCTCGACTATCGATCCCCCTGATCAAGACGGAACTGTCGAGACTTCCCTCGTCTGGCATTACCAAGCCAACAAACCTTGAGATATACGCCCGCATGGTGGCCGGTGTAGCGCAGCCCCTGTCCCTTGTCCAGGCGACGAGAAGATGCAATCACCTCGTTGCCTGGCAGGAACACTATCTTCCCTCTCTTCTTTAGCTTCTGAGCAAGCTGCACATCCTCGGCTTCGTCTGGGTATTCGCCGTTTACTCTGAAACCATCGACATCGAGGAATGCATCCTTCCTCACCGCAAAATTAGGCCCGCAGAACAACGGGTGCCCCAGGCGTAGATTTGCCGCTTGGAACCCTGAAAAGAAAGCGTGGCCAAGACGTGTCCATATTCGCTGGCCGGTGAGTTCGATACTGCCGAACGTTCCGATCACCGCGGGATCGGTAAACGGAGCAACGATGCGCTGCAACCAATCGGGTTTGCTTATGGCATCTGCGTCGGTGGAGACGATGATCTCTCCCCCTGCGACGTCAAACCCTGCTTGTCGTGCGCGCCCCACGCCTAGCTCTTCCAGGCGTATCACGAGCGCGCCGAACGATTCCGCAACCTGCCGTGTGTTGTCGGTGGATGCTGAATCAACAACGATTATCTCGAAATCATCGAACTCCTGCTTGCGTAGGGCAGATAAACACCGAGGAAGCAATTCCTCTTCGTTCCGCGCCGGTACAACTACTGATACGCTTCTCATGATACTCACTCTTCTCTCTGCCATTTCTTAGTATAGGCAATATTGTATCACTTGAGAGGCTCTTTGTCACAAATAATGGGCCTTTGGGTGCGTTCCCAAAGGCCCAAGCAGTCATTAATCGTTCAGGCCATAGGCAGCTGGGTCAAACATCGCCAAATTCTCCGAATCGAAAACTGATTCCGGGATCTCGCTCTCCGGGCGCTCCCGCTTGACAAACGTGATCGTCGTCGAGCTGTTGTCCAGCGCATTGGTAGCGAGCATCTTGCCGGCGAGGAGTTGCCCATCAAATGTTGTCAGCGTGAGAACGTCCATCGTCCGCTCCAGGTCCCCGGACTCGTTATAGTCCTCGCTCTTCAGCATGAGGAAGCTCTCCTTGTCTACCCAGGCGTTTCCTGTTGGGTAGTCTGCGTCCGTGTCCGGCCTGGCGGTGAATGCAAGCACGTAGCACACCCTCTGCTCATCCCCAATTGTCAGGCTCTCTTCACCCACGAGCTCCGCCGCGTACTTGTCGGCGTAGCTACGGTTTCCCATGTCCTTGTAGGAGAAAGTGCTTCCGGCGAAGCTCTGCTTTTCAGAGATGATTTCCTTGAGTCCCATCCCAGGGGCGATCTCCTCTAGGGCGGGCGAGTACAGCCACATGTGCGCGTCCTCGCCTACCAGCTCGACGGAGAGGAAGATCATCCCAGCGACGTCCTCCGGCTGTTTGAAGTAGATGAGCGATGCCTCTGGCTGGCCCTCGTTCTTCTTGCCCATGCCGGCAAACACGTTGGACGCGGTTGTTCCATCGGCGTAGACGTTGTCGAACTGTACGATCGAGATCAGGCTTCCCGCAGCGAGCGAAGCTGCCTCAACATCGACCTTCTGCAGGATTTCGTCTCCGGTTAGCCCAGCGGCCATCGCCCCAAGAGCACCGATTATAAGTATGCCAACGACAAGCGCTAAGCATCCGAACCATCTCGTTTCTCGTTTCATTTGGTGCCTCCTCAATACCTATTGATTCTTATGTCATGCTTTGCGCAGCACTGAGTCCGTGCGCGTCGATCTTCCATTACCTTCGATCTCTCGCCGATCTATCCTTGTTCTCCTTGTTACGCCTTCCCCATGCTGTTGTCGTGAGGAAGCGCGGCTTCCACGTGACGAGGATTGCCGGAATGATTGTGAACGCAGATAGTGCACTGATCACCATTGTCATCGCGATGAGCAGCCCAAAGTTGCTCGTCCCTTTAAACGAAGAGAAGAGAAGGACTGCAAACCCGAGCGCCAAGGCGAGCGCGTTGTAGGCGATGCCCCGCCCTGTAGTCTGAATCGTCTTCTGCAGGGCACTCTCCGCACTCTCTCCAGACATTGTTTCCCTACGAAAGCGCGAGATGAAGTGAATCGCGTAGTCGATCCCGATTCCAATCGCTATCGAAGATACCATCAGCGTGGCCATGTCAAGTGGCGTTCCCGAGTAGGCCATCACGCCGAAGTTGATGACAACCGTAAACGCAATCGGAATGAGGCTGATTAACCCGGCAATCACTGATCCCAGGAGCAGAGAGACAATCAGCCAAGAGGCGAGGATCGATGTCCCCAGACTCATGATCTGGCTCATGGCGATGCGCGAGTACATGCTCGATGAAACTTTTGTCGCGCCGACCATCTCCGCGTGTACCGTGCCGGTGAAGTGCGTATCGAGGTAGTCCTGAACCTCGTGCGCCAGCTTCACCTGCTGCGCGCTTCCATTCGACGGGTAAAGTCCCATTACTTCCCCCGCGGAAAAGTCGCCCAGGGCCATGTTCCCCATGTCTCCTCCCTGGAACGTGAACAGAAGGAGGAGCTGCGACACAAGCTTGCGATCCTCTGGAATTACATAATAGGCAGGATCATCGGCATGGAACTTCTGGTTCATCTCCGCCACCATGTCGGCGATCGATATCGTCTTCTTCACTCCCTTGCTCTCGAGGAACTCCTGCAGTGCTTCGATCTGATTTAGCACCGCGGGATCCTTCAATCCATCGCGCTTCTCAGTGTCGATGTCGATCATCACCTGCTCGCTGCCCGAGAAGTGGCGATCCATGACATCCATCCCCTGTACAACCGGGCTGTCCGCCCCGAGGAACTCCTTTTCCGAGGTCTCGATCCGAAGCATGGGAAGCGAGGCAAGAAAGACCCCGAACAAGACCACAGAGACGATGATTACCGGCACACGACGACGGATGATCATCCGCTCGAATCCGGACAAGACGCGGGTCAATGCTCCATTGCTGTTTCCGTGAGTCTTCTTCTTTGGTACCTTGAGTGTTGCAAGGAGCGCTGGAATGAGCACAAGCGACAGAACCATCGCCGCCAGAACCCCCAGCCCGGTGAACACGCCGAACTGACGTTGCGGAATGAGGAAAGAATTGAGGAGGGCGAGGAACCCAGCAACCGTGGTCAGCCCCGCCATCGATACTGGCGAGACCATGTCTAGCCCTGTCTCGATGACCGCGGTGCGCCTATCGGCCCCAGCGGCGATCTCCTCGTAGTACTTGTTTAACACGTGGATGCAGTAGGCAATTCCGATCGCCATCAAGATCACAGGCAGGATAAATGAGATGATCGTGATCGGAACGTTGAACATCCCCATCAGTCCCAGCGTCCACACCGCAGACAGGCTCACCACGAGGAGCGGAAGAATCACTCCCCGCAGACTCCAAAAGCTGAAATAGAGAACAACTATGATCACAAGGATGACGAGAGGAAGTAGAATCTTGAGGTCCTTACCCATCGACTGTGTCAGTACCAGGTTCATGTACGGCAGCCCGGTGATGTAGATGTGGTCAGGAGCAATGTTATACTTCTCGACAATCTTCACTACCTCTTTCGCCGCCACTACATCGTCAGCGTTGAGCTTCAGTTTGATTGAAATCGCGGCCGCTTTGCCGTTAGAGGCGATGATGTAATCGCGTACGGTGTTGCTCGCCATCACCCGCGTGCGGTAGTCGTCCATCGCCTCCGTGGTCGCAGGGACTTCTTCATTTGGCGCTGCCGGCCCAACGTTAAGTGTCTTCTCCGTTCCGGTGATCACCTGCGCGTTCAGCGGGCCGGTCACTTCATCGACACCGGCGATCTCTTCAAACTCCGCTTGCATCTGGGATATCTTGGTCAACGTCTCTGCGCTGAAGATCCCCTGGTCGTTCTCCACCGCGATCATAAACAGATCCTGCGAACCATAGCGGTCCTCGGCGCGCTCCATCGCTTGCACCGTTGGATCATTCTTGTCCATGTAATTCTTGAAGTTCGTGTCAGTGTGCAAGCGTGGAACGAAGGCAGCGAATGCGACCGTGATAATGAGGATTGCGCCGATTGTCACATAGGGATGATCGGCGATGAACTCGAAGAAGCGTCTCATCTAAGCCATCCTTGTTCGCGGTACAGTGCGCCGTACCCGGCCGGCCACAGATCCTCCGAGACATCTGTCGCAGTGGCCAATCCCTGGAAGACCTGATCGACGATCCCGGAGAGTCCGGCGAGGAGCGCATACTGTGAAGTCGAGCTCTCGTAATACTCACTTACAAGCCAGATCTGCGCGATCGAGGCGTCGTCGATCCCCCTAGGGATGATCAGCACGAGGTCGTACGGCTGTTCCGGGGTGTCGAGCCCTGCCAGCGGATCTGCATAGCTTGAGTCGACGTCGATCATCTTGACCGACAGGTCAACCATTCCCGTCTTATTCAGTATTCCTGCTAACGCCCCCACGCGCATCGTCGAGGCGAAGGTCTTCGTCTCGTCGACCAGGAGCAGACGAAGTTTCATCTGTGGCTGGCTCTGCTGCGCGAAGGCCTGCACTCCTGCCACGAGCAACAATGCAACTAGTGTAAATACAATAATTCTTCTAACTTGTTTCATTAGTTCCCTCCTTATGTAAACCGTTCCAGATAAGGTCAGCCAGTTCAGCCGGTGCGTCGGCAAGGATCCCCTGCTTCGCCTCTTCGGGATAGGTCAATGCGTAGACGCTGAGCGATTCCACCACGCCGAGAAGAGCATACGCGATGATGCGGGGATGGCACTCGCGGACCCAGTTCTTGTCGATTCCCTCTTGAATGAGTTCCTCAATGCGGGCGATCATCCCCTTGTACAAACCGAGAAGCTTCGTGCGAAATCCCGGTCCTGGGTTGAACCTCTCTTGGATGAGGAGCGCTGCAAGATCCCCATGTTCATTCAGGCGAGAGAAGTGATCCTGGAGGATCTTGTCGATCTTATCCGGGATCGGAAGATTGCTTCCAAGCAGGTCGCGAAAGACCTGCATCCGCTGCTCAAACTCCTCTTTGAATATAGAAAGCAGGATCTCTTCCTTGCTCGCAAAGTAGTTGTAGATCGTGCCCACCGCGATTCCTGCCTCACGAGCAATTTCCTCCGCTCGCGTGTTGTAAAACCCCTTGTGCGAGAACGCGCGAATCGCCGCTTGACGGATCAGATCCTGCTTCTCTGCTGGATTAGCAACCATGGTCCTCCTTCCTGAATGAATGTTCATTCATATTGTGCGCAAGGTGGGGTCTCTTGTCAAGGAGAAAACATACGCTCGTTCTACGGCGAAACCTGAATGCTGCAAAATGCCACTGGTCTTGGTGCAGAAGCTGTTACTGCCTAGAGTGTGTTCCCCGCTTTGGAGAGCAGACTGGCTGAGTCGATTCCCGCAATCACTACCCCTTGCGGTTCAATGTAGGATAGAATAAACGAGCAATGAATGACAAGATGATTACCATCGTCTCCGGGCTACCTCGCTCGGGGACATCAATGATGATGATGATGCTCCAGGCGGGCGGGATGGCTGTTCTCACCGATAGTGTCCGCCAGGCGAATGACGACAATCCAAAAGGCTACTACGAATTCGAACGTGTGAAGGAGATCGAGCATGACAAGACCTGGCTCCCACTAGCACAAGGGAAAGCTGTGAAGATGATTTCCGTGCTCCTGCGCCATTTGCCTGATGAGTATCAGTACAAAGTGATCTTCATGCAGCGCAAGATGGAGGAGATCCTGGCCTCGCAACGGAAGATGCTCATCCGTCGCGGAGAGGACCCCGATGCCGTGAGCGATGAGAAGATCGCCGAAGCCTCACGAAAGCACTTGCAGAAAGTAGAGATGTGGTTTTCCGAGCAGGAATACATCGATGTGCTATACGTGCGATACAGTGACGTACTTACTGATTCGCGTGCACAGGCAACGCGGATCTCGCGTTTCTTGGACGATTGCGTCGATCCGAAGAGGATGGCACAGGCCGTCGATGAACGGCTTTACCACCAGCGAGCTTGATCGCCTGTTGCTGTTTCGTCTGTGTATGAACTAGAATAGTGACACAATAATCGCTGTGTGCATGTACGAAGGGAGGTAATGATGGCTCTCACTTGCGGCCTTGTCGGCCTGCCGAGCTGTGGAAAGACGACGATTTACAACGCAATAACCGCTGCTGGGGCGGGAAGCTACGACGGTTCAGAAATGAATCGGGCTGTGATTACCGTTCCCGACCCGCGTATTCAGCCCCTCGTCGACATGTACAACGCTCCCAAGATCGTCCCTGCAACCCTGGAAGCAGTGGACATCCCCGGACTGAAGGAAGGATCCACCACTGGCGACGGCCGTGGGAATAAACTCCTCGCTCACATAAAGGATGTCGATGCAGTCGTACACGTGGTGCGCTGCTTCGAGGATCCCAGTGTGCCGTTTGAGTACGAGACGATTGACCCGGCACGCGATGTAGAAACGATTGACCTCGAGCTGATGGTCGCCGATAGTCAGACGCTGCAGAATAAGATCAACCGCCTCACGAAGATCGCCCGCGCAGGGGACAAAGAGGCGGCACGCGAGATCGTCGACTGCCAAAAGGTCCTCTCTGCGTTGAACGAGGGCGTACCTGCGCGCAAGCAAGGCTTGAACGAACACGAGCTGGCAAGCGTGTACGACTGCAATCTTGTCTCCCTGAAGCCAGTCTTGTATGTAGCTAACATCAAGTCGGTCTCCGATGAGAAGAACGAACATGTGAGAACACTGACTCAGATTGCCGCTTCGGAGAACGCTGAGGTGATCAGCGTATGCGGTCAGGACGAGGCGGAGATCAGTCAGCTCGATCCGGAGGACCAGCAGGAATTCTTAAACGAATTGGGATTGAAGGAGTCATCGATGGAGCGGGTGATCCGCGCTGCTTATCGCATACTCGGCCTGGTCAACTTCTTCACCGCAGGCGAGAAAGAGGTGCACGTGTGGACCTGCCGCAGAGGGGACAAGGCCCCTGTAGCTGCGGGGAAGATCCACTCCGACATGGAGCATGGCTTCATCCGCATGGAAGTCATCCGCTACAAGGACTTAATCGAGCTTGGAAGCGAAGCGGCGGTGTCCAAAGCCGGCAAGCAGGGAATCGAAGGAAAGGACTACGAGGTACAGGACGGCGATATCGTCGTCATTCGCTTTAGCCCGCCGAAGAAGTAGTTCACCTGCGCTACGTTTAGAACTGGGCTAACGCTCGTTCCCTAATTGACGTATACTCCCAGAATTATGGTTCCTCACGGTTAAGGCAAGGTAGCCCAGAGAAAGACACAAGAGATGAGTCTCTCGCTGAACCCCAAAGAACTGTTTGTCGTCATGTTCTGCCAAGCACAGTGAAGGACATGGCCTGAGCAACGAAGTACGGCACAACTCAAGAACAAGAGTGATGCCAAGTTGTGTCCCTTGGCGATCTTTGCGGCTTGAGTGAGCGGAGCGAACGGGCGAGAGAAAAAGATTGTATCTCGCAAAGACGGTAGAGTAGAGGAGTAGGTGACAGGGTTTAGGCTTCGGCATACATCAGTTACAGGGTTTCCCCGTTGTGGCTTATTAGCCGCATGCCTTGCTCTGTGCCCTACTCCCCCCTCGTCGAACCGGACGTGCAGTTTTCCCGCATCCGGCTCTCCTGGAAACTCTCGCCTCAGACACTCACAGGGAGTTGCGCGGTTCAAACTC
>Ga0208279_1000049_pt1 | contig 110252 bp, 110 predicted proteins | sample AntAceMetag02UKM_FD_184766 | JGI IMG/M metagenome (GOLD analysis project Ga0208279, IMG submission 184766) | Saline lake microbial communities from Ace Lake, Antarctica - Antarctic Ace Lake Metagenome 02UKM (SPAdes) (version 2) | ecosystem: Environmental > Aquatic > Non-marine Saline and... | reverse complement strand
ACTTTAATTTCGCTGAGTATCGCTTGGCCATATTTGCCTCCTCTGTGCAATTTCTATGATCTCACACTTGCCAGAGGAGGTCAACTTCACACAGTACCTACTGGTGCAACTTTTGGGGTAAATATCCGTGTGGACTGGAAACTGAGACTGCATCGTTGGTTCGATGCCCTCATCCCTGCGCGTGGCCCCAGTTGGAACGAGGCGGTGGCCTTCGCCCGCGAGATCAAGTCCGATCTGCACGTTACCTCCGATCCGGCGGAGATCGAACGGCAGGACATCGCTATCGCACGACCTACCAGAAGCACCATCGCAACACATCAGGCCAGCGAAGACTTGCGGGCCTGGCTGGGGGACGTGGACTGCCGGCTGCACGCGCTGGTGTTGCTCAACACCATCACAGAGTTGGGCGAACCGGTGGGTGAGGACCTGGCCGAGAGACACACCCGACTGCAGGAGCGCTTGCGCCCGTGCCCGGTCACAGAGGTGGCGGCGAGCGTATCACGGAGGGGACAAGAATGAGGGGGGATAGGACTACAGCGTTTGTTAAAAGGGAAAAAAGATGACTGTCACCGGAATATAATGGGAAGCGCCAGCCGCGCTCTCACCTCCTGCTCCAGCGCCCGGTGAATCTGCAGCGGCACCGACGACGGGGATTGACCCAGACAGCGTGGACCCCATCAAACTCCGCCAGGCGATGCACTCCGCCTACGACCGTCCTGCCTTCGAGATCCTGTGCAAGGAACTGGGTCTGGACTACCACGACCTGCGCGGCGAGACGCTGGAGACGAAGATGCTCTACTTAATTGACTGGCACAGGCGTCGCCGCCGGTATGCTCAACTGGTACGCAAGGCACTGACAGACCATCCATACCTGGCCCAGGAGTTACAGTAGCAGTCCCAACCACCTGACGTTGACAGAATTGACTGTTTGTGTTACCATCATTCCGGAAAATGGGAACAATGGTGACACAAGAAGTCAGCAAACGACAGACGCTCAGCCCAACCGATGCCAGGCTTCTCACCACCATCAGCAGCCAAGGGCAAGATATCTTCACAAATCAGGACGCTGCCTCCGTCTTGGGCTGCTCGTCGGCCGCCGTGCGTAAGCGCTTGCACCATCTGGTCAATAAAGGCTGGCTGCGTCGTCTGGAAAAAGGCAAGTACCTGATTCTACCCCTGTCGGCCGGCCCGTCCGGTGAGTACGCTCCTGACGAGTTCGTCATCGCTGCTCACCTCATCGAGCCCTACTACATCTCCTACTGGAGCGCCCTTCGCTACTACGGCTACAGTGAGCAGGCAGCGCCTACCGTCTACATAGTCACCACGCGACGCAAGCGACCGTTGACTGTGGGAGGTGTGGCGTACCGTTTCGTCACGGTACGAGCGCACAAGTTCTTTGGATCACGCCGGGTCTGGTCAGGCGCAGAGGCGATACAGATGGCCGAGCGGGAGAAGGCCCTGGTGGATTGCCTGGACCGGCTAGACCTGTGCGGTGGAGTGATCGAGGCAGCCAAGGCAATCTGGCGGGGGCGTGATGAGATGGATTGGGAAAAGACGGTGGCCTACGGTCGCCGTATGGGCAACCGGACTGTTCTCAAACGGTTGGGCTTCCTGCTAGAGACTTTTGCTCTGGGCACGCCGTCTCTGTTGGACGCACTGCAAGCCAGCGTTGGAGCGGGTTACACGGTGCTGGATAATCTGTATCCCCCTGAAGATGGGGGGCGGCGCGACCATTGCTGGCACTTGCTGATCAATGTGCCGGAGCACGAGTTGCTAGACTGGCGGGAGCACTGAATGATCGGCCTACCGGAAGTGCAACGTCTGGCTTATCGTGCTGGCGTGAGTGCGCGGATGATTGAGCGGGACTACGTTCTCACCTGGGCTCTCATTGGCATGGCCCGTCATCCGGCTCTTGGCGCAGCGTTGGCTCTTAAAGGCGGCACGGCATTGAAGAAGGTTTACTTCGCCGACTGGCGCTACAGTGAAGACCTGGACTTCACGGCTCAGCAGATCATCACGCCGGAGGTGCTTCTAGCGCAACTGAGTGAGATAGCGCAGGCTGTGGGCGATGAGGCGGGCATTGAACTGGTCGTTGCCTCGTCTGAGCCTAGGTGGGATGGCGAGCGGCTGCGCAACATGACGGTGTATCTGGGCTATATCGGGCCCTTGCATCGCACCCGGCGGCGACGCGAGTGTAAACTCGATTTTACATTTGACGAGGTGATGGTCAACCCACCGGTGCGTCGATCACTGCTGAGCGCATATTCCGACGAGCCTCGGCCGGTCACACCGGTGCTGGCTTACTCGCTGGAGGAGATTGGCGCCGAGAAGTTGCGTACTTTGTTGCAGCGTACCCAACCCCGCGACCTGTACGACGTGTGGCGACTGCTGGTTGAATGTGGTGCGGGCCTGGACCTGTCGCTGGCGGTCGAGACGTTTCGGACCAAGTGTCTTCATAAAGGGTTGACGCCGGAGAGCCTGGCCCAGGCGCTGGCCCCTGCGCAGGTGGACAAGATACGCCGCGCCTGGGCAAGTCGATTGGAGAACCAAATGGCCGACGTGCCGTCGCTGGAACGGGTCATGCGCGAGACGCGGCGAGCATTGCGGGTGCACCTAGCCCTGAGGAGAAACCATGCCACAGGTTACCAAAACTGATACGATACGGGCTTTCGCCGAAAACCTGCCCAATCCGAGCGATCTCGAACCTCAGACAGGGCAGTTCTGGAACCGCTTGAGAGTATGGCACGAGCGCGTCGTAGGCGAGCGGATCCGAGACACTGACCTCGTAAGGAGACGCCTCGAAAGTTTGAGAAAGGGTTTCCTGCAGGCCTTGTGTCTCTGGGTCGGCCTGCCCATAGATGCGGCAACTGTGGCGGACTTGCTCGAGGCACTGCAAGGTAAGATCGCTGCAGATCCCTCCCAGACCTGGTGCCAGGATCTGTTTCTGCTGATCGAACTTCTCCAAGGGAAGAGTCACGATGCCGTCAAGACCATCGGCCGCGTTCTGCTCTCCGAACCCGTTGTCCGCCTCATAGATAGCAACGCCTTCAAGTCCAACGCTCGGCGCTTGGCCTACGCAATGGGAGTATACTACCAGAACCCGGCAGACCTGGCCGTCCTTGTGCTGTTCGAGCATGCGGAGAGAGCCGGGTACACACGCTACGTTTTGGTACCTCGGGCCGAGGAGGGAGAGCACGCCATTACTGAGGACGAGGCCGAGTATGCAGCGCAGCAAATTCGGGAAGGAGCAGACCGATCGGCCCTTACGGTGCCAGTGGTGGACCAGGTGCTGGAACCGCTTGAGGCCAGGCGCGGGGGTGGGAAGCGCAGCATCTGCGCGCGTGTCCTGCGAGAGAATGACGATTCCACGCTGGTCTTCATCTACCGCGTGTTGCGAGAAGCCAGCATCCCCGAGATGGACCAGACCCTCTTCGGGGATGAGGTGGAGACCATCGTGTTGAGATTCAGGGATCGGTTGCGCTATCTGGAGGAGCGCTCAAACAAGCACATCGGGGCCTCAATCGCGGGTGCAATTGCATCTCGCCTCTTGAAGGCTGAGGTTGAGTATATAGACGACACAAGCCGGACAATACGGCAGGCAGTGGATAGTCTCCTGGACGTTCTACTCAAGAAGGAAGATGACCGGTTACGATTGGTGGAAATCTATTTGCATCAATCTCCGCTGGAGGGCAGCCCTACCCTGATCGTGCGTTGTGACAAGAGCGAATCCCTCGCCCCTTCTGTCGAATTCCTCGGGGAAAAGGAAATCCCCCTGCTGGAGGACTTGGAAGATGTGGAGTGCATCGGTCTGGCGTATGACCGCATTGTAGGCGAAAAGAAACGCTCCTACATCTTCAAACTGCGCTTCGAGCCAATCGCAGGGCGGTACTTTGTGCGCTACTCCTGCGGTCGCCTGTCCAGAACCCTCCGCAACCAGTTTGAACGCTATTTGAGGGAGAATTACAATGTCAACGCTATTCCCACAACTGGATAGACGGCTGGTGCGGCGATTGCTCCGCACCGGTATGCACGTACCGAGTGGGCAGACCGAGTCGGGACAAGTGGTCGAAGTCCTCGAAGGACTGGGGCTGGTGGCCGTGACTCACCGGCGATATGTGAAATGTGTCAATCCAGCCGACGAAGACTACTGGGATGTTAAGGACCGCAGTTGCCCAGGCGAGATCGAGCCAGAAGACGACGGTCCCTACGAGTGTCCAGTCTGTGGCCGTACTGTCGAGTATCCGGCCGTCTACAAGGAGGTCTTTGAGGACCTGTACATCACCGTGCAGCAGGAAGGCGTCGCCAACCACCTCTTCACGGTCCTGGAGACACTGGACACCGTTATCGGAATCGAGCCGGTGGACCACATCGCGGCAAAGGTAAGTCTATCGGACGGGAGAGCCCTGATTGTCCCTATCGTGGACTACGCAGGAGCAGGATGGCGAGCGAGTGGACAGGACGCTCAGAAGATTCACGCGTATGTAATCGCCTCTCCCATCAACCAGCCATCACGGGAATATCTGGAACGGGCATACCATATTGAACTGGCCGATGTCCTGGCCAACGACCAGACCTGGCTGGCAAGGGTCCTCGACGCTGCTTCACAGCCCAGGCGGACCGCCTTTATCAGTTACTCTCACAAAGACAGTTCTTTCGTAGACCGGCTGGTGGAAGACCTGGTGGCGAACGGAGTGGGAGTTTGGCTGGATCGCTGGGAGATAAAGGTGGGCGATTCGATCAATGAGAGAGTCCAGAAAGGAATCCAGGATAGCGATTACCTGTCGGTCATTCTGTCCCCGCACTCTGTGAGTTCGCCTTGGGTGCGTGAGGAACTCAACGCCGCACAAGTCAAGCAACTCGAATCCAGACAAGTCATTGTGCTTCCCGTACTGCACCAGGACTGCGACATCCCGCTGTTTCTGAAAGGCAAGTATTATGCCGATTGCCGGGGAGAGCGATATGCACAGGGATTGCAGGAACTGTTAACCGTGTTGGCCCCACCCCCCAAGGTCAGTCCCCTCGCGCCAGTCCACTGGGGCCGATGGCGTCCCGAGGCCCAGAGGACACCTGAGGGCAAAACGCCGGACGCTATCGTTGATCACAGAAGACTGCTTGAACGGCTGTTTGCCTTCATCTGCGACCACTTTGACGGAGAGGAACTGCGGACCCTTTGCTTTGATCTGGATGTTGCGTATGACGACCTCCCCGCTCAAGGGCGAAGGAATAAGGCTCGGGAGTTGATCGCCTACTTGGAAAGGCGAGGACGTTTGGAAGAGTTGCTTGAGTTGCTGAGGGAAGAGCGACCCGATCCATTTGCCGAAGCCGGCTTGATGCTGTAAATTAAGATGGATGCGGTGATGGCCTACACCGAAGCCGCGCCCCGCGCCTAACCAAGGGGCGGCGCTGGCACATTCCTGGACGACGTCTGGCTCGAGGAAGTGATGAGCGAACGTAAAGCATTTATCCATCCGGCAAAGGTTCTTCTCCCGCTGGGCCTGGGCACAGCCCTTTCTCTCATGGGCGACGCGACGTTGTACACAGTGTTGCCCACTCATACTGTCGAAGCCGGCATCGCTCTGAGCAGCGTGGGGATCATTCTGGGCGTCAACCGGGCAGTGCGGGTTTTCCTCAACGGGCTGGCAGGGCTGGCATACGATCGCTGGCCACGTCGGCGGTTGTTTGTGCCAGCGCTGTTCATCGGTGCGCTATCTACGGCGGTGTACGCTGCCACGCACGGTTTCTGGCCGCTGCTGATCGGACGGCTGCTGTGGGGACTGGCCTGGTCGGGCATCTGGGTCGGCGGGGCAACGGTCGTCCTGGACGTGACGACGGCCCAGAGCCGCGGGCGATGGACGGGCCTGTACCAGACCTGGTTCTTCCTGGGGGCAACGCTGGGCTCTCTTGTCGGCGGCTTGCTAACGGACAAAATTGGCTACGCCGCCACTATGTGGGTCGGCGCGACTCTGACTACCCTGGGTGGTCTGGTGGCGTTGTTCTTGCTGCCGGAGACACGCACTATCCAGTCCGATGCCGACGCCACCGTAGTTGAGGGGGACGGGCCCAGGCTGCGCACCCATTCTGGGTTGTGGGTTGCCGCGTCTTTGCAGGGGGTAAATCGCTTCGTCACCTCCGGCGTTCTCTCAGCTACCCTGGCATTGTTGGTGCAGGATCGGCTGCGGCCCGCTGCCCTGGCTCTCGGTGTAGCCACGCTGACCGGTGTGCTCATGGCCGGGCGGATGCTGCTCGGCATGGCAGCCGCTCCACTGGCAGGGATGGTGTCAGACCGGCTGGGGAACCGCTGGAGAGTAGTGGTGTGGGGATTGGCGATCGGCACGATCAGCATGCTCCTGGCGTCCTGGAGTGCGCCGGCTGCCATCCTGACGGGCATATTCTTAGCAGCCGTGACCGGCGGCAGTGTGCAGGCCCTCGTCACTGCCCTCACCGGCGACCTGGCGGGCCGGATGCAGCGGGGGCGCGCTATCGGATTGGTGTACACAGTCGGAGATATCGCCAGCGCTATCGGGCCGGTGGCTGCCTATGCGCTGCTGCCGGTGATCGGGTTGCACGGAGTCTACCTGCTCTGCGCAGGGTTGTTCATGGCGGAGTGGATACTGGTACTGTGGTTCCGACGAAAATTGCCACAGGGACCACTCCCCGCGGCAACCCGCACTCTCGCGCCAGAGTGACATCCCCCAGCCGTGCCACCCACCGGCCGTCGCGCCCTAGCGCGGCTGAAGCCAGCGCGAAATGGGCCATCATACGGCATCCTCTTCACTCGCCAGCACCGCCTTGAGAGCCGCGACCGCTACCTCCAGCATTCCGTCATCCGGGTCGCGAGTCGTCAGCCGCTGGAGCGCCAGGTTCGGCGCGATCAGTACCCGCATCCATGGCCGGTCGGCAAGGCGGGCTGTCAGTCTGATGAACTCGTAGGCCGCCCCGGCGATGACCGGAAGCAGCACGATCCGGCTGAGTAGTCGCCAGATCAACGTGGGCTGGCGGAAGGGGGCGAATATCAGGACCGTCAGCACGACCAGTGTCAGGAGGAAGGCCGTGCCGCAGCGAGTGTGAGCCGTCGGGAAAGGACGCACGCCGTCTACCGTCAGTTCTGCTCCTGCCTCGTAAGCGTTGACCGTCTTGTGCTCCGCGCCGTGGTATGCGAACACACGCCGCACGTCGGGCAGGTACGCGATGGCCCACATGTAGCCCGTGATCAGGAGTAGCCGCACGACTCCCTCCAACAGGCTGCTGAGCCATTCCGAAGGGATGTATGGGGCAAGCAGTCCCACCAGGAACGATGGCAACAGCATGAAGAGCCCTACACCCAGGCCGACCCCCAGGAGTGCCATTCCCCAACCCGCAGGTCCCTCAAGCGACACCTCTTCGCCCGTCGCCACATCGGCCGACATCATCAATGCCTTCATCCCCAGACCAAGCGCGTCCCACAGCATAGCCAACCCGCGCAAGAAAGGGATGCGGCTGAGCGGCCCGCGGTAGAGTGCCTCATTGAGCGGTTCCGTCTTTACGACGATGTGCCCCTCCGGGTGGCGCAGCGCGACCGCCATCGTGCGCGACCCGCGCATCATCACCCCTTCGATTACCGCCTGCCCTCCGTAGTTGAATGGTTTACCCATGCGATGCCGCTCCCTACCAGCCTTCCAGGTACTTGGCCCACGTGCCGTTGCCCGCCACGTAGCGCCCGAAGAGATACTGCGCTGTGGGCCTCGGCTCGAAAGTTTGGCGCAGCAGTTTCATTCGTGCTTCTGCCAGCGTGCGCCCGCCTTTACGCCGATTACATTGCGGGCAGGCCGCCACCAGGTTCTCCCAGGAGTGTTGCCCTCCCCGATAGCGGGGCACGATGTGGTCTATCGTCAGTTGGCTCGCCTGCTGCCCGCAATACTGGCAGCGATACCGGTCTCGGCGCAGGATCTCCCGCTTGCACAGTCGCACGCGCGCGCGCGGCCGGCGCACCACGTAGACCAGGCGGATGACGGACGGGCGCTCGAAGGTGCGGGAGACAGTGTGAATAAACCCCCGGCCGTTCTCCAACACCGTGACATTGCCCGCCAGGATCAACCCCATGGCGCGCTTCGTGTTGCAGACGTTGATAGGCTCGTAATTGCCGTTGAGTACCAGGACAGGTTCGTTCATCGGTCACCCTACTCGTCGTGGGATTGCACCTTGTCCAGTATAGCACACCTGGTCTAAGCCGTCAACGGTTGGATGTCTTCCACAGTCGCGCCACACGCCGGTACTTCACCGCCTCGTAATAGGCCAGCAACAGGCTCAGCCGAAGTCCGTGCAGCCTGTCCCGGTAACCCCGCAGTGTGACGAAGCGCCACCAGAAGTGGCGCATCGCCTGGGTGTAAGGGGTGTAAACATGGGGCCGAATCCCCTCGCGGTAGAGGATTCCGGCGTCGTAGTCGGTGTACTTCTCCTGCCGGGCGATGAAATCGGCCAGGTCATCGTAGTTATAATGGATGAGGGGGTTCTGTAAGTGCCCTTCGGGCCCCTCTACTACTGCCACCTCGTGGACCGGTCGCTCCCAGCGCGCGCAGCCCCGCCGGACCAGGCGCAGTTGGTAATCGGGGTACCAGCCCGCCCCCAGCGTCAGCCGGCCGAAGATGCAGTTGTGGCGGGGCACCCACCAGGCCACCTCCTCGCGATCCACTGCTGTCACCACCGCCTGTATCTCCCCCGCCAACTCCGGCGTGGCCCGCTCGTCGGCGTCCACGAAGAAGACCCAATCTGTGTCCACCCGATCCAGGGCGGCATTGCGCTGCTGGGCGTAGTTCTCGAAGGGGTGCTGGATCACCTCCGCCCCGGCCTGCCGGGCCAGGCCCACCGTCCCGTCGCTGCTGAAGGAGTCGAAGACCACCAGGCGGTCTGCCCAGGCCAGGCTGACCAGGCATTCCTCAATGTTTCGCTCCTCGTTCAGCGTCAGCACGACGGCGGCCAGGGTGGTAGGTGGTATATGAGTAGACGAGTAAATGAGGGAGTCGGTCATAGCGCCAACACAGTCTGGCAGGCTTCCAGGCGAGTCTCCAGTTCGGCAGTGCTAATCTCGCCCCGGTGATGGGCCATGCGGGCCTGTCGCATCTTTCGGCGCATTCCCAACCGCACGAGCCTGCGGGCCAGCCGCCGCTTCAGTGGCGAGTAATGCTTGTCGTAGAGCCGCAGGCGGCTGCGCCATAGCGCGACGAATGAGGCAACGCGCACCTGCCCTGTGCTCCTTCCGGCGTAGTGCACCACCTGGGCGGCTGGCGCGCAAAAGGCAAGCCAGCCCGCCTTGCGCATGCGCCAGCACCAGTCAATCTCCTCGCAGTACATCCAGAAGCCCTCATCCAGGAGACCCACATCTGCGATGGCCTCCGCACGCACCATCATCGTCGCCCCCAGGGGATGGTCCACCGGGAAGGGGGCCTCCCCTTCGTAGAACCGGCGCGGATAGCGACCGTTGAAGGGTGTGTCATAAAAGCGGGCGGGGAGGGGGAAGAACTCGAAAGCCAGTTGGGCCAGGCCCGGAAAGCGAAATGCGCTCTGCTGGAGAGAGCCGTCAGGATAGAGAAGTTTCGCCCCAACTACACTGGCCCGGGGGTGGGCTTCGAGCGCGGAGAGAAGCGCCGCAGTCGCTCCCGGCTGCACCTCCGTATCGGGGTTCAGCAGCCAGACGTATTGTGTGGTGCGTGGTGCGTGATGCGTGAGAATGGCTCTAAGCGCGACGTTGTTACCTGCGGCGAAGCCCAGGTTCTCATCACTAACGATGAGGTGAACGTCGGGGAACTCCCGTGCCACCATCTCCGGTGTGCCGTCGGCGGAACCATTGTCCACCACCCAGACCTCGGCCTCGGTGTCCGAGCGATCCAGGTCGGCGAAGAGGGCACGCAGACAAGCGGTCAGTAGATCGCGCACATTCCAACTGATGATGACGACGGCTAAGTCAAGTAAGGTATTGCTCACAGCACTCAAGCAGTTGAAGCTGAGTAAACTTGGGGGAGAACTCGTAAGTCATTTCTGGCATTTCGCGGATGTGATCTAGGTCTTTTGCCAAGATGGATATCTCTCTTATTGCTTCCTCAACGCTTCGTCGTTCCTGGATTCCTGGCCAGTAACAACAATAATTCTCCAGCAGTCTACCCATCGCGATGGCAAAAAGATCGACAGAATTGACCTTCATCCCTGAGCGAATAACCTGCCTTGTCCAAAGGATAGTCTGCTCGCGAATGGCGCGTTCTAGTTCCTCCCACGAGGGTGACTTTTCAACTGCCAATCGTTTACGACATACCAAGTAAACATCGTATTTGATGTTCCCTTTATCGCTGTGAAAGCCACTTTTTCCCTCTGAACGTGTGACGGGCGTGGCGGAGACATAGAAACCTGAATCTATCAAGGTTTTTGCCAGCAGTGCCCACGCCGATTGTTCAGTGTGGTGGAAAGTGAAGACCATAAATCCATCAGATTTGAGAGTACGGTGACACTCTTTGAACACGCGAGTCAGTCCTTGGGCGAAAACTTGATCTGTCTTGCCCTCCTTTTCATTTTGCACTATTTCCTGTTTGCGGCTCGAGAGTTCAGGTTCGAACCAGAGGTAGTGATCTTTGAGACCCAGACGTAGCCATACGTAGAAAAAGTCGGCCAATTCGGAGTACATTATATTGTCGAAGTAAGGAGGATCGGTGATCACGGCATCCACCGTATCATCAGGGATAAAGTCCATTCTTTCGGCGTTCTGTGCAACTAAGAGGGCATTTTTCCCATCACTCAGACCAGCAAAGTTGGGGCTGAGTCGACCGTTGATTTTCTCATTGCGAACAAAGACTTTCTCCGAGCGGCCGTTGGGATACCGTCGCTCGTAGGGATGATGTCCATATACCTTGCCCCGTCTCATCTTCTGGTAGCAGCGCCGGAAGGTGCCGCGCCCATAGCGCGTGCCCCATACATTGTTTTCTGTTGGCCGCTCAATAGGATGATAAGCATGCAAGCCAAACAGAAGGGAGATTTTGTGGTAGTTAATCTCGTATTTGCAGAACATGTTATTCGCGTCCAAGCAATCCGAGAAAGCCAGGAGTAGCAGTTCCTGGATATTTTCGTCTTCTATCTGTAGAATACCATTGAGCAAGATAGAGAGACTGAGTAATTGACGTTCGTTGAACATCTGCCAGAAGTGCGTATACCCATGATTTACGGGACGGGGATCGCTGCGTCCTTCAGTAGGGATGGCTTGGCGGGGGAAGAGCAAATGGTCTCGGCAGGCTTCGAACCGCGCTTTGATCTCCTCATAGTGTTGTTTATCTTCTTCGTCTACTGCCTTAAAGCCCCGGCTCTCACAGATGGGGCAGTAGTACTCTAGACCAAACATCTTGACGGGTAAGGCGCTTCCGTGTCGGCTCACTGCATTTAAGTGAGTGTCCTCTGCCCCACATTTGGTGCACGTGAACTTACCGTACCCTGATATCCCTTCCGCAGGGTTAAACATGGTGCCGCAGCGGGGGCAAGTTGCCGTTTGTACAATTTTCTGCTCAAGGGCAAAGATATGGAGACAATCTGGACAGACTATTGTCTCAATGTCTCGGCGCCGGTCTATCCAGTAATATGGGAAAAGATCGACTGTTGCTCCACAGTCTGTGCACTGAGCCTGCTTGATCCAAAAGACGTACATGATGTCGGCTTGGTGACCATGCACACATCGTGTTTGGTAGAATTCCTTGATTTGTTGCCCTGCCGTCTTTTCTAGATGTTCGAAAGCACTATCCAGAGATTCCAGGTCTACTGGTTCAATTTCCTTTTTAGTGATGAACCAGGCGACAGGATTGATGTCCACGCCAATGACGCGGCAACCTAATCTGAGGGCCTCCACGACAGTTGTTCCTCCTCCCATGAAGGGATCGAGAACCAAAGGAGCGCCAAAATCGGCACCCCGATAGAATTTCTCCCACAGGCTCTTCATATCTTCCTCCACTGAGGAGAAGGAAGCGATAAGCATCATGCGGAATACACTGGACAACCTCCTAGCCCACCACTTATGCATCTGGTAGACGGGCTTCTTGGAGTTGCCCTCCTTCATAGCTAAGGTATTTAGGTATTCGATTGGCAGTTCTTTCTCGATATATCGCATTTCCTGTTCTACGAATTCCGGTCTAAGAGACTCTGCCACATTTCCGGTCCGCTTGCTGAATATAGTTGTCCAAACTCGTCTGCTAGTTCATCAGATTTGTCGTCGAGCGCTTGGGTGAGAGTCCGTCCCTCTGCATCCCTAAACGTGCGACTTACCTCAGCAGCAATCTCGTATATCTGATCTATGCAATCGGGTTCATCCGAGATGAACTCCCAGAATTCACGACCGATGAGATAATCCACCTGAACGTAACGATGCACAATAGAACTGACTTGCACTTCATTGCCATAGCACATGCCAAACAATGCTACGGAACCACGGTTACGTCGTTGAGCTGATTGGAGTAAGGTGCTGATTGAGTAGCCATGTCTTTGGGCACTGTATTCGGTCCGCTTTTCACTTGAATGTAGTAGCGCATTTCACCTTTGGTCTTCATTATGTCAGCACCCTCAACGCCAGTTCCTTCAGAGAAAACTCTAGCAATGTCTTCTAGTACACCACCGAATGATGTCACGGTGCCTCGTTCGAAGAATTGCTCCATACGCCATTTTACGATGGATCGTGCGTCTTGAAACTCTAGCTCGTGGGAGAGAAGCCGATACAGAAATGGATTGATATTTAGATCGTCCAGGTCAAGCCGTTCCACTCTGTTCAAACGGCGACGGAGAAAGTCTTCGAATATGCTTTTGATCTGTTGTCTCTGTCTTGTGTCCATTGTTCTTCGTTTTAACGATTGCGATCAGTCTTCTAACCCTACACAAACCGCTGCCGGATGTCCGCGCTTATATAGTCCAGAGTCGCCACTGTGATGGCGATGAACCAGACGCAAATCCCGGCCGAACGGTAGTCCAACAAGCGGATGTACTGGATCAGCAAGAAGCCGATGCCGCCGCCGCCCACCAGGCCGATGACGGTGGACATACGGACGTTGATGTCCCAGCGGTAGATGGAGAAGGAGACGAAGGGCGGGATCATCTGCGGCACCACGGCGTACATAATCATCTGCAGCCGCGTCGCACCGGTGGCCTGGACGGCCTCGATTTGACCGGGGTCAATCGACTCGATAGCCTCGGAGTAGAGTTTGCCCAGCGCGGCGATGGAGTGAACGGTCAGGGCGATGATGCCGGCGAAAGGCCCCAGCCCCACCACCGTCACGGCTAGAATGGCCCAGATCATTGGCTCGATGGAACGAATGATGTTCAATATACTGCGGGTGATAAAATAGAGCGCCATCGTGACTGAGGAACCTGACATCAGGTTCCGGGCGGCCAAAAAGCTGATGGGGATGGCGAGGATGATGCCAAAGAGTGTCGCCATCATCCCCAGGACGATGGTCTCTACCATCTTTTCGATGTTGTGCCGCAATGCGTCGCTGGGTTTCAGGTTGCCCACCGCCGAAATCTGTCGCGCTTCTATTCGGTGGATCTGACGACCCTCGGAACTGGGAGGAATGAGCCGGTAGGGTATGGCGACATCGAACTGGAAAGCTCCCTGGTCGTCGGTCAGAATCGTGAGGTACTCTCCTGCCCGGCGCATCTGAAACTCGTTGCCGATGGGATCCGCCCACCAGATTTGGGTCTCTGTGTTCGGTTCAAAGCCTCGCCCGATGACGGTCAAAGCAGTGCCGGGTATGGTTACGAGTTTTCCCCCTTCCTCTGCCTGCTGAGAAAGATCGCCACAGGTCGGGTCGACCACCAGGTAGGGCTGGCCGGGTATTTCTTCCGGCGGCGGGGGCGGCGGCTCGTCGTCGCAGGGAGAGAGGACGTCGGCCCCAGCGCCGGTTGTCTCGGTATCCCGCGTGACAGCCGCCGCCCACGGCCACGCGACCCGAGAGAGAGGCCCTGAGGCGTCCGAAAGTTCTGTCATCATCTTGAATAGGTTGATCTCGCTGATCTGCCAGCCCAGTGCAAAGAAAAGCACGAGCGCGAACGCAAAGATGCCCAGCCCACCCCGCCGGTCTGACCGGGCCTGCTGGTAAGCGTCCCAAGCGATCCATAGCCACAAAGCCACAATGAGCACCAGGGTCGGGCCTACAAAGAGCGGTCGGCGGCTGAGGGCTTTGATGAGATTTGACACCGCTCCGATCTCCCTGGGGGCCAGCAAGTTGATCCGCCAGGCAAATAGACCAATGCCGGTGACCAGAGCGCTCAGCAGGAGCAGTCCACGTTGAAGTTGCCGGGCCAGTGCCTGGCCCAGTCCGGGAATGAGTAGCGAGGCCACGCCCGCTACAGGTGGTGGCACCAGGCTGGGCTGGAATTCCTGTCGAGTTGTCTGCGTTGCCATTACTCCACCTCTCCTTGCAGCCCCACGCCCACCCGGACCGCTTCCTGGCCATAGATCTCTTTGAATTCCTCGTCCGTCATCGCGCGGATCTCCTCCCTGGTGCCCCGGTAGACGATTTCTCCATCTCGCAGGCCGATCACCCGCGTGGCGTATTGCTGCACCAGGTCCAGGTAGTGCAGGCTGCACAGGATGGTGATCTCCTCCTCCTGGTTTAATTCTTCCAACCGTTCCAGGATGGAGTGGGCCAGCACGGGGTCCAGGCTGGCTACCGGCTCGTCGGCCAGGATCATACGGGGTTGCTGCATCAGCGCGCGGGCGATTCCCACTCGCTGCTGCTGCCCGCCGCTCAGTTCGTCCGCCCGCTTGTGGGCCTGGTCGGTGATGCCCATCCGCTCCAGCGCCGCCATCGCCATCTTCCGATCCTCGTCCGGGAAGCGATGCAGGAGGCTGGCCCACGGGTTCACGTACCCCAGCCGGCCGGAGAGGACGTTGGTGAGCACGGTGGAACGCTTGACCAGGTTGAACTGCTGGAAGACCATCCCGATCTGGCGCCGGATCTCGCGCAGTTCGGTCTGTTCGGCGGCCGTGATGTCCACCCCATCCCACAAGATTTGCCCCTCGGTTGGATCAATCAAGCGGTTGATGCAACGCAGGAGGGTGGACTTGCCAGAGCCACTCAGTCCGATGATGATCAGAAACTCGCCGTCCGCTACCTCGAAACTGATGTCGCGCAGGGCGACGGTCCCGTCATTGTAGATTTTGGTCAGGTTCTTGACTTCAAACATCCTCCAACATCCTTCCCCCTATTTGTCACGAGGGGGGACACAAGTCCCCCCTCATAAGGTTCCTTGTGGTGTATCTTCTCAATAAACTGGGGTTTGACAGACGAGAAACCGGGTTTTTTCTGAAAAACCCGGTTTCTTTCCCCGAATTTTTGAGAAGATACCTTGTGGTGTTGACTCGCAGTCAACTAGTCTCCCATCAGGTCCTCGGCGCTGATGCCCGCGGCCTGGAGAATCTGACGGAACGGGTCATAGAAGGAGTTGTCCGCCTCGATCAGTTCTTCCCACTGGTAGGCGGTGTTCAGGGCTTCCACACCTTCTTCAGTCGCAGCGATGGACAGCAGCCCAGCCACGATCTGATCGCGCAGTTCCTGCGGCACGGAAGTCTGGAACTGGACGCCGTCGTTGGGGATGTCCGGCTCGATGGCGATGACCACGGTCTGTTCCATCACGTCGGGGTAGTCCTCTTCGATGCGGGTGCGGGCGTCCACGTAGGTGGCGCCGGCGTCGCAGGTGCCATCGTAGACGCCAGCGGCGACCGCGTCGTGACTGCCGGCGTCCACGACCTGTGCCAGGCCCGTGTCGGGGTCAACCCCCGCACCGCGCAGCATAATCGAAGGGACAACCCAACCGCTCGCCGAGAGCGGGTCGGGGCGGCAGAAGGTCTTGCCTCCCAGTTGAGAGATGTCAGTGATGCCGCTATCGGCCCGGACGAGGATCTGGCCGTTGTAGGTGGGGCTGCCGAAGCGCACGGAGAGCATGGCAACCTCGGCGCAGCCGCGGTCGGCGGCCAAGACGTAGGCGAAAGTGGCCAGCGATGACATATGTGCCTCGGCCGGGTCGGCGCACATCGCCTCGATCGCGCCGGCATACTCGGTGGCAACGCGAACCTCAAAGAACAGACCGGTCTCTGTTTGCAACAGATCAACCACTGACTGAGCGCCGGCCGTCACACGGTCCGTCTCGCCTGAGGGGACAAAGACCCAGACGATGGGGTTCTCCTCTGTGCCCAGCTCAGCCGGACCACAAGAGGTCAGTAGGCCCACAGTCAATAGAGCTACAACCAATACCAACAACACACGCTTTGCGTTCATTTTATCTCCTCCTGTGCTAGACTTGACTAAACTTGAATTGACAAGATGTGTAAACTACCCTCCTGTTTCTCAGCGACACGTTCCTCAGGCATCACCTCCTTTCGCCGCGCTATTCAGTATGACCTCCGCTAGTATATCCCAATTTCCACCGGATAGCAAGTATAACGCCGGAACGAGCCTATGGCACCTGGATGCGCAGAAACACCGGGTCCACCCGGTAGTTGACCATTGAGATCTCCACGTCCTCGTGAATCAGCGAGGCGTAGCAGTACTGCGGGTTGCGGGCCGGGACCACGTCCACGAAGCGGATGCCACCGGTGACGACCGCCCGCCCTCCCGCCGGCAGGTAGAGATGCCCTTCGTCGTCCATCACCAGGTCATCCGGGCCGCCTACCGCCCAGCGCCAAGGGTGATCCGTGGGGCTGGTCTCGCAGTGGACACCCACCCGAAACACGCCCGACTGCTCGTACTCGCCCAGTGTGGCGTAGTTCTGGTCGCTGTCGTACACTGTGTCCGGCGGGGGGCCACTGGTGCGGATGGGTACGAGACTGTCGTTGTCAACCGTCAGCGTGAAGTAGAGTGTGCTATTTAGCGGAACGGTCCCGGCCGACCACTCCACCTCACCGTTGAGGATGTACACTCGTGGCACTCCGCCGTTCTCAATCGTCAACGTTCCTGTCGCCACTGTCCACTGGCCTACCGCGTCCCGTGCCTGCATAGTCACAGTGTATGAGCCATCCGGTGGTGGGTCTGCTCCCAGGTCCACCCCGGCGTCATAGTCGAACTCGTGCCAGCCGGCCTCATTGGGCCGTGTGGCCATCTCTTTCTCCGCTACGGGGTAACGCACCCCATCCTCCCCTATCAGGTAGATGGTCAGTTCTTCGACGTCTTTCTTGAGGTCCACGTTGATCGTCGCCCGGTCGCTGATGCCGTCCCGGTTGGGGGTGAAGACGGGCGGATACACGCTGAAACCCTTCAGTTCCGGCAGCGCGGTGTCGGCGTCGGCGATGGTGAGCGTGCCGGTGGCTTGCTCGGTATGGCTTGCCTCGTCGGTCGCCTCCACCGTCCAGGTGTAGTCACCGTCCTGCAGCACGCGCTTCTCCACCGTAAACCCCTCAAATTGCTCGCCGGGCAGTACGTAGCCGTCCACCACGCCGGCGAAGTAGACCTGGTAGGGCTCCTTGACGGAGGGGCCATGGTGGACGTGATCGCGGAAGTAGTAGTGGTTCCCGTCCTGGCCCTCGAAGTAGATCGACACCTCCGCGCTGCGAGACAGGTTGTACGTGATCACCAGGACGTCTGTGTCGCGATCTGCGTTGGGTGTGATACGGAGGCGGTCAAAAGACACGTCGCTCAGAAGCGGCTTTTCTCCGCAAGCGACCAGTGTCAGTGCCATCATAAACATCGCTGCTGTCACAAAGATGTACTGGGTTCGCAATACGATCCTCCCCCCAATCAGAATTCGGGACCAAAGTGTACCACAAATTGGCAGATTGGTAAACTGGAAAGTTGGTAGATACCAACTAGCCAGCCATCTAACCCACCACCTGACCGAACTTGCATTTCCCAGGAAAACAGGTACAATCCGCGCCGATTGATATTGAAGACGATGAACTACCTGGAGACCATCACCTATCTTCACAGCCTCACGGACTATGAAAAGACGCGCATTGAGCGCTATACGCCCGAGACATTTGATCTTTCACGGGTCGAACGGCTGCTGGCGGCTGTGGGCGACCCACACACCCGCTTCCCAGCGGTGCACATCTCCGGCACCAAAGGTAAGGGGTCCACAGCGGTGCTGATTGAATCCTGCTTGCGGGCCGCTGGCTACCGTACTGGCCTCTACACCTCGCCCCACCTGCACACCTTCCGCGAGCGCATCCAGGTGGCCAGGCGGAAGATTGCGCGGAAAGAAATCGTCGCGCTGGTGGAGGAAGTGCGCCCGTTGATCGAGCGTACGCCTGGCGTGACTACCTTCGAGGCCATCACTGCCATCGGCTTCCTATACTTCGCCCGCTCCGAGGTGGATATGGCCGTCGTCGAGGTAGGGTTGGGGGGGCGGCTTGATGCTACCAATGTCTTGATGCCTGAGGTATCGGTCACTACCTCACTTAGCCTGGACCATACGTATCTGTTGGGTAATACACTGGCCGAGATCGCCTACGAGAAAGCGGGCATCATCAAGCCAGGCGTCCCTGCCGTGAGCGCGCCGCAGCGGGCCGAAGCGATCAAGGTGCTCGAGGCGGTCAGCCTGGAACGGGGAGCACCGCTTACAGAGATTGGCCGGGACTGGGATTACGACCCTGGCCCTGCCGACCTGGACGGCCAGTATTTCACTGCCCGGCGCTTCACCGATGGAGGGTCGGAACTGGATGGCGAGTACTGGATTCCTTTGTTAGGCCGTCATCAACTGGAGAACAGTACCAGCGCCCTCGCCGCATTGGACATCCTGCGCCGGCGGGGTTTCCACATCCCTGTCGAGGCCGTGCACGAGGGGCTGCGTAATGTCCATTGGCCGGGGCGGTTGGAGATTCTCAGCCGTGAGCCACTGGCGGTTGTAGACTGCGCGCATAACCCCTACTCAGCGCAGGTGCTGCGCGAGGCGCTGGAGGAGTGGTTCCCCGGTCAACGGTGGGTACTGGTCTTCGGCGCCTCGGCCGATAAGGATATCGCTGGGATGCTGAGAGCTCTCCTGCCGATCAGCGAGTATGTTATCGTCACTCGCTCCGATCATCCCCGGGCCATGTCGCCAATTGAACTGGCCGATATAGTTGCTTCGGTGGGAGGCGGAGCAGAAGTCAGCGTGAATATGAGGAAGTCACTCCGGCGTGGGCTGGCAGTGATGGACCCCGGTAGCGGTCTGCTGGCGACCGGCTCTATCTTCCTTGTCGCCGATGCCCGCGAAGAGTGGGCGCGTTATACCGGAGATCCGCTGCCGGACAATGACGGTGCAGCGGAAACTTGACGCAGGAAGGGAGAATGATGTGGAATAGAGAATTTCAGGATTGGTGGTCACAGATGGGGTGGCCCCAGGGGATACCATTCTCCCCGGATGACACAGGTTTTGAGGAAGAGGACCTACACGAATCCCCAGGTGAAGTCATCGAAGCGTCGCTTCTGCCACTGCGCGATATGGTGATGTTTCCCCGCATGGTCGCGCCGCTCTTCGTCGGGCGCGATCTCTCGATAGAGGCGATCGAGGTAGCGAACGAGCTAGGTCAGCCACTCATCACTGTCGCCCAGCGGGATGCAGATGTGATGGAGCCAGGTCCCGAAGACCTTTTCACTTTTGGCGCCGAGGTGGCTATCGGCCGCATGTTGCGCCTGCCCGATGGCACCGTCAGCATGCTGGGGCAGGGACTCCGACGGGTGCAAATCGTCGAGTACGTTCACCTGGAGCCTTACATCCGCGTGCGAGCCCTGCCCATCTACGAGGCTGTGGGGAGAACCCCTCTCACTGAGGCGCTGATGCGGGCGGTGTTGGCACTCTTCGAGAAGGTCGTGCAGTTAAATCGCACCCTGCCCGAAGATGCTTATGTCTTCGCCATGAACATAGATGAGCCGGGCTGGCTGGCCGACCTGATGGCTCAGGCGCTAGACCTGGAGGTGGCGAAGCGGCAGGAGGTACTGGAGACACTCGATATCGCAGCGCGACTACAGTGCGTCAGCGTCCTGTTGGCCAAGGAACTGGATGTGCTCGAACTGGAGGATCGCATCCATTTGCAGGTGCAGCAGGAGCTGGATAAGGCCCAGCGTGAGTACTTCCTGCGTAAACAGATGAAGGTCATCCAAAGCGAGTTGGGCGAGACCGACGTCTATACCCAAGAGGTCAACGAGCTGCGCGAAGGGATCGCCGAGATGGACTTGCCCGACGAGGCGCGCGCCCGGGCCAACAAAGAACTCGACCGGCTGACAGCTATGCCGCCTATGTCGCCCGAGGTTGGCATAATCCGCACTTACCTCGACTGGTTGATCGAGTTGCCGTGGTCAGAGACCACTGAGGACAATCTGGACGTCAAACACGCGGAGGAAGTGCTGGAATCACGCCACTATGGGCTGCCCAAGGCCAAGGAACGCATCCTGGAGTACATCGCTGTGCGGCGTCTGGCAGCCGACAAGATGCGCAGCCCGATTCTTTGCTTCGTGGGCCCGCCTGGCACTGGTAAAACCTCATTAGGGCAATCTATCGCTGAGGCCCTGAGGCGCAAGTTCGTCCGTGTGAGCCTGGGTGGCGTGCGGGACGAGGCGGAGATTCGGGGCCACCGCCGTACCTACATCGGTGCACTGCCCGGCCGCGTCATCCAGACGATGCGGCGGGCTGGTACACTTAACCCTCTCTTTATGCTCGATGAGGTGGATAAGTTGGGATTGGACTTCCGGGGCGACCCGGCCGCTGCCTTGCTGGAAGTGTTGGACCCCGAACAGAATCATGCCTTCTCCGATCACTACCTCGAGGTGCCGTACGATCTGTCAAAGGTACTCTTCATCACCACGGCGAACATCCTCGATCCTGTTCCGCCGGCCCTGCGAGACCGTATGGAGGTGATCGAATTCCCCGGCTACATTGATGAGGAGAAATTGGAGATTGCGCGTCGTTTTCTGATCCCGCGCCAACTGGAGGAGCACGGCCTGGAAGATATCCCTATTACCTTCACTGACGGTGCGCTGCGTGCAATCATCCGAGAATATACCTACGAGGCCGGCGTGCGCAACCTTGAGCGTAACATTGCCAGTATCTGTCGCAAGGTCACCCGCCGACTGGCCGAGGGGGGCTCACCTCCACGTCGCATCACAGCTCGAATGCTCGCTGGCTACCTTGGCCCACCGCATTTCATCCGCGGCCTGGCGGAAGAGCGAGATGGGGTCGGCATCGCTATGGGGGTGGCCTGGACCGAGGCAGGGGGAGACCTGACGCCCGTGGAGGTGGCGCTGATGCCTGGCAAAGGCAACCTGTTGCTGACCGGACAGTTAGGCGAGATTATGCAGGAATCGGCACAGGCAGCGTTGAGTTACACCCGCTCCCGCAGCGAAAGTTTTGGCATCAAGCCCGATGTTTTCGAGAGAACCGACGTCCACATCCACCTGCCAGAGGGAGCGATCCCCAAGGATGGCCCATCGGCCGGCATCACGATCGCCACAGCGCTCATCTCTGCCTTTACCGGCCGGGCCGTGCGCCACGACGTAGGGATGACGGGCGAGATTACGTTGCGTGGTCGCGTATTGCCTGTCGGTGGTCTCAAGGAAAAGATGATGGCGGCCTACCGCGCTGGTCTCAAGACGGTCGTGATCCCTAAGCGCAACAAGAAGGACCTCGTCGAAATTCCTCGACGGGTTCAGCACAGCGTGAACTTTGTCCTGGTTGAACAGATGGACGAAGTGCTCGCAGTAGCGCTGCTATCACCTCCATCCTCGCCGTGCCAACGCCGGTCTTAAGCCGTGCCACGCAGCGCTGAAGCAGACACCTGCCTCTGCGGGGCACCCACTTTGACTCCGCCTCCCCCGGCTCGCCCCAGTGAGAGCCCCACCTCTTCTCGGTTGTGGGACTGCTAGCGCCCCCGGCGCGATTCGAACGCGCAGCCTGCGGATTCGAAGTCCGACGCTCTATCCGTTGAGCTACGGGGGCGATTGGTGTATAATGAAAGCCGGATCAAAGTCCGGCTGCGACTACCTGGGGTGAGTGATGGGATTCGAACCCACAATCTCCTGGGCCACAACCAGGTGCCTTGACCATTAGGCTACACCCACCAAGCATGGTCATTCTACCACAAAGCACGCGAAGGAGCAAACGATGGCACTACAAGCGCCTCCCATCCAGCACCACGACCCGACGTACCGTCACCGCTTTTCCGCCATGACCAGCATCGCTTCACTGCGCCCAACTCGCTCCCATAGAATGCGTGGATCGAATCCTGCCTCTACCATCACCGCCTCACCGCCGCTGGGGAGCGGCTCTCCCTGTCCTGTCACCCGATAAAGCCACCCGAGGAAACGGGAGAGCGGGTCGCGTTCGCCCAAGCGGGCCCAGGCGACGATGACCAGCCGTCCGCCCGGACGCAGAACACGCACCGTCTCTCGCAACGTTGCGGGGTCCAGGATGAACTCGGTGGGAAAGGTGGCAACGGCGCTATCGAAAACCCCATCGCAGAAAGGAAGCATCTGTGCACCAGCGCGCACCAAAGGAACGACCGGCATGGCTCTTCCGAACCGCCGCCGCGCCAGGTGCCCCATATACGGCGACAGGTCGAGCCCTACCGGGGCCAGACCTCGCTCCGCCATCGCCACCAACAGGTGACCGGGGCCATGTGCCAGTTCCAGCACCTGCTTCCCTCGCAGGTGCGGAATCGCTGTGCGTCCCCACGTCCTCCACTGTCCCAGCGACACCACCCAGGCCACCAGATCGTAAGTCCAGGCGAATTCGTTGTAGAGCAGACGGAAGAAAAGTCGCAGAAAGGCCCACCACAGACGACGCATTGCTTCTCCCAAGCGAACACCCCCGCCGCGCTGCCACGGCGAGGGTGCCTATCTACACAACATGCGCCAGGACCGATCCAGTCAACTTATAGCGTGGGCGACATGATAGGGGCATCGCTCCTCTCAGCCGCTGGCTGTGTCCCCTCCTGCCCTGGCTTGACCCAGGCCGCCAGGCCTATCGTGAGCCTGTCGAAGAAACTGCTGGGCGGCAGATTCCCCATCCCGTGCTCCACCTCCACGATGTGCGCCTGCACACGCAGCGTCTTCGTCTCTAGGATTACGTTCTTCTCCACCTCGGCCAACGTCGGCTCTCCCTTGGGCGCCAACTTGGTGCGCAGCGCCTCGTCATGGAAGGCGTAGTCCGACATCAGCACCTTGGTCACCGTGCGGATGTCGTTCTTGTCGAATAGCCAGACCTCGAAAGCGGTGACTTTGTTGGGCTCGCCCACACCGATAGTTTCTGAGATACCCACACCGCACTCGCCCATAAACTCGCCGCTCTCCAACTCAATGCTAAACGAGGGGTCGTAGTGGTCATCCCCTAGTGTGTAGGTAGTGACAAACTGAGCCAGCGGCGGGCCTTCGGCTCCCCAGGAGACTTGCTCCGAGAGGACAGGGGACTCTTCGAATACTCCCGTGGCTAGACCACCTATCTCTGTCCGTGGCTTACGCAGGCGGCTGACGAGGAGCAGCGTTCCCCCCACAAATGCTACCACCAATAGGGCGACCCCGCAAACCGTCGCCACCGGGCGAAGCCTCTCCCAGACACTCGTCACTGGCGGAGCGGGTTCGGATGTGGCTCCCAGTGCCTGTGTCAGGGCTCGCAAGCGGACTGCCTCACGTCCACCGCGTTCCTCCGCCAGCATCTCAAGCGTCTCAGCAAGTTGGTTTTCCTTCCAATAATCCGCGCCCAACTGGTCATGTGCCCAGTCCAGGTCGTTGGTGTCCGCGTAGCGCTCGGCAACCCAGAGGATGTACTCGCTCTGGAAATCGGGGTGCAGATTGCCAGGTGTGGAGTTGGTCCATTCAACTGGCCACCACCACCAGCCGATGGCCACGCCTAGAAGCAGCCCCAGTATGGTCCCACCGATCAGCGCTACCAAGGTCTTACGCTGCTGAACGAATTCCAGGATGGTGTCCATTTTCGCCTCCTTGTCTGTGCCTGTCCCTTTTTGTTGCAGAAGGCCTTGCTATGTTCATTGTACCACAAGTGCCACTAGTGCACAACTACTTTACCATAAAGCAGCACCTAGGGCAAATCCGAAGCCCCGGCTCGCGGATGTGCCCGCAGGTAAACCTCCCTCGCCCGGCTCTGGCTAACGTGAGTATAGATTTGGGTTGTGGCGAGATCGGCGTGGCCCAGCAGTTCCTGCACGACGCGGAGGTCTGCGCCGCCATCCAGGAGATGAGTGGCGAAGGAATGGCGCATGATGTGGGGGGAAACGGGCGTGCGGATGCCCGCTTGCTGGCCGGCTTTGCTCAATATCAGAGCCACTCCTCGCGCCGTCAGGCGACCACCCCGGTGATTAAGCCACAATGCATTGGTCGGTTGCCGACTCAGCAACGCCGGCCGCCCCGTCTTCAGGTATGCCCTCACCGCCTCTACTGCCGGCCGTCCCAGCAGTCCGATGCGCTCTTTGCCCCCTTTGCCCACTACGCGCACCTGGGCCTGTGCCAGGTCCACGTCCCCTATGTCCAGGCCCACCAACTCACTGACCCGCAGGCCCGCCGCGTACAGCACCTCGATGATGGCCCGGTCGCGCAGGCCCCGTGGAGTAGATGTGTCTGGCACCGCCAGCAGTGCTTCCGCCTCGGCCACCGTCAGGTACCGCGGTAGCCGTTTCGGGACACGGGGGGCGCGGATCAGACGGAAGGGATTGCGCTCCAGTATCTCCTCCCGCACCATAAAGTCGCCGAAGGAACGCAGTTCCGCCACGCGACGCGCGATGCTGGCCTTGACGTAGCCCACAGCGTCCAGTTCCGCCAGGTAATTCCGCAGCAGCGAACGGTCTACCTGCTCCAACGAGCCTATCCCCTGTGCCCTGCAGTAGTCCAGGAACTGGCCAATGTCCGTGCCGTAGTTCTTGACGGTGTAGACTGAACTATTTCGGCTCACCCGCAGGTAGGTCAGGAACTGTTCCAACAACCTCTCCATATCCATCTTCTATTTTCTATCTTCTCCCTCTTCTCTTCCCTCTTTCACCTGGGGCAGGCTGTCAATCTCGAACTCCTCCTTACAGGCCACGCACTTTGCCCAGCCCTTACGCCCATCGGTGAGCAACCCACCGCATTCCGGGCATGGCTGCGGCAAGGGCCGCTTCCAGACCCAGAACTCGCAGTCCGGGTAGTTGGCACAGCCGTAGCCGATCCGCCCCTTGCGGGTTCGCTTTTCTACCAGGTCACCCCCGCACTGGGGACAGGTCACACCCACCTTCTCCAGCCACGGCTCGGTGTAGCGGCACTCGGGGAACCCCTTGCAGCCGACGAACTTCCCGTACCGCCCCCAGCGGACGATGAGAGGCTGACCGCACTCGGGGCAATCCCGCCCAATCTCCTGCGGCCCCAGGTCCACCTTCTCGATCTTCTGGTCGGCCTCGTCCAGCCGCTGCTTGAAGGGGACGTAGAACTCCCGCACCACCGGCACCCACTCCCGCTGGCCGACGGCGATCTCGTCCAGGCGTTCCTCCAGTTGCGCGGTGAAGCCGTAGTCCAGCACCTTCGTGAAGTGCTCCACCAGGAGGTCGTTGACCAAGAAGCCAGTCTCGGTGGGTACCAGCCGCCTTCCGTCCCGCTGGACGTACCCCCGCTGCTGGATGGTCGCCAGGATGGGGGCATAGGTGGAGGGCCGGCCGATGCCGTACTTCTCCAACGTCCGCACCAACGTGGCCTCCGTATAGCGCGGCGGAGGCTGGGTGAAGTGTTGCTGAGAAATCAGGCGCACCAGGTCCAGGACCTCGCCCACCGCCAACGACGGGATCTGCTGGGCCGGCTCCTCTTCGGCGGCGTCCTCGTCTTTAGCCTCTTCGTAGACTACCAGGAAACCGGGAAAACGGAGGATGGAGCCGGAAACGCGGAATAGGTAGGGCTTCTCTCCGTCTTCAGGACCGGCCAGCACCTCCACGCTGATGGTGTCGTAGACCGCCCGTTCCATCTGGCTGGCGACGAACCGCTGCCAGATCAGCCGGTAGAGCCGGTACTGGTCGCGGGTCAGGTGCTCCTTGATAGCCCCTGGCTCGCGAAAGACAGAAGTGGGGCGGATGGCCTCGTGGGCCTCCTGGGCACCTTTGGCCCGCGTCTTGTAGACTGGTGGTTTGGGCGGGAGGAATTCCTCCCCGTACCGCTGGGTGATGTAGTTCCGCGCCTCTGCCTGAGCCCGCCCGGCCACGTTGGTGGAGTCAGTGCGCATATAGGTGACCAGACCCATCGGGCCATTGCCGTCCAGGTCGATCCCCTCGTAGAGTTGTTGGGCGATGCGCATCGTGCGACGGGGAGTGAAGCGCAGGCGGCGCGAGGCCTCCTGCTGCATCGTGCTGGTGGTGAAGGGCGGGTAAGGCTGCCGTCTCCGTTGCCCTTTCTTGACCGAGGCAACTACATAGGTCGACTGTTCCAGTTCGTCCACCACCGTCTGCGTAGCGGCCTCATCCTTAAGGTCTACCTTCTCCCCGCGGATGCGACGGAGTTCGGCGACGAAACTACGCGGCGGGTGATGATCCTCCCGCTTTGCCAGTTCCGCCTTGATGGACCAGTATTCATGAGGCACGAAATTTTCGATCTCCCGTTCCCGCTCCACCACCAGGCGGACCGCCACCGACTGCACCCGACCGGCGCTGAGCCGCCCCCGCACCTTGCGCCACAGGAGGGGACTCAGGCTGTAGCCCACCAGCCGGTCCAAGATACGCCGGGCCTGTTGAGCGTCCACCAGGTTCATGTTGATTTTGCCGGGGTGGGCGAAAGCCTCCTCAATAGCGTCACGGGTGATCTCATGGAAGACCACCCGCCGCGCCTGGGAAGGCTTGATCTTCGCCGCCTCCATCAGGTGCCAGGCAATGGCCTCCCCCTCCCGGTCGGAGTCAGTGGCCAGATAGACCTCGGTGGCCTTCTTAACTTCCTTCTGCAGTTCCTTCACCACTTGCCTTTTCTCGTTGGGCACCCGGTAGCGGGGCGTGAAGTCATTTTCCACGTCCACCGACATAGAGGAGCGGAGCAGGTCGCGCACGTGTCCCACCGAGGCCCGCACCGTGTACTTCTTCCCCAGGAACCTCCCCACCGTGCGCGCTTTGGCTGGTGACTCGACGATCACCATCTTAGGTTTCTTCGCCAGTTTGGTTTTGGTTTTGGCTTTGGACACGACGATATGCTTCTCTGGGTCGAGCCCCTCGTGGGCCGGGGTACGGCCCATTCTGAACATTTTCGTGCCACACACCGGGCATACCCCCTGCGTGGCCGGCGTTCCATTGCTGGTGAACACCGACTGGGAGTCTTGCATCTCGCGTTTGGTTTTGCACTTCATACAATAAGCCTGCATATCTACCTCAGCGTTTATCGTTTGTTCGGGTCGAAGTCGTCCAGGCTCACAGCCGTTCGTTGCGCCCGTTCTCCTTCAATAGCCTCACAATCGCCCGCACTTCCTGCTCCCGCTCTCTGGGACAGACCAGCAAAGCGTCCTCCGTGTCCACGATCACCATTCCCTCCAGCCCGATCGTGGCGACGAGACGCTTCCCGCCGAAGATCAGCGTGTCGCGCGTGTCAATCCCCACATGCGGGCCGAGGATGACGTTCCCCTCATCACTGGCTGGCAACAACTCAAAGAGAGTGGCCCAACTGCCCACGTCCGACCAGCCAATGTCCACCGGGACGACGGCCACTTCATCAGCCCCTTCCATTACCCCGTAGTCAATGGTCTGCTTGGTGACCTGGGGCCAGACACGGTTCAGCGTCGGCTCGTATCCGAGTGTTCCTAGCGTTGCCTCGATCTCCGCCAGTTGCACGTAGAACTCCGGCATCTGGTGTTGTAACTCCTCCAGGATGCGGTCCACGCGCCAGATAAACATACCGCTGTTCCACGAGTACTCTCCGCTTTCGACCATGTGAAGCGCCGTCTCTGGGCTGGGCTTCTCGGTGAATCGGTCGGCGCGGAAGACGGAGAAGCCCTCCGCCGTGCCCAGGCTCTCTCCCTGCTTAATGTATCCATAGCCAGTTGAGGGGGACGAGGGTTTGATCCCCAGTGTGACCAGGTGTCCCTCTTCAGCAACTTGCGCCGCCGCAGCCAGGGCCCGGCGGAAGTGCATTGTGCCAGTGATGAAGTGATCGGCGGTAAGTACTGCCATGATTGCTTCTGGGTCACGCCGACGCAGATGGATCGCTCCCAATCCAATACAGGGGGCAGTGCCACGGCCCTCCGGCTCGACGACGAAGTTCTCCGGCGGCAATTCCGGCGCTTGTGCCATCAGAGGTGCGACGTGCTCAGCCCCCGTGACGACGAAAATCTGTTCCGGTTGGAAGAGAGGCGCAAGCCGGTCTACTGCGTGCTCGAACATAGTACGCTCCCCGACCAGCCTGAGTGACTGCTTAGGACGATTGCGGCGGCTGAGGGGCCACAGTCGCGTCCCTACCCCTCCGGCCATGATCAATGCGTGGTACAGTTCTGTCCTCCGCTTCGCAAACTGTGTTGATAACTGGCATCCAGCATCCAGCATCGAGTATTGAGTATCAAGTATCCAGTCCCTAATCCACCACGTACTTAACACCCGGCTCACGGGCCACAACGTACTTCATACCACCCTCTTGGCGCACCATCCCCTTCAATTCCATCAGCGCCAGCGTGCTGGTCACCTGCGCGATCGGCAGGCCCACCTGCTGACGGAGTTCATCCACGTGAGTCGGCTCGGCCGAGAGATGGACCAACAGCGACGCCTCTGTCTCGTTGGCCGGGAGCACCTGGCGCGCCTCCGTCTGCTCGACCACCATCGTCAGATTCAGTTCCTCCAGGATGTCCTCCGGGCCGAGCACCATCTTGGCCCCGTCCTGGATGAGTGTGTTGGTGCCGGCGCAGGCGCGCGTCAGGATAGAACCTGGTACAGCGAAAACATCCCGCCCTTGCTCGGCGGCATAACCGGCGGTGATGAGCGTCCCACTTCTCTTCCCTGCCTCAGTGACGAGCACACCCAGGCTCAGTCCGCTGATGATGCGGTTGCGGGGGGGGAAATTGCTCCCCTCCGGCGGTGTACCCATCGGATAATCGCTCACCAGCGCTCCCTGCGCGACGACTTCCCCGGCCAACTTGCGGTGCTCCGGCGGGTAGATCCGGTCAATGCCGCAGCCCAGCACAGCGATAGTGCGCCCCCCTGCCTTCAGCGCCGCTCGATGTGCCTCGGCATCAATCCCCCGCGCCAACCCGCTGACGACGGTGATACCACTGCTTGCCAGTGTCCTGGTCAATCGGCGGGTTACCTCCCGTCCATAGGCCGAAGCCCGCCGTGTGCCGACGACCGCTACCGCCCAGGCGTCCTCCTCTGTCAGCGTGCCCTTGACGTAGAGCACAGGGGGCGGATCGGGGATCTCGCGGAGGAGGCGGGGATAGTCGGCGCTTTCCCACGTGAGCACTTGCGCACCAGTGGCAGCAATCCGCTCTAACTCCCGATCCAGATCACACGCCGATCGGGTTGTCAGCAGGTTCTCCAGCGAGCGGCTGTCCAGCCCGGCGCGGCGCAGTTCCCCGGCTGGCGCATGCCAGGCCCGTTCCACGTTCCCAAAGCAGTCGAGCAACGCCCGCAGTCGCGTTGGCCCGATGCCACGCACGATGTTGAAGCCAACCCAGTAGCGCAGTTCGTTCATCTCTTATCCTCTGCCAACATACCAGGCAGCAAGTGCACCACCATCCGCCTCAACTCCAGGTCGAGTTCGAGTATCACGTCATTCACGGCTGGCAGGAGCACTTCGCCCCACGGTCCACGCACGACGTAAACATCATTGGCCCCGGTCTCGAGCACTTCGACGACCTGGCCCAGCCACTCACCGCTTTCTGTCTCTACTCTCACGCCGATGAGCTGAAAGTGATAATACTCACCTTCCTCAAGCGGCGCAGCCTCCTTGAGTGGTATCTGCACGAGCATGCCGCGCAGTTCATCAGCACCAATTCGGTCGTCGCAGCCCCCTAGTTTCAGCAGCAACACTTTTTTGTGACGGCGCAACTTCTCTACCGGGTAACGCCGTACTGACTCAGGGGAGTCTGGATAGGCAAGGCAAAAATAGGCGCATTGTCCCAGTCGTTCGGGATAATCGGTGAGGATTTCAACGCGCAGTTCGCCCCGTATACCGTGTGGCCGCAATATCCGACCGACCGCTAAATAGCGAGGCTCAGGTGTACATCCTCTCCCTGAGCCCCCATCGCCCTCGCTACCACGTTGTGCAGCAGCATCCATCGGCGCCTAGACAATTTCGAGGGTAGCCCGCTTCCCTTGCTTGGTAGCAAGTATCCGGACAAGCGTGCGCATAGCGTTCGCGGTGCGCCCGCCTTTGCCGATCACGCGGCCCATGTCCTCCGGGCCGACCCGTAGTTCCAGGATCACCGAGGTTTCGCCCTCAATCTCAGAGACGTGCACCTGGGATGGATCGTCCACCAGCGACTTGGCGATAAATTCAACCAATTCTTTCATCGAAGCCATAGTTGCTCCTCCCTCCTGATGTAGTTGGTGTAGATGCAATAGACATTACGGAGACGCAGTGGGGGAGCAGGATTCCACTGCGACAAGGAGTGGGCTATTCTTCTGTCTCTTCTGTCTCTATCTCCTCACTCTCATCTCCTGCTTCAGCAGGCTCCGTTTCGGACTTTACAGTTTCTGGTTTTACAGCCGGTTCCTCCGCCACAGGCATTGCATGCTCCCGGCGGGTTTTGGGACTGACCTCTGGCGCAGCCTGGGCTGTTTCCTCCGCTTCGGCCAGCAGCGTCTCCAGGGACTCGCCCTGCTTAAGCCGCTCGAAGCGGGCCAACGCACCCTGTTTCTTCAGCAACCGGGCCACTGGCCTGGTGGGCTGCGCCCCGACACTCAGCCAGTACAATGCCCGATCTTCTTTGATCTTCACCGTTTCCGGTTCGGTGCGTGGATTGTAGAAGCCGATGGTCTCAATGGACCGTCCATCGCGGGGTGACCGCGCATCAGCCACCACCACTCGGTAACTGGGTTGTTTCTTAGCGCCTACGCGCCGCAATCGAATCTTGATCATAGTCCTCCTGATGTCGTATGTGAAAAGTTGTAAACCGGTGGAGATTGTCGGTAATCTCAATGTCGTAAGGGCTCTGGCGAGTCTGACCGGTCACCCGTGCAACTACAATGTCGCTGTCTCCCGTATCCAGCAACACCAGTGCCGGACGGCGCTTCGCCCCTTGTCTACCGGTGAAGGGAAACAGCAGCAAAACAACCTCGCCTGGCCGGTAGCGTTTCATCGCTTAACCAGGTTGATCATAGATCGCGTCAGTGTCACTATAGCCAGCAAAGAACTGCTCGGTCGTCAGACGCGACCACGCTTGTCCTTCGCGTATTGCTGACGGTTCGCCGATCAAAACGATCACCCGGACAACCGGCTGCTGCAGCAATTTAGAGGCAAAGGCTTCCGGCACAATCAGTCTCCCATCCGCTGTTACCTTGGCCTGAAATTCGTATGCCTCCATTCTCTCCTTCCTGAATTACCTCCATATTACCTGAACGTCTACATCAGCGCTCAAATGTCTTGCTTCCTGCCTTCTGCGTCTACTCTACCCAAACATTCGCATCAACCCCTGCATCCCCTTCTTCCCCTTCCCCAGTTGTTTCATCATCCGTTGCATCTGGCGGAACTGGCTGAGCAATGCGTTCACCTCCTGCACCGTAGTACCGCTGCCACGGGCGACGCGCCTCTTGCGGCTACCGTTGAGGATACGAGGGTTGTGCCGCTCTTCCGGTGTCATCGAAAGGATAATCGCCTCAATGCGTCTGAACTGCCGATCAGTAACCTCGGGCGAGACGTTCTGGGCCAATCTGCCCATTCCCGGCACCAGGTCGAGAATCTGGCTCATCGGCCCCATTTTCCTGATCTGCTGCAATTGCCCCAGGAAATCCTCCAGATCAAAACTGGCCTCGCGCAGCTTGTGTGCCAATTGCTCGGCCTGCTCTTGATCGAAGGCGGATTCCGCTCGCTCGATGAGTGTCAGTACGTCCCCCATCCCCAGGATGCGGGAGGCCAGCCGTTCAGGGTGAAAGGCTTCCAGCGCGTCGGCTTTCTCACCCGTGCCCAGAAACTTGATCGGCACACCGGTGACAGCCCGCATGCTGATGGCTGCCCCCCCTCGGGCGTCGCCGTCCACCTTGGTCAGGATCAGCCCAGTCACCCCGATGTGCTGATGAAAGCCAGCCGCGATATTCACTGCTTCTTGTCCCGTCATCGCGTCGGCCACCAGGAGTGTCTCGGCCGGCTTCACTGCTTGCTTGATCGCTTCCAACTCGGCCATCATCTTCTGGTCAATCTGCAGGCGGCCAGCGGTATCCAAAATTACCACGTCGTAGCCCCGCCGACGCGCTTCGCGGACGCCGTTGGCGCAAATTTGAGGCGGTGGGGTACGCTGCCCTTCGCCGTGGACCGGCAGTTCCAATTGACGACCCAGTACCTCCAGTTGCGTGACGGCGGCCGGGCGATAAGTATCGCCAGCGACCATCAATGGCAGATGACCGCTTTGCCTGAGATACCGGGCCAGTTTGGCCACCGTCGTCGTCTTGCCCGAGCCTTGCAGCCCGACCAGCATAATGACGTAGGGCGCAGCTCCCTTCAGTTCCAGCCGCCCCGGCTCGCCCAGCGTTTCGACCAATTCCTCGTGGACGATCTTGATCACCTGCTGGATTGGGCTAAGGCTTTTGGCAACCTCGGCACCGATGGCCCGCTCGCGCACACGGCCGATGAAGTCTTTGACAACTTTGTAATGTACATCGGCTTCCAGCAGAGCCAGGCGAATCTCGCGCAGCACCTGGTCTACGTCATCTTCACGCAGGATGCCGCGCTTGCCCAGCCGCCGAAAAACGGTCTGTAGTTTGTCGGTCAGATGCTCAAACATTATGTACCGACGGATCGTCTATCAAATACGTGAGACGATTGTAACGGAAAAACCCTGTTTCGTCAAGTTTTCTGGCCTCTTACCACCACCCGTGCGTCCACCGCTGCCACGCCTTGATCAAACACGAGCAGTGGGTTGATGTCAACCTCCGCCACCTCGGGGCATGCGACCAGAAGCCGCGATAGGGCCAGCAATGCCTCGACGACCGCCTCTACATCCGCTGGCGACCCGCCGCGCAGGCCGTGCAGCAGGCGACTCCCCCGCACCTCGGAGATCATCTCCTCGGCGTCCTTATGGGTCAACGGAGCCAAACGAAATGCAACATCCTCGAACACCTCCACCTGTTCCTCCAGTTCGCGCCCCGCCTCCGAGAACTCGGCAAAGCCACCTGACTCGATTATCGCCCGGCGGATGCCCTTCCTTCCACAGGCGTCCAGCAGACCGGGCACTGTCGCCGCCGGGGTCAGGATCACGGCGAGGTCCACTCCGTCGGGCAGCGATTCCACCGACGTGAGGATGGGGACACCGTGTGCCTCGCCACTCCGCAGCCCGACGGCGTAGATGTCACCACGGTAGCCAAACCTCAGCAGGTTGTCGATGATGTTGGCCGCCAGGTTGTCGGGCCGTTCCGAAACACCGATGACCACAATGCTATCGGGATAGAAAATCTTGTCCACTGCTTTGCCTCCCGTTAGAACTGAGCCGATTGTAACAGAGAGTGAGCAAAACGCCAACTGAGAACTTCGGAAGTCCAGGCTTTTGTGGTACAATAGCAGTGCTATGGACATCTCGCACCACCTCGAACTCATCCATCCTGCTTCCTACGTCGCACCGAACGCGACCATCATCGGCAACGTACACATCGCCGCCGAGGCGAGTGTCTGGTTCGGTTGCGTGCTGCGGGGCGACAACGCGCCCATCATCGTCGGGGCTCGCACCAACGTTCAGGACCTCACCGTGATTCACACAGACGCAGGACAGCCCTGCACGCTGGGTGAGGAAGTGACTGTCGGTCACCGGGCTGTGCTGCACAGCGCGACTGTCGAAGATGGCGCGCTGATCGGCATCGGGGCTATTGTGCTCAACGGCGCGGTCGTGGGCCGGGAGGCATTGGTCGGGGCTGGGGCGTTGGTGCCCGAGGGGATGAACATTCCACTCCGGCACCTGGTACTGGGCGTACCGGCGCGAGTGGTGCGGGAACTGACGGACGAGGAGATCAAACGCTCGCGTACTTTTGCTGAGCACTACGTCGCACAGGCGCACATGTTCTTGGCTGCCAGAAAGGAAAGATGACCATGTCAGTTATTGAGTTATTGCAACGCAGTGAATTGTTTTCCAGGCTCACGTCTGAGCAGATTGAGCAGATTGCTGCCCTGGGTCGGGAGGCTGTTTACAACGCGGGCGACCTCATCATCCGCGCGGGCGATCCCTCCGATGAGCTGTACGTCATCCGCAGCGGTATGGTCGAGGTGCTGGTCTCCGGGGGCAGGATCCCTGACGTGTCGGGACCGCCCCAATTGACTTCCCTCGTCCGTCTGGGCCAGGGGCAGTTATTCGGCGAGATGGCGCTGGTGGACAGCGGGGTCCGCTCAGCGACGGTGCGCTGCGTGGAGGATGGCACCGTGCTCTACGTCATCCCCCGTCAAGCCTTCTGGACCCTCTGCGATGGCGATCATCACATCGGCTACGTCGTGATGCGCAACATCGCTGCCGACCTGTCGTTCAAGTTGCGCCACCGCAACCTGCAGGCGAGGCTGGAAGGAGCGGGAGGGACGCCGTGATCTACAAAGTGAGTTACGTCGTCGTAGGCAGGCCGCACTTGGGCTCGATCGTAAACCTGGACACCCCGCCGCGCGTCGGCGACCGGGTGCAATTGGGCGATGAACTGTTTGAGGTCACCGAGGTCACCGATCTGATTCCACCGCGTGGGGAGTTCGCCTATCTCCACGTCACCTGCCAGCCGGTGCAGGATGAGATGTAGGGTATGTCAAGGGGATGTGATCTCCCACGCACCCTTTGATGACGACTGTCGGCTTGACAAGGATGGCTTTCTGAGTATAATATGCGGTGTATCGTATATATATCGCACTGCATATAGTGAAGATGTATCTTTTCAATAAATGGGGGTGAGGTGGAGGAACGCCAGCATCTTGCTGGCATCTAGCGACCAAGATGGTCGCGTTCCCCCAAGATATTGAGAAGATACGTGAAGATCGTGAAGTAATGAAGGAAGACGCATATCGGCAAGTGGCCCAACTGTTCCAGATTCTATCTCACCTGGCGCGGCTGCGCATCTTGGACGAACTGCGGCGGGATGAGGCGTGTGTGTGTCACCTCCAGGCAGTGCTGGGGCGGCCCCAGGCCTACGTCTCTCAGCAGTTGCGGGTGCTGCGGGAGGCCGGGGTGGTCGCGGATCGCAAAGATGGTCAGCTTGTCTACTATCGGTTGAACGATCCACAGATCACGCAGTTGCTGGAGACCGTTCTGGGGCCAGCCGGTGAGAGAACACACCCACCAGATTGCCCTTGCCCCAGGTGCGCTCGTTGCAATTCTGAGGTATCGTGTGAGTAGCCTCCGGCAGCGCGCGTCTATCGGTGCGGGATTCTGACTCGTGTAGGTGAACACTGGTCGTGGCAGCCATTGCTGCGGCTTTCTTTTGGGCTGGCAAATATGCAGTGGGTTGCATACAAAGACAATGGAGGTGCAAGTTGAGCGTCCTACAATACCTGGCAACATTGTTGCAAACCGGTCTGGGCAGTCTGGCGGCTTACCTGGCCGCTCACGTCCTGCTGTGCCTGCTGCCGGCCTTTTTCATCGCCGGGGCGCTGGCCGCACTGATCCCCAAGGAGGCCATCACCAGGTACCTGGGCCGGGATGCGCCCAGGTGGATTTCCTACCCGGCGTCGGCGTTGGGTGGGTTCGTGCTCGCGGTTTGCTCGTGCACCATCATGCCGCTCTTCGCCAGTATCTACAAGAAGGGGGCCGGGTTGGGGCCAGCGATCACGTTTCTGTTCGTCGGACCGGCGGTCAACATCCTGGCGATCTCGTTCACCGGCGTGCAGATCGGGATGGACATCGCGCTGGCGCGGATCGTGCTCTCCATCGTGTTCGGTATCAGCATCGGCCTGTTGATGGCCTGGTTCTTCCGCCAGGACGACGAGGCGCACAACGAAGCCACCAATGGCGGGCGGGCCTTCGCGCAGGGGGCAAAGGTGCCGGCCCACACGTGGGTCTTCTTCGCGCTGCTCCTGGGCGTGCTGCTCGCGGGCACATTGCAGGTAGCCGTGCTGAAGAATAGTTGCGCGACGTTTACGCTCCCCGGCGCGTGGGCAGAATCGTTCCAGGGCTGGCTCAATAGCATCGTGCCCCCGAATCCCTCCCTGGGCATTGAGGGGGTGAGCGTCCACGGCGTGTTCCTGATTGGCCTGTTGGTACTCATCGCCATCACCGCCTGGCTGGGGCTGAACAAAGTGGACGAGGGATTCAACACCTGGACCTACGTGGCGCTGGCGCTGGTCACGGCGACGTTGATCGTGGCTTCTTTCAAGGTCGTGGCGGTGGAAGATGGCCTGAGCGTGGGCATCACCGGTAAACTGATCGCGGAGGTCGTGCTCATCGCCGCCGTGTGGTGGATGGCGGCCAAAAAGTTCGACGCCTACGACCTCCAGGACTGGCTATGGGAAATGTGGCGGTTCGTCAAACAGATCATCCCGCTACTGATCGTGGGCGTTTTCCTGGCCGGGATGGCACGCGCGGTCATCCCCGCGACGTGGATCGAGGCGATCGCCGGGCGCAACACCGTGTGGGCTAACCTGGTCGGCGTGTTGTTCGGTGTCTTCATGTACTTCCCCACCTTGGTCGAGGTACCCATCGCGCAGACGTTCCTTTCGCTGGGAATGCACCGTGGGCCGTTGCTGGCCTACCTGCTGGCCGACCCGGAGTTGAGCCTGCAGTCTATCCTCATCACCAATTCGGTGATTGGTAAAAAGAAGACGGCGGTATACGTGGTATTGGTGACGATCTTCAGCACCCTATCGGGGCTGATCTTTGGCTGGTTTGTGCGGTAGCACTTGACTTCACATAGGAGGAGATGAGAGATGTCAGATTCTGACAGAGAAGAAATTCGACAGGCCGTCCGAGATAAGTACGGCTCCGTCGCACAAGCGACAGATACCGGTTGTGGATGCAGCACCTCGTCCTGTTGCAGCCCCAGGGACGTTTCCATCGCGCTCGGATACCCTCCGGGACAACTGACGGCGGTGCCGGAGGGGGCCAACATGGGACTGGGGTGTGGCAACCCACACGCGATCGCGGCGCTGAAAGAAGGTGAGACTGTGCTTGATCTGGGTAGCGGTGGCGGGTTCGATTGCTTCCTGGCTGCCCGGGCCGTGGGCGAGACGGGGCGTGTCATTGGCGTGGATGTGACGCCTGAAATGGTAAGCAAGGCCCGCCAGAACGGTGCGGGTGCTGGGTTCAGGAATATCGAGTTCCGTCTTGGGGAGATGGAGAATCTACCCGTGGCAGATGCTTCTGTAGATGTGATTATCTCCAATTGCGTCATCAACCTCTCGCCAGAGAAACCACAGGTGTTCAGAGAGGCGCTGCGTGTTTTGAAGCCGGGTGGCCGTCTGGCTATCTCAGACGTTGTCGCAACCGCGCAGTTACCCGACGAGATGAAGGAAGACCTTGCACTCTACGCCGGATGTATCGCGGGCGCGGTTTCGGTAGACGAGTTGGTAGACATGTTGAGAGAGGCTGGATTCACCAATATTCGCATACAACCCAAGGATGAAAGCAGAGAATTCATCCGTGACTGGGCTCCAGGTATGAGAGTCGAGGATTTTGTGGTTTCGGCTACTATCGAAGCAGTAAAACCTTGTTGCTGCTCATGATTCTATTGGGGAGGTTAGAATGGAGATCAAGATTCTGGGCGGCGGATGCCCCAAGTGCGAGCGCCTGGAGAGGCTGGCCCGTGAGGCGGCCGGCGAACTGGGCATCGAAGCGACGTTCACCAAGGTCAAGGAGATGGGCGCGCTCATGGCCTACGACGTCATGAGCACGCCAGCCCTGGTGATCAACGAGGAGGTCAAATCGTCGGGCCGGATTCCGCGCAAGGAAGAGATCGCGGAGTGGATTCGAGCAACGCAAGGCTTGTAGGAGGGAGATGATGCTTCAAATCAAGGTCTTTGGTACCACCCCTCCGTGCGCCAACTGTAAACGCGCGGAGGCGCAGGCAGAGAAAGCAGCGGAGCGGTTTCCTGGGCAGGTCGAGGTGGTCAAGCTCGACGCGCTAGGCCCAGAGGCCGAAGCATACGGCTTGATGACCACGCCATTGGTCGTCGTCGGCGAGGAGGTGGTCGGCACGGGTAGGGTTGTGCCGGCTGGGAATCTCGTATCAATCATTGAGGAGAAACTAGGAGACTTATGATGGTTAAACTGGAGGTCTTTAGCGGCAATCCGCCCTGCCCGGGCTGTGTCGCGCTCGTCGAACTGACGCAGCGGATCGCCCCCAAATACGAGGACGAGATGGAACTCACTGTCTACGTCGGTGAGGAGGGGATGGAAAAGTTCGAGGAGTACAAACCCTTCTGCGTCCCGGCTGCCGTGGTCAATGGCTCGATTCGCATCGAGGGGATGTGCCCCAGCGAAGCGACGCTCAATAACGCATTGCGGGAGGGTGGGCTATGTCTAAAGTGAGAATCGAGGCGTTCGTGTCGGTGCCGCCTTGCTCCGGCGGCGTAGCGGTCAAGCGACTGCTGAAGGAAATCGAGGCCGAGTTTGACGACCAGACCGAGATCGTCTTCCACACCGGCCCCGGCGACAAGGAGTGGGAGAAGTACGCCATCAACAACGCCCCGGCGCTGGTCGTCGGCGACCTGGTCAAGTTCGTGGGGCTGGCCCCGAGCAAGGAGAGCCTGGTAGGCGCGTTGCGCGAGGCGGGATTGGCATAGCCAGGCGTTGCCGACACTGCTGCATTGGAGTCTCGTCCCAACGCCTTCAGCACCGTGCCTGGTTCCGAGGGTGGGGTATAGACCCCACCCTCGGATAGGTTATCACAACAGGCCAGTTTCCGTTTAGGCACAGAATAAAAGAAGGAGACACACAACTATGAGGGTGGGGCCAAAGAACATTCTGGCTACAATTCTTATTCTGTTCGTCGTTGTGAGCGTGACGTACCTGATCGTGGATGGTTCCCGTCAGCCCACGGATAATCCAGCAAAAAGCGACCAGGCCGTGACTCAAGCGGTAACACCAAGCCCTGAACACGCCAGCGACGATGAAGCGGCGGAGGCTCAGCACACAGTTATCGCCTATTACTTTCACGGCACGTCTCGCTGCCAGATGTGTCGCACAATCGAGCAATACGCGCACGAAGCCATAGAGGACGGATTCCCCGAGGAACTGCAATCGGGGGTACTAGAGTGGCACGCAGTCAACGTGGAAGAACTTCAGAACAATCACTTTATCAGTGATTATGAACTGTTCACGCGCTCTGTGGTCCTGGTGGATATAGAAGGCGAAAACCAAACCAGGTGGAAGAACCTGGAGCGAGTCTGGGAACTCGTCGGTGATAGAGAGGCTTTTATATCATACGTTCAGGAAGAAACAAGGGCCTATCTGGGAGGGCATTGATGGAAGAGTGGCTGCTTGGCGCGACGACGGCGCTATGGCTGGGCATTTTGACTTCGCTCAGTCCCTGCCCGCTGGCGACGAATATTGCCGCGATTTCTTTTGTGGGTAGACGCGTCGGACGCCCGCGCCAGGTCTTGTTGGCCGGCGTTCTGTATACTCTGGGCAGGTCGCTGACCTATTTGGCCCTGGGTATGCTGCTGGTCGGCAGCATCCTATCCGCGCCGCAGATGTCTCACGTCCTCCAGGAGTACATGAACAAGATTATCGGGCCGATCCTGATCCTGGTGGGCATGTTCTTGTTGGAAATGCTGCAGATCAATCTTTCCGGCCCCGGCATCAGCGAGGTGATGCAGCGGCGGGTCGAGACGTGGGGTGTCTGGGGAGCCGGTGTGCTCGGAATTTTTTTTGCGCTTTCCTTTTGTCCCGTTTCGGCGGCACTGTTCTTTGGCAGCCTGATCCCTATGGCCATCATGCGCGGGTCTGGGGTACTGTTGCCCTCGCTCTACGGAGTGGGGACGGGCCTCCCAGTGTTCGTCTTTGCGTTGCTCATCGCACTGGGCACACGCTCGGTGGGTAAGGTATTCGACAAGTTAGCCCAGATCGAATGCTGGGCGCGTCGGTTTACGGGAATCATTTTCATTGTCGTAGGAATCTACTACTCCTTGACACACATCTTTGGCGTCTTCTACTGATCGAGAAGGAGCCACTCTGCGCCCCTCACACCCTTGGAGGGGAAGAGTATGTTGATCGAAGATTATGACCTTGAAGTAACGTCTGTTCCTTGTGAGCCAGGCAGCGAGGAGTTTGCGGCGATCGTGCGTCTTAACGTTGACATCGGCCTGACTCTGCCTTACCTGAACCGTACCCTGCGTGGGGCGGTCTACATCGCTCAGTCTCCCTCCCTGGCCTGGAAGAAGGGCGGGCGCAACATCGCCTTCTGGCCCTACAAGATCGCCATCGGCCATCTTGAGGACCGGGCGCAGGCCCAGAAGGTGGCACAGGGGTTGGTGGACCTGGTGAACCGGACGTGGGCGCGGCGAGAGGAGATTGAGCCGGACTATGAGATGCGCAAGCGACCGGGACCGCTGGAGGTCTACAACCTCTTGCCGCGGACCAACTGCCGGGCCTGCGAGCAGCCAACTTGCTACACCTTTGCCTGCAAACTGGTGATAGGGCGCGTGAAACTGGAGGCCTGCCCGGTGCTGCAAGAGCCCCAACACGCCCCGCAGTTGGCTCAACTGGTCAGCATGCTGCCGGTGGATATGCCCGCTGTCGGCCCGAAGGAGTCTAAATCTACATTGATTGCTGCGGATGGTTCTGGCTCGTTTTCGTCGAGCCGTGGAGGGGCACAGAGTAAGAGTGAGAGAGAATAACCCGGACCAACGGCATCGAGATTTCGAGTTCAACCTGCGGGAACTGGCCGGATCTATGGGAGACTTCGGTACGCTGTTTCCCCTGGCGATTGGCTACATCGCGGTCTGCGGGCTCGATCCGGCCGGGCTGTTCATCTGGATGGGGCTGGTCAACATCGCCACCGGGGTCATCTATCGTCTGCCTATGCCGGTGGAACCCAAGAAGGTCATCTCCGTGGCTGCCATCTCTCAAAGGTGGTCCCCTTCCCTCGTCTACGCTTCTGGCCTGGGGTTGGGAATCACCTGGTTTGTCTTGACGTTGAGCGGGCTGATGCGCCACATCGTCCGCTGGACGCCTATGTTCGTAGCGCGGGGGATTCAACTGGCGCTGGGAATTACGTTGGCCTGGCAAGGTCTCAAGTTGATGCGGCCCGACCCGCTCCTGGGACTCGTTGCTATCGTCATTGTGCTCCTTCTGCGGAAGAGCCGCTATGCCCCAGCCACCATCGTGTTGATGCTGCTCGGTGTAGGCATCATCGCCTGGCGCGGCCAACTGGGGCAGTCGTTGGAACTGACCATCAGCTTGCCGCCCCTCACCTTGCCTCGCCTGGACGATGTGTGGCAGGCTATGCTTCTGGCCGGTTTCGCCCAGATTCCGCTTTCCATTACCAACGCCGTCATTGCCACGGCGGCTCTCATCCGGGACTACTTCCCAGGCAAACCGGTCAAGGAAGAGCGGTTGATGCTGAACATGGGTTTCATGAACGTGATTCCGGCTTTCTTCGGAGGGATGCCTATGTGCCACGGTGCTGGGGGGTTGGCCGGGCAATACTACTTCGGAGCACGTACCGGTGGGGCTAACATCATCGAAGGGTTGATCGAGATCTCCCTGGGGCTGTTCCTGGGCAAGTCCATCGGCAATTTGCTGACCGCCTTCCCCATGCCGCTGGTAGGGGCGATGATGCTTCTGGTGGGGATCGAATTGGGCCGGGTGGTACTGAAACTGAAGGGATGGGGACTGCGCGTGGCGGTGTTCACTGCCGCCTTCTCGGTCGTGGCCAACATGGCCGTAGGTTTCGGCGCGGGATTGGCTGTGGCCTATCTGGTGCGGGCATTGAAGCATCGGCGTCTATTACCTTGCGCGTGCTCCAAATCGTGAGAGGAGGCAAGCTCTATGGGATACGAGGATTTGAGACAGCAGATCGAAGAGATACAGCCCCGGTTGACACCAACCTTCGTCGAGGAGGCCGTCCATGCGCTGTTGCGCCAGGGCGAGGACGTGGGCGGCGGCGTCAATGCCCTCCGGTTGGTGAAACACTTGCTGGGCGGCCCACAACTGCGAGACGTGGAAGCCGTCTGGGCCTACGATCAGCTCAAGCCGGCGTTCCGTACTGCCTTCGAGCAAATCCCATTGCTCTACTACTTCGAGGGTGACTGATGAGCGGAGGATTGCATCTTCCCGGTGGGAAGATCACGATCTTCCCATAAATGAGGTAAGTATGGCGAAATTGAGTTCTCGTCAGATTCTGGTGGGGCGGTTGCCGGCCAGGATGCAAGGACTGGACGAGATGTTTGACGGACTGTACGAGTTGGGACGTCGGCCAGATGAGGCGGGCTTGGGGATGGCATTGGTCGAGCGTGCTCGTGCGTATAAGAACTATATTCGATACGGTTCTGATCGGTCTTCGCAGAGCCATGACCTGAGCTAGAGCAGGGGAAGGCACCGCATCATCCTGGACAGCACTGTCTTCATGTAGTAGAATGTAGTAGAGTGCACCGCACGGAGTATGAGAGCAATTCCGTTGGGGCCCACCAGCAAGACCCCGGGCTCACCGCGCGATGACCAGGGTGGTTGGGCGATCACGCCTTGTGTTGATAGAATAGGAGAAGGACTTGCCCTGGGCGGGAGCCGAAGGATGGACTGGGATGCTTTGCTTTCGACACTTGGACTGATCTTCGTGGCCGAAGTGGGCGACAAGACCCAACTGGCCGTCGTGACTCAGGTCTGCAAGCATCGCCGGCCGTGGGCTGTTTTTCTGGGAGCGAGCCTGGCCCTGACCGCGGTTACAGCGCTCGGTGCTATTGGCGGTCGGGTTTTGGGGCATATCATCCCGGGAGCTGTCCTGCGTGCCGTCGCAGCGTTGGCGTTCGTGCTGATGGGGATACTCATCGGACGAGAGGCTTTCAAGGCGGAGACCGACGGACTGGAAGGAGAAGCGTGTGATTACCTATCGGCTCCGCTCAGGGCAGGCCCAGAAGATACGCGGGCAGACTGTGCACCGGTCTCCGCCTGGGACTGGAAGGCGTTTAGCTCAACCCTGGGGTTGCTGTTCGTCGCCGAATTGGGCGACAAGACTCAGTTGGCTGTTCTGAGCCTGGCGGGGAAGTACGGGGACACCTGGGCGGTTTTCATCGGTGGGACGCTGGCGCTGACCCTGGTGACGGCACTGGGAGTCGTCGGCGGGCAGGGGCTGTGTAGGCTCATTCCTGAGCGGTTGCTCCTGTGGATCTCCGCTGTGGCATTCGTGGTAATGGGAACGTTGATGTGGCTTGGTGTGTTATGAGAAGCCCTGACAGCCCAAGACGAGGGAGTCGGCAAAACGGTGTCATCTGAACAGCGAAAACGTAAAGGCATCTTGGCCGTCAACCTTGGACTGGCTGCCAACATCTTTCTGGCCGCGTTGAAGACGAGTATTGGCATTGTGGGCCATAGTCCCGCCCTGCTTGCCGACGGCATCAACTCCACCTCCGACGTGGCCTATGGGATTGTGGTCAGCGTGTTCATGCGGCTGGCCGGGAAGCCGCCCGATGAGGAGCATCCCTACGGCCATAGCCAGATGGAGAGTATCGCGGCAGTGGTCGTGGGCTCGTTTGTTATGACCACCGCCATCGCCATTTTCTGGGATGCGGTCAACAACGTGTACGATTTGCTGGTCGGACAAGGTGACTTCAGCGGGGCCGCGGTTGGCGCTTTGTGGGTGGGGATGCTCACGGTGGCTCTCAAGCTGGGGTTGGCGATCTGGACGCAACGAATAGGCCAACAGACCCAGAACGCCGCCGTGCTGGCGTTGGCCTACGATCATCGCAACGACATATTCTCCGCCCTGGCAGCGACGGTTGGCATCTTTTTTGGCCGGATGGGCCACCCATGGGTTGACCCGCTGGCCGGGGCACTGGTCGCACTGATCATCCTGCGCACGGGCATCGAGATCTTGCGCGAGTCAACGGCAGACCTGATGGACACCTTGCCCGGCCGGACACTGGCTCAACAAATCAGCGAGTTGTTAAGCCCCATTCCGGGCGTGAAACAAGTCGAAGAGATCCGCGCGCACCGGTTCGGGCCGTACATGGTAGCTAACATTACTATTGGCGTTGATGGCTCGTTGAGTGTGGCTGAGGGTGACAGGATTGCCACCCAGGTGGAGCACACCCTGATTGAGCACATTGAGTTCATGCGCCGGGTTCACGTCCACTACCACCCCGCGACCTCGCCACCTCGCCCTGCCCGGAGTCGGGAGGCTGCACAGAGATGTGACGATGGCGGCGCAGGAAGAGGATAAGAGGGATGCACTCTACTCCGCTTATTCCCTATTGCTGCCACTGGTGTACAGTTCTTGATAAACTCGGTAGTTCAAAGACACACGTTCCAGATACTCCCGTGTCGATCCAAACCCAATCCAACGCAGCAGATCGTCTCGGTTTGAGACCAGGGGATTCGCTTGCCAACTATCCACGCTGCCGGCGCCGCCATTATAGGCCAGAACAGCCAGCTCCAGGTCGCCGTCGTAGTAGTCGAGCAGGAAGCGCAAGAACCATGCCGCCATGCGAACGTTGGCCTCCGGGGTGAAACCGTCGCTTGGCGAAATGTCCTCCCCCAACTGCTCGGCGATCCAGTCCTGGGTTGGTGGCATGACCTGCATCAGGCCCCGTTCTCCAGCGTAGCCGAAAGCCTCCGGATCATACCGGCTCTCCTGGCGCATAATGGCCCATAAGAGCAGCGGGTCTACGTCGAACTCTGCCGCCGCTGCTTCCACTGTGGCCGAATAGGGGGTCGGATAGCTCAACTGCCATAAGGCCAGGGGGGCTCGCGGGTGGTCTTCTATATACGCCTCGGCGATAGCCTGAGCCTCGACCACGTAGCCCCTCGAGGCCAACGATTCCGCCATCGCCAGGCCCACCTCCGGCGCACGCCGAAATCGGGCGGCCAGCACGAATTCCTTATGCGCCAGGTCCTCGCGCCCAAGCGACTCCAATGCCCATGCCTTGTCCAGAATGTCGTCGCCTGCCGTGGCCAACGGTGGCGCTGTGTCCAGCCTGAGCTCATCCTCGGTGGCCCGCAGCGCCAGCCAGTTCAGACTCAACCTGTCCAGCAATGCCTCACTCTCAGTCTGGGCTTGTTCATCCTCCATTCTCTGGGCAAGGACGTAGAACCGGTATGTTGCGTCGTCGGCGAGATAGCTGTACGTTTTTCCCAGGCGGGCATAGATGGGCAACGTCTCCGCCAGCCGGTCTTGTTCCTCCAGCATTGTGGTCGCGGACCACCAGGCCACCGGGTAAGGGGAGTCCAGATAGAGCGCCAGGGCTTCGTCAGGGTCTTCCTCTTCCAACAACTCGGCCTGGGCCAGTTGGCTATCCAGCGTATCAATCGTCCGGTAGAGAGATAGCGCCTCGTCGGGACGGTCAAGGCGCGTCAAGACCCGGGCGAGACCAAACTGAGCCGACTCATCATCGGGCATCTCCTCCAGCCAGGCCCGATAGGCCACCTCTGCCTCCTCATAGCGGGCCAGTCCGGCCAGTGCCTGTGCACGCGAGGGCAGTGCCTCGGGGTCATCGATCCCTCGCAGTGTCTCCAGGGCATCACTGTGCCAGGTGGCACTGTTCAAATCCTCGGCCACAACAAGTGGGTCTTGCCCAGTGTGGCGCATCCCGGCGAAAGCATCCGGGCGGTCGCCCAGGATATGGAGATATTCGGCATAGGCTCCCTCGTCGTCCTCCTGCTCCTCCAGGTAGCGCGCCAGTTCCAGGCGCAAGGCGACTGTGTCGTACAGAGCCAACGCCGCTCGGTACTCGTCTTCAGCCTCTGGCGCCTCGATGCTTGCGTAGTAACGCGCCATTGCGATATGCGCCTGGAAGGCGGCCGGACTCTGGGGTCGGAAAGCGGCAATGGCCTGCAGCGTGCGCATCGCTTCCAGGTCTGGCATGGCGACCTCGGCAGCCCACAGCCGGGCATACTCATCTATTTGTGGCAACTTCTCGGCCAGCCGCTCATATAACACAACCGCCCGCTCAGGGCTCGCGCCCTGGGCCTCGCGGTAGAGTGCCTGAGGCGAGCGCAGGTAGTCCCTGAAGGTTGCTATGAGCACCAGTCCTGCGAGCAGACCCACGAGGATGACAACCAGCGCCAAACGGTTGGAGCCCGATCGACGATGCAACCCTTTTTCCTCCTCCTGTTCCATCACGAGCCTCCTACTCCGCTTTCCGACTCCATTTCCAGACTGAAGGCATGCAGTCGCCGGTCGGTGGAGCCGACGAAAAGCCTCCCATCGGCCACGGTCGGCCCTGCCGCGATAGCGCCTCCGGTGCGGTAACTCCACACCAGCGCTCCCGTCTCACGGTCCAGCCCGTAGAGATAACCATCGTCGGAGCCCACAAAGACCAGGTCTCCCCACACTGCTGGCGTGGACCGGATGATGTCCTTGGCCTGGTATTGCCAGACGAGGCTGCCGTCCTGGGCACGCAGCGCGTACAGCCGGCCGTCGTTTGCGCCCACGTATACCAACCCGTCGGTGACGACCGGCGATGACTCGATACCGTATTCCGTCTCGAAGGTCCAAAGCAACTGGCCGGTGGCAGCGTCCAACGCATAGAGCCTCCGGTCAACGGATCCCACGTAGACAGTTCCAGCAGCGATGGCCGGGGTGGCCAAAATATCCCCTTCTGTCCGATAGCGCCATCGGAGTTCTCCGCTCGTGACGTCCAGGGCGTACAGATAATTATCGCTCGAACCGACGAAGGCGAGGTCTCCAGCCAGGGAAACGCTCCCCTCGATCCGACCGTCAGTCTCGTACCGCCACATCAGATTGCCGTCCTCGGCCGCCAGTGCGTAGAAGAAGCGATCGTGGGAACCGACGTAGAGGACACTATCACTAATCACGGGGGAACCAGTCACCCATCCATCCGTCTCGTATCTCCACTGCAGGTCGCCCTGCGCTTCGTCCAGCGCGTAGACTGCGCCGTCCCAGGAACCGAAATAGACCGTGCCCCCAAAGACAACCGGCGATGAGGTGATATTGTCGCTCGTTTCATAATGCCAGATGGACTCCCCTGTATCGGCATTGACAGCGTGCAGGGCATTGTCATCAGCCCCCACGTACGCGACTTCGTCGCTCACTGTTGGTGTTCCTCTGACATAGTCGCCCGCACGGTAGGACCAGGCAAAGGAAATTGTGATCTTATTTGCGGAGATGGAAGCCTCGCAACCGACCAGCAAAGCCACCATCACACAGGTCAAAATCTTGATCTTCATCGGTTTTTCCTTCCTTGCTCCTTCCCTTTTGCATGCTTGTGTCACTTCGCACAACGGGGCGGCGGGCGGACAAAATGGGCCCAGAGTAAATAGGGTGCTCATCGCTTCGCTCTGCGCGCCCTGTGGTTTCCTATCTTTGCGAAGCAGCCCGCAGGGCGGTCAAGTGAGCCCAAGGATCAGACGGCAAGCACGTCATTGTAAGCCAGTTATTCAAAATTGTCCAGTTGGGCACGCTGCTTCGGTGAGGGCTGCCTTGGGCAGTGCCACTCGATAGCAGGGTTGAGGTCGTGGAGCCGTTCAAGTGCGTGGTGGGGTGCAGTTCGTGTCGTGACCTGGGCTGGAGCAGGAAAAGAGCCGTATCGGATTGGACAGTCTTGTCTCCATATAGTAAAATGCACAGTACAGAGATGGAGACAATTCTGTGAGATAGCTCAGTCGGGCTGTGCCTGTTGCAGCCTGAAACGAGAGAGGCTTCGAGGTCACAATCTCGCTTGAAATGAGAAAGATATGGTGAGCAAGTTTCTGGATTTCCTGTTGGTGCTCCTGGCCCAGTTTGCCGGAGGGCCTGGTGCGATAGAAAATAACCTCATGCGCTTTGGATTGGCAGCAATATTCTGGGGTGCGCTTCTGATAGTCGCCTGGTCCAGACAGCGCCAAAACGAGTTGCCGCGTGAAAAGTTATTGGTATGGGGCTTTGGCCTGGGTCTTGCACGTGAACTGTTCATGTTTGGCTTCGTCTCCCTGCAGATGCTAGGCATAGTAGAACGTGAATCGGCGTACTTCCTTTCCGCCCCACTGGAGCGCGCTCTGACAATGGCGGCGGTTGTGATGGTCGCTGGCTCGTTCTTGCGATACATTCTGGATGACGCCCGCCTGTCACGCCGCTATCTGCAGATTGGGATGGGAGCAACGGGCATTTGCTACCTGACCACATCCTGGTGGTGGGCCTTGTACATCGCGGCCAACCCATGGAGCAGTTTTGGACAGACCTGGTGTGCCTGGCTCTTTCGATTGACCGCATCTGTGTTGATAGCCATTCCTATTGTCCTCTTGGCAAAGAAGCGCGGATGGCTGCGTAACATAGTGTTAGTGGCGCTGATGTTCTTCTTTCTGGACGAAACCCTAATGCTCGTTAACCTGGCTACGGATGAAATCTACACGAACGTATTCTGTCCCATCTGCCACACTTTTCATATCTGGGCTATTCCCCTGCTAGGGTACGTCTATATCCGCGAACAGTCCGTTGAGAGACGACAGGCGGAGGATGCACTGCGGGAGAGCGAAGAACGGTTCCGAGGAATCATCGAGAGTACGGAAGCAGGCTACTTTTATATGGACCGAGACGGCCGGTTTCAGCACGTCAACGACGCCTGGCTGCGAATGCATGGATATGCTTCACCCGACGAGGTGATCGGCCAACATTTCTCTCTGGTCCAGGTCGAGACGGACCTGGAGCAGGTGCAGAGGAACGTGGAAAGGCTACTCAGTGGAGAACCAATCTCGACCGGTGAGTTCACACGACGCTGCAAGGACGGATCCATTGGCTACCATACTTCTTCTGTCAATCCCGTCGTGCGGGGTGGCAGAGTGGTAGGACTGGAAGGGTTCCTCATAGACATCACCGAACGGATGAAGGCGGAGAGAGAGGTCTGGCGTCGCAACGAGGAGTTGGTCGCACTCAACACGATTGCCACCACGATAAGCCAGTCGCTTGACCTGGATCGTATGCTGAATGCGGTCCTGGGCAAAGTGTTGCTAGTAACAGATATGGACGCGGGTTGGATACACCTGCTCGACGAGGATAGCCGCCTGCTGTCACTGGTCGCTCAGCGCGGATTCTCTCAGGAAATAGCCAGGGAGACACAAACGGTCAAACCGGGCGAAAGCATGGCTGGCAAGGCGGCCCAATCGGGACAGCCCATCGTGATGGACAAGTTCCCGGACGATCACAGGCTCAGCAAGGAGACCTGCCGGCGGGAAGGGCTGCACGCTTTCGCCGGTATTCCCATCAAGTCGAAGGACAAAGTGCTGGGGGCGCTGAGTGTCTTTAGTCGTAACCCTCGCGAACTGAGTTCTCAGGAGGTACAACTGCTCACCGCCATCGGCCACCAGGTCGGCGTGGCTGTCGAGAACGCGCGCTTGGCCGAGGAAGCAGCCGGGATAGAAATCCTACAGGAACTGAATCGTCTGCGGTCCGAGTTGATCGCCAACGTCTCCCACGAAGTGAGAACCCCCCTGGGACTGATCAGAATCTCTTGCACCTCTCTGCTGGCGGAAGATGTGGACTTTGACCGGGAGACCCGGCAAAAGTTTCTGCGCGGCATTGACGAGGAGACGGACAGGCTAGAGAGAATCGTTGACAACTTGTTAGACCTCTCCCGGATAGAGAGCGGGCGGCTGCGCCTGGACGTGCGTCCTACAGACGTGGGCCTGCTTGCCAGAGAGGTGATGGAGAATATGGAGGCGCAAACTACACAACACCGCCTCGTCCACAACTTTCCCCCTGATCCGTTGGTGGCGATCATTGATTCCAAACGCGTTGAACAGATACTGCGCAATCTCCTGAGTAACGCCATCAAGTACTCACCTGAAGGAGGGACCATCGCCGTCCGGGGGTGTGAGGACGAGAGACACATCATCGTCCAGGTCAGTGATCAGGGGATAGGTATCCCGGCAGAGGATCTGGAGCGGGTGTTTGAGCGATTCTATCGAGTTGACAACGAGACCACCCAGAGCGTGAGAGGAGTCGGCCTGGGGCTGGCGGTCTGCCGGAGCATCGCGGAGGCCCACGGTGGACGCATCTGGGTTGAAAGCACTCTCGGTGTGGGGAGCACTTTTTATTTCACTCTGAAACGTGAAACGTAATGCGCAATTTGTAGACGGCTAACGGCCAGCATAGCCAGGGAGACAAGGTATGAGAAAAAGAGGCCAAGTTCGCATTCTGGTGGTAGATGACGAGCCTGGATACGTCTGGACTATGCAGGTCAATCTGGAGGCCAGAGGCTACGAGGTACTCGTGGCCAGGGACGGGCAGACGGCTGTGGAACTGGCCGCCCGTGGGGAACCAGACCTCATCATTCTGGACATCAAGATGCCCGGCATGAACGGTTACGACGCCTGCTGGCGTATCCGCGAGTTCTCAACGGTGCCGATTATCATGCTCACCGCTCTGGCGGAGGATGCCGACAAGGTAGAAGGTCTGAATATGGGCGCTGACGATTACGTGACCAAGCCTTTCAGCGTCGACGAGCTTCTAGCCAGGGTGCGGGCTGCGCTGCGGCGTGTTGAACTCCTGGAACCAGAGGAACCCCGTCCCATCTTTGAGGCTGGTGACCTGCGGGTTGATTTTGACCGGCAGCAAGTGTTTGTCAGCGATCAGGAGGTGCACCTGACCTCCAAGGAGTACCGTTTGCTCTGCGAACTGGTCGAGAACGCCGGATGGGTACTGCCGTCGGACTATCTGCTGGAAAAGATATGGGGAATTGGGCACGAAGGAGAAAACCTTCTGTTGCGGCAGGTCATTCATCGCCTGCGTCGAAAAATCGAGCGCGACCCGAGCACCACGCGGCACATCCAGACCCGGATCGGCATCGGCTACGTCTTTATCCCCCCAGAATAATGCCAACCAGAAAGTAACTACCCAGCCTGTCATTGCGAGGAACGAAGTGACGAAGCACCGCCACGAGCCCCGCCACGAGCCCCGCCACGAGTACTCGCGGTGGTACTCGCGGTGGTACTCGCGGTGGCAATCTCCACCGTCGCTTACGTGCTGAAGGCAGGAGATTGCTTCGCTACGCTCGCAATGACATCAAACGAACAAGTGCGTGGCATTCCTTATTACGAGTAAATCCAACTTCAGTACTTAACGAAATGCTCGTGGCGGATTGCCAAATCCGCCACATTCCGCTGGATTGCCAAATCCAGCGGGAGCGTTTCGTGATCTACTGAATTTGTTCAAAACGTCAGGGCAAAGCGACGTTACTCGGTCCGTGCTCCGTAGAGATCAGATGCGCTTCCCAAGCACTCGCTGCTGGCCCAAGACCGGCCCGAAAAGTGGAACGGGGGCCTTCTCATTTTCGAGATCTCGACACGTCTTAACACAGCCTGCATTCTGGCCAAGAGTTCAGCGAGGCTGAAGGGCTTGGTCATGTAATGGTCAGCGCCCGCATCCAGACCTCTTATCCTGTTGGCGCTTCCAGCCAGCCTAGTGAGCATGATGATGGGCACCGTTGAGAACTCTCGGACACGCCGGCAGACCTCGTAACCGTCCAGGCCAGGCATTTTGACATCCAGAATGACAATATCCGGATCCTCGTTGATGATGCACTCTATGGCCGTCTGTCCATCCTCTGCCACGAGCACCTCATAGCCCTTGGCCTCCATGCTGACCTGTATGGTCCAGACGCATTGAGGCTCGTCATCTACCACCAGAACGCGAACTTTTTCCAATGGTCCCTTTTCCCCCTGTTTGTTTGCCGGATCTGCGCCTGCCCGCCACATGACGTCACGTTATATCATGACGAAAGAATGACCCAAAACCTTACGGGTAACTTGAAAAATCGGTAAGGCATCTTGTCGGCTCCGTATAGACGCTCGGCTAAGCCAAACCACCAAGGTCATAATGGTTGCCCAGTCGATCACCTGCCACAGTTCGCTACCCGCCATCTGCGGACGAGAGAGGGTTTGCAACCCTCGTTTTTGCCGTGCAGAGCCTCGTTTTAGCCCAAGACGGCGGTTGCAAACCGCCTTGGAGCACATGGCTGAGTAGTTGCAGGTTTTTTATCATTATCTGCGTACATCCGTATGATCCGTGTTGATCCGTGTTCTATTTATGACTGGCTGAGCAGTTACCTGATTTTAATAATATCTTAGTGAATTTGTGATTGCGAATTGACCGTGCAAGAGGCATTTGTAACACGTCTGTAACACGGAAAAGATATAATCTGCATCGTACTTTACCAGCATCAGATTATTGATCACTCGACGTGTTCAGCGCACTGGATCTACACGGAGGTGTCTATGGAAGATAAGTTGTATCGAGAGAGCGATCTGTTGGTGTAACCAAACCTATTTCTATGTGTATATGTATGAAGGAGAAAGAAACGATGAAGGCTACGAAAAGCATAATGGGGCTTTTACTGATCGGGGTGATTTTGACGAGCGGCGTGCCGATCGCCTACGCTGGCCCCCCCCCTGAGCCCGAGGCGCCCTGGTTTGGGGCTTCAGGCCCCGGACTCCATGTCACCCCCCTCATTGCCGGACAGTATATGGATGATCCTGCCGGCACGGTTCGCGTCTTTAACTCGCGCGAAAAGCTGCACATCCAGGTTGGACCCTTGGATGAGTGGCTGATCAACACGATCCAGATCTATGTCGGCGGAGACCCTGTGCCAACCGTTAACAGCGGCAATCCCAACCAGGGAGCATTCCCTTACAAGCAAGAATTACCTGAACCAGTTCCCAGCTATACGCTGGTACTGGATCTTGTGGATGATCTGGATTTTAGCTGGGGTCAACCTTACGAGTACCTGCGTATCCAGAATATCGCCGTCCACGCTGACCTGGTCAAACTCGATACGTCTGAGACGGCGAGCGGGAAGAAGATCAGAATCCTCGAAGAGGAGGGCGCGTGGGCCTTTGGGGATGGTGTGTTCGAAGGAGGGCGGTGGGCCTGGTGGTTCAAATACGAAATGGCCCATCCCCAGCGCGGCCATTTTGTCGACTCCCCAGTGGGTGGCCTGAGTTTTCAAACGCCAACCAACGCCGGCAAGACCGACGAATCTGGCGGCTTCGACTACTTCCCCGGCGAGCGCGTTGAGTTGGCCATTGGCTCAGTGCCTCTGGGGACACCCCTGGCCGGCCACAAGATCTCGCCGCTGGACATCTTTGAGAACTCGGACACGGATGACCCCAGGGTGATCAACATGGCGCGGCTCCTGCAGAGTTTGGACGCCGACGCCAATCCCCAGGAGGGCATCCTCATCACCGAAGACGTGGAGGCCTGCCTCGACGCCCTGGGTTTGACGGGCGTTGACTTTGCTAACGACGCCGAGGTCGAATCAGTGATTCAGGGAACCATCAACCAGTGTGCAGGCATTGTCACCCTGGTCGTAGTCTCGGCCGAGGACGCCAAGGCGAACCTGGACCGGTCGCTCGACAGCAACATGTTCCGCAAGGACATCTCCCGAACGCCGGACCTGACCAGTTCCAAGTCGAAACTCAATATCATGCCCATGTGGTTCCCGGCCCTCAGAGCGAACAATGATCCGACCGTCATCGAATACTATGACGAGGAAGGCGCGCTGATTCGAACAGCAGAAGAAGCCAAGCCCGTCGTCGTGGTCTATACCGACGGCATCGAGGAGACCGGTTACGAGGACATCTTTGCCGCCATCTCGCGCGACGACGGCAACACCTTCAAGCACACGAATATTGCGCGCGCGGCGGATAGGTCTTCCTTCACGCTGGACAACGGCGAGGAGTACTTTGGCCAGGCCAAAAAGCCGGTTTTCCAGGTCAAGGGGAACAATATCCTGGTCGCCTGGACGAGCAAGTTCTGCGGCGGCGGCAAGCCGGCCTATGCGATCACCACCTGCGACGACCCGGACACCGAAGAGATCGAGACCGCCGACCCCGAAACCGGCTTATGCCGGATCACATGCCATGGCGACGGGGATAACGAGGTCTGCGAGCCCGACTACCCGTACGACGATCCCTACTACACGGAAGACATCTGGGGCGTCGGCGGCCCGCAGCGGTCTGTGGACTATACCGACCAGGGCTTTCCTGAGGTCGGCGAGGTTCCCTACAGTTGCGTGTGGGTCGCTCGCGGCACCATCGTCACCCAGGGCATGATCAACAGCGGTGGTTTCTGGGCTGACAGCACGGTCGGCGACATCCAGTGGTTCAAGCCGGAGCGGTTGACCTCTGGGCGGCGTGACGCCAACCAGGTCTTTATGGGTGGTTCGGATGGCGCTGGTTTCGCCATCGCCTGGCAGGAAGATCCGGATGGTTTGCGCCCTGGCGCCGCCGCCGGACCTGGCCCTGGTTGGGGTGGCGCGACCACCAACCACAAGACCGACATCTGGTACAGCTATATCACTATGGCGGATTTCCGCCAGATTGACGAGAACTTTGTGGCCGGCGGCGATCCCGAGCATGAGATAGAAGGACGCCCCAAGGCGTTGGTGCCCATGGCGCTGCCGGTGCGGCTGTCGGACAATGACGCGGTCAACACCGAAAACCTGCTGGTCGAGCTGGGTGAGGACGGCTATCCCGTGCAAGATGGGGATGGCAACTGGATCCCGCTCTCCAATCCAGATGCGAATTCAGACGACGGCGATGGCACCCACGCCTACGGCTATATGATCGACGGTCTGTGCGAGGGTTTTTACGAGTTCACCAACTATAATGATGAACTGAAGCGCGTCTGCATCACCGAGGACGGCCGACTGCTGGACGGCGACACCGGCGCATCGCGCCCGAACGTCTTCCTGCAGACCTACACCAACAACAATGGCACACCCGACGATACCACGGACGACTTCAAGAGCGCCTGGGCGATCCTGGCTTACGAGGAGACCAAGGGGGCCGGCGTCGGCCCGCCAGACCACACCGAAGAACCCCCGTACGGCGATGCGCCTCTCCCTGAGGTGGGCAAGAACGCCATCTACCACAGTTTTGATTTCCAGAACCCGGACCTGGTCAGCGCGGGCAACATCATCAACCTGCCTGAAAGGGATGCCGACGGGAACCTGATGTACCTGCGAGAGGTCAGTTTGGATGGCGACGGCAATGTGGTCTTTGGTGAGCTCATCCTCGACTATCTGGGCCAGCCGCAACTGGCGTACGAGAACGCGCGCCGACCGCGCTTCATCATCCAGGGCAAGGCCGCGATGGGCGCATCTGACACGGTCATGATCGTCCTGTACAAGGAAGGGCAGGAAGGCATGGGCCGCCCGTCGGACATCATGCTGCGCCGCTTTGTGTCGGATACCCCTGGGAACCCCTATCGGTTCGATAACATCGTGTGCGACGAGTGGGAGCTCGCCGACAACGGCCTAACCGTCTGTGTGGACGGCACCCAGAACATGAGCACCGTCCATCCCACCGTGGTAACTGATTCAATGGGCGATCCTGTGAGTGAGGATCCTTATGGGGCCGTCAAAGTGGTGCAATGGGAGCAGACGCCGGGGATCCTTGCCAACGCATCGTGGGTCAATCCCTACGAAGAGGCACGCGCCCACCGGGGCGCCATCCGCGGCGACTTTATCGTCATGGGCTACTCCTACACGCCCAACTGGGCGGCGTACAGAAATGGGAACGACAAGTTCGACTTTTACATTCGTCGCTCCTTCGACGGCGGGCTGACCTGGACGACGGACCCCGCTGGTGAGGGAGTCACACACTGCCGCACCTCTACCGATCCTGTAACCAAGGAAAAGACAGAGGTCTGCACCTTCTATCCCGCGGGTGCGTTTGAGGAAGCGCGTAACGTCTCTCAACTCCCGAACAGCAAAGAGAGCGTGATCGAGCCGCGCATCGTCGGCGCGCCGGGGACGATCAAGGTGAATGGCGTGTGGACCGGAATCGACGAGGATCTGCAGAACCCGGACGTGTTCTACGTGAGTTATGGCACGGCCACCAACCCGCCGCAGGTTCACGGCGACAGTGACGAGGAACAAGAATATCCGGCGCCGATGGATCTCTACTACAGCTTTAGCATGGACAGAGGCGAGACCTACGCGGTGTCTACGTGGGTGGTGAATCCCGATAGCGCAGGCAACAACGCCGGATTAGAGGTAACCGGTTGGGACTGGCTGGCCAAAGGCGAACCGGAGCAGGGCGAGGCGCAGTTGCGCATGACCCCGGACGGCTCGCGCTTCTATGCCACCTGGCTGCAAGAAGATGACGAGGTTAGCGACATCTACTTCCGCCGGATCATGCCCCCCACTTTCGAGGCTAACGTAGCACCAGAACCAGCACCATAATAGTACGACGGGAGTATGGACGCCAGTTGTACTGGCGTCCATACTCTCTCCAACATATAAAGATTCCGGGTAACTACTCAGCCACCCCCACGCGGAGCGTTGAAACGCCCCGCTGATACGGCGAAACCCGTTAAAACGGGTTAGAAAGTCGCGTTTTAGTGCGTTTTAACGCACTTTGCGTATCAGCCGATGGTTTCAACCATCGGCGGGGCAAACGGGTGAGTAGTTACGATTCCGGCGCAACAAGGTCGGTTTCTCATAGCAACGAAATATCAAAGGAAAGGAGGTGAAAAAGATGAAGAAACTGCTGATTTTAGTGCTCGTGTTGTTGATGTTGCTGGCCACGGTTATCCCGGCCTTTGCTTATCACGGCGGGGGCTCGGAAGGCAACAGCACCGGCGACGGTGTCCCGCCAGGTTGGGCCGACGCAGGCGACGACGATGGACCGCCAGGTTGGTCCCACGTGTGTCCAGGCGAGGGAGGCACTGGCCCCCCGGGCCAGTAACGTGACCCAAATCCGGCGCTGCCCAGTATGAACGGGCAGCGCCGGATGTCTGGCTATCATCGTTTTTGGTGCCCATAGACATAAACGGGACGTAACTGCTCAGGCTCTTCCCAAAATCAGGTATAAATAGCACACGGATACACACGAATGAACTGGCCGCATCCGTTGACACGGGTTCTCACAGGTTTTTTATCTATCTGCGTACATCCGTATGATCCGTGTTGATCCGTGTTCTATTCATGACTGGCTGAGCAGTTACAACGGGACAACAGTTGGCCGAACAAAACCCCCGATTTCTCTGGCAATGTGCACTCACTGTTCATTGACAGACACACGCTGCTGGGCACAGGCGATCCGCCGGTCAATAGCCCGGAAGATACGAGGGGGGTCTTGCTGTCTCGAGAGTTCGACGCGCCGCAGCACAGCCTGCATCCTGGCCAGCAGCTCGGCGATGTTGAAAGGCTTGGTCACGTAATCGTCGGCGCCCATGTCCAGGCCCTTTACCTTCGCGGCGTTCTCCACCAGGGCGGTGAGCATGATGATCGGTACCGTGGAGAACTCGCGGATACGATAGCAGACCTCGTAGCCGTCCATGCCGGGCATCTTGATGTCCAAAACGATGAGGTCAGGCTTCTCACTCGCGGCGAGCTCTACGGCCGTCTGCCCGTCACTCGCCACGAGCACCGCATAGCCTCTGGCCTCCAGATTGACCTGTATGGCCCAGACATATCCAGGCTCGTCATCTACCACCAGAATGCGAACTTTGTTCATCTGCATCCAGAATTGGCTGGTCGGCATGGAACGCCAAAGCGGCGCACTGCGATGGGCGCGCCGCCTTGACGAGTATTGTGCCTTATCGGCGGGCGACCAGCGGCAAGTAAGCTTTGTACCTGGCCTCGCCAAACAGCGCGAACTGGGAGAAATGCGTCGTCGTGAAGGTCAGCGCTCCAGACATCACGCGGGCCGGTTCTCCCAGCATGGCCCAGGGTCCCTCAGGACCGGTGCGCGTCCAGAAGCCCAGCGTCTCGCGCTTCAGCCCAATCACGTCTGTATCCGTATAGTTCATCGTGATCGTGAGCGGGTGGTTGAACTGGCCCACGGGTTCGCCGAAGCGGGAGGCGGTCATCTCGAAGGCGCGATGGGCAAACAGCAGGCCACCGGGTGGGCTAGAGATCGGTCGTGTGTCTGTGAAGAGTGGCCTGAACTGGAAGCGCGTCGTGTCGGTTACAGCGCCGGGCGGGACGGTGAGCGTGACGCCGTACTGGTGGTGCAACTGGCCACCCTGGTTTGGCCCCAGCGCCATCGTGCCGTGGGGCAGGGTGACCACTGTGGTGACTGGCCCGAGTTGCATGTGCTGCCCCGTCCAGCCAAGCCAGGCTACGTTGGTGATGACCGTGCCAGGTGTGACCACTCCCTCTACTCCCAACCGGTATTGGAGTGTCAGCGGCTGCCCGGCGTACACCTGACCCTGCCAGCGCAGCATGTGGCCGTCAATCTGTGTGCCAGTCACCGTGCCATTCCAGCCCAGGAAACGCACCTGGTGACTGAAGGGCAATGTGTCTGTCAGAGTGACCCAGCGCCCGTTCATTCCCCCGCCGAACTGGTGCGCCAGGTTAATTGTGATCGTGTAGGTGAGCACGTCGCCTGGTATCACGTGCCGTGCCTGGACCTGCTTGGTTGAGCCCGCCATGGCGCACACCTCGCTGGTCACACTCATCGTGTTGTTCGTCGTGTCGGATTCTACACCGGTCGTGGCGATAGTCGCCGTGGTAGTCAGCAGTTCCCCCTCTGGCAATGTCTCGTCCGGCTGCAGGGTGAGCAGGACGTGGCCGCAGCACGCATCGGCTGGCCACTCACAGAGCGGGCTGACAAAGTACCAGCTCAACTCGTTGCCACTGGTCACGTCCGGCGGGAGTGGCGACCCCCAGCGATCCGTGGCAGTGACGAACTGTGTCCCCACGGGCAACGTGGCCGTCACCCAGGCATCCGGCGCCATTTCTGTACCAAAGTTAAAGTAGCCAATTCTGACCACGTAGGTCAAGTCGGCTGTGATGTGCGCAGGAGCCTGCATGTCCAGCGTGAGGTCTATCTCCCCGGCGGCAGCCGCAGTGGGGAGGCCTGTCACCATCAAAAGGACAGCAGTTACTCCAAGGCCCATAGCCAGTGTGAGCAATCCAATGCGAGTAAGGCGTTTCATAGCAACCTCCCTTTTTTCCCTTCCATTCAGCAATATTCGCTAATTAGTATGACGGAAGAACACTCAAAACCATACGGGTGACTCTGGGAGAATGTGGTATACTCAGGTGCGGGCAGCCCCGTATGGTTTCCGGCTGTTTTTACGTCATAAGAAGTGAAAGATCGCAGTACCGCAAAAGTCGCCCTGACGGTTGACCGTCATTCTGAGCGTAGCGAAGAATCTCCTTAGTACTGTGGTCGAGACCCTTCGCTTCGCTCAGGGTGACAGGGTGAGTTTTGCGCCATTGCGAAAGATCAATCGTTACGTGACAAACGAGCGCATCCTGCTGGAACGAGCGAAGCAATACGACGAAGCGGCACTGGGGGAACTCTATGATCATTATGCCCCCCGCATCTATGCCTACATCTATCGGCGGTTGAGCGATGCTCACCTGGCGGAAGATCTCACGGGGGATGTGTTCGTGCGGGTGATGCAGGCGATCCGAGCGGAGCGTTTCTGGCATACCTCGTTCCAGGCCTGGCTCTACCGTGTTGCGCATAACCTGGTGGTGGATCACTACCGCCACCAGCCGCCAGCAGCCGAGTTGGAGTTGGATGAGCGGCTGGTGGCAGCCGAGGATGACCCGGCCTCTGCTGTGGCAGAGCGGCTCTCCCACCAGCGTCTTCGCGCTGCCATTAGCCGCCTCACACCGGACCAGCAACAGGTGTTGGCTCTGCGTTTTGGCGAAGGGATGACCGCCCGGAAGGCGGCCGAGGTGATGGACAAAAGCACGGGTGCAATCGAGGCTCTCCAACATCGAGCTCTGGCCGCACTGCGCCGTGTACTGAAGAAAGAGTAGACTGATGGCAAGAATCTCTTTTAAGCGATCGCTAGAACGTTGCTTACAGGAGCTGACCCGCACGGGCGACGTCGAGGCCAGCCTGCGATGTTATCCCCAGTACGCTGGCCGGTTACGCCCGTTGCTCGAAATGGCCCAGGCAACCTACCGCTACTACGAAGCCGTACCGGAAGCGCCGGGGGGACTGGCGGCCGGCCGCGAACGGTTGTTGGCCATGGCCGCACAACAGCGCGCGAGGGGTGTTGGAGCAACCTCAGCAACCAGAACTGCAACCACACGCACAGCAGGTCGGAAGATAAAACTCGTCTTGGCGACGAGGCTCATCGCCGTTCTGCTGGTCGTCGTCGTGGGCACGGCTGCCCTCGGAGGCGGAGTCGTCTGGGCTGCTGGCGATAGTCTGCCGGGCGACCTGCTGTACCCGGTCAAACTGGCCACGGAGGACGTTCGCCTGGCGCTCGCCTCCGCGCCGGCGGATCAGGTAGATCTGGCGCTGCAGTTCGTTGAGAGACGGGCGGAAGAGGTGCAAACGCTGGTAGTGGCCGGGCGACAAGTGCCGGACGAGACCATCGCTCGGATGGAACGGCACATCGAGCGCGCGTTGACCCAGGCAGCCTGGGCCTCTGATGAGGAGATGACCGGCCTGCTGACGAGAGTAGCCGAACGCACGCGCACCCAGGCGCAGGTACTGGAACAGGTGCGAGCGACGGCTCCACAACAAGCCCAGGCTGGGCTGGAGCATGCTGCGACTGTCTGCCGGCAGGGAGCGGAGGCGGCGGAGGATGGGTTGAACGATCCCCAGGCGTTTCGCCGACGTTACCGGCACCAACGAGGAGCCCGCCCTGAGCCTGCCGAAGGGACACCGGAGCCGACGAGTGTGCCGGAGCAGGTGACCGTCACCCCAGGGGGCGATCAGGAACAGGATCAGGAACGATATCAACAGCAGGACCAGGAGCGCACGCACACACCAGTTGGTGCGCCGCATATTACGCCCCACGGGCTGCGGGCAACTCTCGTACCACAGGCCACGCCCCGCGACGCGCAGACAACTCCCATGCCACAGGTCACACCCCACCACGGGCCGCAGGCAACTCCCGTACCACAGGCCACGCCCCACGGCCCGCAGGCAACTCCTGTACCTCCCGCCGCGACGCCACGGCACCAGGATCCTGGTCGTGAACAGGGCGGGGGTGAACAGGATGGTAGTGAACACGACGGCGGTGGACGAGGCAGTTGATTGTTTGGAAAACATTGGTGTTAGCCCCCCGGCCTGGAGAAGACTCTAAGCCGGGGGCTTTTGATTTTGGGCCATCCTACACGATTTCCGCATCGTTCCTTCACTCAATCTTCATACACCTCAGGTATACTGGGCGCAAATCAGACATAGGAGGTATTGAGATGAACAAGGCAAAGTTGAACTATCTGTTGGACGCGGTGATTGGGCTGGCCTTTGCGCTCTCCGGTGCGACCGGCATCGCGTTCCTGCTGATGGGCTCCGGTGGCTACCAGGGCGGCCGCAATCCGGGTTTCGAGACTGCATTGTTGGGCTTGAGCCGCGGCACCTGGGACGATTTGCATACCTGGGCCAGCCTGGTGATGATCGTCGGTGTGCTCGTGCACCTGGCACTCCACTGGAAGTGGATCGTCTGCGTGACCAAAAAGATGATGCCTTCCCTGCCACGCCGGACTGAAGAGCAGGTATGCGAAGTGATAGCGTAAATCGTTGGAATGGTAGAGACTTGGTCAAAATCAACAAACGGGAGGTAAAAAATGACGAAAGTATTGAGTTACGGTGTGGTCGGGCTGCTGGCTGTAGCATTGTTGGCAGGGACAGGGTATATCCTGCTGAGTCCCACAGAGGCCCAGGCCGAACGAGGCCCACTCGGTGGTCAAGGACAAGTTCAAGGGCCGGGTCGCAGTGGAACCTGGCAGGGCGATGCGGAGACAGAAAACGGCGTCGCCGCCTACGGTCAGGGCCGCGGCCATGGGAACGGAGGCAGCGAGGTGGGGATGCCTGACCAGGGCACCTACGGGCGCAGCGAGGCGGTGCAAGGCCGTGGAGCCTTTGGTAGCGAGGGCGCTTCTGATGGACGTGGACGAAATTCCGGCACAGGCCAGGGTCGCAATGAAACGGTGAGAAGCGTGGACTGGGAAACCCTGACGGGAGAGGTGACCGTCGTGGACGGCGATATCACCGTCGAGACCGCCGAGGGCGAGGTGTTGGTCGGCCTGGGGCAGGCCTCATATCGGGAAGGCTTTGCTCTGGAGGTAGGGGACAAAGTGTCGGTGACCGGTTTCCACGAGGATGGTGAGTTCAAGGCGGGAACCGTCGAGAACCTCACCACCGGGCAAACGCTCGTCCTGCGGGATGAGACCGGACGCCCGATGTGGTCAGGGCAGGGACGGCTCAAGAATCAAGGGTAGCCGCAGCGACCGAACACGGCCCGGAGATCGCAGGTAGGTCTCCGGGCTGCTTTTTCTTGTTGGAGAACAAGGGAACCCGCCGGATTGTCGTCCGGCGGGAGCGTAACAAAGTTGCGTTTGCTGTCCCCAAGCTATTAGGGTATAATGACATCAGACTTCAGATTGAACCACGGTTTCGGCGCTGAGACTTCAAGCGGCTCTACGCCTCAGTGCGCGCGTTCTCAGCCCCTGCTCAGCGGGAGCATTGTTCAGCGCCGACTCAACCAAATTGAGTGGTTCACAAACCGCTCGTGGCGGATTGTCAGATTTGCCACCCTCCGCTGGATTTGGCAATCCAGCAGGAGCACTTTGTGATGTACTGAAGTTGGTAGATCAGAGAGCGAACGAGCCGGCGGCCCAACTTACCAATCTACCGGTACACCAATGGTATCTTTTCAATAAATGGGGGTGAGGTGGAGGAACGCCAGCATCTTGCTGGCATCTAGCGACCAAGATGGTCGCGTTCCCCCAAGATATTGAGAAGATACCACCAATGTACCAGTCTCTCAGTTAGTCCATCTGTAACTACTCAGCCACCCCCACGCGGAGCGTTGAAACGCCCCGCTGATACGGCGAAACCCGTTAAAACGGGTTAGAAAGTCGCGTTTTAGTGCGTTTTAACGCACTTTGCGTATCAGCCGATGGTTTCAACCATCGGCGGGGCAAACGGGTGAGTAGTTACGTCCATCTTACATCAACAAAATGGAGACAGAGGAGAAAGGCACTATGACCCCCTCGGACGATCTTGAGGCGAAGCTAGCACTCCTGGAATGGAAACTTGAAGAGAGGATCAAGGAGTTGGATTGTATCCACAGCATTACCGATCTCGTAGAGCAGCCGGGTATATCATTGGAGGAGATACTTCAGGGGATAGTTGCTCTCGTGCTCCCTGCCTGGCAGTACCCAGAGGTCGCTTGCGCACGTGCCATCGTAGAGGGACAAGAGTTCGGGACGGAGAACTTCAGAGAGACCACCTGGAAGCAGGTCAGTGACATCGTTGTGCGTGGCGAGCGGATCGGCACCCTGGAGGTCTATTACCTGGAGGAAAAGCCAGAAAGTGATGAGGGGCCTTTCCTGAATGAAGAGAGAATGCTGCTCAACACCATTGCCGAGCGATTGGGAAGAATCATTGAGCGCAAGCAGGCGGAGGAGGCGCTGCGAAAAGTCCACGACGAGTTGGAAAGACGGGTTGAGGAGAGAACTGCCGAGCTGACAAAGGCCAACGAAACGCTCCGCCAACAGAGCCAGGCGATAATGGAACTCTCGACGCCGGTGATCAAACTGTGGGACGAGATCGTGCTCTTGCCGTTAGTCGGAGTCATTGACACGCCCCGCGCGCAGCAGATGATGGAGCGGTTGCTCCAATCAATCGTCGAAACCGAGTCGCGGGTGGCGATCATTGATGTCACCGGCGTGTCGGTCATTGACACTAGTGTGGCCCAGCACGTGCTGAAGACAGTCAGCGCGGCCAGGATGCTGGGGGCCGACGTGATCATCACCGGCTTCAGCCCCGACGCGGCCCAGACGCTGACCAGGCTCGGCGTTGATCTCTCCGCCATGCGCACCCGAGGCACGCTGTGGACGGGCATCGTCGAAGCCTTCGACCTGATCGGCCTGCAGGTCGTGCCTCGGCTAGAGGAGGGCCGGCGATGATAATCCCCATACTCAGGCTCAAAGATGTCCTGCTGACATCGATCCAGGTGGACCTGACCGACCAGGAAGCACTCGACTTCCAGGCGGATGTATTGCGCATGGTGAGCGAGACGGAGGCCGGGGGAATCGTCATTGATATCACGGCGCTGGACGTGGTGGATTCCTTCATGGCGCGGGTGCTCAACGACACGGCTCGGATAGTGCGCATATTGGGGGCCGAGGTCGTCCTCAGCGGCATGCAGCCCATGGTGGCACTGGCGCTGATCGAGATGGGCCGGGAATTGGTCGGCGTGGAGACCGCGCTCAACCTTGACCAGGGACTGGAAAGGCTGCAACGCCTGATCCAGGAAAGGACAAGCGGCCATGGCAGACCTGACTAAGATAAGGGTCGTCCTTGAGAACTCACGTGACGTCGTGATCGCGCGGGGGGCGGGCCGGGAGGTGGCGCGCCAACTCGGCTTCGGCCCGGCCGATCAGACCCGGTTGGCCACTGCCATCTCGGAACTGGCGCGCAACGTCATCCAGTATGCGAGGGAGGGGGTCTGCCTCGTCACTGACGAGTCGAATGGGCACCGGATCAGTATCAAAGTCGTGGTCGAAGACCACGGCCCCGGAATTTCCGACATTGAGAGAGCGATGGAGTACGGCTTCAGCACGGGCGGGGGGTTGGGGGCCGGGCTGCCGGGCGCCAAGAGGCTGGTGCACGAGTTCGACATCGAGTCCCAGCCGGGGCATACGCGGGTCACGATTGCGATGAGCAGGCCGAGGGTGTGATAGGGAGTAGGGAGTAGGGAGTAGGGAGTAGACCGTGATCGTCCAGGTAACCGAGGAGCATCACGTCGCACAGGCGCGGCGGGCGGCGGTGGCGCTGGCCGAGGAGATTGGTCTCAAGCGGGTGCTGGTCTACTACGTGGCGACCAGCGTCTCGGAACTGGCCAACAATCTCTTTTTCCACACCCCCCGGGGCGGTAGGGTCACGCTCACTGTCCTCAGGCGGGAGGGGGAGGTCGGCATCGAGGTCGTCGCCGAGGACGACGGCCCCGGCATCCCGGACGTGGGACTGGCCATGCAGGATGGCTTCTCCACCAGCGGCGGGTTGGGCGGTGGCCTGCCCGGCGTGGAGCGGCTGATGGATGACTTCGAGATCACGTCTGCGGCCGGCGCCGGGACGCGCGTCGTGGCCAGAAAGTGGCAGCCGTGCGGGTAGCGATCGCGAAACACGCTTTTCCTGGCGACCCGCATTGCGGGGACGAGTGCGCCTGGTGGCACATCGGCCGCGAGGTCACGCTCTGCATCGTGGACGGGCTGGGCCACGGGGAGCACGCGGAGAGGACAGCAAGGGCGGCTGTGGAGTACGTCGCCGGGCACCTGGCGCAGCCGCTGGTGGACATCTTTGCCGGTTGCGACCAGGCGCTGCGCCGCACGCGGGGCGCGGCGATGGGCATCGCCGTCATTAACATTGGTGAGGGCGAGAGTGGGGGCGAGGACGAAGAGGCGGGGACGTTGACCTACGCCGGGATCGGCAACACGCGCGCCATGATCGTCCGGGAGGCGTGTCCCGTGGTTGGGCTGAGCAGCAACTATGGCATCGTGGGCGGCGGCTACCGGAAACTGGCGCCCGAGACTGTGGGGCTGAAACCGGGCGACCTGGTGATCCTGACCAGCGACGGCATCAAAGAGCGATGCGACATATTGGCCTACGACGACGCGCTGCGCGCGGACGTGCAGCAGTTGGCGGAGAATATCCTCCACGACTGGAGCCGTGAGACGGACGACGCGGCGGTGCTGGTATTCAGAAGCGAGGTGTCGTGATGGCGGAGCAATCTATCTCTATCAAGGACAGATACTTTGAGTTACTCACGGCCTACGTCACCAGGCCGGAGGAGTCATACTTGCTCGAGGCTGCCGATCTGGGCCGCGAGTTGGTGCTGGCCGGCGTCTCGCCCGAGGACATCGGCGAGATACACGAGCAGGCGCTCGACCGCCTGGCACAGGAGCGCCCGGACATGACCCTGCTGGACGCCGCCAGGCTCATCTCAGCGCCGTTGATGGAATTGCTCATGGCGTATAGCCTGGCCTTCCGCGAGCGGCTGGAGGAACGCAAGCGGGCGATGGAGGCGCTGCGGGAGAGCGAGGAGAGACTAAGTGCTTTCATGGACTCGGCGCCCGATTGTTTCACGCTTTTCGATTCAGAACTGAACTTTGTTGACGTCAATGATGCTGCATTGGAGTTTTTTCCAACTGGGACCAAGAAAGAGGATCTAATAGGAAAGAACATCTTGGACGTCGTGCCCGGTCTTGAGGAGACGGGTAGATATGACAGTTATCTGGAAGTTATAAAGACCGGAAAGCCGTTCTACGTTGAAGACGTTGTTCCCCATCCCAAGTTTGGGGATAGGCGCTTGACCGTGAGGGCTTTCAAAGTAGATGAGGGCCTTGGGCTTATTGTCACAGACATCACCGAGCGTAAACGGGCGGAGGAGGCGGTGCGGAGGAGCGAGCAACGGTACCGCAGTCTGTTCGAGGGCCTACCCGTGGGACTCTACCGCATGACACCGCAAGGGCTCATCCTCCACGCCAACCCTGCCCTGGTACAGATGCTGGGCTATCCAGACTGGCGGGCGCTGATGGCGGTCAACGCACTCGATCTGTACGTGAACCCCGAGGACTTCGAGCGCCAGCAAGCACTGCTGGGGCGGGAAGGGATCGCGCGTGATTTCGAAATGCAGTTTCGCCGGTATGATGGCACGGTCATCTGGGTACGGAATACGGTGCAGGCCGTCCGTAGTGACAGAAGAGATGTGTTCTATCACGAGGGCAGCCTGGAGGACATCACCGAGCGCAAGCGGGCGGAGGAGGCGCTGCGGGAGAGTGAAGAGAAATATCGTGACTTGGTTGAGCGGGCGAATGACGGTATTACCATCGTTCAGGACACACTGCTCAAGTATGTCAACCCGCGTTTGGCGGAAATAACCGGTTACACCACAGAGGAGATGATTGACACTCCGTTTACCAAATATATCCATCCTGACGAGCTTCCCAAGGTAATTGACCGCTACGAGCGGCGCATGGCGGGCGAGGATGTCACGCCGGTATATGAGACAGCACTCAGGCACAGGGACAGGGGTAGGATAGATGTTGAGTTCAATGCGGGTATGATCACATATCAGGAAAAGCCTGCCGACTTTGTGTTTGTCCGCGACATCACCGAGCGGGTGCGGGCGGAGGAATCGCTGCGGAGGAGCGAGGAACGGTATCGCGCCGTCGTCGAGTATCAGACGGACCTGATCTGTCGTTTCCTCCCCGACAGCACGCTCACCTTCGTGAACCAGGCCTATTGCCGCTATCATGGCAAGCAGCGCGAGGAACTGGTTGGGCATAGCCTCATGCCCCTCATCCTGCCAGAGGACCGGGAGAAGGCCGCCCAGTACCTGGCCTCGTTTAGCCAGGCAACGCCGGTGGCAACTATAGAGTACCGGGCTGTGGCGGCCGGTGGAAAGGTCCGCTGTCAGTATTGGATCAACCGGCCAGTGTTCGACGAACAGGGCCGCTTGATTGAGTTCCAATCGGTTGGACGCGACATCACCGAGCGCAGGCGGGCGGAGGAGGAGCGAGATCGGTTGCTGGCGCAGGTACAGGAGCAGGCCCAGCAGATGCAGCAGATTATGGACACGGTGCCGGAAGGGGTGCTGCTGCTGGACGCCGAAGGCCGGGTCGTGTTGGCCAACCCGGTGGCAGAGGGTGACCTGGCCGTTCTGGCCGGGGCCAAAGTAGGGGACACCCTCACCCATCTGGGCGACCGCCCGCTGGCCGAATTGCTGGCCCGTCCCCCCAGGGGGATATGGCACGAAGTGGCGACAGACGATCGACACTTCGAGGTCATCGCCCGGCCCGTCGAAGCCGGCCCCCCGACCGGAGGAGCCTGCCCCGGACCTGCCCTGAGCGCAGCCGAAGGGCCTGCCCTGAGCACAGCCGAAGGAGCCTGCCCTGAGACTGTCGAAGGTTGGGTGCTGGTCATCCGGGACGTGACCCAGGAGCGTGAGGTGCAGCGGTGCATCCAGCAGCAAGAGCGACTGGCGGCGGTGGGGCAACTGGCCGCCGGCATCGCCCACGACTTCAACAACATCATGGCGACGATCGTTCTGTATGCCCAGATGATGATGCGGACGGAGGAGCGGTCCTCCCAGGACCGCGAGCGGCTGGTGACGATCGACCAGCAGGCCCGGCACGCGGCCCACCTGACCCAGCAGATCCTCGACTTCAGCCGGCGGGCGATGCTCGATCGGCGGCCGCTGGACCTGCTGCCGTTCCTGAAAGAGTCGCTGAAACTGCTGGAACGGACGCTGCCGGAGAACATCGAGTTGGAACTGGCGTACGGGCGGGACGAGTACGTGGTGAACGCCGATCCAACGCGGGTGCAGCAGGCGGTGATGAACCTGGCGCTGAACGCGCGGGACGCCATGCCGGAGGGAGGAAACTTGCGCATCGGATTGGAGCGCATACGGGTTGGGCTGGACGAGTCGCTGCCCTTGCCGGAGATGGCCCTGCGACAGGCTCAGGGCGCAGAGCCGGGGGAATGGGTGCGGGTGACGGTGTCGGACACCGGGACGGGCATCCCGCCCGAGGTTCTGCCGCACGTGTTTGAGCCGTTCTTCACCACCAAGCCGGTCGGCCAGGGCAGCGGGCTAGGGTTGGCGCAGGTATATGGGATTGTGAAGCAGCACGAAGGTGAGATTGGCGTGAAGAGCCAGGTGGGGCACGGGACGACCTTCACTTTCTACCTGCCCGCTCTGCCCGTGTCCGCACCGGAGCCCCTGGCGCAGGAAATGGAACCCCTGGCCTTCGGCCATGGGGAGACCATCCTGGTGGTAGAGGACGACCCGTCCGTGCGGGAAGCGCTGAGCGATACGCTGGAGACGCTGGACTACCGGGTTCTGAACGCAGCCAACGGCCAGGAGGCGCTGGAGGTCTACCGGGTGGCACGGTCGGGAGACCGGCCACAGCAGGGGGTGGACCTGGTGCTCACGGACCTGGTGATGCCGGGGATGGGGGGACGGGAGTTGATGCGGGAACTGAGGAAGATGGACCCCCGTGTGAAGGGACTGGCCGTCACCGGCTACGCAGTGTCGGAGGACTTGCGGGAAGAGGGGATTGTGGAAGTTGTTGAGAAGCCCTTTGACGTGGACACCCTGGCGGAGGCTGTCCGCCGTGCCCTCGCCGCGTTTTGATCGCCCGCCATTCTTCACGCAACCTCCATCTCGTATGGGTGTGCTTCAAATCAGTTGAGGAGCAGGCATCCCCAGATGGTGCCCCGGTCGTTTGTGGGGATGCTCCCTCCTCTGTCAACCGAAATGAAACGCACCCGAATCATAGGGTAATCGCGATCCCCTCTCCCTCCTCAACCTCGCCGACGACCCAGCAGGGCTGCCCCTCGTCGGCGAAGAGGCCGGTGAGCGCCTCCAACATCTCCGGCGGGACAGCGACGAGTAGCCCCCCTGACGTCTCCGGGGTGTATAGGAGTTGCTGCATCTCCTCAGAGATTCCCGGTGCAAAGCGCACTGCGTGCTCGTAGGCGCGTTGGTTGTTGCACGTACCGCCGGGGAAAAGCCAGTCCTCAGCATACTGCAACGCTCCCTCCAGGAAGGGGAGTCTCTCCACGTAGAAGCGGAGCCGCACGCCGCTCTTTTCCGCCATCTCGTAGCCGTGGCCCAACAGCGCGAAGCCGGTGATGTCGGTGCAACCGTGCACGCCAATCCGCTGGATCAGCCGGGCTGCACCCCGATTGAGCCGTTTCATGCTCTCCACCGCTGCCGCCACGTGGGCTGGGTCGGCCACCTCTCTCTTGAGCGCCGTGGTGATGATACCCACTCCCAGTGGCTTGGTCAGTACGAGCACATCGCCGGGCCGGGCGCCCGCCTTGGTCAGCACGCACTCGGGGTGGATCAGCCCCATCACCGACAGGCCATACTTGGGCTCCTTATCGTCTAGCGTGTGGCCACCGGCGAGTACTCCGCCTGCCTCGGCCACCTTTTCCGCCCCGCCACGCAGAATCTCACTGATGATTTCCGGCGGCAGGTCGGGGGGAAAACCACAGATGTTGAGCGCCAGCACAACCTCGCCGCCCATAGCGTAGATGTCGCTCATGGCGTTGGCAGCGGCGATGGCCCCGTAGTCGTAGGGATCGTCCACCACGGGCGGAAAAAAATCGAGCGTCTGGATGACAGCCACCTCGTCGTTGATCTTGTAGACGGCGGCATCGTCGCTGACCTCCAGCCCAACGAGCAGGTTGGGGTACTGTTCGGCGCGAAACAGGTTTTGCAACGGGCGCAGTACCTGCGCCAGGGCCTCGGGGCCCATCTTGGCCGCTCAGCCAGCCGCGCTGGTGAGCGTTGTCAGGCGAATCTGCTCACGGGTCACGCTCATCACCTCCTTATCGTCAGATGTTGTGGATGCCATCGACCACGGGTGGGCAACAAAAAGCGCCGCCAGCACACGCCAGCGGCGGCAGTTGCCCCAGGAGGGACACTACGTCCAGGCTCAGGGCGCGATCACACCACCGCTCCCTGGCGTGTGCAAAATGGCCCGCGGACGCCAACCGGCGCCCCAGGCCACACCTCAGGTGCGGCGGTGATACAATATGCTCATCGCTCTTCCTGTGATCTTCATTGCGAACGCAGGTGATTTTACTACGAAGGCCGGATGAGCACAAATCGACAGAGAGCACATTTACGGAACCTCGTGTCCACAGGTGGCATCGCGGTCCTCCATGCCAGTGCCAGCAGGGGAAAGATGCAACGTCTCCCGAACCGAGCCCAGAAGCGGCAGGCGCAAGAACACATCAATGGCGATGGCTGCAAAGAATACATATTGCGGGCCGATGTGCTCCCAGATCAGCCCACCTATCAGAGGGGCGGGGATGCCAATCAAGCCACGGAAGAGGCTTACGATGCCGATCCACCGCCCCATCTGCTCCTTGGGCATGATGTCAGCCGTCATCGCGGAGGCCAGGGCCATACTGATGCTGTTGAAGCCAAAAAGCACGCCGTAGAGCAACAGAAACGGGTATGCACGCCCTCCTGCCGTCGGCGCAAAGACCAGGCACAGATTGGCCGCATAAGCCAGAGGGGCTATGGCAAAGAGCAACTTCTTGCGCCCATAACGATCGGCCAGGCGGCCCAGCGGGATCGAGGTTAGCAAGGGCACGATGGTGATGGCCATGGAAATACCGCCAAGCACGAACTGGTCGGCTCCTTTGAACTGATGGGCATACACGGGCATAAACGGTTGCGTTATGGTCCAGGGCAACTCCATGAGACCCATCACGAGCACAAGTCGTACTACGTCAGGGCCGTGCTTGAAGACCTGTGCGAAACTTGAGAGAATATCGCGGTCACTGCCCGACGCACTGTTAGTGTGGGGGCCACGTAGCTGTGCCAGCAGAAGAACGAAGATCCCAACAAAGATAAATATCTGGATCACGTAGAGCGGACGGATACCGCGCACGTTGATACCGCCAAACAAAGAGATGATCCAGGCTGCCAACAGCGGCGTGACCAGAGCCACAATGGACGACAGCGTCTGACAGAACCCGCGCCCGGTGGCGCGTTCCTCGTTAGGCAGTTCCACCGCACCAATGACAGTGCAAGATGTGCAGGTGATGCGCATGCCCAGGTAGAATAGGATGATGCCTGCATAGAGCCAGGTCCAATGAGGGGCGACGCAGTAGAGCAATCTGGAGACTGCCAACATCGCTGTGCCCAAGAGAAAGACTGTCTTCAGGCTATGATAGTCAATGAACCAGCCTGTAGGCACCGACGCCAGAGCACCAACGGCGTTGCCCACGCTTTCCAGCGCCCCCAGTTGCGTTGCATCGGCTCCCAGCAGCGTGGCGTAGATGGAATTGTACTGTGAAGAGAGGCTAGAGGCCATCCCGTGTAACGCCCGGCGCCACAGCATGAGCCTGAAGTTGTGTGTCTGGCGTTGTGCAAAGCGAATTACACGCTGAGGAAGCCTTTGAAGTCTTTGTAGATGCAAAACCGTTAATTCCTCCTCCCCTGCCCCCTGGCACAGGCAACACAAAACCGCCGCCAGCAGACATCAGCGGCGGCGGTTGCCCCGGGAGGGGCAGCAGGTCTGATCTCAGGGTGCGGTCATACCCCTCCCCTTGGCATGTGCAAAATGGCCCGCAGACGCCAACCGGAGCCCCAGACCACACCTCAGGTGCGGCGGTGATACAATATGCTCATCGCTCATGTAACCTCCATTGCGAACGCGGGTGATTTTACTACAAAAGCCAGGTGAACGCAAATCGGCGGGAGGTGTTACTACTCAGGGGTACTCAGATTTACCTTCCCGAAAGCTCCAACGGGCCGAGTTTTGTCAAGATTCTGGTCATGTGGCAGATTTTGGGTCTATCTGACAGTTAACTTTTAGCTTTCGGGAAGGTAGCCTGAGCAGTTACCGGGAGGTTTGATTTGACAGCCCATCTCTTGTGTGTTATACTCTCCCCACAATTGAATGTTGGTACGGTAGAGATGCCCCAAAGCCCGGATGCGAGGGGCATAACGGGGGAAGCCGGTCAAAGTCCGGCGCTGTCCCGCAACTGTAGCAACAACGGAGCAGAACACGAACGGGTCCGTCCGTTGGTTTCTCAATCCGTTGTTGGAGCCAGAGCACCCGTCTCCGCCGGCCCATGATAACCTCTTCGCGGAAAGGGGGTGGCGTATGAAGGGTTCTACAGCATCAACGGCCCTTCCCCAAGAGACGTAAGGGGAAGGGTCTTTTGTTTCCGGTAGCGTATCACTGCTCGAACCGCCCAAATACGGGGACCATCGTCCCCTTCGAGCAGGGGTTCTCCCACTATTTCCCGAAGAACCCAAAAATCTCAAATCACCTACAGCGGAGGATAACCATGCGCTCGCGCAATCTTGTACTGAGCATAACTCTGGGTGCTGCGATTACCATCGGACTGGTCGTGGCACTGAGTTTCCACGCTGCCCCGGCGGAGGCCCAGCCCGCCCCGGCCCCGGCAGCCCCCACGATTGACCATGGCGACGCGATCAGCGACGCACTGGGCTACTTGAAAACCCAGTTAATGCTCAATGGCAGCTTCAACGATGATGAATACACCACTATCCAGGCCGTCGTCCCGGTCGTTGCTGCCGGCCGCCCGATCAGTTATATGACCTCGATCAGCGGGTACATACCGCTGGACTACCTGGCGACGCGGGCCATCACCTATACGCACGACATCACCGGCGCGCTTTACCCTGGCCGGGCCGGCATGTTGGCCATGGCCGTCGTCGCTGGCGATGGGGACCCGTACGGCTTCGGCGGGATGAACATCATCCACGAATTGACCGGCACCTATGACGCCGCGACCGGCGCGTACAGCACCACCGGTAGCGCGGCCGGCGTCGTCAACCAATGGCGGGCCATTCTCGGCCTGGCGGCGGCGCAGGAAACGGTGCCTGTTTCGGCCACCGACTTCCTCATCGGCCTGCAGGAGACCGACGGCGGATGGGGCTACGGTTTCGGCGGTGACGCGGACGCCACGGCGTACGTGCTCCAGGCTCTCCTCGCCAGCGGCCACGTGGACCCAACTCACGCCAAAGTGCAGGAGGGGCTGGACTTCCTGCGGGGCAAGCAGCTTGATACCGGCGGTTGGCCAGGATGGTCTGGCAGCCTGAGCGGCGACTCGACGGCGTCCGTAATCCAGGCGCTCGTCGCGGCTGGCTACACCCCGGCGACCGCGAGCTGGGCCACCGCCAGCGGACGCACGCCACACGATGACCTGCTCAGCCTCCAGCAGACCGACGGTAGTTTCAGTGGTTGGGACGCTGTGCTGGACACCGCCCACGCCGTCGGTGGCCTGGCCGAAGCGCCGCTGCCTGTCTTCGGCCGGGTGCAGCGGGCCAACCGTGCCCTCACCTGGATGAACGAACTACAGAACCCAGATGGCTCCTGGCCTACTGGTGGCTTCGGCCATCCCGCAGGCCCGACGTGTGACGCGGTGCTGGCATACGCGGTGGCGGGCTTCGACCCCGATACGGTTGTGGCCTCCGGCAGTGTCACCTCGGCGATGGACTATCTGTCGGCGACTGCGTCAACCTTTGTCTACATAGACGCCGTCTCAGCGGGCAAGTTAGCCGTAGCGGTCGAGGCCGCCGGTGGAGACGCTTATGATTTCGGCGGCGTGAACATCGTCCACGTGCTCACCAACACCTGGTACAGCCCCACGCTGGGCGCCTTCGGCAATGCCAACGATTCCTGGCACCAGGCTTTCGCTATCCTGGGCCTGGCGGCAGCGGGCGAGAGCATCCCCATCAGCGCCACACAGACCCTCACGGGCCTCCAAAATCCCGACGGTAGTTGGATAGATACATGGGGGATTGACAAGCCAGGTAGCACGGGCCTGGTATTGCAGGCTCTGATCGCGGCCGGTGTGCCAGCCACCGATACCAGCGTCGTCAGCGGGATCTTGTCTCTACAGAACGAACAGAACACCCAGGGAGGCTGGGATGCTTTTGGCAGTCCCAGCGCCAACTCCACTGCCTACGCCATGCAGGGCCTTTTGGCGGCAGGTGAGGATCTGCTTGCCGACAAGTGGTTGAAGGACAGCCACAGCCCCTACGACGCACTGGCTGCTTTCCAGAAACCCGACGGCCCCTTCGCCGCGGCCGGGTCCGATAGCGGTCTGGCGACCCGGCAGGCGGTGCCGGCGCTGCTGGGGGTACACTATCCCTTCGCGCCTACTGTGTTGGCCCCGTTCAGCACCGTCTATCGCGGCCCCGACCCCGACCGCACTGTCGCCTGCCCGCCGCGCGCCGCGTGGGGCAGCAGCGTGGATGTGACCATTCCCTTCGGCAGCGACCTGGACGCCGACGGCAGCGTCACGTTAGACTGGCGCGTCTCCGGCGAGACATCATGGGTGACGGGTACTACGGTCCACCGCGCCGACGGCTACTACACCGCCACGCTGCCTATCACACACCTGGTCGCCCACGATGTGCGGGTCACCTTCACCGACCCGGAGGACGTGCAGTATGGGACCGAGATCACCGACACCGTCGCGCCAACTACCACGCTGGAGCCTTACTATGCCTACCTAGCGCTCGTTTTCAAGTAGAGACCTTGGTTCAATGGACCCGGTTCCGGCGTGGCCAAAGACCACGCCGGAACCCACATCTTTGCGGAGTCGGCATGAAGCACAGATTGAACAGCGCCTACCTGGCATTGACCGTACTGCTGGCATTGGCCGTCGTTGGGACCGGCCCGCCGGATGTGCGCGCCCAGACGTCCAACCGCGTTGGCTTGGTCGTGCGCTTTGGCGATGGCTCCCACATCACCCGCTGTATCGAGTTCAGCGAAGCGGAGATCAGCGGCTACGACGTGCTGACACGTTCCGGCCTGAACATCGTCGCGTCTATCGATTCTGGCATGGGGGCTGCGATCTGCGGCATTGAGGGGGAAGGCTGCCCGGTCGAGGACTGCTTTTGCGCTTCTCCCGACTACTGGTCCTACTGGCACCTGATTGATGGAAATTGGGCCTACTCTGGAGGGGGCGCGAGCGGCTACAAAGCCCACAACGGTGACGTCGAGGGGTGGAGTTGGGGGGCTGGTGGACCGCCGCCCATCGTGCCGTTCGATCAAATCTGCGCCCCGCCTCCAACCGACACGCCTCCGCCTACCGACACGGATTTGCCCCCGACCGCCACTTCACCCGCGCCGATGCCGACCGCCACTCCGCAGCCCACCGATACTCTCTCGCCCCCGACTGTTACTTCGCTCCCGCCAGCCCCTGTGGTCTGGTTCCGGCTGGACGGCAACCCTATCCCCATTGGCACCTGCACGATGGTGCGCTGGGACACCGCCAACGCCCTTGAGATCTACCTGGACGGGGAGCGCGTGGACATCATCGGAGGCCGTGAGGCCTGCCCCGCCGCGCCGCAGGAATACCACCTGCGGGTTGTGAGCACGGCGGGAGAGCAGACCCACACGCTCGTGCTGGGCGTGACTGGCGCAACGCTGTCGCCGACGGCTGTCCCTCAACCTACAGTGCTCCCGTCCTTGTCTCCCGCTCCCCTTCTCCAAACTGCGACATCCACATCCCCGCCGCTCTCTTCTCCCACTCCTCAGTCCATGCCAGGTTCATCCCCGCCGCCATCACCCACCATTCGGCCTCCAGCAACCGTATCCTCATCACCTCCTTCCACTCCTGAGCACGTGGCGGTTCTGTCCTCATCATCCTCTCCCACATCTGTTGTTTGGCCAATGCCTACGCCAACTCTCTCTTCTGGCTCCTCGCAAAAGACAACCGACGACGAGCGTCCATCCTTTATCTTGCCGCTGGATTACATCGCCTTCAGCCTTATCGTTGGCGGACTGCTCGGCTGGCTGGTCTTCGTGGTTTCCCATCGGAAATGAACGTGCGCCGGGTCATCAGCGGGTCCATCTACACTTTTAGCGCGGCCATCGGTGTTCTGGCATTCGTCTATCCCTTCTTCCTCGACACACAGGCCAGCGGTTCCATTGGTATCGCCCACGGCCAGGACGCGTCGCTGGTGACCACGGCGCTGGTGGGACTTTCGCTGGTCGCGCTGCTGGTGGAACTGCAGGGACAGGCGATCAGCGCGAAGACAGTCGCCATGCTGGGCGTGCTGGTTGCTATCACCAGCGTGCTGCGTTTCATTGAGGTCGCCGTTCCTATGCCAGGCGGTTTCTCCCCTATCTTCGCGCCCATCATCCTGGCCGGCTACGTCTTTGGCAGTCGCTTCGGCTTCCTGATGGGGACCTTCACGCTGCTCACCTCCGGACTGATCACCGGCGGTGTGGGACCATGGCTTCCGTATCAGATGTTCACAGCGGGATGGGTCGGCCTGACCGCTGGCTGGCTCTCACACATCACGTATCACGTATCACGTATCACGTATCACGTTTCACGTTTCACGCGCGCACCACGTCTCACCCTGGACATTTTCATCCTATGCATGTTCGGCTTCGCCTGGGGCCTGCTCTACGGCGTGATCATAAACGTCTACTTCTGGCCTTTCGCGGCGGGGCCGGTTGAGCAGACCTGGGCTCCACACATTGGTCTGGGGGAGACCTTGGCCCGTTATGCCGCGTTCTACGCGGTGACTTCGCTGGGCTGGGACATGACGCGGGCGGTGGGCAACGTGGCATTGATCCTGCTGCTGGGCGCGCCGACGGTGCGGGCGCTCGCCCGTTTCCGGCGTCGTTTCCACTTCGAGGTGCGCTCCAGTGTTTGACGCGCGCGCGTGGCTTCTCTGGGCGTTGACCGTGTTGGTGACGGCCTCTTCCACTCGCAACCCGCTCTACATCGTCCTTTTGCTGTTGGTTGCGATGGTGGCGAGTGTCATCTGTGCGCCTGACCAGGGCCGCCAGGCTCCCCTTTCACCGCTCCGTTTCGTGGCCGTGGCTGTCCCTCTGGCCGCCCTGTTCAACGGCCTGACCGCCCATCTAGGTGACACGGTGCTCTTTCACCTGCCCGGTTGGCTTCCATTGCTAGGCGGGCCGGTGACGTTGGAGGCGCTCGTCTTTGGGGCGATAAACGGCCTCACGCTGACGGCCATCTTCAGCGGCTTTGCCGTCTTCAACCAGGTGACGCCAGTGCGCGATCTGGTGCGACTCGCGCCGCGCGCTTTCCACGAAGCGGGGGTGGTGCTCTCCATCGCCCTCGCCTTCGTCCCGCAGACGACCCGCAGCCTGGCTCGCATCCGCGAGGCCCAGGCGGTGCGCGGTCACCGCACGCGGGGTCTGCGCGATTGGCTGCCTATTGTCGTGCCGCTGCTGGTGAGCGGGCTGGAGCGCTCGATGGGGCTGGCCGAGGCGATGGTCGCCCGCGGCTACGGAGCCGTCTCCGACCGGGCACAGCCGCTGCGCACGCAAGAGGTGTTGGCGATGGGATTGCTGGCGCTGCTGGGAGGCTGGCTAACGTTCCTGTTCTTGCCGTCGTGGAAGGATGTGGCCGTGGGCGCGATGATCGGGGGGGCAGGGATCATCATCGGCGTGGTGTGGCTGGCTGGGCGGGCCGTCCCTCGCACCGTTTACCGCAGATCTCGCTGGACCGCCCGCGATACGCTGGTCGTGCTGGGGTGCGGGCTGACGCTGGCCGTGGTCCTGTTGCCGCTGCCTCTGACGGACCGAGGCACACTTTATTATTCACCCTACCCTGGCCTGACCTTACCTGCCTTCGACCCCTTCATCGGGTTGGGGCTGCTAGGGTTGCTCGTGCCGGCGGTGGTCAGCGCTGGAGACCCAGCAAGTCGTGCTCAATCTCTTCAATCAGAAAGAGAAGATTGGGCTGGTCAAAACTCAGGCCAGGGGCAGGAACGCGGTGGTGCTTGATGCCAGGTGGAATATGCTTGTGGTGAGGAAATGTGCTTGCCAGCATGGGATCGTTGGGGTGAGGCTGGGGGTCATACCAATACAGCCGCTGCCCAGCCTGTTCAATGGCGTAACTGTATGCCTGAATAACCCCTCGCGCAAAGTTCAGGTCTTCCCACACATGCAGTATGACATCGTTGGAGAACTCCAGACTGCCGCTGAGTTCTGCGAAGGCTGGCCCATGTCGAATCACTACAAGGGTCGAGCGTTCAATCGAGGGATGGCTTTCTTGAAGCGTGTAGATCAGACGTTCGTAGTCGGGCAGAGATGGGAGCATCAGCCGAATTGGGGAATGAGTTGAACCGATCGACCGGGTGCCTGGCGTCGCAGATTGGCGACTCGCTCTCGGCTGAGTCGTTCAAAAGTCGTCCCTCGCTCCAGTTTCATCTCATAGGCGCTGGCCCAACGGGTAAACTCCTGGGTTTTCTCAAAGCCTTCATCGTCGAGCAACCCGGCCTGGTACAACTCGTGGAAATCGTGCGAGGTAATGCCATACTTGCGTTCGTAGGCACGTATGCGTTCCTCCAGCGCATGGAGGTCCTGGACAATGTCCTGCAGCTCCATCACACACCCCCTATCTCAACTGTATTATACCGCCTTCACTGGCACTAGGCAAGCCGAAGACAGCCGATGATTCAATGCGACCGTCTCACCTATACTTACCCTGATTCTTCTCAGCCTGCGCTGGCCGGCGTGACGCTGCACGTCGCTGAGGGGGAGTTTGTCCTCGTGGCCGGACCGTCCGGTGCGGGTAAGTCCACGCTGCTGCGCTGTCTCAACGGACTGGTGCCCCACTTCACCGGCGGCACGCTGAGCGGGAGCGTCACCGTCGCCGGTCACGACCCCGTCGCCGAAGGGCCGCAGGTGCTCAGCCGCGTCGTCGGCTTCGTCTTCCAGGATCCTGAGGCGCAGTTCGTCCTGGATCGGGTCGAGGACGAAATCGCTTTCGCGTTGGAGAACGGCGCCATTCCGCCCGCCGAGATGCGCGTGCGCGTCGAAGAAGTGCTGAATCTGCTGGGCCTGACGCCTCTGCGCGACCGCCCGCTGGAGACGCTTTCCGGCGGCGAGAAACAGCGCGTCGCCATCGCTGCGGCGCTCGCACTGCGCCCGCGTGTCCTCGTGCTCGACGAGCCTACCTCGCAACTCGACCCCCAGTCGGCCGAGGATGTGTTGGGCGCGCTGGTGCGGTTGAACCGCGACATAGGACTGACAGTTGTCCTGGCCGAACACCGGCTGGAGCGTATCTTGCCCCACGCCGACCACCTGATCTACCTGCCTCCCCCTCCTGTAGGGGATGGCAATGGGGGGGTACTGAGTGGCCCGCCGCGCCATGTCCTGTGCCAGATGGACCTGACCCCACCGTTGGTCACACTGGGCAAGGAACTGGGCTGGGAACCGCTGCCATTGACCATTGAAGAGGGACGCCACTTCGCCGCGAAATCCCCAATCCCCAATCTCCAATCTCCAATCTCCAATCTCCAATCCGCAATCCGCAATCCGCAATTCACAATCCGCAATTTGCACTTTGCCTACGACCGGGTGGACGTCTTGCGCGGGATTGACCTGGAAATAGCCCCTGGAGAGTTGGTCGCACTGATGGGGCGCAATGGCTCCGGCAAGACCACGCTACTCAAGTGTATCGTCGGGTTGTTGCGTCCTCAGCGGGGAGAGATTGTGCTGGCGGGTAAATCGCTCATCAAGCAGGATACGGCCAATATCTGCCAGAGCATCGGCTACCTGCCCCAGGAGCCGGACGACCTGCTGTTTGCCGACACCGTCGCGGAGGAACTGTCGGTCACGCTGCGCAACCACGGCCTCTTGGACAGCCCACCCATCGCTCCCGCCGGCCTGCTGGGCCGCCTGGGCCTGAGCGATCTGGCCGCGTCCTATCCCCGCGACCTGAGCGTCGGCCAGCGGCAGCGGGTCGCGCTGGGCGCGGTGACCGTCATCCGGCCCCGCCTTCTGCTGCTCGACGAGCCCACGCGGGGGATGGACTACCCCGCCAAACGGGAACTGGTGCGCCTGCTGCGAGAGTGGCAGGCGGAAGGGGTGGGCGTGCTGCTCGTGACCCACGACGTCGAACTGGCCGCGCAGGCTGCCGGCCGGGTCGTGATGCTTGGCCAGGGCGAGGTCGTCGCCGATGGTCCTCCGGAGGTGCTGGCCGCTTCACCGCTCTTCGCCCCGCAGGTGGCGCGGCTCTTCCCTGGCACTGGCTGGTTGACTGTCGAGGATGCGCTGGCCGGGCTGGGCATTCAAGGATAGAAACAGGCAGGTAGGACAAGATGCCATCTTGTCCCACAGCCATTTAGACGACATCGGAGTAGACTGCGGAGGTTGAAGATGCAAACTGATGACTCCGAGCAAATGAACGACGGGCGGCTCTCGAGAGGTTACGTGCAGGTCTATACGGGAGACGGCAAGGGGAAGACCACCGCCGCCCTGGGCCTGGCGCTGCGGGCTTCCGGCCATGGAATGCACACTTACATCGGCCAGTTTATGAAGGGCCAGCACTACGGGGAACTGAAGGCACTGCGCGACTACGGGGCGGGGGCAAGCGGGGCAGGGACAAGCCCTGCCCCTACCATTACGATTGAGCAGTATGGGGACGTGCGCTGCATCCGCCGGGAGGAGGTCACCTCCGAGCACGTGGCCCAGGCCCGCCGGGGGCTGGAGCGGGCGCGGGAGGCGATGCTCTCGGGCCAGTACGACATCGTGGTGCTGGACGAGGTCAACGTGACGATCTGGTTCGGGCTGCTCACCGTCGAGGAAGTGCTGGCGTTTCTGGATCAGCGGCCGGAACACGTGGAGGTGATCCTCACCGGCCGCCGTGCCCCGCAGGAACTGATCGAGCAGGCCGATCTGGTGACGGAGATGCGGGAGGTGAAGCACTATTACCAGCAGGGGGTGATGGCGCGGAAAGGGATTGAGCGATAGCAAATTACCGTAATCTCATTCCTCCGCGACCTCGATCCCCAATTGCCGGAACGTTTCCTGGATCTTGTCCTCGTACTCCTGCTCGGAGATCTCCCCATGCTCAGCCGAGAGCACGACCTCCAGCCGGTCGAATTTGTACTGGAGTAGGTTTATCACTCCCATCAGGCCGGCGACTTTGCCCTTAGGCACGGTGAAGTGAAGCCGGACCCGCCGCCGGAGGTGCAGAGGCACGCGCTCGCGGCTCTCTATGCCGGTAACATCGGGTGTCTCGCCAACGGTTGTAAGACCAGGTTCCTGTACCGCCGCCCCCATCTCTTCCGGAGAGCGGTAGGCCGGCTGTTCCGCTTCTGTCGCCCGCTGGGCCTGGCAGATTTCGGCCTGGATGATGACTTCGCTGCCCGCCAGCCCGACAAATGGCTCTTCCTTGAAGTAACGGCATACGGGCCGGTCGTCCTCCAACTCCCCCAGCCCAAACAACCCCTGGCGCACCCCTGCGGCGATTCCCTCCTCCCATGCCTCTCGGCTGACGACTCGCATCTCCCCCGGCGTCCGCAGCCCGGCCTGGGCCAATTGCTCGGTCAGCACGTACTCCTGCTCCGGCAGGTAGCGCTTCTTGATGACCAGGGGCACGATGCGCTCCGATATCTCCCCGTCCAGGCGCAGTTTGTCGTACACTTCCTCGTCCAGCGGTTTGTCCTCCCCATACGTCGGGATGCCCAGGTCCAGTTCCTTCAGCCCGTCGCGGGCCTGCCCTGCCACCGCGAGTACTCGTGGCGGTGAGCCTGTCGAACGGGCGGGGATGAAGAGTTGCCGGTAGGTGCGGCGCACCGCCTCGGCCAGGTCGCCACGGGCTTTCTTCAGTTCCGCTTTGATCTCTTTCTGCTGGTCTGCGGTCAGGCTGAGAGTAACGTCTTCTGCCAACGTCTCGTACGCCAGACTCTTGCGCATCAGCATCTCCAGGGCGGGCCGTTCGTTCTCCAGCGCCACCAGGAAGAAGGGGGTGTTGCAATGGACACGGGGAATAGTCCCCTTCTGCTTCAATATGGCTTCCATCAGGACGTCGTCCCGTTCCTGCAGAAGGATCAGTTTCAGTTCAGGCGTGTCGGGGATGTCGGCGTCGGAGGTGGGCCACAAGAAGACCTTGAGCCGCCGCCCGCCCACGCGGGTCTTCAGCAGAGCCTCTTCCTCAACCGTGATCTCGGTCGGCTCGATGTTCTCCATCCGGGTGAGCAGGATACGGTTCAGGTTAGGCTGGTTGGTGAAGAAGTATTTGCCGCTCTGTTGTTGTACGTAGAAGAGATGGCGGCTCTTTAACAATTCGACCGCTTCGGCGATCACGCTGGCCGGGTTGCCGGTAGTGGTCGCGCTGCGCTTGACCTCGCCCAGCGTGGCCCCTCGCTCGACGCCGCCGGAGAAGGAGTACAGGAAGATGGTGGTGGCCACCCGTGTCCCCAACCGCAATCCCTGGTAGGCCGCGCCCAGTTCCCCGTCCACCTTGCGGGCTCCGGCCTCCTGCCCGGTGATGTCGGCGGCGATGACGCTGTCGTACTCGGGGCCGATGTGCTTGAGCAGTTCGCGGCGCACCTCCTGGTTGGCCAGGTCAAAGTCGGCCAGCGTGATGTAAGGGAGTTCTCGCTCCTTGAGGGCGTGGACGACCAATGAAAGAAGACGCAGCACGCCTCGTGTGCGCTGGAAACTGGTGAAACTGCCCCAGCGCTGGTAGAGGATGTCCACTACCTCTGGCAGGAAGGGGTAGGAGACCTCGAATCGCTGGCGATACTCCGATGGCTCCACTCCTGCCGGCAATAGCGACTCTACCACGGCGTAGTCCAGGAACTCGCCTACGACCTCCTGCATCCGCTGCTCGTGTATCGAGGAAAAGAGGCGGCGGCGGATGACCTGGGTGATCTCGTGCTCCTGAACGGGGGTGTAGATCTTCTCCACACGCCCGGCCACTTTCTGGAGTTGGAGGAACAGTTTCTCCGCACCATCGTCGTAGTGTTCCAATACGCTGGAGGGCAGGGTGACCGCCAGGCAGACCCGTTCCAAGGTGCTGGCGGCCTCGGTCAGTTCCTGGAGGAAGGCGAGGGTCTGGGCCGAGAGGGTGCTGGCGCCCACCGGCACGCCGGCGGCTTTAGTAGCGTACTCCAACACCTCGTCCATCAGCACAAGCAGCGGCTGGTGGGCCTCCAGGAGCGTCCGCAGAGCCTCACGACCAGGGGCCGTGTGGGGCAAATCGGTAATTTGCCCTACGCTGCCGGTGAGTTGCTCTGCTATCTGGCCCCATAGGGTGTCGGTGGGAGCCATCGGCGTGCCCACGATGACCACCCGGTTGGTTTCCCACTCGGCCGCCTTGTGGTACATGGCGATGAGGGCGTGGGTCTTGCCGCCACCGAAGGGGGTCTGGATCTGGATAACGGGGTCGCCGCCCTCCCCGCGCAGCCGCTTCTCGACCACGGCCAGCAGGTTGCGCAGCCCCTCGGTCTGGTAGGTCTGTTGGAAAAAGCGGGTAGGGTCGCGGTACTCGTCGGGGGCGCGGCCCTTGTGGACCTCCCACAGGTCGGCGGCGAAGACGTCTAGCGTCAGCCGTCCGGCCAGGATGTCCTCGTGTGGTACAGCGATGGTGTGGAATGCGGTCATAGTCTCTCTCCTCCCAGGATGCTTTCGGTCCACGAAACGACTCGTCGAGCCAATCCCATGGTATGTTGGTATTCTGCCACAGTTACCTCCTCGCCCCAGCCAGGATAGCGGGCCTGGACAGCGTATTGGGTGAGCACATCGGCTGCACTGACTTCCGGTGGGACTTGCAGATCAGCCGACTCCAGAATGTCTATCAGGATCACCAGGGAGTGGGTCTTGGGAAAGTCCAGATCGTGGTGCACACAGATGGCCTTGAGGGCCTTTTCGGCCGCCTGCTGGGCCTCAAAGCACAGGTCTTCCAGGAAAACCCCCTGTTGGTAGCCTAACTCGGCCAGTTTGAGATTGCTTCGGGCGCGTGCCAGCCAAAGTCGTGGATCCGTTGGGTCATACTTCTCTTTCATAGATCACCTGTCCTTCCCTGAGCGCTGGACGCAGGATCGTCCCGACCCTGTCGCCGTACTGCTCAATGTCCTGCTCCGTCGCCACAACGACATCCACCGGCAGCGGGATGCCGTGCAGGTTACGGTAGATCTCCTGGGCAAGGGCGCGGCGGTGAACTGGCCCTCGCACGATCACCAGCAAGTCCAGGTCACTATCCGGCCCCATCTGATCCCGTACTGCCGAGCCGAAAAGCACGATTCGTTGGGGGTGAATGACCTTGAAGATCCGTTGGATGATTTCGCCCAAAATATCCTGACGCGGTCCGGCGATGGTGTGAAAGGCAGTCATCGTTTCACCTCCCGGTGGAGAATAGAACACGGATGAACGCGGATGCGACGGATGAACACAGATTTTTTTGATTTATCTTCTGATCCGTGAGAACCTGTCTCATCCGTGTTTATCCGTGTTCCATCTGGAGAATAGAACACGGATGAACGCGGATGCGACGGATGAACACAGATTTTTTTGATTTTCTTCTTCTGATCCGTGAGAATCTGTCTCATCCATGTCTATCCGTGTTCCATCTGGAGAATAGAACACGGATGAACGCGGATGCGACGGATGAACACAGGTTTTTTGTAAGAATCTGTGCAAATCCGTCCTATCCGTGTCATCCGTGTTCTAATCTCATTTCTTCCTGTCATTGGTGAATATCTTGCGGGCGAACTCTGGTTTGGGCCCAAAATTGAACAATAGCCCGACTTCTATCTCAGTGGCCTTGAGGTAGTTGATCAGTTGAGCAGCGTGCTCCGGACGCAGGCTCTCGGCAGCCTTCAGTTCCACAATGACGCAATCCTCCACCGCCAGGTCGGCGAAGTACTCACCGACAGAAATGCCATCGTAGTAAACCTGAATGGGCATTTGCTGACGAACCTTGAGCCCAAGTTTGGTCAACTCGTGGACCAGGGCGTTCTCATAGACCTTCTCCAGGAAGCCATAGCCCAAGGCATTGTACACCGTATAGAATGATTGAATGATCGTCCCTGTGATCTCCTTATGGAGCATCGTGAACTCCTCTCAATAGCACACAGATTGAACGGATGCCACGGATTTACACAGATCTCTTAACCTTTCTTTTCAATCCGCGAGAATCCGTCCAATCCGTGTCATCCGTGTTCTATTTCTCCCACAATCTCCCCTGCCGCCCTGCCTTCCCCACTTCCTCCCGCACACGCTCCCTGCCCACAAGGAACCCATCCAGCAGTTTCTTCTCCTTGCTCTCGTTGGGCAGGGTCTCGGAGACCGCCTGGGCGACGCGGTAGAAGGCCTCGCTGCGACCGTAGCCGCTGGTTGCCAGCACTTGCACCAACTCCTCCCGCCGCCCCTTCTCCCACAGCAGGAGCACGCGGTGCAGGACGTCGATCAGTTCGCGGGTGTCGTCTTTCTCAAGGTCGTCCAGTTTGCGCTTCTGCGGCCCCAGGAGGCGGACGAACTCCCGCTCCTTGCTGACAAAGCCGCGCCGCCCCCACTCCCGCGCCAGGTCCACGCCGCAGGATTGGGCTAGTTTACGCGCCTCGTCGAAGGGCACGCGCGCCTCGCCATAGTTCCAGCGCCAGAGGACGTAGAGACGGGTCAGATCGCTGACCTCGCCGGTGAACCCGTCCCGCAAAATCTGGCGCACGGCATAGTCGGTGGCGATGGTGCGCACGTCTTGCAGCAACCGGTCGGCGCGGACGACGTTGCCCTCGTAGTCCATCACCTGCTCGTATTTGCCGAAGACCTCTATCCCTGAACCGATGGCGGCGATGAAGAAGTCCGCCCCGCCGATGCCCTCCTCCCAGAGGCGCTGCAGTTTGTGGTCCAGGTGCTGGCGCAGTTCCTCCCGCACCTCGTTATAGAAGCCGGTGGGCTGGCGGGCCATCTTGCGGGCGACGATGTAGATGGAGGAGGCCAGCGAAGCGGTTTCTTGGGCCCGCACGCGGGATTGCATTTCGGTATTCAGCGGCCAGGCGCTTGTAACAACCAGACCGGAGTCCAGCAGGGAGTTGATGAGAACCTCCCAGCCCGCTGTTGACTTGTGCGCGTAGACGATGATGGCAATGCCCTCGGATCTGAGAACACGGTGCATCTCCTGAAAGGCTTGTTTGATGTTCTCCTCGAAGAACCGCTTTGCCGCCTCCTTCCCACCTTGACGATGGAGATCAGAGATGATCTCACTACTATTGGGCACAAGAGGAGTAGAGAACAAATCCGGGTAAAGGCGCCCCACCGTTCGCTTGAGCCAGACGTAGAAGAAATCCGACAGGACAGAGTAGTTCACATTGTCATAATAGGGCGGATCGGTGAGGATGGCATCAAAATGGTCGTTTTGGTGTGGGAGTTGGGTGGCAGAGGATTGAGTAACTGTAGTAGTTAGTCTGGCGGTAGAAGATTGCGAACAGTGCTCAATCACCCGAATTACCCAGTCCATAGCAGAATTCCAATCACCCGTAGCACCGCTAAGAGGGTTTACTTCCACGTAGTCCCAGACCATTGGTAGGGCTTGCCTGGCGAACGTGTTCATCACAGACTCGCCTGTGTTATCCCAACGGCAGATACTTGATTCTCTATCTGCGAGTCTGTCCACTGCCAGCGCCAGATACGTCGCCACTGCCTTTGCAAACTCCGGCTCTGTGCCCTCGGCCACCATCTGTTTGTGAGTCTGGCGCACCTTCTCGGTGAAGGTGATGAGGGCCAGTTGCTGACGGGCATTGAACGCATCACCCCAAACAGGCATTCCATACATTGGCAACCTGTCAACCTCGTGGCAAGGCGTGGGAACACGTTCATCTGGAACAGGGTCCATCCCCCACACCAGCATCAGCCGCTCCCGTTTCTTCCGCAGCGCCGCCTCGGCCTCGCGGAAAACCTGCACATCCTCTGCCGTCGCCAGGCGATAGGTCTTCCCCCGCCGCTGGGGGTGGTGCAGCACCACGGCCACCATCCGCTGCCCGGCCTGCCCCTCCTGGAAGAGCCGCCGCGTCGTCTTGGCTTCCACCATCCCGCCGCAGACCGGACAGGTGGCCACGGCGCGGGAGACGGTGCCCGCCTTGGGGTCGAAGCCCTCCGGCCAGGGGGCATAGCCATCGCCCACGATGCGGAAATAGAACACGGATTCGGACGGATTAGACGGATTTTCACGGATATTTTTAGATGATCCGTGCTGATCCGTCATATCCGTGTCATCCGTGTTCCATTCCCCCGTGTTCCATTCCCCCGTGTTCCATCCCACCACCGGATAGAGCGCCACCTGTTTCTTCGGTTTCTTCGCCAACCAGAACTGGCGCATCAGGGGGATCTCTGCGCCGCAGCCGGGGTTCTGGCAGGGAATCGTCCGCGCCCAGATGTAGCCCACAGGGATAGGACCCTCACCCCGGCCCTCTCCCTGGGAGGGAGAGGGAGAAGGGTCGGGTGGGTAGAAGCGTGCCAGTTCCTTCCGCGCCTCCTCCAGCACCCAGTCCCCCCATTTCTTCACTGCCTCCAGCAACGGGTTGGTGACGGAAGTATCTTCCAGGCCAGGTAAATAGAACACGGATTTGGACGGATGCGACGGGTCTTCACGGGTACTTTTGGAGAATCCGTGTTCATCCGTCCCACCCGTGTCCATCCGTGTTCTATTCCCAAACTTCTGCGGGTATTCCAGCGTGGCCTTGAGGATCAGGACGGCCACGGGGTTGTAGTCGCTGGCGTAGGTCTCGCAGCCCAGGCGCAGCGCCTCCAGCGGAATAGCCCCGCCACCGGCGAAGGGGTCCAGCACACGCGGGCGGGGGGCGCGGCCAGCCTCGATGTCCTCCACAGTGACCGGTTCGCCCCGCTCGGCGCTCAACCGTTCGGCGTGGGCCTCCAGAATGTCCCGGCGGGCCTTCTCCAGCAAATGGGGGTTAAGCGAGTTCTCCCACTTGCTCATCTCGACGATGAAATCTCGCTGCTTTTGCCACTCGGTGATGTCGTCGGTCGCGGGGGTCAGGGCGGCATAGGCAGTGGCGCGGGAGGAGGCCAGGGGTCGCCGCGCCCACCAGATGTGCAGCGTGCAGATGTGGCCGTGGCGGATGTTCTTCTCCTTGGCCGAAATGGCGCTCACCTCTTTGACGGGGAAGGATTCTTCGATGAAACGGCGGTCGGTCATTGTGTCTCCTCTTGTTCTCCCAATGGGCCATACACCTGGGTAGCCAGGTCAGGGCCGAGCAACAGGTCGGCCAGGCGACGGCGCAACTCCTGGGGGGTGGCCTCGGGATACCGTTGGCGTAGCCCGCTGAGGGCCAGGGTGCGCACGGTCTGGTTCAGTTGGCCCACCATGTGCAACTTGCGCCACGGTGGAGCCTGGCGCAGAAGCCCGATCAGCACCGCTTCGGCCTCGGGGCGGGTGTCGGGGAAGAGGGAACCCGTTTGAGGATGTGGATTTGGAGAATCGATCATGTTTTTTCTCCCCGCTGCTCTTCCGAAAACCAATTCCTCAGTATTGCCTTAAACCTGGAAAAGGCCGGATCAACACAGCGGTTGACGCTGACCTTTGTCGCCAGTTGGAAATAAAGCGCCGAGGAGCGGTGCTTACGCACAAGTCTGAGAGCGGCCTGTGTCGCCTCTTTGGGACGATTGGGCTTGGGATCATTTGCTTCCACAAATCCTTCTTCGGCCAGCCAGGTCCTCAAGTCGGGTTGTCTCCCGCTCCATCCCAATACGGAATCAACGTGCGGCGAGTCGCTCCAGACCCAAACCTCGAGCTCAGGATCAAGCACGATCGAGGCCGCGCGATCACCCCATCCTGATTGTGACAAACGCTCTTTGACTTGCTGTTCCAATACCTCTCTGGATAAACGTTCGCGTCCACATCCCTCGCGGTCAAATATAACCAACGCATACGAGTAGCGATTCACGAGAGGACGTAAAAAACTGTGTCCATCCAGAAGGCAACCCGGGTCTCTATAGGGATGCACAAACAAATCACTCGTTATCGGGCGCACCCCCAGTGCCCTGGGACGGGAAAGCAAACCCTTGACGGCAAACTCCATATTCTTATCCGCCACAAGAACAACGAGGTCTTTTGGCCCGTTCATTACCCCAGCACTCCTCCGGCGAAGAGAATCCCCAGGTTCGTCTCGCCGCGCCACTCTTTGAGCGCCGGGTGTTCGCTCCCTGGCACAATATCTGTAGCGCCTTCCAGTGTCTTGGCAAAACAAAGCACCTCATTTGCTTCGGCAATGCTCAAGATGACGGGGGAATGTGTCGCCAAGAGTACCTGGGCATCGTAGACAGACGAGAGGGACTGGAACATGGTTTCCACTGCCCTGGGATGAATCCCGTTTTCCGGTTCCTCAATGAGATAGACCCCCTTGAGATCAGGCAAATACGCCGGGAGAGTGAGGGCCAGCAGTCGCAGCGTCCCATCCGATGCGACCCACGAAGGTACCTCCAGATCCCCATCATAACAGAGCACCAAGTAACGATGTCTGTCATCCGGCCTTTCCACAGTGCGAATGTCCTTAATATCGGGCAACGCCGTCCGCAGATGAGCCACCCAGTCCCGAAAGCGATCTGGCGCTTTTTTCTGAAGGTTGTCTATCACCCAGGGCAGGTTTGAGCCGTCCGGCTTGAAGCCGCGCACCTGCCCCGGCGGACTGGCTTTGCGAATGAGCATACTGTTGAGTACAAACTGCTGAACGCCTTCGGCCAGCAATCCTTTCAACCAGGTCGTCACGGGGAACTTGGACTCATCCTCTGGAAGATTGCGCAGGGCCGATTTGCGCGGGCCGAGCTTAAAGGCCGGCGCCCAGCCTTTGCCCGACTCTTTGTAGACTTCTGAATAGAAATTGTCATTCCCCCCTGGAACCTTGTTGATGACAGTACGGGTACCGCGTGCTCCTCTCGGGGTCAGTATTGTCGCAGGTGGCATGATCTCCATAGGGAAAAACGTCCTCTGCACTGGGGCAACCGATTGGTTCTTTTTCAACAGAACTTTTTCAGCCAAAATGGATACTTCACGAGTTTCGGGATCAATGCCCAGAGAAACCTCGTACCGTATAACACCGTATCTCTCATTGGCAATCTTTTTGCTCAAGGCGCTTGGAATCACAGCCTCAATGGCCAATTCAAATTTCTCACCTGACCTTGCCCAGACGAGATCCTGAAAGTTTCGAGTTCGCTCGTAGGCGGCTGCCTCAAGGCCCTCAGATACCAATCGTCCAAGCAGGGCCACGACGTCGAGAAAGGTCGTTTTGCCACTGGCATTTGGTCCCACGAGAATGTGAAATGGTCCCAGTGGTTGGTGAGTATATTTCAGACAGCGAAAGTTTAATGCCTCGATCAAGGAAATCATAGTTCCTCCATAGTGGAATCAAGCAAACAGCATGGTCATCACACCTTTTCTCCCTTACCGGTAATATCACCCACCGGCACCAGGTAGCGCACCTCCACCCGCTCCTCGGGCTGGAGATTGCTCGCCGGGTCTTGAATGATGTACAGTTCGGGCTGCGTGGCAGCGTTGAGGACCACGTACAGGTAGTAGTCGGGGCCGAAGCGGTTGGCCTTGAACCACTCGTTCTGGGTCAGCGCCACGGGGCCGACCTGGGCCCGGGCCTTGACCTCAATGTAGCGCTTTTGCCCCGTCTCCGGGTCGGTGGAGCGAACGTCGAAGCCCAGGTTCTCGGCCGCGACGTCTTCCGGGATACGGTCCTGCGCCTGCTCGTACTCCATTGTCACCGTCATCCCCACCCGCTCGATGTCCGGATCCTCGCTCATCGCTGCATCGGTCTGGGATGCAGGCACCACCCGCACCGCTCCCACGAAGCGGGGCATGCCCATCGTCAGGCAACGCTCCTGCCCAACGGTGCGCTGCAAGACCACCAGCGCTTCCTCGTAGCCGCGCTTCTGCTCCTCCTTGTTGTGGATCGGCAGGTCCACCTTGTCCCCTCGCTCGCGCCGGGCGTAGAGGCCGATCAGGTCGCCGTCCAACTGGACGATGAGGTACTCCAGGGATTTGACGCCGTACTTCTCCTTGATCTCGGCCTGGCGATCTCGCTCCGCCTGCAGTTTCTCCCTGTAATCGGCGAGAGCCGGCAGCAGCGCACCCAGGGCCTGCTGCTTGAGGGCTTCCAGGTCTGGGGGTGGTCCATCGGACAATTCGCCGCCCTCTGCCAGGTCCCACAGGAGGGCCGGGTTGGCGGGGCGAACCTCGCCGGTGGTCAGGTCGGTGTAGAGGGCGAAGAGCCTGCGCCCGGCCACCTGCCCCAACCCGTCCCGCACGTCCCCCTCGTAGAACAGCAATACCCCGTCCATACGGCCGTCGGGGTCGGTGAAGACCGCTCCCCGCGAGAGGCTGCCGGCCAGTTTCTGCTCGACCCAGGCCAGCACTGCCTCGAAGAGCGGGTGACCGAAGGAGACGAACTCGGCCTGGGCGTGCCAGCGAGCGATCTCCTTATCGAAGGCGACCATCGGATAGCGCCGCTGGAGCAGGCCGTGACGTTTCTTGAAGTCATCCTCCTGGGCGATGCGGCGCACTTCGAAGGGAATACCGTCCACGGCGAGGAACCTGCCCCCACGGTCGCGCACCTTGGCGCCATCGCCGCTGGCGGCCTCCATCGCCTTCTGGAAGAACGCCTGGGTGTACTCGGGAATAAGCCGGTGTTCCCGCGCCCGATCTCTCATCTCCTTGATGCGGGTGTAGTCAATGTAGCGGCTGGCGAGGCTCTCCCCCAGGTTCTCCTTCACCTGGGCGATGTAGTCCTCGTCCACCTCGATGTCCAGTTCCGCCAGGATCTCGTCCATACTGCGGGCACTGGCGGCAGCCTCCAGCAACAGTTGGGCCAGGTTCTTGCCGCTGCCATAGAGCACCTCACCCAATACGTCGAACACCTTGTGGCTACCTAATGCCTGGCGGATCTCCTCCAGTTTCCCAAAGAGCCGCATGAGCACCTGCCCCTCGCGGGTGTCCTCGGCGACCAGGTTGAATACGAAGACCTCTCTCGTCTGGCCGTAGCGGTGGATGCGCCCCATCCGCTGCTCCAACAGGTTGGGATTCCAGGGGATGTCGTAGTTGATCATCAGGTTGCAAGCATGCTGCAGGTTGATGCCTTCGCCGGCGGCCTCGGTGGCCACCATCACCTGGGCCTCGTTCTTGAACACCCCCTCGGCCCGGACGCGCTCTTCCAGGCGCATGCCACCGTGGATGGTGCAGATGGAGTAGCCCCACTCGCGGACGCGCTGCTCCAGGTACGAGAGCGTGTCGCGGGCCTCGGTGAAGATGAGAATCTTGGCACCGGGATGCTGGCGGTTCAGGTCGTCGAGCGCTTCCCGGAGGTGACGGAGTTTGACCTCCTCCCCGCTCTGGATGATGGCGCGGGCCTGCCGGATGAGACCTTCCAGCGTCTGGATCTCCCGCTCCAGTTCCTGGCGGTTCTCGGCCACGCTGAGTGTCTCCCAGATCTCTTCCTGCCGCCAGCGTTCCTCCTCGCTCAGGTCCTCCACAGCATCAAAGTCCAGGCTCCCTGCATCCACCCGACGCCCTTCCTGTGCTCCCTGCAGAGCCTCCTGCAAAAGGTCCTCCAGCCGTTTCTTGCGCCGCTCCAGGGAGCGATAGAGGGCATAGGTGCTGGAGGCCAGCCGTCGCTGGAGGATGACCAGGGCAAAGGCGATATTGCGCTGCCGGTTACGTGTCAGCGCCTTGTTGTACTGCTCCTTCACGTAGCGGGAGAGATCATTATACAAGTCCTTCTCCGGCACCGACTCGCGCCCCAGATCGAAGGGTTTGGTCTCCACGTGGCGGGGCAGGAAGAGCGGCTTGCCCTCGAAGTCTTTCATGTCCTCCTTAACGCGGCGGATGAAGAGGGGATTGTCCTGGTTGCGGATGGATTCCGCCAGCATATCGGTGGTGGCGAAGAAGCCAGGCTCCAGCAAATCCAGGAAGAGGCGGAAGTTCTCCGGGTCGCCCTTGTGGGGCGTGGCGGTCAGGAAGAGCAGATGGGTGGAACTGCGCGAGAGCACCTCCCCCAGCCGGTAGCGGCTGGTCCTCTCCAACTTGTTGCCGTAGACGTAGGCACTCATCTTGTGCGCCTCGTCCACGATCACCAGGTCGAAGTGAACCGAGGCCAGGGAGGGGAGAAGGTCGTCTTGCTTGGCGAAGTCCATCGAGGTGATGATCTGCATCTCCCGCTGCCAGACGTTCTCGCTATAGAGGGCGTCAATCACTCCCCGGTCTATGACGACGAAGGTCTCCTCGAAGCGCTCCTTCATCTCCCGCCGCCACTGGTCCTTGAGATGGCCCGGCACTACGATCAGGATGCGGCGGGCCAGGTGGCGCAGTTTGAGTTCCTTGAGAATCAGCCCGGCCATGATGGTCTTGCCCGCGCCGGGGTCGTCGGCAATGAGAAAGCGGATGCGGGGCAGACGCAGGATGTAGCCGTAGACCGCCTCGATCTGGTGGGGCAGGGGGTCCACCTTGGAGGTATTCATCGCCAGCAGCGGGTCGTAGAGGGAGGCGAAGCGGTAGCGACGGGCCTCCAGGGCGAGGAAGACCTCGCGGGGTGAGGCGGTAAAGTCGGCCTCGACGCGAGCGATTTGCAGTTGGGCCAGTTCATGGCGGGGGATCAGTTGGTCCACGTGCTCGCCGGAACCGGTGGTCGCGCCCACCAGGTGGACGTAGTCGCCCAGGTCTTCCACTAACTTGACGTCCACCGGTTCGGGCCAGCGGGGGCCTTGGATGGTGTGGCCAGGTTTGATTTCGAGCATTTGTTTCTCTCTCTGTGGTTCTCTGTGTCTTCTCCGTGTGACTCTGTGTAACGACTGCTGGGTAGTATGTTCTCAATATCTTGGGGCAAGGGCAGCGTAGGGCGGTTTTGCTAACCGCCACTGTGTAACGACTGCTGGGTAGTTACGGTAGATTCAGTATAGTGCAACTTCGCGCAGAAGTCAAAGTTGACAAGTATTATGTGCTGCGGCACTACGCGAAGGCGTTGCGCTCTCCCTCCGCTGCCATTGACGGATAGTGCATGCTGGTGTATGATAGTGTTGGGGGGTGTACTATGGCTACCGCGATGAACGTTTGCGCGCTGACACCGCAAGAGGTTTCCAGGTATCTGCAGGTTGGGGTGCGACAAGTCTATCGGTGGATACGCCGAGGAGAACTGCCTGCTATACGGTTGGGCAGGTCTTATCGCATTGAGGCGGTCGATCTAGATCGTTTCCTGCACGAACGCAAGACGGTCCGCCGCAGCACGCTGTGGCAGGAGCGCTTCGACCGGATGATGGCAGCCTCTCAACAGGCGTTCCAAGAGTACCTCATCACGCAGGGCCACGATCCGGACGGATATAGCGACGAAGAAGCCAGACGATTACTGCAATGATTCGCGCCGTCATAGACACTTCGGTCTGGATCGCTGGCATCTTCTGGCACGGTCCTGCACACCGCGTACTCTTAGCCTGGCGCCAGGGAGAGTTCCACATCGTGTTGAGTCCCCCGCTATGGGATGAACTGACCCGCAAGCTGAAAGTGAAAACGGCGGAGTTTCATGCCGATCCAGACATAGCCGCCGAGTGGCTGGACGTGATCGCAACGGTTGCTGTCATCGTGAGACCAACCGAGGCTGTCCACGTCTGTCGTGACCCACAGGACGATATGTTACTCGAAGCAGCAATGGCCGGCAGGGCGCGTTACGTTGTCACTCTTGACCGGGACTTGACAGACCTGTGTTCCTTCCAGGCTGTCCAAATCTTGCCTCCCGCCGTGTTCCTCGAAGTGCTCGCTGACTTGCAAGCCCCGGGCACCACCCTGCGCGAGCGCCTGCCTAGTTACGTCTTTCAACCTGCTGTGTGAGGCCGACCATCAAACCAACCAACAAACAAACAAACGAACCAGCCAACCAACAAACCATCCCCCTCTTCCCTGGCACCGTCCTCGACCTGGACGGCACCGTCTACCTGGGTGACGCGCTCCTGCCGGGGGCCAGACGTACGATTGAAACGTTGCGAGCAGCCGGCTCCCGTGTCGTCTTCCTCAGCAACAAGCCCCTGCAGACCCGCGCCGACTACGCCGCCAAACTGACCCGCCTGGGTGTCCCCACCTCGCCCGATGAGGTCATCAACTCCTCGTGGGTGCTGGCCCACTGGCTGGAGCAGGAGGCTCCGGGAGCGACTCTCTTCGTCGTGGGAGAGCCGCCACTGCTCGCGGAACTGCAGGCGGCTGGCTTTCGCCTGACCCAGCCCAGCACCGGCTCTTCAGGCCGGTGGCCCGGCGAGATCCAGTTCGTCGTCGCCTCCTTCGACCGCACCTTCGACTACCGCAAACTTCAGATCGCCTTCGACGCCATCCGCGCCGGGGCGCGCTTCATCGCCACAAACGCCGACCGCTACTGTCCAACTCCGACGGGCGGCCTTCCCGACGCAGCGGCGGTCATCGGCGCGATTGAAGGTTGCACCGGCAGGCAGGTCGAGGTCGTCGTCGGCAAGCCCTCGCCCATCACCGCCCGCGCCATCCTCGACTGCTTGCAACTTCCGGCCTCCGAGTGTATCATCGTCGGCGACCGGTTGGAGACGGACATTCGCATGGGCCAGGAGGCCGGGATGGCGACCGCTGTTGTTCTCACCGGCGTCACCACCCCCGAGGACCTGGCCGCTTCCGATATCCGGCCCGACTACGTACTCCACAGCCTCGCTGAGTTGCTATATGCCGCTGCAGGTTCATAACATTCCAATGGGGATGGCCCCCGCACATCTGATCGAAAGTGACACGTGCCTGGTGCTGGTGGACGCGGGTTTACCTCACTACGAGCAGCGTGTGCTGCGGCGGATGCGCTCGCTGGGACGAGATGACCTGCGGCTCATCTTTATCACCCACGCCCACCTCGATCACTACGGCAGCGCGGCTGCGCTACGGCGGCTCACCGGCGCGCCCATCGCCATTCATCGCGCCGATGGGGACGCGATGGCGCAGGGGGAAACGCCCGTCGGCTTGGCACGCGGCCAGGGTAAGTTGCTGTGGGTGCTCCTGCAGCTGTTCGGATCGTACCTGAGACCGGAACCAACCCCGCCCGATCTCCTCCTCGGCGATGGTAGTGACCTGCGCGCCTATGGCCTGGACGCGGTTGTGCTCCACACGCCGGGTCACACCTCTGGCTCCAGTTGCCTCATCGTCGAGGGGCGGCTCGCTTTCGTGGGCGACCTGGTGTCCACCTCGGGCTGGCCTCGCGTACAGTGCTCTTTCGCCGACGACTGGTCGCTCATTCCAGACAGCCTCGCCCGCCTGCAGGCGCTCAGGCTCGAATGGGTCTACGCTGGCCACGGGCGCCGTCCCCTGAGCGGAGAGGCGTTGCAACGTCTGACGCCCAAATTCTGGACGCAGATGAACACAGACGAGACCGATTCGGGTGTGTTTCAAATCAGTTGAGGAGCGCTCCCTCCTCTGTCAACCGAAATGAAACGCGCCTTTCTACACCCGTTGGCGGGGCTGGCGCGACTCGAGTCACTCCACGAAGATCTCTACCCGTTCGTTATCCTCTTCATCCACCACGTCTATGATCTTTCCTTCGGCGCCAGCCTGGATGGCTTCGATGAAGTCCTCTGCCCTGATCTCTTCGCGGGCGAAGCGAGCCCCCATGTTGATGCCTACGTTGACCAGTCTCCAGGGCAGGCGCAGGTCTATCTTTTGCCGCCCCGTTTCCAGATCGGTTACTCGGATGTGGAACTGGCGCGGTTCCTTGCCCCGGCTTTCTGGCTGGGTGTCCTTCCTCGGGCGGTCTTCTCCCAGGATCTCCAGCAGCCGGGCCCCTTCCTCAGCGGTGACTTGACCGCTGTGGACCATCTTTAGTACCTGCATCCGTTCTTCCGCCGTAGCCATCTGACACCTCCAGAGTAACGGTTCTTGGCCGGCGGGAAACTCGCCACCGGAATCACCCGAACCGTTCCGTCGTTTGCGGGGCTGACACAAGTATAGCGCAGGTCTTCAGTAGAGGCAAGATGAGGTCTACTCCACGTAGATCTCAACCCGCTCGTTGTCCTCCGCATCCACTACCTCCACGATCTTGCCGACCGTGCCACTGGTGATCAGGTCTCTCAGTTCCTGCATGTCAAAGCCCTCAAATTCTTTGGGGGCGAACCGTTCCGCCATTCGCAGGCCCGCGCTCACCAGGCCCAGTGGAATGGTCACGTTCACCTTCGCTGATCCCGAGGCCAGGTCGGTCACCTGGATACGGAGGAAGCGGTTCTCACCACCCAGACTGGCCACACCTGATACAGCGCGTCGCCTCCCCTCTAATGCCCGCAGCAGGGTGGTTGCTTCCTCCGCCGTGATCTTCCCTTCCTCCAGCATCTGGAGAATCTTCAGCCGTTCATTGCTTGTCATTGCCATGCGTCATCTCCTAACCTGGACAAGCCAGAAAAGTTTCTCGACGCAGAGACGCAAAGCATTGTCCTGGCTCCATCTCTGCGTCTCTCCGCCTCTGCGACTCTGCGTTAAAATTCTTGTTCATTGTGCAAGAATTTCACTGGTAGGGTACTACCCTCACTCGCTGTCCCAGAATCAGCCGCATCTGGATCAGATGGCGCAGCCGCCGGAAACCGGCGGCGACGAAGGCCGGCTCTAGCGCCTCCTTCGGCCCCGGCAGCGCCGTCGTGGCTTCCCATGGCTGGCGGTGGGAGAGAACAGCCAGCCCGGCTGCCGCCAGAGGTGGTCCCAGGTCGTCCAATCGCTCATGGTGGACCAGCACCTCGAGCCAGTGCCAGCGGGCGGGCCAGCGGCTGTTCATCCGCAGCGCACCCACGACCTGTGTCTCTTCCTCCTCCACCCACCAATCCTCCCGGTAGCCCGCCAGCCAACCGTCCAGCCGGGCCTCCCAGCCGGCCCGGTAGAGAGACGGGCGGACCTCCAGCGTCTCCCGATGGGGGCGGCTGAGCCCTTCTTGAGCCAGCCGGTATAGGGTGTCACTGTCGGCTGCCCGCGCTTGGCGCAGAGGGAAGGTGGCAGGTTGTGTCCATGGCCAGGGCAACCCTGCTGGCCGGACTAATTCTAGCATCGTGCCTACTGGCTCGAATCCCATCCCCTCGTAGAGATGCCAGGCGGCAGCGTTAGTCTCCCGGACCTCCAGCCCTATCCATGCACCGCCCCGTTCGGCAGCCATCTCCACCGCCGCCTCCACTAGCGCCTGGCCGATGCCCCGCCCTTGCCAGTTGGGATGGACGGCGACGTTGCCGATTATCCACCCGCCGGGAGAGGCGGCCCGCCGCAGGGAGATGTTGCCCACCACGCGGCGGTCTCCCTCCAGCCAGACGAAGCCCGGTGCACCCAACAGGGCCGTCTTTGTTCTCCACAGGTCAAGGCCTCTCCAACGAACCATGCGTTGCATCCGTCGCAGCGTATGGCGGGCCCCCGGCCCTAGTTCTCCGGCGAAGGTCAGGCCGATTAGCTCGACCACTGGCCCCAGGTGCCGGAACGGGTCGAAGGGCGCGATCATCCCAGCCTGGGGGCGGGCGGTGGCAGCGACCATCACCGCCCCTCCAGTGCTGCCAGCAGGTCGGCTGCTTGCTGAGGGGTGACCTTCCCCTCTTCCACCAACCGCAGCACCTGCAGCCGCTCCTCGTCTGTTACCAGTTCCCGGTCAAGGCGGGGCCTCCGGCCGCTGACTCGCCGCCAGCGTCGCTCGGCCCGCTCCGCCCGCAGACGGGCCTGCTCTGCCTCGCGTTCCGCTGCCCGGCGGGCCTGCTCCATCGCACGCTCCACCCGGTGGGGGAGCACCTTCCTGTCCACACGGCTCAGGCTTTCCTCCAGGCGGGTCTCCAGTTCCGTCATCGCCTCGGCGATATGCATCTCGACAACTGCGCCCAGTTCCTCCAGGTCGGCCGTGGAGTAAGCCTCCAGCCCCCCCGCAACTTGCTCCTCCGGCCCCAGGGGTCGCAGGGTGACGTTGCCGCCGACCTGTGCCTCCAGGATGGCCTTGCCCGCTCCCAGGATGCCCTGTGTCTCTCCATTCTTCTCCTCCAGGGTCAGTTCGGGCACCCGCGAGCGAACCCGACCGGCGGCCCGAAGGGCCAGGCGGAGGCTGGCGTCAATAGGCAGGCGAACCCTCAAGTTGCCGTCGGCGTTCAGCCGGTAGGTCGCGCCGGGGGGAAAGGGCGGCCCCAGACGAATGTTCCCATCGACCTGCTCTGCTTCCAGCCCTCCCTTCAGCCCCGCAGCCCTCAAGTTGCCGGTCACCCGGCCCAGAGAGAGCAACCCCTTCACTCCACGGGTCCGCACATTCCCCCGCGCGGTCTGTACCTCCAGGCTCCCGACCATCTCACGGGCACTCAGATTGCCGAAGACCTGCTCCAGTGCGGCGGGACCGGTGGCATCCAGGGTCGCGTTGCCGTAGGCCGCGCCGACGGCGACCGGACCTTGCACTCCCTTGACCTTGAGATCCCCCCGCACGGTGTGGACGGTGAGGGTGGTGTCGGCGGGGCAGGTGAGAAAGCAGGCAACGCGGGCCACGAGGGTGAAGGTTTCTCCCTCCTGCTCCAGGGTTGCGTCGTCGGCCCCACCCCGCAGGCGAAGAGTGACACGCTGCTCCTCCGCCCCCCGCACTACCAGGTCGCCCATGCACTCAGTGATGGTGATATGGGGGGTTGCTGACGTTTCAACAGTCTGCTCGAACATTCCTTCCTCCTACGCTCGCAACTTCACTATGTTGTGCATATCCCCCGCAGCGCAGGGAAAACGCTGGGTCGGATCGGGCGCATCTACCATCTGGGGGAGAGACAGACATATCAGGTCTTGTCCCCCTGGTTCTGTATACGCCCGGTCGGATCCCCGACTGTCTCAATCACGCAGTCATTCCTCTTGAAGGAACCGGAGTGCCTCCTCCGAGGATATCTCCTTATGGGCTAGCCGCTGCAGAATCTCCTGGCGGCGCTCGTTGTCCTCATCTTGCTCCTCCTTCACCTCGTAGCCCAGCGCACGGATGATCTCCCCCAGACGGCTGCGGACGGTGGGATAGGAGAGGCCCAGTTCTCTCTGCATACGGTTGATCTTCCCCTCGCAGCGGAGGAAAATCTCCACAAAGTGGAGTTGCTCGGGGGTGAGCTGGAAGAGCCGTCCCATGGCGAAGCGGCCTTCCAGGGCAGTGCCACAGTTGTGGCAGACCATCCGGGTGACTAGCAGGTCATCACGGCAGACAGGACACTCAGTTGGGACGGGATACATCGTTTCCTCCTGAAGAATATCAAGTCGTATATGAATAATCATAATATATAACTTAATTTTTGTCAAGAGGGAATCTGCGACAGGGTAGGGAGGGGCGCGAGGGCTGCTTGACATGACAGCGCCTGACGGGTACAATTACGCTTGATGAATCTCAGAGGCTGATTGTTAGTCACCGTGAAGCGTCACTGGAGAGAGGAAAAGTGCCCGAAGATTTGAGAAAGGTCCGCAACCGCAAGGGGATGAGCGTCAACCAACTGGCCTCAAAATCCGGCATCTCCATCGCCACGCTCATTCAATATGAGAAGGGAGAACAACGGATTTCTCCCGTCGACCTGCGCCGGCTGGCCAAGGCGCTCTACGTTAATGAGTGGGACATCAATCCTCGTTCGTCCCCGCTACCGCCACCACCATCCCGGCCGCCCCGCGAGGAGCGGCCCGCCGGGGCGCCACGGCCATCCCGGCCGCAGAAGAAACCACCGCAGGAGAAGAAGCCTCCACCCAAGCCCCCGCCAGCGCGGGATACGCAGATCGCGCATCTGCTGACGCTGGTAGCCCATTTCGGCATAGACCAGGCTGCTCTGGAAGCGGAGGTTGGCAAGCCGTTGGGGGAACTGACGCGGAAAGAGGCACGTTTCTGGAACGGCCATTTTATGCGCCGTATTGCCGAGGAGCGACCACCAAAGCAGGCCATTGACCGTAGACGGGCCTACTTGCCCGAGGGAGTGGATGGCTTCGAACTGGCCTATCTGCAGGAGCAGCAGGAGGCTGGCGCGGCTCTTCATTTCACTCTCTTCGATGGCCGGACCTTCGAGGGCGCCGTGGTCGGCTTTAGTCCCTACCAGATCACTATCCGTGAGGCCGGCGGGGACGAGATCACCCTCAACAAACTTGCCATCGTTTACTACCGCAAGGCTGGAGGTGTGGCTGGAGGTGTAGAATGAGCCTGGGCGACGAACTGCGTTACCTGCGAGCGTTTCACGACAACGGCAACCTGCAGCAGATTGAGGGTGAAATTGGCCTCAAGCCCGGCACGCTGCTCTGCATGGAGCAGCGCTACCGTCGCGTGGGCGAGGACGACGAAGTTCTGGCGAAGATCGCCGCCTATTACGATGTCCCGCTCGAAACACTGCAATACCACAGGGAACGATATCGCAAGGCGCTCAGTGCCTATTTGCACCAGGCGATGGAGTCCGAGACGACCGCTCGCTTCGAGTTGCGTACTGGCGAATCGCTGGTCGGCAAGGTGCGCTGGTGGGACCTGGGAGCCTTCGGGCTGGAACTCGGGGGCGGCGAACCGCTCACCGTCGTGCAGCGCCACGCGGTGCTGGATTGGCCGACGGCCAATGTCCGATGACAAATGTCAAATCATAAATGACAGGTGGCTATGGGCTGGTGGGGTGGGGTTGATGACACTGGCGCTGGCGGGCGCACTGGCGTTGATCGTTGCACTGGCGTTGGGTTTAAACAGCCCGCGCCCCACACGCTCGCCCGACTGGCAGGCTCCCAGCCTCCCTCTGCGCCTGGAGGCTCGCTCAAACGAAGCTGTGGTAACGCTGCTGGGACGGCCCAGCAGCGACTTTATTCTGGAGGGTGAGGCCGTTCTGTTCTCAGGCTCCGACTTCAACGGCTATGGCCTGGTCTACCGCGCCCAGGACCCCACCCACTATTATGCCTTCGCTGTCGGCAGCGACGGCTACTACGCAGTCCTGCGGGTGGAGGAGGACGAGGAGACCGCGCTGGTGGACTGGCAGCAGTTCCCCCATGTCCATCGGGGCCGACAGGCCAACCGGCTGCGCGTCGCCTGCGCTGGTCCGCCCTGCCGTTTCTACATTAACGACGAATATGCCACCAGTGTCGAGGACGACACCTGGCTGACGGGGGATGTGGGGCTGTGGGCGCGTGGTTTCGGGGATGGAGGTCTGGCGGTGCAGTTCGTGAGCGTGAGGGTGTGGGGGAACAACGGATTGGCAGGATTATCGGATTGACGGGGATCACAGGGACAACTCCATAAAGACCTCGTCTTCGTACTGCCCATCAATCTTGACCTGTCGTGCCAGTACTCCCTTGGGGACGAAGCCCAGGCTGCGGTAGAAAACCTGGGCCCCCATGTTGCCCGCCCGCACGTAGATGATGATCTTCTCGTATCCGTTGGCGCGGGCGAAGTCGAGCATGTGCTCTGCCAGGTAGCGGCCGATGCCCTTCCGCCGCCACTCAGGGAGGATGATGGTGCCCATCACGCCGACGTGATCGAAGACGTCGGTGTACCTGGCCCAGAGATCCAGAGACTGGAAGCCGACGGTGTGGCCATCCACTTCCGCCAGGAATATACCCTCGCGGTCAGAGAGGGAGGCGATGTAGTCCCGCTCCTGCTGGGGCGTGAAGGGGCGATTCACGGCAGTGTAGACCCGCTCCGCGCAGACGACCTCCCATACGGCGGAGATAGCCTCGGCATCGTCGTCGGTGGCGCGGCGGATGGTGGCTTGCATCGGCAGCTCCCTTCTGCGAAGAAGGGCGACCCCTGCGTGGGGCCGCCCCGTGGTGGCGGAGAGGGCGGGATTTGAACCCGCGGAGCATTTCTGCTCACGCGCTCTCCAGGCGCGCGCGTTCGGCCGGACTACGCAACCTCTCCATGCCTACTATAGCGTGGATTATACCATCCTGCGGCGCGGTTGACAAATCTGGCACGACCCTGCCTGCCTGGCCCACATCGCCAGCAGCCTGTCGCCAGCGGTCGAGCCTCAGTGATTTGCCTCCTGACCCGCATGTGGTATAGTACACCAGGCTCACCTGAAATCTACGGACGCTGGCAGGTTGGTCGCTAGGAAGTTGGTAGAAGGAGAGAACTTTGGCCGCACATCCCGCTCCGAGAAGGGAAGAACGTTCAACTAAAGACGTGGTACTGCCAGTTATCTTTAGCCTCCTGGGCGTGGCTGGAGTCATAGCATTCAACTACCTCGTCTCTGGTCTCCAATCCATCGAAGTGATACTGCTGTTCGTTTTGATTGCTTTCGGCGCTGTGGGCTACTCACAGGGTATCATCCGTGGGCTCATGACCGCTGCGATACTGTATGCCGCCTCTGGCGTAGCCGCGACTTTCTATCCGTTTGCCGCCCCTTACATCGGCGCTCCCTTCGGCGATGAGGTGGACCGCAACATTCTGGCTCTTTCCTTCGGTGTATTAACAGTGGTTATCTGGGTCACGCTGGAGGCCCTCGGCCGGACCTCCTTCCGGGACACGCGCTTGCTCGCGCTAGGTATCCTGGATAACCTGGGCAGCCTGCTCGTATATCTGGCTGTTGGTGTCCTTGTCATCAGCCTTGCGTTTAACGCTATCGGCTACGGCCATGTGGGGCGGCGTGCACACAATGACTCACTGCTGCGTCCGGAATTCAACCGGGTGCTTTATTTACACTACACCGCCCAATCTTTCTGGTTCCTCGGAAGACCACCTCCGATTTACGTCTACGATCTGGATCTGCCGCGTGGACCCTAAACATCTGGACACGTTAGAATTTCCCGAGGTCCTGGGCCATCTGGCGACCTACACCAGTTTCTCCGCTGGGGAGGAACTGGCCCGCGCACTCACGCCAGCGACCGATCTGCGGGAGGTTCGCTGGCGTCTGGAGACGACGAGCGAGGCCCGTGCCCTATTGGACACCAAGCCCGGCACTACCCTTGGGGGCGCGCACGACGTCCGTCCGCTGACAGTGGCCACCCAACGAGGGGCGATGTTGCCGCCCCATGAACTGCTCGACGTGCGCGACACCCTCGTTGCTGCCCGCAATCTCCACCGCACTCTAATCCGGTTGGAGAGCCAGTTCCCCCACTTGGCGGGTCTAGCCATCTGCATCCAGCCCTGCCCCGAGATCATAAAGGAGATCGATCGTTGTCTGGACGAGCGCGGGAATGTGCGTGACGACGCCTCTCCCGAACTCGCCCGCATCCGCCGTGAGGTGCGCATCGCCCATGACCGGATACGGGACAAACTCCAGAGCATCATCCATTCGTCTCACAACGCCGCTTTCTTACAGGAGCCGCTCATCACGCAGCGCGAGGGCCGCTATGTTATCCCCCTCAAAGCCGACTTCAAGGGCCGCATCCGGGGCATCGCCCACGACATGTCCGCCTCCGGCGCGACCATCTTCATTGAGCCCCTGTCCGTCGTCGAATTGAACAATGCCTGGCGTGAACTCCAACTTCAAGAGGAGCAAGAAGTAAATCGCATCTTGGCCCACCTTTCTAACCTCATCGCCGAACGCGCAACTGAGATTGGGCAGACTATAGAGGCGCTGGCAGAACTGGACCTGGCCTTCGCCAAAGCGCAATACGCCGATGCTACTAACAGCACCGCTCCCGAGATCGTTCCTTCTCGCAAGCATCCGGCATCTAGCATCCAGCATCGAGCGACCATCCGTCTCGTCGGCGCTCGCCACCCCCTGCTCGACCCGCAGAGTGTCGTGCCCATTGACGTCGTGGCGGACGATGAGACCCGCGTGCTGGTCATCACCGGCCCCAACACCGGTGGCAAGACCGTTAGCCTGAAGACTGTGGGCTTGCTGACATTGATGGCTCAGGCAGGGCTGCACCTTCCGGTCGAGCCAGGCTCGGCCCTTTCTCCCTTCGAAGCGGTCTACGCCGACATCGGCGATGAGCAGTCTATTGAGCAAAACCTCTCTACCTTCTCCTCCCATCTGACCAACATCGTCTCGTTCCTCGACCAGGCCGATGAGCATAGCCTCGTGTTGCTGGATGAACTGGGCGCAGGCACTGATCCTGCCGAAGGGTCAGCACTGGCCCGTGCCCTGCTGGATCACTTCCGCCGCCGTGGGGTGACAACCTTCGTCGCCACCCACTATCCCGAACTCAAGACCTACGCTCAACTTACCCCTGGCGTGTGCAACGCTTGCGTCGAGTTCGACCCGGAGACGCTCAGCCCGACCTACAAACTGATCATCGGGCTGCCTGGTCGCTCCAATGCCTTCGCCATCGCCCGACGGCTGGGGCTGTCACGGAAAATTGTCAAGGCGGCACGCCAGATGGTCTCGCCAGCCGATATGCGCACCGAGGACATGCTGACTGACATCCACCGGCTGCGCATCCAGGTGGCCCAGGCGCGAGATGCGGCCAACAAAGCCCGCGCCGAAGCCGAGGAGTTGACACGTGAATTGCGTGAACGACTGAGGACAATCGAGCAAGAGCGTCGGGAGATTCTGGAACAGACCCGGGAGGAGGCGGCAGCGGAACTGGAGGCATTACGGGCCGAGGTGCGCCGCCAGCAGAGAAATCTGTGGGGGCAGGCTGCTGCCGCGCCACTGGAGGCCGTGGCTGAGACCGAAAAGACAATCGAGACATTGGAGACGGAGTTTCTCAAGCCGGAGTCGCTGGAGCCCCTTGCCCAGCCCCGGGCGGTGCAATGCCCTATCCGCCCTGGTGATACTGTTTGGGTGCACCCGCTGAACGCAGAGGGCCAGGTTCTGGAGACAAGCGATGAGGAGGCCGAGGTGCAGGTAGGGCCAGCCCGCACCCGCGTAAGCCTCAGCCAACTTGAACTGCGCACCCCACCGCCCCCGGAACCAGATGAGTCCGCCATCCACGTCAGCGTTGCCTCCTCCCCCGGTGTGCGCCTCGACCTGCGAGGTTGTACCGTCGAGGAGGCGCTTCAGCGGCTGGACCGTCACCTGGATGCCGCAATGCTGGCCGGGTTGCCCTGGGTACGCATTATCCACGGCAAGGGCACCGGCGCGTTGCGACGGGCGGTGCGCGGCTTCCTGGCCGACTATCCCATCGTCAGTACCCACGAGGCCGGTGGTGATAGGGAGGGCGGCGAGGGCGTCACCGTCGCCAAAATGGTGCAAGGATAATTGGATAGAGGATGTTTCTATGGGGAAGACAATACACATTGAAGTTTGGCTCTACGGACCCATAGCACGTTATGCTGGTGAGCAAAGCCAAGGGAGTTATGCCGAGTTACACCTGGAGTTCCCTGTGGGCAGCACGATGCAGGATCTCCTCAACCGCCTGAGGCTTCCACCGGAGGAGAAAGGTATCACTTTCGTCAACGGTGATCTGGCCGCTCTGCTTGGCCTCGACACAGACCGCGACTTGGTGCTACACGACGGTGACCGGGTGGGCATCTCCCACCGCCGGAGCATGTGGCCGTTCCAATACCGCTTCGGCGCTCACCTGACTCCCCAACTCCAGGAGGAGTTCCGCCAGCGACAGGATCGAGGCGTGCACCACGCGTACACCCAACCAGGTGAGGATAAGTAGCCTGCCTGTCAATCGGCATAATATTAAGGAACAGGCACTTGACAAACGGGCACATCTGGCATATCATAGGAAACATGGACGAGAAGAGAGTGTCAACAACGCAAACCATCACAATTCCCCAAATTACCGACTGCCTGTATCAGTTGCCCGCCGATAAGTTGGTAGTCGTATATGATTTTGTCTCTTACCTGGCTGAGCGGCAGCCTGGCAAGGCACTTTGGAATTGGGAAGCCACATCAGAGTCGTTTCAGACGATGTTGGCCTCAGAACCCATTTTACGCCGGGATTGGCAAAGGCCCGAGGAAGAGGCGGCATGGGCGCATTTGTGAAAGGCGATGTGATCGTCGTCCCGTTTCCCTTCTCAGATTTGAGCGCGGCGAAACGACGCCCTGCTTTCGTAGTCGCAGCACTAACGGGTGATGACGTGATCCTATGCCAGATCACCAGTAAGACCGTCGCGGATAGTTATGCTATCTCCATCTCTGATGGCGACTTTGCGACGGGAGGCCTCCGGCAGGATAGCAACATTCGCCCAAATCGTCTGTTCACAGCAGACTCAAACATCATCCGCTATTGTGTCGGGACACTCACCCAGGGCAAAACGCAGGAAATCATCGAGAGAATCGTACAAATTGTGAGAGGCTAAAAACCCCATAGCCCTCCGACTCATCCCGCTCCCTCCGGGACGGGTGAGCGATAAGGTGTGGGGAGCAATCCCCGCGCCCGCCGTGTTCGCAAAGGAGGCACTTCGTGGCCTGGCATCCTAAGCCTGGGTCAGAAGTGGCCTCCTTTTGTTGCGAAACCAGGTTTTTTCCTGAAAACCTGGTCTCTGGAAAACTGGTTGCACTTCACATTCCAAATTATTAAAGGAGGTACCAAAATGTCCAAGATCTTGCGTGCCAACATGACCGACCGCACCGCCACCTACGAGGATGTACCCGAAAAGTACAAGTTCCTCGGCGGCCGCGGCCTCACCTCGTCCGTCATCTACGACGAGGTGGAACCCACCTGTCACCCGCTGGGGCCGAACAACAAGCTCGTCTTCGCACCAGGCATCGTCACTGGCACCAACGCCCCCACCTCAGGCCGGGTCTCGGTGGGCGGCAAGTCCCCACTCACCGGCGGCATCAAGGAATCCAACGCCGGAACCGGCTGGTCCCAACTGGTGGCTCGCTTAGGGCTAAAGGCCATCGTCGTTGAGGGCTATCCCACGGACGACGGCTGGTGGGGGCTGCACATCACCAAGGATGGTGCTGAGTTCTTCCCCGCCGACGAGTACGCCGACAAGGGCCTCTACGAGGTCTACCCACTGCTCTTCGAAAAGTTCGGCCAGAAGGTCGGCATCGCCGCCATCGGCATCGCCGGCGAGAAGAAGAGTTCTAATGCTGGCGTCTGCTTCAACGACATTGACAACCGGCCCAGCCGCTACTCCGGCCGCGGCGGGCTAGGCGGGGTACTGGGCTCTAAGCACCTCAAGCTCATCGTCGTGGACGGCAAGGGCGGGCCCGGCGTGGAGATTGCCAACAAGGAACTCTTCAACCAGGGGCGCAAGAAGCTGACCGACTCGATACGCGAGCACGCCCTCACCAAGCCTGGCGGTGGCCTCAATGCCTACGGCACCGCCGTTTTGGTCAATATCATCAACGAGGCTGGCGGCCTGCCCACCCGTAACTTCCGCGAGGGCCGCTTCGAGGGTGCGGCCAAGATCTCAGGTGAGGCTATGGCCGAACTGTGCGAAAAGCGAGGCGGCGTCGGCACGATGGGTCACGCCTGTCACCCCGGCTGCATCATCAAGTGCTCCAACGTCATCCCCAACCCCGACGGCAGCGAACTGGTCTCCGTTATCGAGTACGAGACCACCTGGGCCTTCGGTGCCAACTGCGGCATTGACGACCTGGACGTGATCGGCAAACTGACCTGGATGTGCAACGATCTGGGAATGGACACTATCGAGGCCGGCAACACCATCGCTGTGGCGATGGAGGGGGGACTGGCCGAGTTCGGCGACGGGAAGCGCGCCATCGAGTTGATGGAGGAAATCTACAAGGGCACGCCGTTGGGCCACATCCTGAGCCAGGGCACAGAGGCGACCGCCAAAGCCTTCGGCGTTATACGCTGCCCCACCGTCAAGGGGCAGGCCATGCCCGCCTACGAGCCTCGCGCCATCAAGGGCATCGGCTACACCTACGCCATCTCCACGATGGGCGCCGATCACACCTCCGGCTACACCATCGCCCCGGAGATCGCTGGTGTCGGCGGCAAGGTGGACCCACTCGCCATCGACAAGACGGAACTGGCGCGCAACTTCCAGTACTCCACCGCCTTCATTGACACCACCGGCCACTGTCTGTTCATCGCCTTCCCCATCCTGGACATCCCCAGCGGCTTCGAGGGGCTGGTCGAGGAGTGCAGCGGTGTGCTGGGCACCGAGTGGACGGCAGAGGACATCATGAACATCGGCAGGGAGACCATTAACAAGGAGCGGGCCTTCAACGCCGCGGCCGGCTTCACCAAGGCGGACGACCGGTTGCCAGAGTTCATGAAGTACGAGAAACTCCCGCCCCACAACGTCACCTGGGACGTGCCGGACGACATGTTGGACGCTGTGTTCGAGGAGTAATGACTTAGAAACCAGGTTTTTTCTCAAAAACCTGGTTTCTGTTCACGTAAACCGCCGGGCCCGCGAGAGGGCCCGGCGGTTCTGCATTCACTCCCCTTCCCTTTCCTTCGCGGGCCACTCTCTCCGTCTGGGATTGTCCACACACGACCCTGCGAGTAAGCAGCGAGAGCGAGCGGAGCAGGGTTGACAGGCAGGCGCTTCCCTAATATACTTCTGTAGTGGAGGAGAACAATACATGATCACTGTCCATGCCAAACTATTCGCCACCCTGCGCCGCCACTACCCCCACCTGGGGATCGGCGAACCGATGGAGGTGGAACTGCCGGATGGGGCAACGGTAGGCCAACTGGTCGACCACCTGCGGATCCCCGCCGGTCAAGTGAAGGTTGTCTTCATCAACAGCATCATCCGGGAGAAGAACCACCCGCTGGCGGACGGGGACGAAGTAGGCATCTTCCCACCGGTGGGCGGAGGGTAGCATCTTGTCCCCCAGTACCAGGTACGTGACCTTCCCTGCCGCTGGCGGTGGCCCACTGCTGGAGGGCGTCCTGCACCTGCCCGGCTCCCTGTTGGGCGAAGGTCTCCTGACCAAGCCCTTCCCGGCCGCCATCGTCTGCCCCCCCCACCCGCTGATGGGCGGCACGATGGACAATACGATCGTCGTGGTCATGTGTTGTAGATGAGTAGATGAGGAGAGCGCCAATGTCCACAAGTATCAGACTCTTGACCCCTGTCCTCTGCCTGCTGCTTACCATCGCCTGCCTCCCCCTCACCCCCTCCCACACCCCCACACCTCCATCCTCCCATACCCCCACACTCACAC
>Ga0208279_1000047_pt1 | contig 111176 bp, 86 predicted proteins | sample AntAceMetag02UKM_FD_184766 | JGI IMG/M metagenome (GOLD analysis project Ga0208279, IMG submission 184766) | Saline lake microbial communities from Ace Lake, Antarctica - Antarctic Ace Lake Metagenome 02UKM (SPAdes) (version 2) | ecosystem: Environmental > Aquatic > Non-marine Saline and... | reverse complement strand
GTGCCTGCACCGCCGCCTTCGAGACCGATCGTCAGCTCGGTGACACTACCGACGTTCAGGCCGGTCAGATCGATGTACCACATCTGCCAGGGCTTGCGCAGGAGGTTGTCGGCGTCGCCGTCGCAGGCGACCTTGGCGCCGTTGATCTTGACGTACATCTGGGCGGCCGTGTTGGTCGGGTCGCCGAAGAACCACAGCGTCAAGCCCTTGACTCCGTGCCGCGTCCAGTCCTGCGGCGCATCGAACGTGCGGGTCGCCTCGGAGACGCCGCCGCCGGTGTTGTCGTAGATCAGGGGCATGGACTGCCCGCCACCATGGACGATGGTCTCCTCGGCAAACGGCGCCTCGAGATAGCCAACCTGCGAGTTATTGCCGGCCACTTCAAAGCCGTCGAACCAGGTCAGGAAGATGGCTTCGCCGGCGTCGATGTCGTTGGTGTAGCTCTCGAAGTCCTCGACGACGATGAGCGCCTCGGTCGCAAAGCTCCAGATGTCACCTTCCTACGTGCTGATCGCCTCGGCCTCGTTGACCTCGTCGATCTTCCAGTAATAGGTGGTCCCCAGATCGAGCGCGCCGGGGTCGACGGCGTTGTCACTAGCCGAATCGATCAGCGTCAAGGCGTTGGGATCGGTGCTGAGATACACGTCGTGCGTCGCGGCCTCGCGACCGGCTTTCCAACTCAGGGTCGCATCCACGACCGTGACATCGGCGGCGCCGTCGGCCGGTTGCGGCTCGGCGGGCTGCACGGGGATGGACAGGAAGCGGACTTCGCTGAGCCCGAACTTGCCCGCTGTGCCGTAGGCGCTGTTGACGGTCAGCTTGACGACCTTGACCGCCGCACCGGCGAAATCGATCGTCGTGTTGGCCGTGTAGGTGTCGAAAGCCGTCGCCTGCGCCAGCACGACGTCGCCCAGGACCGTCCAGTTCGCGCCGTCGGTCGAATACTCGATAGTCGCATCCTTGACGCCGAAGCCGAGCAGGGGTTCGAAGGAGACGTTGTAATTCCAGACGAGCATCTGGTAGAGTTTATGGACGCGGTCGAACTCGAACTGAATCGTCAGCGTCTCGTCACCCGGGGTTGCCGTCCACATATCGGCGCTGTCAACCGAGTGCTGATCGTCGGCGTCGAGGCCCGAGCCGTCGACGGTATTCTCTGGTCCTACGCCTTCTTCGGACACACCGTTGCTCGTCGCGGTCACGTTCTCGACCGGATAGGCGAACAGTTCGGTGGTGAAACTCCAAACGCTGCCCTTGAAGATCGTATTGTCGGGCGCGGCGTTGACTTCGTCGACCCGCCAGTAGTAGATCTGGCTAAACGTTAGACCGGTCAGGTCGTACGTTGCATCGACCTGATTCTGGCTGACCAGGACGCCCAGCGGGTTGGCCCGGTCGGCGTCATTGACATCGTCGAACGAAGTCCCGACGTACACATCGTGCGTCGCAGCCAGATCACCGGGCGTCCAGGCGAGAGTGACGTCACGCAACACGTCGGTCTGCTCGTCGGCGGGGGCGGGGCCGGCGGCCAGCTCCGGTGTCCCGCGCATCACCTTCTGGAACTCTCCGGCGATCAGGGCTCGATTGTATATTCTGACGTCGTCGATAACACCGGGCCAGCGGCTGCCAGCCGCCAGATTCTTGTGGGAACCAATGAAATAGCCGCCCTCGCAGGTTTCCATGGCTCTGGTGCCGGGATCACCCGAGGCTTGGCCGTTGACATACATTTGAAGGGTGTCTTCTGAGCCGTTCTCCACGACGGTGAATCCTGCATGATACCACTCGTCCAGTTCAACGATGACGCCCGAACTGAAGTTTCCTACGCCGACATAAGTATCAATGTCGCCATTGACGGTGAAAAGCCAGGACCGTCCTGTCCCGTTGCCGTCTCCCTGTTGAAAGGCGTAGTTGGTGCCTGCTATATCCGTGGTCTTAATCCAGGCCATCATCGAGAAGTCACCCTTGTTGATGACCGCCTGGTTGATGTTTGCGGGGATTTCCACGTGACCTGTCGATCCGTCAAACTGCAGGGCGCCGCGTATGACTCCCTCGACCCACTCGAGACCGCCATTGAGGGTGCCGTGACTCTCATTGCCGCTGGAATCGGCGGCGGTGGTTCCGGAACCGTCATCCAACTTCCACCAGCCGACGAGGCTGGGATCGGCCGCGTTCGAGGTATCGGCGAACGCCAATCCTACAATCGCGGCCAGGAGAAACAGATGCATCAATTTTCTACACATGACAATCCTCCTTCACAAGAAACCTAATATCTTTTCTATTCCCGCCTCACGTTGCGGATGACCCATGACGATCCATCGTTATTAGCGATAGTCAGGTGCGATATAGGCCTGGGCGCCGAAGTTCTTCACGCCTTTGGCGTCCCAGGCGCTGAAGGTTTCGACCCGGCCGTCGAGATAGCCCGCATTCAGTCGAATCTTGGGCTGGACGGACATGGTCGGATCGTTGAATACGTAGTACGGTTCGGCGCGGACGCCGTGCTTGGATGGGTGCGAAGAGCACCAACTCTGCTGGGGACTCGTCCAGAGCAGGTTGGTGTTGCTGGTCAGGTAGAACATCGCATCCTGGACGACCAGCCGCGTTTTGCTGTCGAGTCTGTCGGCCCCTTCGAAATGGCCCTGATCCTTGTCTACGGCCGCCGATTTTTTGTGGTTGTAGCCCTGGTAACTCCACAAGAGCATGTACGTCGAGTGCAGCGGGGCGTAGCGTCCGGAGCGGTAGAACTCGCCGTATGTGCCCATCGCCGATTGCCCGGAACTGCTCGGAGGCCAGGGCGTGTCCTCGCGGATGGCCGAGAGCGTGCAATTGAAGACGTCGACCTCCGGCAGATAGGAGGCCAGGTACTTCCCGGCGTAGTGATAGTTCTTCTCCTCGGGGTTGCCCCGGACGCCTACCTGGTTGCCGTACCAGTTCAGTTCGTAGGGCCGGTGGTAATTGGTCGGTGCCGTCACCGTGGATGGATGGGGCGGCAGACGCGAATCGTTGTTCTCGGCATAAGTGACGAGCCCGAAGACCAATTGACGCATGTTGCTGCCGCACGAGATCATCCGCGCCTGCTGCTTGGCCTTCTGCAGGGAGGGCAGCAGAATCCCCATCAACAGGGCGATAATGGCGATCACCACCAGCAACTCGATGAGCGTGAATGCGCCCGGTTTGGCCACGTAGGGGCTCCGTTGACTGACGCTCGTGGCAATGTGCTCGCTGTGCGTATGCTTGCCCGTGACTCTGCCTGTCTCCTGGGTCTTGCCGTTCATCAATCTCTCACTCCTACGCGATACCGGCTCACCGGTATCGCGTTTACTGTGTATTCGTCTCCTCTGGTGACACCTGCTCGGCGCTGCCCCGAGTCGAGACCAGTTCGAGCGCTGGCACGGCGAAGACCGAATGATTCCTCGGAGCGCCGACCACGCTGAACGCCGTGATCAGGGTGAGGAAGCGGTCTTCATCATTGAGGTCCACCCGAATCGGGACACCGCCGGAGGCGGGCGTCAGGTCCGACTGAACGAAGCGCACGACACCATCAGTCAGGACGTAGAAGCTGGCCTTGGCCTTGTTACCCGGCACACGGTCCGCCTCGGAGATGCCGCACAGCGCGGTGAATGCGACGACCTTAACGCCCGGCAAGGCCTTGCGAATGGCGGCCAGGTCGAAGGTGATTCCCTTGTTCCGTTTCATCATGATGGCCGGGCGGCTCGGGATGCCATACAGCCTGCCGTTTAGAATCGGATTGACCCTCCGCTTGCCTTCCGGCGGCGGGAACCAGTTGCCGATGCCGGTTCCGAATCTCGTATTGACCGGTTGGAAATCGAGCGTTATGGAGTGGCCGGCCGAGGTGACGGTGATCGTGCCGTTCTGGGTGATCGGCACGAAGACGCCGTCGATGTACTCGTGGTTGGGAACCGCGACATAGGGATAGTCGTCCCGGGGCGGGTCCGTCCAGCGCGTGCCGTTGCCGGTCGGATAATAGAACTCTGGGACCTGTTCACCCGTGAGGACGTCGAGCGCGCTGCCCCAATAGCCCGTTTCGAACCCGCTTCCTCCTCCAACCACATCGGCTAGGCTCAGGCGCTTGCCCGAGATGGCGAACCCATCGTATCTGGGTATTTCTCGAATCGTGTGGTTGGCGTGAAAGGCGGTCTCCGTGATCTTTCCGGCCTGGTCGACTCGACCGGCCTGGCCGGCGATCAGCAGCTTCGAGTCCCCGATGCGTACGGGGTCCGAACCGCTGCGCAGGCCGATCTTGCCTTGGTAGACGAACGCCTCGGTCTCTCCGTCACTGTTGACTGCGACGCCGAACTCGGTGCCGTAGTCGACGACGGTTCCACTGGGCGTTCGGACGATGAATCCCGACGAGCCCTCGGCGATCGTGGCGGAGATCGACCCGCCGCCCAGAAACATCTGATCATCCTCTTCCAGCCGTAGGTCCGCCGGGGCCTGAAGAATGACCTGGGTGCCCCCGTCGAAAGTCAGCTCCACCAATCCCTGCGTCAGGAACATTGACGAAGGCGTCAGCGGTGTGCCCGATTGGGTCGGACGTCCCTCCTGGAGCCAGTGGGCGCTGAGCGACCGCGTGATCCGGGCCACGATCGGTGGGGCGACCGGGGCCGGCGTCGTTGCGGCCGGAGGGGCCGAGGTGGGTGTCAGGAGTCCTGTTAGCCATGTCAAGACGACAACGATCAGCAGCGTCGCCAGCGAGCCGACGCCGATCATCATCCGGCGTCGTCGGGCCAGGTACAACTTGTGGGCCTCTTCTTCTCGTCGCCGGCGCTCTTCAGCCATGAACCTTTCGAAAGCCTGCTCGGCCGCTTTTCGGATCGTTTCCTTGCGGGCCCGAGCTTCTTCGTGGGCCTGCTCGGCGGCGCGCTGGGCACAACGGTGTTCGTCCTCCTCGATCGCTTCCAGAAGGTCCGAGGACGATGCGCCGCCGGCGTCGCTGTCTGCCCGTTCCTTCCTCTCTTCAAAGTCGCGGGCGAATTGTTCGGCCGTCTCTTCGGCCCTGATGCGCTCCCAGAAGGAACGGGTAAATTCCTCACTGTCGTCCGTGTCGTCGTCGGCGTGAGAAAGCAGGTTGCACAGCTCCCACTCCTGTATGAACCGGGCGCACAATGCCTGGTCTTGACGCAGGCATTCGGCCAGGTTCTGAGCCTGTGACTCCGTCAACGTGCCTTCGAAATACGCCTCGAAGTACTGCTGATACTCCCTGGCGTCCATCATAGCTCTTCCCTCGCCAGTTCTCTCTCGATGCAGCGGGCCAGAATCGTGCGGATGCGATGCAAGAGCATCGAGGTCCCTGCGGCGGTCTGGCCAAACTGCTCGGCGATGTCCTTGACCGCCACGCGGGCGTGATAGCGCAGGTGAACCAAGTGCTTGTGCTTCTGATTCAGCTTCTTTACGCAGCCTTGCAACGCCTCGATTCGCGCGACGCTGTTGTCACTGAGTCCGCCCAGTCGTTCGATCTTCTCGGCCAGGGCCTCGCCGATCAGCGACTGTATAGCCGTCTGACGCACTTTTGTATGGCGAAAGTGGTTCATGATTCGATGACGGCAGATGGAGCGCAGCCAGGCCACGAACTCGCGGTCCGGGTCGAACGCCTCCAGGTTCCGAAAGGCTTCGAGGAACACGTCCTGTACGATATCATAGACGTCGTCCCGATTGGCCACGTAATGGGCGGCCATCGCCCTCATGCGGGCCTGATAGCGCCCGATCAGGATGCTGAAAGCCTCGGCCTGTCCGGCGCGGGCCTGGAGAATCAACTCATTGTCCGTTAGCGTCTCTCTCATACTTGAACCGGTGACGATTATCCCTCAGTATACCCAACAGACCCTATCCCTGGCGCTGCCGCCTGTATACAATTAACGCGAGATCGGGTAATCTAACACTTTTATTCGACTATTTCTGGGCCCTATTCGAGGAATGGAGACGATGGCGCCGGCGACCGGTAATAGCCCCAAGACGATTCTGGCGGTGGGGGAAGTGTTGTGGGACCTGCTGCCGGACTGCAGGCGACTGGGCGGGGCGGTGTTCAACTTCGCCTATCGCGCCGACAGCCTGGGTGATCGGAGCCTGGTGGTCAGCCGTCTGGGGACGGACGATCTGGGCGATGAAGCGTTCGAAACGATCACCCGATTCGATTTGGACACGACGCTCCTGCAGCGCGACGACGCCCATCCGACGGGAACGGTTCAGGTGCACTTCGATGGCAAGGGGATACCCGACTACTTCATCGTTCCGAATGTGGCCTACGATCATATCGAGCCCATCACCGCGCTTGGTGAGGCTCTGATGAGTGCGGATTGCCTGTGCTTTGGCACGCTCGTGCAGCGCAGCGCGACGACCAGGCAGACGCTCTATGATCTCCTGGAACGCGCGACGGATTGTCTGAAGGTCCTGGACATCAATCTGCGCAAGGATTGCTACAGTCGCGAAACGGTGGAGTATTCGCTCCAGCATGCCGATCTGCTCAAACTCAACGACGACGAGGTCCGCGTGCTGGACGACATGCTCGATATCTCCAACGGCGACGCAATAGGCTTCTGCGACGAGATCATGAAACGCTATCCTGTTGAGCACTGCCTCGTGACGTTCGGCTCGTACGGGGCGCTGGTCTGTTCGCGGGACGGCGGACGCGTATACGAGCCGGGCTGCCAGGTGAAGGTGGTCGATACGCTGGGCAGTGGGGATGCCTTCACGGCCGGCTTCGTTCATCGCTATCTGCGTGGGGCTTCGGTCCGCGACGCCTGTAGGTTTGGCAATCTTCTCGGCGCCCTGGTCGCCACGCAGGTGGGAGGGACCGAACCGGTTTCGCCCCAGGTGGTGGCAGGTTTCGAAGAGGCCATCACCGAACGAAACATCCTTCCCGAATTCGAGCGATTCATCACTGACTAGCGAAGGAGCCGTGATGCTGAGATGCGTTGTGCTTTTGATAGGTACTGTCGTATTCTCGTCAGTCGCGCCGGTATTCGCCTCGCCTGTCCCGGGGGACGTCTTCCGAGAGTATTGCTGGTACAGCGTCACCGGCGATGCCGGGCAGGCCCTCCGCGTGGGCGGCAAGCAGGGCCAGTACCATTCGGATCGAGGCTCGGCCCATGGCTATGTCAACGCGCCGATCGAGTTGCCCGACGAGTTCGACCTGCAGTGTGCCGTGAGGGCGGAGGTGGTCATCGAGAAGATCCTCTGTCACGACGGGACGCGGGGCCTGGCGATTCGGGTCAACGACCACGATTGGATCGAGGTCCCGGAGTGCGAGAATATTCCGGAGCCGCAATGGGACTACCAGCATCATACCTATCCCGTCGTGCCGGTCCCGCTGGAGCAACTTAAGAGGGGAATGGGAAACACGTTCCAGATGAGAGTCGCGCCGCAGCAGGGGTGGAACTGGCCCCAGAATCTGATCAATGGCGTGCATTTCCGCATCTATTACGATCCCGCGAAGAAGCCTCATCCGGCTGGTCGCATCGCTTCGCTGAAGACCGAGGAGGGGATGCGCGAGGCGATCTCGATCGAACCAGAGGCCAGCAGTCCCAACGGCGCCATCCGCCGGGTGGACTATGTGGGCAAGTATGAGGACGTCAATTTCGAAGGCGATGGTCGCTACACGCAATGGCACTACCATTTCTTCCACGGCCAGATCGCCAACCATATCGGCTCGGTGCGCGAGACGCCCTGGCAGATGGTCTGGGACACGACTTGGGTGCCCAACCAGAAGCGACCTATCCAGATCGCGGCCCGCATCATCGACGAGACAGGGCTGATCTTTATGACCGCGCCCGAACGTTGGACACTGAAGCGTCCGGGTGTTTCGGTCGAACTGTGCAAGCCGTATGACATTCCGAAGAAATGGGTCACGCGCAGTGGCGAGCACGCCGAGCACTTCGATCTGGAGGGCGATCCGGCCAACGCAACGGCGCTGCAACTGGCCTGGTCGAGTTGGAGCCCGGGCTACATGAATGGCCTTTTCATCAACGACGTCAAGGTCTTCGACGGCGAAGGTCCCAAGTATAAATACTTCGCCCATCGCGTGACTGTGGATGATGCGAGCATGTTGCGTCGGGGCCAGAATACGCTGAAGACGGGCAAGACGCCCCTGTACAATGGCAAGATGGTGCATGGCATGGAGGTGAACTGGCCGGGCATTATGGTCCTGGTCCGCTACGAGGAGAAATAGCCGAACTAACGACTGGAACGGAGACAGACATAACGAGGAGAAGACCATGGAGAATCGAAACGCCTGTTCGAGTGCAAGCAAACAAGCGATGACGCGGCGTGGCTTTCTGGGCACCGCGACGGCAGCGGCCGCCTTCAGCGTGGTCCCGCGTCACGTCCTTGGCGGCGCCGGCAACGTCGCGCCTAGTGAGAAGGTCAATGTCGCGATCATTGGGACCGGAGGCCAGGGCATTGTCAATATGAAGCAACTCTTCACGCAACCCGATGTGCGTATCGCTTCGCTCTGCGACGTCAACGAGGAGAGCGACTACAGCATGTTCTATTACGGCGGGACCGCCGGGCTCAAACCCGCGGCGCGACTGGTCCGACAGAAGTATGGCCAAGCCTGTTCCACGTATCGCAACCACAACGAAATGCTCGAGAAGGAAGATATCGACGCTGTGTTGATTGCTACGCCCGATCATTCGCACGCTATCATTGCGCTCGATGCCATCGCCAAGGGCAAGCACATCTACTGTGAGAAGCCGCTTTGCCGCACGGTGTACGAGACGCGCGTGGTAACTGAAGCGGCCCGCAAAGCCGGTGTCGCGACGCAGATGGGCAATTTCGGTCACTCCAGCGAGGACATTCGCCTGGCGTGCGAGTGGATCTGGGACGGTGCGATCGGGGACGTTCACGACGTGCACGCCTGGACCAGCACCGGGGCGCGGCGTTGGACGAGTCTGACGGACCTCCCGAAAGAGACGCCCCCGGTGCCGACCGGCTTGGACTGGCAGCGCTGGCTCGAACCGGTTCCGCCGCGTCCCTATCATATCGACTATGCCCCCGTGCGCTGGCGGGCCTGGTGGCAGTTCGGCTCCGGCACCATCGGGGACTTCGCCTGTCACCACCTGGACCCGGCCTTCTGGGCGTTGAAGCTCAACGAGGCGGACAGCTTCAGCGTCGAGGCCAGCTCCTATGGGACCACCAAGGAGACCTGTCCGGCCGCGTCGCTGATCTATTACGACTTCCCCGCCCGCGCCGGGATGGGACCGGTCCGCATCACTTGGTACGAAGGGGGTGTCATGCCGCCGCGACCGAAGGAACTGGAAGCGGGGCGCAGTCTGGGCGAGCATGGCGTTCTCTTCGTCGGGACCAAGGGCTCGATCCTCGGAGGTGGCTGGTCAAGATCGCCACGCCTTATCCCTGAGACCAAGATGCGGGCCTACAAGCGACCGGCTAAGAGCCTGCCCCGCTTTGGCGGGCACCACAGAAACTGGCTCGACGCCTGCAAGGGCAAGGGCAAAGCGAGTACGCACTTCGACTACGCCGGTCCCCTGACGGAATTCTGCCTGATGGGCAACGTCGCGTTGCGGGCGGGCAAGAAGCTTCAGTTTGATTGGAAGACCATGAAAGTCACCAACGCCCCTGAAGCCAATGCCTTCGTCCAGCCCGGCTATCGCGAAGGGCGCACCATCTAGACGAGGCGCCCAGGTGGTTGCATGTGTTACGCGTTGGTCTTCTTGAGGAGCCAGGCCATGTTTTGGCCCAGGATCTGCATGGTCTTGAGGCCTTCTTCGTCCTGCTCGACTTCGCCTTTGTTCAGGCCGAAGCCCATGTTCCAGTAGATCGAGCCCGGTATGACCATCTGGCTGAGCAGGAAGAAGTGGTTGATCGTGTCGAAGACGTGGATCGCCCCGCCCCGGCGGACGGCCACCACCGCGGCGCCGATCTTGCGCCCGAACATGTCGTCGTTGGCTTTGGCGACGAAGCCGGCCCGGTCGATCAGGGCCTTCATCTCGGTCGAGACGTCGGCAAAGTAAGTGGGGCTGGCCAGGATCATGCCGTCGGCGGCGACCATCTTCTCGATACACTCGTTGGCGATATCGTTGTCGATGACACAGCGCTGATTCTTGTTCTTGAAGCATTGGCCGCAGGCGGTGCAGCCGCGAATGGTCTTACCGGCCATCTGGACCATCTCGGTCTCAATGCCTTCGGCTTCCAGCGCCGAGAATGCGTGTTTGATGAGGATTGCCGTGTTGCCGTCTTTGCGGGCACTGCCGTTGAACGCTACTACCTTCATATCTTGCTCCTCAGGTTTTGTAGGATGGGCTTCAGCCCATGCTGTTCTTGTGGTGTCGGTCAGCATGGGCTGAAGTCCATCCTACGGGGTGCCCTGGGGAATGCAAAGTTCAAAATGCAGAATCAAGGCTGGAGGTGGGAGGAACTCCTCCGGTCCGTGGCCTCCGGCCTCCCATCCGTTGCGCTCAATTGCAGCAGCGGACCAGTGTCGTGAGCTTTTTGTCCTCGGAGAGGTGGCGGCCCCGAAGGAACAGGGCGTTGCGCTTGTGCCAGAGAACGCGGGCGGCCTTCTCCAGACTACACTGATCGACGTGCTTCCTCAGGTCCGCCCAGCGGGATCGACAACTGTGGCACGTGTCGTGTTGCTTGTCGTACCACCACAGTTGAAATCCGCCGAAGGCCTGGCAGGCATCGTCGCGGACGCCTAGCACGCAGTCGGAATAGAGGAGCTGTTTGATATCGCTTCGGTTGTCTACGATGATCCGTTTCATTTTTGGATCCTCCCTGACAAGCTGATTTTTCTTCTCTCTACACTAATAAGGCCGCCAGAAGCTGTTGCGTTACAAGGCCATTCCCTTTCCGGGGGGCAGCAGGTCTATTTGATGTTTTCGGACCCAACGACGTCCCGGCCTGTCGCTCGGCGGCCTATTGGGTACGGACGCACGACAGGCGGAACTATCGCAGCGCGAAATCAAAAAAATATCGCCACGGGCCTGATCGGTCCGGTCCGGTTGATTTTTCCCGGCAATAAATCCCAACGGCCCCCGACGACTCTAACAGGGCCAAATGATGGCCCAAAACAGTGAATCAACGGGGTTAGCAGGATTTAAGGAGTACCACAATGATTACGAAATGGCTGAAAATGGGAGTGCTAGGAGTGGCCGGTTTGGGCCTTGTCGGCGGCATGATCTTCGGCAAGGACGTGGTCAGTTACGTTCGTAGCTCGGCCAAGAGCGTTCGGACGGTGGTTAAGGATTCGGTCCCGATCGAATTCGAGCTGAGGCGGGCCCGCGATCTCGTGGACGAGATCATTCCGGAGATGCACGCGAATATCCGGCTGATTGCCCAGGAAGAGGTGGAAGTGGCCGCTCTGAAGGGCCAAATCACCAGGAGCCAGGAAGGCCTCGACGAGGAACGGAGCAAGATCAAGACGCTCCGGGGTTCGTTGGAAGTGCATCAGGCCCAGTACACCTTCGCGGGCCGGCATTACACACGCGGCGATGTGAAGGCGGATCTGGCCGCTCGTTTCGACCGCCTTAAGGAAACCGAGTTGGTGATGGCCAGCAAGGTGCGGCTGCTGGATTCCCGTGAGAAATCCCTGCACGCCGCGATGCAACTGCTGGAGAAGACGCGGAACGAGAAGCGCATCCTCGAGAATCGGATCGAGACCCTCGCCAGTCAACACCGTTTGGTCAAGGCCGCTTCGGTCGGATCGCAGATCCAGGTTGACAACGGCAAACTGGCCCAGACGAGCAAGCTGATCGCCCAGATCCAGAAGCGTCTCAACGTAGCCGAACGTGTCCTGGCTCACGAGAGCCGGTTCATCGAGGCCATTCCGGTCGACAGTGTTCTCGAAGCGGATCTCGTCGCTCAGGTCGATGAGTACTTCCAGCAGCACGAAGGTTCCGTGGAAGAAGAGACCCTGGCGATGGCCGACGGCTCGGATGCGTCGCATTGACGCACCCCCTCGATCCGGCGCCCGGCCGTAGCGGAGGTAAATGCTTTCGCCAGGCGGATTTGGGGGCCGGATCGATGCGGACCCGGGATTGCGGAACATCGCAGCAAGTGCTAGAATCGAACCAGGCCAACTTCACCGGCAATCGTAGCGAAAAGGAGCCTTGCAGTGTTGATCCTGCGAATCAAACAAGCCCAGTGTGCGTTGGCTGACGACCGGCTTGATGAGGCCTTCGAGATCGCCCAGGCCGAGGACGTCCGGCGTCACCGCCACGGTCAACGGCTTATCAGTCGACTCACTCGGGCGTATCTCCGGCGGGGCCGGCAGAGCCTTGACGCCGGCCGATTGCAACCGGCGCTGGCCGACTGCAACAAGGTCGAGAAGCTGGCCGGGAATTCTTCCGAGGTGACCGGCCTTCGCGAGGCGGTGTGCCAAGCCATCGCCAGGCGGCAAGGGGGTCACCAGCAGGACGCCTTCCGGATCGCCCAAGCCAAGAACAACATGGCTGACGGCTGGCTCTCGGTGGGCGAGCAAATCCTGGCCGACGCCCCTGAAGACGACGCTCAGGCCCAATTGTTACGACAGGAACTGGCGGCGGCCCGACTGCAGAGCGAAGACGCCGTGGCCAAGGCCGAGCAGGCGCTCAAGAGCGGTGACATCGAAACGGCGGTCGATCTGATTCGCGCCGCCGGGATCACCCGTAATAGGAATGGCCAGGTGGGCCAGCTTCTGCGTCAGATCAGCCGACAGGCCGGCGAACAGGCGCGGGTCAGTCTCGAACAGGGGCGTGTGGATCGCGCTCAATCTCTTCTGCAGCGTCTGGGACCTCTGGGCGTCGAGGGCGAGGAGATTGCCGAACTGCGGCGGGCGCTGACGCAGTGCCACCAGGCGGCTGAATACGTCGCGACCGGTCGACCCGAAGCGGCGCTGCCTCTGCTGCGTAAGGTCAAGACGATGTTTCCGTCCGCCCAGTGGCTGGACAAGGCGGTCTCCGACGTTCGGCAGGCCGCCGAAGCCCTGGAGGAGTTGGATACGGGGCCCCTGGGTCTGAGCATTGCCGACGCCGCAGGAGGCCAGGGTGATGGTGACTTCGATGCCGAGCAGGAGAAGCCCAAGCAAGAGGCCCAGGTGAGGTTCGCCCAGCCCAAGATGCCGAGGCCTGAGGTTGGCGCCGGTTCGACGCTGCCCTCGGACTTCGTCATGCAACTGGACGGGATCGGCAGCTACCTCGTCTTTCGCGACAGCCGCATCACGATCGGCCCGATCAGTTCCTCGGGGCGACCGACGCTGGGATTGATGGCCGAGCCGAGCCTGCCGGTCATCAGCCTCGAACGGGTCGACAGCGACTACTTCCTGCACAGCGAGAAGGCGGTTCAGGTCAACGGCGCCTCGGTGACGGAGAAGATGCTGGCCGATGGGGATGCGATCGCGCTGTCCCCACGCTGTCGGCTGCGGTTCCGCCGGCCCAACCCGGCCAGCACGACCGCGGTGCTCATGCTCTCGGGCACGCGACTGGGCCGACCCGACATTCGGCAAGTCATCCTCATGGGTCGTGACATTCTGGTCGGACCCTACACCAACAATCACATCCAGACCGAACATCTGAACGAGACGGTAACGTTTTTCAGTCAGAACAATCGACTGCTGTGCCGGGCGGCTCAACCGGTCACTGTCGACGATCGACCGATGCAGCCTGACAAAGGCTTGATCATGGACACGCCGATTCGGATCGGCAAGCTGGCCATGGTCCTGACGAAGTTCCGTGCGTAGATAGATAACGACAATCTCTTAATCCGGCAGAAGACTTATGGAAGCTTACCAATACAAATACGGAGATCGGCCGCTCGATGGGTACACCATTCAGCGCGCGGCCGGACGGGGCGGCTTCGGCGAGGTCTACTACGCCGTCAGTGACAGTGGTCGCCAGGTGGCGCTCAAGGTTGTGCAGAGCTACGAGCAGATCGAGCTGCGTGGCATTAAGCAATGCATGAACCTCAAGAGCCCGCACCTGGTCACTGTCTTTGACGTCAGGCATAACGACCAGGGCAAGCCTTTTGTCATCATGGAGTTCGTCTCGGGTCCGGATCTGAGCGACGTGCTCAAGGAGTCACCGGGGGGGCTGGGGACCCAAAAGGCGGCGTTCTTCCTCCAGGAGATTGCCAAGGGCCTGTCCTACCTCCACGAGTGCGGCATCGTGCACCGTGATCTGAAGCCCAGCAACATCTTCTACGAGAACGGCTACGTCAAGATCGGCGACTACGGCCTGACCAAGGCCATGAGCACCAGTCATCACGTCAGCCATACGATCACGGTCGGGACCGTTCACTACATGGCGCCCGAGATCGGCGCGGGCAAGTACGACCGCAGTGTCGATATCTACGCCCTGGGCGTGCTGCTCTATGAGATGCTCACCGGTCAGCTTCCGTTCATCGGGGCCAGTCCAGCCGAGATCCTCATGAAGCACATGACGGCGCTGCCGGAACTGGAGCAGATCGAGGAGCCGTTCCGTCGCGTGATTCGCAAGGCCCTGGCCAAGGACCCGGTTGAGCGCTACCAGACGGTTCAGGAAATGGTCGAGGATGTCTTCGGCGCCGATCACGTGCGTAACAGCGTCTCTCAGTTCTCGCCCGAAGAGCTTTCGGTCGTCGCTGAGCACATGGCCAAGAAAGTGGCCGATGACCAGCCGCAAGACGCCGGAGAACCGGCCGCGGCCCCTCAGGCTTCGGAGCCAAAGGACTTCAGTAAGGAGGTGGGTAAGACCGCCGAGCGAATCGCCAAGCAGGTCGAGGTGATTAGCGGTCAGGTGGCGAAAAAACTCAAAAGCGCCAAGGAGCGGGCCCAACAAAACGGAAAGGAAGAAGTCACCATCGCCGACTCGATCAGTCCGGGTCAACGACGGACGCTGAGCCTGGTCGCCATGGTGGCGGTCGCCTTCGGCGCCACCTTCTTCAGCCAACGCGATGCGCATGTAACGGGCATTACCACGTTTATCATGATCGCCGTCGCCTCCCGGTTCATGTTGTACGCACGTCACAAATGGTGGTTGGCCCTGGACGAGGACTCTCGGAAACTGGGCAAGGCGGCTTCGTGCTTCCTGGCCGCGTTCCTGGCTGTTATCGCAGCCACTCTGGCCGCTGGGATCTTCGGCGGCAGGCCGTTTCAGGGGGGAGGGGGATTCCCGTTCGGTCGGGGCTTGATGTTCCTTCCCTTTATCGGCGGTTCCATGGGACAGTGGGGAGGCAGTGTCCTGGCTCTGGCGATTCCCATGTTGCTGGCGGATTGGTGGAAGATGACCGATCCCAAACGTAAGCAACGCGTGATGTTAGGGCACGCGATTGGGCTTGGCTTCCTCGGTCTCATCGCCGGCAGTATCTTTGGCCTACCCCAGGTTGTCGCCGCCTGTACGCTGGCCGGCGTGGCGTTGGTGGTCCAAGTCGCCAGTCCTATGGGCCAGGCGGTCAAGAACGTGCACGTGGCCAAGCCGCAACGCGAAGGGTCGCGACATAGCGGCGCCGTGATCCGCCCCGTGCCATCGTATGCCCGTTCGCTCTGGCTGGTCGGTTGGCTGATTAGTCTCGGGCTCGGGTTATTCCTCTGCATCGCAGCGGGCACGAGTCTGCACAACGACGAGTTTGCCTTGGCGGTTGCCTTCGGCGTCGATGCGTTTGTTCTGTCGGCTTTGTGCTTTATCATGCTCTGTCGCGGCACGTTCGCGGGATGGTATCGGTATCTCATCCGACCGGCGCTGCTGACCCTCTGTGTGCAGACGGTTGTTACCGCGTCGATTCTCCTGGGCAATATGAACATGCACGGCATGCCGGTGGCGCTCTCCATTCTCATGATCATCTTCCCGAGCATCCTGTTCTTCGTATTCCTCTTCGCACCGGCCACGGTGTTCGGCGCCGTGGATCTGCGTAAGAGCAAGGTTCAGGCGGCCAAGCGGGCCACGATGCCGCTCGGGGCGGTCTCTCCCGCCCGGCGTTTGTGGGCTCTGATTCTGGCCTTCGTGCCGTTCCTGATGCCGTTGTCGGGCTTGCACCGGTTCTACGTGGGCAAAATAGGAACCGGTGTGCTCTGGCTCTTCACTTTCGGCCTGTTCGGCATCGGCCAGTTGATTGATATCATCATGATCGCACTTGGTCAGTTCACGGACAAGGACGGATTGCCCGTGGTGATCTGGCATGGTCCGGCCACCGTCACGGCCGGGACGCCGAAAGCCCAGCCGGCCGCCGCCGCGCCGCAGCCCGCCCAAGCGCCTGCTGCCGAACCGGCTCCCAAGCAAGAGACGTCGCCCGAGCCGACAGCCCAGGAACCCCCGTCTTCGCCGTCCTTTGCCACGACGGGGACGATCATCTACGAGCCCTGGCATCCGTTCAGCGGCCTGATCTGCGCCCTGGGCCACATCTTCGTCCTGGCGGCGATTCTCGTCGGACTGGCGATCGGGTTGCATATGCCGTCCGTCGTGGCGGCCGGTTGGCCCGATCCCGGACTGGCTCAGGAACTCGACCAGGCGTTCGGTTACACGGAGTGGCCCCGCCTGCTGGAGCAGGGGGGAGGCCTGCTTGTTGTCGCCTTACTGTTCCTGGCCGCCATCTTCATCATGATCGGTCGGCGTCGCTCGGGCGCGATCCATCTGATACGGGCCCTGCTCGGTCTGGGAGGTTTCTTCTGGGCGATACAAATGTTTCGCAGTGAAGCGATCTCGTCGGGCCAGATCCAGGACATCGTCACGCTGATCCAGGAGAAACAAGTTGGCCCGGCCCTGGAGCGGCTGTTCGGCGCGTTCAGCCAGGAAGAGGCTATCTTCGCCGGCGTCATCGCCCTGGCGTCCGTCTTCATGCTCGCCTGGCCGCCACGTCGTCAAACACCCGTCTTCGCACCCATGCCCAATCAGGGGGTGACCTCATGAATCTGATGATGATGCTCGTTATTCCAATTCCGTTCATCTTTGTCCTGCTCATCCTGTTGCTGGCCAAGACGCCCAAGCTAGGGGTGTGGGTGATCGGTGGGCTGATTGCTGCTGTCGCTTTCGGATTCCTGATCTTCATGCCGATCGCGGTGCATGACCGTCTCCTGCCGAACATTCTTCCGAGAAGTGAGGCGATACCGCTGGTTGGCATCACGATTCCGTTTCTCTTCGTCCTGTTGATCCTGCTGTTGAACAAGGCCCCAAAGATTGGAGCCGGCGTGATCGTTGGCGTCGTCGTCATGGGTCTGTTCGGCGCCTTCCTGTGGCTGGGCGCCTCGCGCCCGCGCGCGGCGCAAGTGGCCATCAGATCGGTCAGGCAACAGAGGCAGCGGAGCGATGGGCTTGCCGTGGTGAAGGGAGACCCCGACAGGGTGTTCGAAGACTTCGTGCAAGTGCCGGCCTCTGTCGACTGGCAACCGGTTAACCCGCGAGCGGCGGTCGCAGCGCCCATCTGGTCCGAAGGCGTGGAGAACGAATACGAAGCCGATATCTATCCGTCCAAGCTGGCGGCTGTTCGGGCGTTGGGCCGGCGGATGCGCAGGCCCATTGAGCAAGTGATCGCCGATATGAACACGCCCACCAAGATCGTCCTCTTTCAGAACGAGAATGATGGGTCACTCGCCGCGCCATTCAAACAGGCCATCGCCGAGACGCTTCCCGATGTCCCTTGTTCTGTCCTGTTCGGATCGCGGAACATCGACGCCAACGAGATCGGCATCACCCTTCGATCCGCTCATGTGGTCGGTTCGAGCGAGTCTCTGGGCCAGCAGGTCAAGGCCACGGTTTGGGCCAGCGCCCGCCATCGAGATTGGGAAGCGACCGTCAGGCAGAGCTTTATTGACAAGCCCTGGATGGAGGACTTCTCCAGCTTTGCCAGCAGCAACCCGCTTCAGCAGTTTATTGTGGCACGATCGTGGAGGACCTGCACGAGTCCGGTTGAGGCCAGAGACCAGGCCCTTCAAGACGCTGCTGCCATGCTACAGCAGAGAATCGGCAAGAAATGGATCATCCCGGGAGTTGAGGAGGCTTTGACTGTAGGTCAGCGGGAGGTGGAGAATGGAGGGTTCATCGTGGACCTGTTCCTGCAGAGCTTTGACGGGGTGTCGGGCCGGTTCTGGCGGCACGCCATGCTGATCGATGCCTCGCCCGAGAAACTGAAGCGACTGGATGCGCGCATGAGCCAGTTGGCCAGCGGTCGACGGATGAGTTGGGCCCGCATGATTCTGTCGGCTTTGGGCGTCTTGGTCGTAATTGTGGCAACCTACCTCTTCCTAAACATGGCCACTAGAGGTTATTATGTATGGTCGTTGCGGATCGCCGGCACGGTGCTGGCGGTCATGGGCGTGATTTCTATACTCCTGGTCCTGAGGTGACAACGCGTGACCCGTCGTCCGTGGCCCGGGGCACGAGTCACGGGGCACGATCACTATGGATAAGATCTCAAGACCAGAGCAGTACTTCCTGGACAAGATTCGCCAGGGCGACCAGCAGGCGTGGTCGGAGTTTGTCGGACGCTATCGGGGCCGACTGTTGCGTTTCGCGCGGGCCAAGCTGCCCCAGAGCGCCGACGCCGAGGACGTGGTTCAGGAGGCCTTCATCGGATTCGTCAGCAGTATCGAGCGGTTTCGAGGCGACTGTGACCTCGAGACCTACCTCTTCTCCCTGATTCGCCGCAAGATCATCGACAGCTACCGTCGCAAGGAGTCCCGGCGGGTCTGCCTGATTCAGGACGCCTACGATTCCAGCGTTGATGACGGGTCGTCGGACGTGTTCGAGCGGGTCAAGAGTCCGGCCCAGACCGCCAGTTGGTACGCCCGCGCCGACGAGCAGTACGATCTGCAGAAGACCGTATTGGCCGAGGCGATCGAGAGCCTGGTCGATGGCTTCAAGCGAGCCTTGCGCTTTCGGGATCTGCAGATCATCGAGTTGCTGTTCTACTGTCAGTTTCCCAACAAGCGCGTCGCCCAGACGATGAGTCTCGATGAGAAGACGGTAGCGCTGGTCAAGCATCGGGGTCTCAAGCAGATCCGCCAGTCGGTCGAGCGGAAGAAGGTGACGCTGGGGCCGTCCTCGGAGGACTTTGAGAACCTCCTGACCGATATCTGGGAGTATCGTCGGTTCAGTTGTCCCAAACGCAGCACGATTGGCGGGTACCTGCTCCAGACGCTGGAGGAGCCCTGGCAGCGCTACGTCGATTTCCACCTCAACGTCCTGGGTTGTCGCTTCTGTCGAGCCAACCTGGAAGACCTAGAGCACGAAACGACCGAGCACACCCAGCAACTCCACGCCCGCATCATGGAATCCACCGTCGGCTTCCTCCACCGCCCCCTCTGATCGGGGCTCATCTCCGGAATCATTTTCCGAAAAACCTTCCTGGCTGTACACTAATGGCGCGGTTCGGCGTGTTTCTACTTTGATTAGTGAGTACTCACGGGTATCAGGGCCAAAGCATCGTGCGACTGGAAGACCGATGGCTAATTCGGCGGTTCAATGCAGGGGACACGCGGGCGCTGCGCCGGATCTATGAGGAGTACCAGCCGAGCCTGTTGGGCGTGGCCCGGGCGCTGCTGAATGATGCGAGTGCCGCCGAGGATGTGCTTCACGATGTTGTCGTTGGTTTCGCGTCCCAGGCGGGGCGGTTCGTGTTGAAAGGGTCGCTGAAAGGCTACCTGGCGATCTGTGTCGCCAATCGGGCCCGCAATGTGAATCGCCAGGGCGCTCGACCCGACCGATCTGAGCTGCCCGAGCGAGGCCGGCGACAGGGGAGTGTTTCCGAATCCGTCCTGGACGAGGAGCGACGCGGCATCGTGGTCTCGGCCATGGAGCAGCTTCCAGAGGAGCAGCGTCAGGTGATTGCCTTGCACGTGCTGGGCGGCCTGCGGTTTCGCGAGATCGCGCAGCAGAGCGACGAGTCGATCAATACGGTTCAGAGCCGATACCGGTACGGACTCAAGAAACTGCGCTCACTGCTGGATGGGCAGGTGGATCTATGAAATACGCCAAGAGAATCAGAGAACTGTTGCTGAGCGCGTATCGCCCGGACGCCGACCGATCGGGGCCGATGGACGAGCGCACCCTCAGCGACGCTTACGCAACCATGAAACAGGCCGTGACAGGCGATCAAGGCCGTCACCGCATAGTCCTATGGAGACGAATCATGAAAAGCCCATATACAAGAACGGCTGCTGTATTGGCCATTGGTTTAGCTGTGTTTTCCGTCCTGTTCCCGACGCGAAACGGAATCATTCCGGAAAGCGTCGCCTTGGCGGATGTCCAGAGGGCCGTCCAGGCAAAGGAAACCGTCTTTGCGACCGGGACGCGGACGATCACCTTTGCCGAGAAGCCGACCTTCGTCCCGCCGGGGCTGGAGTCCCTATTTGAGAAACCGGCCGATGAAGACGGCTCCTTCAGACTCGAATTCACCGCCGAGAACTACATGACCCCCAAAGGGTATGCGGGGAAGTTCTATGCCCAGGATGGGCAACTTGTTCTGCAGGTCGGCATACAGAATGAAACGGGCAAAGCGATCGTTCTGTTGCCCACGGCCAAAGCCTTTGTCCGGTTCGACATGCTCCCGACCTATCGCCAGAGGATGGCCGGGTTCACGATTCAAGGTTTCATCGACATGATCTACAAGTCTGGAGATTACCGAAGGGTCGGTCCCCGGCGCGTGCAGGGCATTGACGCGGTCGGATTCGAGGTTGGTGGTTGGGATCAGCGGATACTGGAAGGATTCCATCCACTCATCGTCAAAATGCTCTTCAATATCCAGCAAGGCACCGGGCGGGTATGGATAGATCCTGAAACCAGCTTGCCCATTCAAACCGAAGCTGAGGTCCAATTGAAGAGCTGTGTGATCAGCTGCTTCAAGGATGCCGAGGCCAAACAGATCGACGACAACTTTGATTGGGGCGCTGAGATCGATGAGAAGCTGTTCAGCCCCGAGATTCCCGAGGATTATCAGGAACTGAGTCCTCCCAGTGCTGCCGCGATCGGGGTCGCCGCCTCTTCGGTTGTCCTGGCGGGCGTGGCGCCCTGGTGTCTCTTTTTCGTCCGGCGGTCTCGCCGCCGCGCCAAGGCCCGACTGATAGGCTGACCTCGCTCGTATCCCGGAACCGAGAGCCCTGTGACATTTCGCAGGGCTTTTTCATTGGTATGGGGGTGTTGTTCTGTAGCGCTTCTGCCGTTTTGGCGTTCTATCTGTTAGAATCGCGTGAGATTCTTCTCAGGAGAGCCTTCAATGGCTGTGGAGTGCAGTTCAATACAAACTGACGACGCCGGGTTGGTCCGTGCCACGTTGGCCGGTGACGCTTCGGCGTTCGGGACGCTTGCCGAGCGGTACTGGAACATGGCGTTTGCCTTGGCCTTGAGCCGAATCGGCGATTCAGGCGAGGCCGAGGACATTGCCCAGGACAGCTTCCTCAAGGCGCACGCCCAACTGCATTGCCTGCGCGATCCGGCGCGATTCGCCGGGTGGCTCAGCCGGATCACGGTCCAGCAGTGTACGAATGCCGTTCGGGGGAGCATCCGCCGCCGGAAAGCTCTGGAGGGCAAAGCCGTGTTGATCGGGAGGCCTGAAACGATGCCGGCCTATTCGTCGAATCCGGGATTGAACGAGCGGCAACTCCAGTTCGTCAGGCAAGCGGTGGGCCAGCTTCCGGGCAAACTCCAGAAACCGATCATCATGCGATTCATGGCGGGGCTATCGGCCGTGCAGATTGCGGCGCAACTGGGAAAGCGGCCCGGCACCGTCCGGGTCTGGCTGCACCGCGCTTACAAAATACTACGCAGGGACCTTGCTCCACTTCTTGAGGAGGTCGGATCATGATAAGTTGCCAAAGGGCCAAAGACCTTATCGAGAGCGTCGTCGATGGGACGATCGATAGCGATCAGCTTGACGTCCTGAAGACGCACACCGAGACGTGCGCCGCCTGTCGCGCCGAATTGGCGCGCTGCCACCTGGTTGAGGAGGTGGTCAAGGACGCCTTCGTCTCCCAGACAGGAGCCGAGCAGGCCGGGGAACGGATTGCGGAAAGAATCGCCGCGCAGCCCCAGGCTCCTGTGCGGACCGTGCGCTATGGCGCAGGCTGGGCGCGAATGGCCGTCGCGGCCGCGGTGGTCCTGGCGGCGGGATTGCTGATCGGTTTCGTCGCAGGAAGGATCCATCCCGGCAAGTCGGCCGGTGCGCCACCCCTGGTCCAGGTTCCGATGCAGGTTGGCGACCTTGAGGGGACGGTTCTGGTCAAGCACGACAACAGCGATGTGTGGGAACCGCTCCAGAGTGGCGCTGCAGTTTATCTTGGCGATATGTTCCACTCGACGCCCAGGTCCGGGTTCGTCCTGGAGTTGGAGGATAACGAATCCACAATCGAAGTGAACCAGAACAGCATGCTGGCTCTGACCTCATACAATGGCGAAACCCAGTTCTCTCTCGAGCAAGGCGAGTGCACCGCCAGCCTCGAGAGTCCTCATGGTCCGTTCTTCATCAACACTCCTCATGGCCAGGTGGAGGCGTTGGGAACGGAATTCACCGTCACAGTCGAATAGAGATGCCATTCAGTGGTACATCCCCTGTAAAGGCGGAAGGAGATACAAATGAAAACCTACACAATCAGATTCTGCGCCCTTGTTTTGCTGGTGTTACAGGTGTCCGCCGTGGCCCAGAAAACGGAGGTGCGTGTTCGGAAAGGCAAAGTTGTTGCCGAAATGGCGTCACAGAGCGTCGAGGTCGGCGCCGGGCGTAAGGCGATCCTTTCGCCGGGCGAGGGGCTCCGCACGTCCGTTGACGATCCCATGGTGGACGATTTGATGAAAATCTACCAGTGGGTCGAAGAAGAGAAGCAGGCCCAAAGGGAACAGATCGACGAAACGAGCATTCAAATCATTCGCGTCGATGACGAGACCCGATTCACGCTGGCCTATCTCCTGGAGCGCCCGAACACGAAGTCCGAGCCACGCCGGGTCTGCTGGGTCAAGGGCGCCTCGATTCTCGAGGAACCGAGGTTCTACGATTTGCAGGGTCGTCTACTCCCGTTCGATATAGACAAGATCACCGCCGACGTGGGCAACTATGCCATACGCTTTCGCGAGCCCGTCGCGCCGGGTGAGAAGTTCAAGTATCTCTGCGTGAGCAAGCTGAACGGCAACATGTGGAAGGACGGTCCACTGTGGCATCTCCAGGTGGGGTGGAGCGTGCCGAACTGCTTGAACTACTTTCGTCTCATCCTGCCGAAATCCGCTGTTTTCGTGGATTCCAACCGGCAGGTGACCGTCGCCGATACCGTCGAGGGCAACGTGGCTATCACCCTCAGAAACTACACGGGCCTTATTGGTGACGGCACGTGTCACATCGCCTTTCTATGGCCGGACAAGGATGGAACGACCATGGCGGATCTCCCGCCGAAGTACCGTGGCTTGCGCGACGAGGACGAGGTGGATATCGTCCAGGCGGGGCAGCTCGGAATGGCCCGAATCCTGGCCGGGGAGGTATATGACGATCAGAGTACCCCTCTGACAACCGTTGGGACCCTATGTAGTGCGGTCGTACGCCAGGATAAGGAGCGCGTACTTGATTTGATGGCGAATTCTTTCCTCAGGGGCATCGCGGCGGTGCAGTACGATCAGTTCATACGTGATCAGGGCACCCAACTAGTAGAGGCCTTCGGCCTTCTCAGTACGCCGACCTGGCCTGAAGTACCGGCTGATGGCTACGAACACCCTGTCTATTTGACCCGCAAGGGATCGCTGCTCCATGACGCGACTATCGTTACGGTCTATCGAGACGGCAAGTGGTATTGGGGAGGCTTGAATTATGCCAATCCCGGGGCAGAGAACGCAGACGACGAGGAAGAGACGCCGGTAGACCCTGTGAGCATATCGAAGGAAGTTGCCGGCCTGGATGCGGCAACCTACGATGGTCTGGAGCCGGGCTGGGCCATGCGGAAATGGCTCTTCTTGGGGCCGATCGATGTCCCCTGGGAAGGAGAAGGCTATTTCCCCGACGAAAAGACAGCGAATGCATTCTTCGATGTCAAGTCGCTCGATCCGGGACGGTTCGAACGCAACGTTACGATCGAGGGGAAGGATTACCAGTGGCACGCGCTGACCTCTGAGTACATTGGCATCGACCTGAACAAGGTCTTTGACAAATGGTACTCCGTGGCCTATCTGTGGGCCCAGGTCGAGATGGAAGAAGAGACGACCGGGGTTCTGGGGATCGGCGCCGATGACGCTGTCCAGGTCTGGCTCAACGGCCGGCTCATCCACCAGAACGTGATCGGGCGCGTCCTCGCGTACCATGATAATGTTGACGTGACCTTCAAGAAGGGCAAGAACCAACTCGTCCTGAAGGTCCTCAACTACGGCGGCCCCTGGGGCTTCTCCTGCCAGTTCCTCGATCAGTAGAAGCAATCGATGACAGGCGCCCACTTGGTATGGTAAAATCCATCCGAGTGGGCGCCTGATGTTTGGAGTGCGTCGCCTGTTGAGATGCGGAGAAGCAATGTCGGATGCAACGGAAGCCCAATGTGAAGCGAAGCCGTGTAGCCGAAAGCCGCGTCGGCGTCTGAGGCGCGTGCTCCGGGTCCTGGCGGTTCTGCTGGTCGTGGTGTTCTTGCTCCTCGGCGTGCTGCTGTACAACCCCGTGCGGACGCTGGCGACGCTGGAGAAGGTGGACGATTCCCCGCTCTACGTGATGCACTACAAGGGCACGTACCTGTTCGACTTCTTCGCCGAAGATGGCCTGGACAAGCCGCTCTATCGGAAGATCTACAACGGTGTTAATCCCGAGGCGTGCACGAGCTTTGCTACCGCGCAGGGCGACGGCCTTGTCTTCGGGCGCAACTTTGACTGGGTCCACGAGTCATCGCTGCTGCTGTTCACCGATCCGCCGGGCGGATACGCGTCGGTTTCGATGGTCGATCTGTTCTATCTCGGGCTTGAGGGGATGCAGGAGATTCCGTGGTCGGAGCGTTTCGTCCTGCTGGGGGCGCCGCACGCGAGCATCGACGGGATGAACGAGTGCGGCGTGGCTATCGCCCAGAACGCGGTGCCCCACAGGAATACCCCGAAGGACCCGAACAGACCGACGTTGCTCAACAGTCAGATCATCCGGCTTGTGCTCGACCATGCCAAAGATGTGGACGAGGCGCTGACTCTGATCCAACAGTACAACGTCGAGTTTGCCGGTGTGCCCGTACACTTCCACATCGCCGATGTCTCGGGCGACGCCGCGATCGTGGAGTACCTCGATGCTGGGATCAACATCGTTCGTTCCGATACCTCGTGGCAGGTCTCCACGAACTACCTGTTCTCAGAAGAGGTCAAACCCCACTGCTGGAGATACGAGACGGTGTCCAAGGCGCTGGAAGCGGCGCAGGGACACCTGCCCGAGGGACGCGCGATGGAGCTGTTGGAAGCGGTCAAGCAGGACCACACGGTCTGGTCGGTCGTGTATGGTCTCAGCACGGGCCAGATTCGTCTGGCTGTGGGGATGGACTACGACGAGATCTACGAGTTTCAACTGCCGATGAGCGCTCGGGAGTGAGCGCCAGGCTGTTGGAACCGTTGTCTCGACAGCCTTTTCTTGGCGCCGGGTGTTACTCGAACGGCGCCTCGTGCCTTTTCTGTGAAATGAGGATACTACCTATTACATCATCCTGGAGAGATAGCCACTAGTCATCTGGTGACCAAGGAAGGACAGGCCTATGGGTGTTGTGCGGAGAGCTCAAATGCGTGTTGGCGGTACTCTGACCTTCATTTGCTGTGTTGTTCTACTGATGCCGGCGGCGTGTACGACGCTGTATGCGGCTATTCCGAAGACGGGGTGCTACAAACGCGCGGGTCTGGATCCGAACGTCGATGCGGCGATTGAGGAGTTTCGCGATTCCGTGCCCAAGCTCATGAAGAAGGGTGATGTCTCGGGTTTTGCGTTCGCTCTGGTCGATGCGAACGGGATACTCTGGACGGAAGGATTCGGCCGCACGGGGGGCAAGCCTAAGGCCCCGGTGACGCCGGATACGCCGTTCTGGCTCTGCGGCATATCCAAGACCATCACGGCCACCGCGGTGATGCTGGCCGTCCAGGATGGACTGGTGGATCTCGACGAGCCGATCACGACCTACCTGCCCGATTTCAAGGTCCCCAGTCGCTACGAGGAAAATCCGGAGAGAAAGATCACGCTCAGGCATCTGCTCAACTATACGTCCGGGTTGGCGAACGAAGCCCCTCTGGGAAACTACTTCGAGCCGTCTTCGAAGGTCTCTTTTGAGGACCACGCCAAGAGCATTTATGGCACATGGCTTCGCTTTCCCGTGGGCCGCAATTTCTCCTACAGCAGCGCCAGTTCGGATCTGGCCGCGTATACGATCCAGGTGGCCTCGGGCAAGTCGTTCGAACAATACCTCAAAGAGAGGGTCTTCGCTCCTCTGGGCATGTCGCACAGTACGGCCGACAGAGACGAGATTTTCAAGACCCCGGGCAGAGCCATCGGGAAGATGATCGGCATGTCGCGCGTGCCGGCCGTGTATCCGGCTCTGGGCGCCGGGGGCGTCTACAGCACGGCCAGGGACATGGGCCGATTCCTCCAGTTCCAGATCGCCAAGGGTGCTGTTGACGGCAAACCGTTGTTGGCCAAGCCGCTGGCCGAGACGATTCAACGGCCCTGCGGCATCATCGGAACGGACCCCAACGTGTATTACGGCATGGGGATCTACGTTGACAGACGCGCGCCGGAGAGGACCGAACTCATCCTGCACCACGATGGGTGGGGGTTCGGGTTCATGTCGTTCATGATTTGGTATCCGGAATATGGCATTGGCACGATCGCTCTGACGAACCGGTTGCCCGTTCCGACCCTGGGCGAGCTGGGGCTCAACCTGACGGACAAGCTGGTCAAGGGCAAGATCATCGCCAAGCGTTTCCCGCAAGCCGAGCCCGACACTAGTGTGTGCCCTGGTTCATTCCAAGGCTGGCCCGGCCATCATGTCCCGACTCCCTACGATCGCCAATGGAAGCACTACTGTGGCACCCATAGCCTGGCATTCAACGAGTACAAGTTCAAATGGTGGGCGGAACTGGCGGTTCTGATCCTGGGTCGCGATGAGTATACGCCACGAATCAAGGTCCACGAGAAGGACGGATTCCTCTGTGTGACGGAGTCGGGGTTCTTCGAGCAGGTCAACGGTTTCCGGCACGTCGACGTACCGCTTCAGGAGGTCAAACCAGGGCTGTTCTTCACGTCGCAGGGCGATGTGGTCGACTTTTCCCGTGACGTCCCCACCTACGAGAACTACCGGCTCGAAAAGCGGTGACGATTGACGGGTGTCGTCTGCCGACTGCAGGAGCCATAGTCTTGGGGAGCCGTTCTATGGAATTGGGTGTTGCTTGGATTGCGCCTTGTGCCTTCTATGTGAGATGAGGATACTGAACAGGTCGTGCTGAGTGGGTTGCTGCCAAGAGATAAGGAGAAGACCATGGCCGTTTCACGCAGAATGCAAGGTCGTTTAGTCCGGGTTCTGGTTGTTACTTGCTGTGCTGTTTCGCTGTTGGCCGAGGCGTCGCTTGCCTGTACGTGTTTCTGCCTGCGCGACGAAGAGAGCCTGGTGTTTGGCAGGAACTATGATTGGCATCTCGACAACGGCCTGGTGATTGTGAACAAGCGCGACATAGCCAAGCGGGCCTTGCTGATGGACCCCAGTGACAAGCCGGCCCAATGGGTCTCGAAGTACGGCAGCGTGACGTTCAACCAATATGGTCGCGAGATGCCGTGTGGCGGGATGAACGAAGCGGGGCTGGTCCTGGAGACCATGTGGCTGCCCGGAACGCGATACCCCGGCCGCGATGCCCGCCCGGCCGTCATGATGTGGCTGCAATACCAGCTCGACAATTGCGCCACAATTGAGGAGGTGGTCGCCAGCGACAAGAATATCCGGGTCGCCAGCATGACGCCCATGCCGATTCATTTCCTTGGCTGCGATCGCGATGGCAACGTCGCGACATTCGAGTTTCTCAACGGTAAGTTCGTTTGTCACAAAGCCGAATCACTTCGCGTGCCGGTCCTGGCCAACGACACCTATGACAAGTCGCTGGCGTATCTCAAGCAGCACGACGGATTCGGCGGCACGAAGAAGATGCCCCATGGCTCGTGGGGCTCGCGGGACCGTTTCGTCTGTGCGGCCGACCGGGTCAAGGGGTATCCCACCTCCTCAAGCGATTCCATCGTCGAGTACGCGTTCGATACGTTGGCCTCTGTCCGCCAGGGTGACAGCACCAGATGGATGATTGTGTACGATCCGAAGAACCTGGTGATCCACTACAGGACGTGGACTTGCAGCACGACGAGGACGATTCGTCTGGCCGGTTGCGATTTTGATTCTGACACTGCCGTACAGGTCATCAGCATCAACACGACCCATACCGGCCTGCTGAATCCCCACCTTCACGACTACGACACGGATCTGAATCGGTGGCTGGTCTATTACTCGATGAAGCACACGCCCCAATTTGCGTTCCTCCCCGACGCTCACATGGAGGCGCTGATCCAATATCCTGACGCGCCGGCCACGCAGTATCTCACCGATTGGGAAGTCGCCGGGCCCTACATGGAAGAGGACGCGACGTGCCGGGAACTGTTCGATACGTCGTTCGCTCCGGAGCAGGCCGATGCAGAGGTTTCGTGGCAGGCCCTGGCCATGAGTCCATTGGCGCTGCGTCCGGCCTATCTCGATTTGCACAAAGCGCTGAAGGGTGGGAATCGGCGGGTTGCGTACCTCCGCACTTCGATCGTGTCGGATCGCCAGGCCTCGACGGTCCTGGAACTCTACAGTGACGATGGCGTCAAGGTGTGGCTCAATGGCAAGGTCGTTCACGCCAACAACGTCACACGGAACCTTTCGTCGCGCCCGGATGTCGTCGAGATCACTCTCAAGAAGGGCGTCAACACCCTGATGCTGAAAGTCACGCAAGATGGCGGTCCCTGGGGAGCGGTGGTCCGGATGCGCCCCATCGACTAGGCCGCCTGGGCTGCAAGCCGGCGCCGGACCCCGTTTCGGTCCTCGGGGGGTGCGTTTCGTGTTCGTGGGTAGATCGCCCCCCGTGCCGGCGACGGCATTTGTCATTTCGACTAAGAGCTTGCCCTGAGCGAAGCCGAACGGGGCGAAGCCCGCATGGAGAAATCTCCCCAGGGCCTGTAGGTGCCTTTCGTTCTCAAGCAGATCTCTCCACTCCAGCCCGCCTTACGGCAGGCCTCCGGTCGAGATGACAGATCCGGGTACGCTCCAGAGGAGTCTACCCACAAACATGAAGTGCACCCGTCCTCGAGTTTCCGTACTTTCCCCGTTGACATCCCCGACGAGCCGTGCCATCATCGTGGTTGAGCCTAGGGGAGAATGACATGTTGAGAGGCTATGAGACAGACCTTTCGGGCAGAGCATCCACGACGCAGGGTGTCCCTTCGCCGTCTGCGCCAGAGGCGAGCCCCGTAAGCCAACCGAAGCTCCTGGAGCGCATGGGCCAAGCCCTGCGGTCCCGTCATTACAGTCGCCGCACCGAACAAACCCATTGCCATTGGGCCAGACGTTTCATCTTCTTTCACAACGTCCGTCTCCCGGCCGAGAGGGCCGAGCCGGGGGTCAGTGGTAAGGGCCAAGCTCACAAAGGGCTGTTAGAAAAGTGATTAGGAAAGAACGCAAGAAAAGGCGGGGACGTCTTATACAGAAAAAGTCAGCCCGTGTTTCCCGTCTTATGCAGACTGTATAATCATTGTTAGATGCCAATGGTCGATCACAAGGACAGCCTATAAATGCCAAGCATATTCTTATCGCATAGCAGCCGAGACAAGGCAATAGCACGTCGTCTAGCCTTGGATTTTAAAATGTCCAACATGGAAGTCTGGCTTGATGAGTGGGAGATCAAGGTAGGACACTCGATTGTTCAGAAAATCAACCGAGGCCTTGATGATACTGATTTCATTGCTGTACTTCTATCAACCAATAGTGTTGAGTCTGGCTGGGTTGAAAAAGAGTGGTCATCTCGAATTGGAGACGAGGCAAGAACAATGAGTGTCTGTGTACTTCCGATCATGATTGAAGAGTGCTCAATACCAAGATTGCTCCAAGATAAAAAATACGCTGATCTGAGAAATAACTATGCGCAAGGACTAAGGGATTTACTTGATGCTGTTCGATACCATGCCGCCAGCGACAAACCTGTGACAGCAGGAGCCCAAATCCATTATGGCCGTATAGTTTTCACCCGTACGGTACCGGATCTTCCAGTATTCAGAGGACTGATAAACACTATCGAGGCAGGTTGTTTTGAGAGGTTCGAAGACGGCCTAAGGGCTCAAGTAAAGACAGTTGCGTCTCATCAGGCAATTCAAGAAATCAATGAAAAGACTGGGGCTGATATGATTGAGCTATTCAGTTCGGATCATAGTATTTCCGTTGATGAAGAAAAGGCATCCGTGTTCAAAGGCAATCAACGTTTCTGTATTCCTGCTGGTGATGTTATCACTAACATCTCCAGTGGATCGCGTCAGAGGTTAGCATTCCCTATTTCTGGCAACTCAGAAACGACTGTAAATTGCAGCACGAACAATGGCGTTATTGCTGGGAGCTTCTCCCAAAGTAATAGGTACGATCCACCTGCGCAGTTAGGTGAGATTCAGGTATATGGAACGTTTAACGCTGTTATCAAACTTTGACATCTAACAAAGAGCTTCGAATCGACGCAGCTAACGCGTCGCAATTGAGCCCTATCGTTGGCGGGGTGCTCACCAGCCGCTACGACGCGACTCAACTTGATGTCGCCGTTTTCCCCTTACATCAAAGCTAAAGGAGGATATCTTGACAAATCACGAAACTTTTTGGGGCCTCCAAACAGGATTTGTAGGAAACAAGGACCACGTCAACAAGCTCCTGGAAGGTGTAGACGCATGGAACGCTTGGCGATCAGAAAACCCTGATGAACTGATTCGTTTCGACAATTTGGATTTATCTTCTGATGCGGTTCGCGGTACAAAACTATGGGCTGATGATATTTGCCGAGCAGGACTATCCGGATTGAATCTGCAAAAGACTCATTTTGAGAGAGGCTCATTTGCAGCCGCAGATCTATTTGGAGCGGATTTAAGAGGATGTACCTTATCTCAAGTTGACCTAAGTGGAACTCGACTAGTTGTTTCAGTCGTGGATGGCACTACTCGATTGTACTACTGTCGCTATGATCGCAAAACAGACTTTACGGGGGTCGTTCTTGGCGATATTCAGTTTCGTGCACCAGGAGACCCTGCATACCTTGAACGCAACATCCGCGAAATCTCATGGGAAAGCTGGAGTAAGCACAACGGCAAACTTTCGTTGGGAGCACGCGCTTTCTGGAGCCTTTCAGACTATGGAGCATCTACTTCTAGGCTGATCTCCTGGTTCTTTCTTTTCGCGTTTCTATTCAGCATAATATACTGTTTGCCAGGTATTGTCGACGGTATCCACGACAACGACAATACACCTATCTGGTTTGTACTTGTACGTAGTATGTATTTTTCAGTTGTCACAATGACTACGCTTGGATTCGGTGATATTCACGCCAATCCTGAACCAACATTTGTTGGGGTTTGCGGGCATTTTCTACTGTCACTGCAAGTCCTATTGGGTTATTTCATGCTTGGCGCTCTAGTCACTCGCTTATCAATATTATTTCAGTCCCCTGGAGCACCACCAGCTTTTGGCCCCAAGAATGTCCCACGAAAACTTGAACCAACTCCCAGTTTCTTGGGCATAATTTCGGGCTTCTCACAGAAATGGACAAATCGGTAAAGGACATCAACTCTGTGACATATGCTAACATGTCACTTCACTCGGACCAGAAAAAGCTATCGCTTTTCCAGGCCGGTGAGTTTCGCGTTGGCTGGGTGCTCACCAGCCGCTACAACGCGACCGAACTTGATGTCGCGACTGAGCGAGACACCGCGGCCGTTGAGATCGCAAGAGTCAACGCCGCAATGCGGTATATGGAGCTTGTTCGAAACCTATCCGATGAAGCCGCTTCCCTGGCGGTAGTGGTCGGATGGACTTTGGCCCAGGTGGTTTTCTGGAACTTACGAATCGCTTGATTTCCAAGGCCGTCGTTACAGGTTCATGGGCAGGCCGCGGTTGCGGAGGTGTTCCTTCATCTGGTTGATGGTGAAATCACCGAAGTGGGTGATCGAGGCCATGAGCACCGCGTCGGCGCCGCCCTCGATGACAGCGTCGTAGAGGTGGTCGAGCTGGCCCGCGCCGCCGGAGGCGATGACGGGGATGTTGACCGCGTCGGAGACGGCCTTGTTCAGCTCGTTGTCGTAGCCGGCCCGGGTGCCGTCGGCGTCCATACTGGTCAGGAGGATCTCCCCGGCGCCCAACTCTTCACCACGAACGGCCCACTCCACCACGTCGATATCCGTAGGCTCGGAGCCTGCCTTGACGCAGACCTGCCAGTGCCCTTCGCGCGTTTTCGAACGTCGCGCGTCGATGGCGAGCACGACGCACTGGTTGCCGAACCGCTGGGCCCCTTCGGCCAGCAGGTCGGGGTTCTGCACGGCCGCCGTGTTGACCGAGACCTTCTCAGCGCCGCTGCGCAGCAACTCGTCGATCTGCTCGACGCTCTGGATGCCTCCTCCGACGGTGAACGGAATGAAGACCTTCTCCGCGACGCGCTCGACCAGATCCACGATCGTCTTACGCGAGCGGATCGTGGCGGTGATATCCAGAAAGACCAGCTCGTCGGCGCCGCTGTCACTGTAGCGGGCCCCGAGTTCCACCGGGTCGCCCGCATCGCGCAGGTTCAGGAAGTTGACGCCCTTGACGACGCGATTGTCTTTGACATCGAGACATGGAATGATGCGCTTGGTTAGCATGCCGCCGCTTTCCGACCACAAATATCGTAGAAGTTCTGCAGGACCTTCAGGCCCTGCTTGCCGCTCTTTTCCGGATGGAACTGCACGCCGTAGATGTTGTCCTTCTGGACCGAAGCCGGCAGGGCGAACCCGTAATCCGTATGGGCGACTTTCGCCTGCTCGTCGCCGACCTGAGCGTAGTAGGAGTGAGCGAAGTAGAAGTGCTTGGCCGGGCCCAGGTCCGAGAACAGGTCCATTTCCTCCGGGAGGCCAACGAGGTTCCAGCCCATGTGGGGGACGACCTCATCGGTGGGCAGGGGCACGACGTTGCCTTTGACCAGGCCCAGCCCCGGATGCGGTCCATACTCGCTGCTCTGCTCGAAGAGCATCTGGTAGCCCACGCAGATGCCCAAAATGGGCTTGCCGCCCGCCGCGGCGTTCTGGAGCAATTCGGCCGCTGAGTCCAAGGCTTCCATCGCATAGCCAAAGGCCGCTACGCCAGGTAGGACGAGGCCCAGAGCCCTGTCGATGGTCTCCGGATCGCGACTCAGTTCGACGTCGCAGCCGATGTGCCGGAAGGCGTTGCAGACGCTCTTGACGTTGCCTATATTGTAATCAATGACGACTATCATCCGCAGAGTCTACGCGGCCGGGCCCGGAAAGGTCAAATGAGAATAACTGATACGCTGGTTAAGGAGAATTGATTTGTCGCTCGCGGGGGGCGGTCCTATAATTGCCCGCGCTCGCGCAGGGCTCGAAATGGCTCGATTTTTGGCTTTTTGGGGTTGAGTATCCAAAGGCAAATGTCGATTCAAAGGAGGATATCGAGCAGACTGTGAATTAGGAAGGTACGCATGTGTGGAATAGTCGCATATTTGGGTAAGAAGGCCGCTCAGCCGATCCTCATCGAGGGGCTCAAGCGTCTTGAATATCGAGGTTACGATTCGGCCGGCGTCGCTTTGCTGGATGACGGCACGATCCGCGTCAAGAAGACCAGTGGACGCATCAGTGCGCTGGAGGGGGTCCTGGCTGGTCCCTGCAGTGGCGAAACCCTGGGGATCGGGCACACGCGCTGGGCGACCCATGGCGAGCCGAACACGGTCAACGCCCATCCGCACGTGGACTGGACCAACAAGGTGGCGGTCGTTCACAACGGGATCATCGAGAACTACGCCGCCCTGCGGAAGTGGCTCCAGAACGAGGGCGTGACGTTCACCAGCGAGACCGACAGTGAGGTCATTGCCAATCTGATCGGGTACCTCTACGCCAACTCCCACGAGCCGGGCGAGGCGGACGATCAGAATGCGTTCGAGTGGGCCGTTCAGCAGGCCCTGCGCAAGCTGCACGGGACCTTCGGCCTGGCGATTCTCTGCTCCGATTTCCCCGGCGTCCTGATCGGCGCCAAGCGGGGCAGTCCTCTGATCCTGGGCGTGGGCAATACGGAATACATCCTGGCTTCCGATGCGGCCGCGATCGTCGAGCACACCACCCAGGCCATCTACCTGGCCGACAACGAGATGGTGATCGTCGGTTCGGAAGGCTTCCACACGAAGACCATCGACAACGTCACGATCACCAAGGATCTCAAGCAGATCGAATTCTCGCTCGACCAGATCGAGTTGGGTGGTTTCCAGCACTACATGCTCAAGGAGATCTTCGAGCAGCCCGCCTCGCTGAGCACCTGCATGGGCGGGCGGATCGATGCCCACGATGGCAAGATCAAGCTGGGCGGCATTCGCGACTTCCTGCGCGAACTCACGCGGGCTCGTCACATAATCTTCACCGCCTGCGGGACCGCGTTTCATGCCGGTCTGGTGGGTGAGTTCCTGCTCGAGCATCTGGCCCGCATCCCGGTCGAGACGGAGTATGCCAGCGAATTCCGCTATCGCAATCCGATCATCGAAGACGGGACCATCGTCATCGCGATCAGTCAGTCGGGCGAGACCGCCGATACGCTGGCCGCGGTCGAGCAGGCCAAAGAGCGCGGCGCCACCGTGCTGGGTATCGTCAACGTGGTCGGCTCGACGATTGCGCGAACCACCGACACCGGTATCTATCTGCACGCGGGGCCCGAGATCGGCGTTGCGAGTACGAAGGCCTTCACCGCCCAGGTGGCGGTCCTGAGCATGCTGGCCATCGAACTGGGCCGGCGCCGTCATGTCAGCAGCGCCCAGGCGGCCGAGTATATCGAGCAGTTGTCCCAGATTCCGGAGAAGATCGAGCAGATCCTCCAGCTGTCCGACCATATTCGCGACATCGCCTCGGCCAACGTGGACAAGGAGAATTGGCTGTTCCTGGGTCGTGGGTTCAATTATCCCGTGGCGCTGGAAGGGGCGTTGAAGCTCAAAGAGATCAGCTATATCCACGCTGAAGGGTTGCCCGCAGCCGAGATGAAGCACGGGCCGATCGCCCTGATCGCCGACGGCATGCCGGCGGTCTTCATCGCGACGGCGGGCCCTCAGTACGACAAGATCATGGGCAATATCGAAGAGGTCAAGGCCCGCGGCGGCAAGGCCATCGTGGTGGCGACCGAAGGCGATGAGTACATTGGCCAGCGGGCCGACCACCTGATCACGATCCCCGATGCGCCCGAATTGTTGCAACCGATGCTGACGGTGGTTCCGTTGCAGTTGTTGGCCTACCACGCCGCCGTCCTGCGGGGCCATGATGTGGACAAGCCGCGCAATCTGGCCAAGAGCGTCACCGTCGAATGAGAACCGCTCCAACCGTCTAAACAGGATTCGAATAGCCATGGATGGTACTCGCAGTCAAAACACGCCGAAGACGGTGCGACGGCGCGGCTTCAGCCTCATCGAGTTGCTCGTCACGATCGCCGTCATCTCGCTGCTGTTGTCGATCCTCCTGCCCTCACTGCGCAAGGCCCGCGATGTGGCGTTGCGCGTTGGGTGCGCCAGCAACCTCAGGCAGATCGGCCTGGGAATGAACATGTATCTGGACGACAACGACAACACCTACGTCTGCGCCGAGGACCCCGTCTCCACCGACCCGGCCTACTGGCTCTGGATGGGTCGCGGCTGGCGCGCGTGGGTCAAGCCCTATCTGGGCGGCGTCGCCGATGCGAACAATCCTTTCGTGCTGCTCTGTCCCGAAGACCGCGCGGACCCTTCGCTGTACGAATCGACCAGCTACGCCTATTCGATGGCGTTCTACCACAGCCCCGACCAGATCGACACGCTGAACAACGCCGCCGATACCTACAGCAATCCGCTCCCGTCGCGACCCCAGCGGGTCGATAGCGTCGCGCTGCCTGCGAGCAAGATCCTGCTGGGCGAATGGGCCAGCAGCCACGCCCGGATCGAGGAGGAGAAGGGCTGGTGGAACTGGCAGGGGGCGCGCAACTTCCTGTTCGCCGATCAGCACGTGGTCTTCCTCAAGGCCAGGGAGATCACCCCGGCCCGCGATGATCTGCCCGACGCCAACCTGACGATCCACGGGATCAAGGGTTCCGACATCGCGCCGTAGCACCGCACGATCCCCGGTCCGCCAGGGTCCCGAGAATTGGGTTTGTTTGGGTTTGCTTTTCCGCAGGACCCTCGTTTTCAACCCTGAAAACGACGAAATTGGGTTTGTTTTGCATAATTGACCCATCTCAGGCGGGAGACTGGAGGCCGCAAGCCGGAGGGGCCGCTACCTTCAAATCAAATGTCAAAGAGCAAATATCAAAACTGCGGAATGCCCGCTTGCGGGCATGACTTCCTCATTATTCTTGCATTGTGCTATCTACATTTTGATCTCCCTTCTCGGCGCTAGCCGAGAAAGGCTCTCCCTCTATCATTGGGTGAACCTGCACGTTCTTTGCGAAAGAAACGACAAACGCCGCCACTCAGAATCGCGTAAGCCTTTAGCAGTAAAGCAATAAAAAAAGTTTTGAGTGTCACCGGGATTCCACTCTAAAGCGCTGCATGTTCTTTGCGAAACGACGCCTTCAGGCGTCGCCCTGAGCGAAGCGCAGCGAAGTCGAATGGGTCTGGCCGGCCGGCTGCCGCGTGAAGCGTGAAGCGTGGGGTCGCACGACCTGCCTGAGGAATCTAAGGGGTGTGGCATCTCCCATTTCCCCTGTCTTCTTCTCACCTGCTGGTATCACCGGCTGAAAAATACGTATTTCCCACAATTGACGCGACTTGCCCATGCCATATACTCCCAACAGGGATAGGTGCGGGAAAAGAAACAGAGACAACTGCCTGCGAGTCTATTTGTGGTGTGCGAAGGGACAATCCGTGGGAATGTGATGTGTGCGGCATCTCCCTTTTTCTCGGCCTGCTTGACAACGGTTTTCAAATTGGCCCCGTCGGTCATTGGATTGATGTTGATTTCGGAGAATTCACCACACAGATCAAAGGAGGTCCACGCATGGAAGTCGGAAGCTCCACAACCAATGGTATGATGGAACGCTTGTTGCCCCTCGTTTGTTGTCTTGTTCTTTGCGGCTCATTGGCAAACGCGGCGACGGTCTATTTCTCTGACGACTTCGAGAATGGGCTGGAGAAGTGGGAAGTCGGGGGCGATACCTGGCGGATCACCGAGGCGTTCTATCGCAGCGCGAGTCATTCGGCCAGTGAAAGTCCCGATGGCGGCTACCCCAAGAACGCAAATTCGGCGATGACGATGAAACTGCAGTATCGCGTCGATTTGTCCGGGAGCACCGATCCCGTACTGACCTTCTGGCATAGAATCGGTGTCCATGGGGATGACTATGGCTACGTAGAGATTTCGGACGATTATGGGTTTACGTGGACGGCGATCCAGTCCTTCACAAAGACGCGGTGTTCGACTTGGTCCTGGGTTCAGCTCGATCTGTCGATGCACAAGACTTCGTCGATCCTGATCAGATTCCGATTGCGGGACAATGGCGATGGGGCCTTCAGATTGCTTGGCTGGGATATTGACGATGTGGAGATTCGGGAAAAAGAGACGGAGACCATGCCATTTCCGCTCTTTGATGATTTTGAGAACGGATTTGAGAACTGGCAGATGAGCATTGTGGATGCCTGGCAACCCACGGAACTGCTCTTCCGCAGCGATAGCCACGCTATCAGCGAGAGTCCGGAGAGCGGATATCCCCAAAACGCCTGTTCCGATGTCATTCTTGCCCGCCCGATCGATCTTACGGCAAGCGCATTTCCCGTGCTGACTTTCTGGCACAGGATCGGCCTTCACGGGGATGACTATGGACACGTTGACGTCTCCGGCGATGGCGGCACGACATGGTCGGAACTGGTCCACTACACCAATATAATAGAGTCAACCTGGGCTCGTAAGCAACTGGACCTGCGCGAGTACAGGACTTCACCAGTCCTGATCAGATTTCGGCTGCGGGACAATGGCGACGGGGCCTACAACCTACTTGGTTGGGATATCGACGATGTGGAGATCCGCGAACTGTTCTATCCGCCTCTGGAGCACGCGCTGATCGTGCAGATTACCAACGTCGAGACGGGCAAATGCCCGACGATTCAGTCGACCGTGCTCGTGACCGACGTGAATGGGGTGGCGGTGGGCGGCCTCGACGCGTCGAACTTCGCCGTTTCCGAGGACGATCAGTCGCGGAGTCCCATCACTGTGGAGCCGAGTCTTTCCGCTATCGTCGTCAGCCTCGCGCTCGACTACAGCGCCAGCATGGGTGTTGACGCGATAGCCGACATGGAAGCGGCGGCGGGGCTCTTCGTGGATCTGATGTCGCCGGAGGATACCGGTGAAATCATAAAATTCGCCGACGGCATCGAAGTGGCGCAGGGATGCACTGCCGACAGGGTGGCCCTGATTGATGCGATCCAGCGTCCCACCACGCTCAATCGGAGCAAGACGCTGCTGTACGACGCGATCTATCAGGGCATTTCAGACATTGCCGAACGGCCGGGCAGCAAAGCCGTCATTGCCATGTCCGATGGGAAAAACAACAACTCTCAGTATGGCGCAAGTCAAGTGATCAGCTACGCTGAATCCACCGATGTGTCCGTTTTCACAATCGGTCTCGGGGCATCTGTGGATGAGGATGCCCTGCGAGCGATCGCTGTTCAGACGGGTGGCGTTTATTATTCGGCGCCAACCTCGGACGAGTTGGTGGCTGTCTACGAGGCCATCTCCGGGGCCTTGAAGAATCAATACGTTGTCACCTATGAGACCGGGATCTGTGAACCCAACAATCCCAACGCACTGGAGCATGAACTGGAAATCGCCGTCAGTTCAGGTGGGGCCTATGGACAGGGGGCCAAGAGATTTACCTGTCCCACCCGTTGTCCTTCGGCTATCGACGCTGACAGCGACGTGGACGGCGCTGCAAAGCCATAAGCCAAGGCCGCGTAACATGAAGAGGCCAATGATGCGGATCGCCACCTATTGGGGTGGCGATGTCGACCGACACTGGCTGTGTGTTGAGAGGCTGCTGATTCGGTCGATATGGCGTGTGGGGCTGTGACGGGGTGCTATCCGTATGGCGCCGAAGCCGAAGAACCAGTGCTTCTTCGCGAAGCGGTAGTCTCGTAGGGCGTGCAATGGACATCAATCCTGTTTCCCGTGGGAGGGACGGTGTGCGGTGCATACCCTGCGCACTGAACCTTTGTCTTATTCGATGCCGAGGACGTCGGGCATGGTGTATCGGCCTGGAGCCTTTCCGGGAAGCCATTGGGCGGCTCGGAGGGCGCCTTGGACGAAGGTGTCGCGACTGTGGGCGGTGTGGTTGAGCGTAATGGTCTCGCCCTGCGTGCCGTAGATGACCGAGTGGATCCCGGTGATGTCGCCGGCTCGGATGGCGTGCATGCCGATGGTGTCCTTCTGCCGGAGGGCGTCTTTGCCATGCCGTCCATGGGTCAGGCAAGCGGGGCAATCTCGCTCGGTGGCCTCGCAGATCTTCTCGGCCAGGGTCAGGGCGCTGCCACTGGGGGCGTCCTTCTTGAACCGGTGGTGCTGCTCGATGATCTCGATGTCGTAGTCGGGCCCGAGCATGCTCGCGGCCTTGCCCACCAGGGCGAACAGGACGTTCATGCCCACGCTCATGTTGGTGCCGTAGATGACCGGGATGTTCTGGGAGGCGGTTTCGATCGCGGCCTGCTGGGCGGGGTTCAGGCCGGTGGTGCCCATGACCAGGGCCGCTCCCTTGGCCTGGCATTGCTTGAGCGTCTCGTCGGCTCCCTCGGGGAGGGAGAAGTCGATGGCCACGTCGGTACTCTCCGGCCAGGTACTATCGATCGCGATCCCCAGCGAACCGGCGCCGGCCAGGAGGCCCGCGTCCTTGCCGATCTCAGGGTGGTTGCTTGCTTCGATGGCACCGACGATGTCGAACTGCCCGGACTCGGCGGCCAGGGCGATAATGCGCTGGCCCATACGGCCGGCGGCTCCTATTACGGTCAGTCTTGCCTTCATGCTGCACTCCTTCGGGGTCAAAGCGGCTACATCTCAAATGAGGAATATAACCGGGACCGGCCGAGTTGGCAAGCTGCAAGCCGGTCGGCCGGGCCGGACACGATGGAAGGGCTGTGCGTCCCTTTGCTTGTGGGTGCTGTTCGGGTGGACCCCAATATCTAGTGTTCCAGGGGGTGACAGGGCCAGGCCTTTGGGGAGCGGCGTTCATCGCCAAAAAAGGGCCAAAATCCGTAAAAAAGTTGTTGCTCCGGCATGTTCTGGCGATTATCATGGTACATTCGATTGTGAAGATTGATAGCTGCTGGCAAGGTAGATAGAGGTATTGGAGCATGCTTGTGATGGGATGTGTGACCAGTGCAGCGGCGTGAAGACCCAACCAGGGGCTGCGCGCTTGCGCCGATGGCGGCTGTAGAATCAATGTTTCTGCTTCAAGATCGTGGTGCCAACGAGGTTGATGGTGAGGTTTGGCCGTTGCAGGAGTTGGGACGGGCATGCCTGTGTCGGAGGCAACTGATGTAGGCGAAACGCAGATAACAACCTCGGTTTGGCATGGATGCACTTGGAGTGGAAACTGATTGAGTTTCCACTTTTTTTTGCTCTTTTTGGGACTGCCTTTTTCGCCGGCGGAACCGAGCGGGATTGACGCGCAGGGTACTGGGTCGTCGGCTCGCGGACAGGCGTTGGAAGGCAGTTTCTATTTAGATTGAGAAGAGGCCTATGAACCAGGAATTATTGAGAATTGTGGACAACATCGCCCGCGATAAGAATATCGACAAGGAGTCGATCTTTGCGGATCTGGAAGAAGCGATGATTTCGGCAGTTCGCAAGCACTTTGGCGATCCCGACAGTGAGATCATCGTGCGTATCGACCGAAGCTCCGGCAAGGTGGCGGCGTTTCGGGACGAGGAGCCGATCGACATCCGGCGGCTGGGTCGTATCCCGGCGCAGACGGCCAAGCAGGTGATGATTCAGAAGCTCCGGGCCGACGAGCGGGACAGCATCTATAGTGAGTTTGTCCAGCGAAAGGGACAACTCATTAGCGGTGCGGTCGTGCGTTACGAGGGGGGGGCGTTGGTTGTCAATCTGGATCACTGGGCCGAAGGCGTCATGCCGAAGGGTGAGCAGATTATGGGGCAGACCCATCGCCCTGGAGAACGCATTCGCAGTCTGATCCTGGATGTGAAAGAGACATCGAGCCAGGTGAAGATCATTTTGTCGCGGACCCACCCCGATTTCATCCGGCGTCTGTTTGAGTCGGAGGTGCCTGAGATCGCCGAGAGCATCATTGAGGTCCGAGGCTTGGCGCGGGAGGCCGGCTATCGAAGCAAGGTGGCCGTGATTTCCTATGACGACAAGGTCGACCCCGTGGGGGCCTGCGTCGGGGTCCGGGGCAGCCGGATCAAGAACATCGTCGACGAGTTGGGCGGCGAGAAGATCGATATCGTCCGGTGGAATGATTCGTCACAAACCCTGGTGGCCAACGCCTTGATGCCCGCCAAGGTCAGTGAAATCGCCCTTTGCTTCGAATTGGGACGAGCCACTGTGGTGGTTGAAGAGGATCAGTTGAGCCTGGCGATCGGTAAGCACGGCCAGAACGTGCGTTTGGCGGCGCGACTGAGCGGGTGGGACATTGATATCCTTACGCCGGATGAGTACAACCAGGGCATCGAGCGCCTGGCCACGTGTATCAAGAGCGTGGAGGGGGCCGACGAGATCCTCGTCGATAAGTTGATCGCACTGGGGATCATCTCCGTTCTGGACCTTGATGATGTAGGCCCTGAGCCGCTGGTAGCGGAACTGGGGTTGGAGCTTGATTTCGCGAAGACATTGCTGGACGGAGCCGACAAAGCGGCCAAGGTCTTGGCCGCCGAATCCGACCGAAAGCAGGCCGAGAAGGAACTGGCGCAGCAAACGAATGTTTCGGATGCGCCCGAGCAAGACCAGACAGAATAGTATGTGGAGGTCTCTTGGCTACTACAAGAGTCTATTTGTTAGCGCGTGAACTCAGTGTCAAGAGTTCTGCGATTGTGAGAAAGTGCCAAGACGAAGGTCTGGACGTCAAGAATCACATGTCCGCTATCTCGGCGGGGTTGGCCGCGACGATCAAGGAGTGGTTCAGCGAGGGAGAGAACGTCACGACTGTCGAGACCAGTGAGAAGGTGGATCTTTCCGAGGTCCGTGTCAAACGACCGAAGCGTACGAAAGTGATGCAGCTCTCAGATGAGTCCGAATCGGAAGACAGCGACTCGGCGTCGGTCGAGGCGGCCGTGGCTGAAGCTGAGCCACTGGACGAGGTTGACGTTGAGGCCGCGGTTGACGTTGACGTTGACGTTGATGTTGACGTTGATGTTGACGTTGAGACTGAGGCCGAGGTGACCGAGGAAGAAACGCTGGTTTCCGTCGAGCCGGAAGAAGAAGCGGCCGCTGATGATGTCGAGGAGGCCCCCGCCTTGTCTGAGGCGGTGGAGGAGGAGCAAGCTATTATAGAGGCCCCGGTGATCGAGCCGCCTAAGGTGGTGGAAGAGAAAAAGGAAGAGCCCGTGGTCCTGCCCGCCGGGCCGATGTTGGAAAAACCCAAGCCCGCCGTGCTCAATGGGCCCCAGGTCGTTCGCGTTGAGGCGCCTGAGCCGTTGAATCGCTCTCGTCCTCGCCCTCGCCCGCGTCCTCGCCCGCAGCGTGCCGGGGCCGGCGCCGCGCCTGCGGCGTCGGGGAGCAAAGGGCCCGCACCGGCTGCGGCCGATGCTGACAAGAAGCATGGGAAGCGGTCCAAAGAGCGCACGCACGGACGCCGCAAAGGGGAGCATGAAGACGAGGCCGCCAAGAAGGCCAAGGCCCGCACGAAACTGCGCGAGCGGGATATCGAGGAACGACGCGCCCGGCTGAATGCGGCCGGGGGCGAAGGGTTGCGATTGCGGCCCTCCCGACGGATTACGTCAAAGGCCGAGCGGGAAGCGGCTTCCACTGCGCGACCGGCGAAAGCGATGGTGAGTGAGCCCATCACGGTCAAGACCTTATCGGCGGCGCTAGCTGTCAAGGTGACCGAGATCATCGGCAAGTTGATGCAGCAAGGCGTGATGGCGACAGCCAACCAGGCCATCTCCAGCGATGTGGCGGAGATGGTGGCCCTGGAGCTTGGAACGGAACTGGTCGTCGATCGCAAGGCGTCGCAGGAAGAGGAAATCCGCAAGGAATTCGAGGAACGAGAGCGCGAGCACGTGACCAAACGAGCGGTGGTAGCAGCCATGCTCGGGCACGTCGACCACGGCAAGACGAGTCTTTTGGACAAGATCAGGTCCACGCAGGTCGCCTCCGGGGAGGCCGGCGGGATCACCCAGCATATCGGCGCCTCGCAGGTCAGTTGGGATGACAAAACGGTGACGTTCCTCGATACGCCGGGCCACGCAGCCTTTACCGCCATGCGCGCCAGGGGGGCGAACATGACGGATATCGTGGTCCTGACGGTGGCCGCCGACGACGGCGTGATGCCCCAGACGATCGAGGCGATCGCGCACTGCAAGGCCGCGGGGGTATCGATCATTGTGGCGCTGAACAAGATCGACCTACCCGGTTGTGACGTCAACCGGACCTATGCCCAGTTGTCCGAGCACGGTTTGACGCCGGCCGAATGGGGCGGTGATACGGAAGTCGTCAAGACCAGCGCTGCGACCGGACAGGGCATTGAAGATCTGCTGGAGGCCCTGGATTACGTAGCCGAACTGCTGGATCTGAAGGCCGACGACACGATCCCGGGGACGGGATGGGTCATCGAGGCGAAAATGTCGGCTCAGCAGGGACCGGTGGCGACCGTCCTGGTGAAAGAGGGTATGCTTTCCAAGGGCGACGTTGTGCTGGCCGGTGACACGTACGGCCGTGTCAAAATGATGAAGGACAGCTATGGCAAGAAGACCAAGACCGCCAGCAGTTCGATGCCGATTGAGATCACCGGCCTCAACGATGTGCCGCAGGCGGGGGATCGGTTCTATTGCCTGAATGATATCAACCGGGCCAAGACGGCGGCCGACGAGAACAAACTCCGCGCCCGCGAGAAGTCACTGGCCGAGCGCACGCAGGTGACGATGGAGAACCTGTTCAGTCAGATCGAGGCCGGGAACGTCAAGGACCTGAACTTGATCATTCGAGCCGATGTTCAGGGCTCGGTCGATGTGCTGAAGAAATACCTTACGGATCTCAGTGTGGATGAGATTCGGATCAATATCCTGCAGGCCATGCCTGGAGGCATCACCGAGGGCGATGTCATTCTGGCCGAGGCCTCGAACGCCATCATCATTGGCTTCAACGTCGTCGCTGAGGAGCGGGCCGGGAGATTGGCCGAAGAGGAAGGCGTCGACATTCGGTCGTACAACGTGATTTACCGCATTACCGAGGACCTGAAGAAATCGATGGTAGGCCTGCTGGAGCCGGAGGAGCAGGAGAAGACGCTCGGTCGGGCCGTGGTCAGAGCGACCTTCAAGGTCTCCCGCATCGGCACGGTGGCGGGCTGCTACGTGAGCAACGGATTGGCGGTCAAGAACGCCAAGGCGCGGCTGATTCGAGACAATATCGTTATTCGAGACAACCTGTCTCTCGAGTCCCTGAAGCATTTCAAGGACGATGCCCGGGAAGTCAAAACAGGGTTCGAGTGTGGAATCAAACTGGCGGGATTCGATGACATCAAGATGGACGACGTCCTCGAATTCTACGAAATCATCAAGGTCGCTCGGACCCTCGATTCGTAAGAAGACATCGTCAGGGGCGTCGGTAGAAAGAAGCCGCATTATGCCTACTCGAAGGCAGGAAAAAGTAGCTCGTGTTGTGAAAGAAGTGGTTAGCGACGCCATCGCCAACCACTTGGGCGACCCACGGATCACGGGGATTATCACGGTCACGAAAGTGGAGATGGGACCGAATCTGCGCAGTGCGGAGGTCTATCTGAGCATTCTGGCCGACAGCGACGGCGACAAGAAGAAGACCTTCAGGGCGATTCAGCACGCCGCCCGGCACATTCAGTCTCTATTGGGGGCGTCGCTCGACTGTAAGTTCTGTCCGATATTGCACTTTAACCGCGACGAGCAGTTTCAAAAGACACTGGAAACCATGAGGCTAATTGACGAGGTGGCAAACGAGCGTTTGGATCGGGAGGTCGAACCGGACGAATAGCGCACCTGGGACGTTGGGGCGCGAGGCTTGTTGATCCCTGTTTTCCGCCCGTGTACGTTGCACCAGGCGGGGCGGCCGAGTGGTCGCTGTATTTGGAAAGGCTATGAAAAACAGCAAGGAATATGCCCAACGGTTGCAGAAGCTCTATCGCGGGCTCAAGCGCGCGCATCCCAAGAAGATCAAGCGGGTCGCCTATGATGACCCGATCGAAGCGCTGATCAGCGGCATTGTCGGGGAGCACTGCAGTGACGCTGCGACGACGCGCGCCATGAAAGGGTTTCGGGAGACATTTGTCGACTGGAACGACTTGCGGGTCTCGCGCGTCGAGGAAATTGTGGAGGTCTTACAGGAAGATAACGAAACGAGCAGGGCCACGGCTTTCACGCTGATTACGGCCTTGCGGGCGATTTTCGATGAGTATCATTCGCTCAGTCTGCACCCTCTGACAAAGATCGGCAAGCGGCCGGCCAAGCAGGCCTTGGAGTCGCTGCAGGGCGTGGGGCATTTTGGGGTCAGCTACTGCATGCTGACGGCTTTGCAGGGACATGCGGTCCCGTTGACCGAGACGATGGCCGCTTACCTCAAGCAGGGCGAGGTGGTGGATCCCGCGGCGGACGTCCACGACATTGAAGGGTTTCTGACGCGGCAGGTGGCCGCTAAGGACGCCTATGAGTTCTACAGCCTCTTGCGGCACGAGAGCGAATCGGCCAAGCCGGCCAAGAAGAAGACAACGCGAACCCGAAAAACGACCAAGAAAAGGAAAGTAGCGAAGGCTAAGAAGTGACATATTAAGGGTAGGGGCGTCGCTGCCCTGTCCGCCTGACGTGTCCCGCTGCGAAGATTGAAGAGATGATGACAAAAGCAGAGAAGGTTCTAAGACTAGGTATCCCTGCGGGGAGTTTACTGAAAGCTACGATTGCCCTGTTCGCCAAGGCCGGGTATGACGTCTCCGATTCGAAGCGGAGCTATCTGCCGGCGATTGACGATGCTGAGATCCAGCCGATCTGCCTGCGCGCTCAGGAAATGGGCCGCTACGTGGGTGACGGTGTGCTGGATGCGGGGATCACTGGCTTCGACTGGATCACCGAGAATGATTGCGATGTGGTTGAGATCTGTGAACTGCCGTACAGCAAGGCCACCAGTAATCCAGCGCGGTGGGTTCTGGCTGTCCCCAACGAGTCCAAGGTCACGAAGCCGGAAGACCTTGCCGGCGGGATTGTGGCCACCGAACTCGTCGGCGTGGCGAAGAAGTACTTTGCGGAGAAGAACATCGACGTGAAGGTCGAGTTCAGTTGGGGCGCGACGGAGGTCAAAGCGCGGCTCGTGGATGCGATCGTTGAACTGACCGAGACGGGCAGTTCGATACGCGCCAACAATCTGCGCATTCTCGACACCATTATTGTCTCCACGACCAGACTGATTGCCAACAAGGAGGCGTGGCAAGACGACTTCAAGCGGGAGAAGATTGAGAATATCTCGATTCTGCTCAAGGCCGCCATTGAGGCGCGCAGCAAAGTTGGATTGAAGATGAACGTCAAGAAAGCCGATCTGGATGCGGTGCTGCAGGTTCTTCCGGCCGAAAAGAGCCCGACGCTGTCCAGTCTGGCGGATGCGGATTATGTGGCGATCGAGGTGATCGTAGAGGATAAGGTGGAGAGGGCCCTGGTTCCTGCATTGAAGCGGGCGGGGGCCTCAGGGATTATCACCTATCCCCTGAACAAGGTTATTCATTGACGGTTCTGCGACGGGACGGCGAAGCCGCATGATAGCCTGGAGGTCGTCTTCCCGCCTAGCGAGGTAGCTATGAGAGGTTTTGGGGAGCGACTTATGAACAAAGATTGTCGAGCAACAGTTCTGTTACTCATCGCGGTTCTCATGGGCGTGACGGTCATGGTGGTTTCCTGTCGACCCAAGACAGACGAGCCCGGCGCCGGTTCTGAGGCGGCGGTCTCCGAGCCCGTGGCCAAGATCGGTGACTATACGATCACGAAGGATGAGTTGAAGGAGCGATTGGCCCAGGAGATTCGGCCTCAGCGTGAAGAGTCCGGCCTGCCGAGGTCGCCGGTGACACCGGAAATCGTGCTTCGGAAGATGGTGGCTGAGAAGGCCATGATGCTGGAGGGACGCAAGCTCGGACATCTGGACGAGGAGATGCTCGGCGCCTCGATCGAGCGTTTTAGGCAGAGTCGACTCATCGGGCTGTTCATAACCGACTACGTTCAAGAGAACATTTCCGTCACGGCTCCGGAGATCGATCAGACGCTCGAAGCGGACCCCAATCTGACTCGCGCCCAGGCGGAGATGAAGATTCGGTCGACCCAAGCCAAACCTGTGTTGGAGCAGTTCTACGGCGAACTGCTGAAGAAGTTCAAGGTCGAGAAGGTCGAAGAGAACTTCAGTAAGGCCATCCGTATCCATCAGCGTCTCGCAACGCGGCCCGTTGAGCCCCGTCGACGAGGGATGTTCTGGATCACCAACAAGCAGATTCGCAACGAACTCAGTGAAGAGGAGAAGCAGATCCCTCTGGCGAAGTTTGTCGGCGGCGAGTTTACTCTGTTCGAGTGGTTCAAGACGTTGAGCGAAATGGCGCCGCCGGGACGGCCCAAGAACTTAAATCGCCCGGAAGGGATCGAGGGGCTGCTGGATCGAGGGCTGCGACCGGTTGTTCTGGCGGCCGAGGCGGTCGATCAGGGCTATGACAAGAACGAGCAGTTCCTCGCGGATCTTCGCAAACGCGAGGATATGACCCTGCTTAACAAGGCCAAGAGCGATAAGTACAAGCAGATCGAGCAGCCGAGCGATGAGGAGGTCAGGGCCTTCTTCGATGAGCACCAGGCGCATTTTGCCAAGAGTGCGTCGTTGAAGGTCGAACTGGTGTGGTGCAAGGATCTGCATCTCGCTCAGAAGGTCAAGGACGCGATGGTTGGCGGCGCCTCGGCGGCGTCGCTGAACGAGACGTACGGGCTGCGAAAGAACCTGAAGCCCTACAACGTGTATCCCACCAGCGAAGGGCTGTTCTGGGACGATCTGTGGAAAGCCGAGCCCAGCACGATCGTGGGGCCTGTAAAGGGATTCTACGAGACGGGCGTCAAATGGCGCGTCGTTAAGGTTCTGGAGAAGACGCCCGCCGCGCCGCAGTCCTACAACACGGACAACGTGAAGAATCAGGTCAAGTCGGCGCTCATGACCGGACGCAGGGACGAGATCATGGCTCGCTATGGAGCGGAACTGCTCAAGAAGTACCGCCATGAGATCTACACCGACAAGATTCAGGATATAGATCCCCTGGAGATCATGCCCCCCGATGAGAAGGGCCAGTGAACGTTGGGACCCGAGACGTAGGTGACTGCGCGAGCGACCTCGTTCCAGCGAACGGACCCCTCCGGCACGCCCATGGCGTCGTCGAGGTTTTCAGTTGCAAACCCGTGTCGGTCGAATAGTATCGTAGCATGACGGCCACGAACGGATTGGTGGATAAGCGGCTCTGATTATGGTCTTTACGCTGCAGCGATACATATTTTGGGAACTCTTCAAGGTCTTCGCACTGGCGACGATCGGACTGACGTTGATCTTGAGTCTCGGGGGAATCCTCCAGCCGGTGCAGGAGTATGGGGTGGGACCGCAACAGGTCGTCCATATTCTGATCTATTTCATGCCGATCACGTTGACCTTCGTGCTGCCGATGGCGGCCTTGTTTGCCTCGGCCCTGACCTACGGTCGTTTTGCCAGTGACAACGAACTGGACGCCTGCCGGGCCAGCGGCATCAGTCTTCTGACCATGGTCTATCCCGGATTGGTCCTGGCCATCCTCGTGGCCATCGCGAATCTGGTTCTGAGTTTCCATGTCATGCCCTATTTCGTGCATCTGGCGGAGAAATCGCTCAAGGCCGACGCCAAGCAGATTCTCTTCCGCAATATTGAGCGGCGTGGTTTCTATGAATTGCCCCCGGATGGGCGGTTCCTGATGTACGCCGATCATGCCGATGCGAAAAGCGATACCTTGTTCGGCATCGTCGTGGTCGAGAACGAGCGCGGTGTGATCAAGAAGATTCGCACCGCTGATGCCGCCCGCATTCATTTCGATCCCCACGACAGGTTCAACGAAGTCCGATTGGACGTGTTTGGCGCCCGCCAGATGAGGGCGATGGATACGTTCTGGGGCGTGATCGGCAAGGCCTCGGTGACGTATGAATTCGGCTCTCTGCTGGGTGATGACATCAAGTTCAAGAAGGTCAATGAGATGAAGCAGATCCGTATGGATCTGATGCTGTTCGATCCTATTGCCAAGATCGCCCGAGGTGCATATTCCCAGCTTGCCGCCGAACTGCTGGCCCAGGATATCAGCGAGCGTCTGACGGCGCCGGAGGCGGAGGTCTACGAGTTGCGCGGGCCTACGCGATTCGTCCGGTTTTCGGCGAAGTCATGCGGCTTGCCGAGAGAAAAGGTGGTGGAGCTTGTCGGACCGGTTCGTGCCCAAGAGTACGACAGTCTTTCGGGCCGGCACGTGCGCACCCTGACGTGCAACAAAGCCGTCATCCAAGTGGATGATGACACTCGCGGCCCCGGATTGGTCCTGAGTTTGTCCAACGCACGCGTTGAGGCCACCGGCCAACTCATGGTCAGTCACATTATAGGTGCGTTGGCCATGCCGGAGCCGCTGGCGCAGAGTCTGCATCAGATGAGTCTTCTGGAGACGGTGGTGCCTGAGGGGACCTCGTCCATTCTCGCAGGTTCGCCAAGCTCTATGCTGGCGGCGTTGCAGAAGAAGCTCGTGAAGGAAATACGGCGGACCGGTGTGAATATCGTTGCGGAGATGAACTCCCGGCTGGTCTTCGGCATGGGCTGCATTCCGATGATCATGATTGGCATCGGTCTGGGCATTATCAATCGAGGCGGGCATTTATTGAGCGCCTTCGGGGCCAGTTGTATACCGGCGGCCATCCTGATCGTGGCCATCATCAGCGGCAAACACGTGACCGAAAATATGACCTCGCAGGGTGTCTCGGGAATCGTGGTCATGTGGGCGGGGCTTGCCTGTCTGACGGTCCTGGCCACGTGGGTTTATGCCAAGCTCGCGCGGAACTGAGGCGTAGGATTCCGGCCGGGACGGTCGAAAGGGTGCGGAACGTAGAACGATGAAGATACTAGACCGCTACATTGCCAAGAACTTCATGATCGGCTACGCCATCGCGTTCTGCGTTCTCATTGGGTTGCGGATTATCATTGAGCTGTTCGTCAATCTGGATGAGTTCGCTGAAAACACCGATGGCGGCGTATGGGTGGTGGCCCGTCACGTCGTGACTTACTACGCGCTGCAAACGACGCTCTATTTCCGCGATATTGCCGGCGTGATCACCGTGGTCGCCGCGGCGTTCTCGCTGGGGCGCATGGTGCGTTCCAACGAATTGGTGGCGATCATGGCCTCCGGCGTCAGCGCCAAGCGGATCGTCGGACCGATCCTGATACTGGCCATTTTCTTCACGGCCCTGTCGGTGGCCGACCAGGAACTCCTGATTCCCTCGGTCAGTGACAAACTGGTGCGCGACGAGGACGATCTCCCGGGCGAGGAGGCTTACGACGTCTGGTTCCTGACCGATAGCAAGGGTTCGCTCATTTGCTCTCGACGATACGTTGTCGAAACGGAAACCTTCGAACAGCCCACGATCATCACCCGGCAGCCCGTTCCAGGCAAGCCGGGGATCTGGGAAGTGACCGGGCGCATTTCCGCCGAGGCGGCCAAGTACAACTGGGACACTGGAAACTGGGATATCATCGGCGGGTCCTTTGTCGGGACGAAATCGGAGAAGGCCCGAGCGGTCGCGTCGTATTCCGGCTCGGATCTGCTGCCGAAGGATATTCCCGTGCGGCAGATGTCGGGCTTCAATACGCTGCTGAGTTCACGGCAACTGACGGCGCTGGCCGCCCAGAAGACTAAAATCAAAGACGTGGCCCAGTTGACCAGTCAGAAGCACTTTCGCATCACCGATCCGCTGATCAACCTGACCATGCTGATGGTCAGCCTTCCCGTGCTGATCTGTCGCGACCCGAAGAGCATGAAGTCGGCCATCCTGGTGAGTTTCGGCCTGACAGCGGCCTGTTTCGTCACCACGTTCGTGTGCAAAATGCTGGCCACCGAGGTGGTCTTCGCCCGCATGATGCCGGAGTTTTGGCCCTGGGTGCCCTGGCTCATCTTCACGCCAATCGCGATCATCGAATTGGATTCGATGCGAACCTGATAGCCCGCGCGTCTGTGGGACTGGCCGGCGAGCCAGGGCCCTCGGACTAGGACTTGATCGTGGCGCGAACCTCTTTGTTGATGCGGACGCTGCACCAGTGTTTCCCACACATCGAGCAGAAATCGGCGGAATCCGGTGTGTCGGAGTCCATCTCCTTGCAGGCCTCTTGATGCATGCGGTCGGCCGTCTCGGGGTCCAGCGATTCGGCCAGATGCGTTTCCCAGTTAAGATTGGCCCGGGCCTGGCTGAGTCGCTTGTCCCGGTCGGCGGCGCCCTTGAGTCCTCGGGCGACATCGGCGCCGTGAGCGGCTATCTTGGTCGCAACGACACCGGCGCGGACGTCGTCGGCGTTGGGCAGGCCCAGATGCTCGCGCGGGGTGACGTAGCACAGGTACGAGGCGCCGTAGAAGGCCGCGGCGCAGCCCCCGATGGCGGCGGTGATGTGGTCGTACCCAGGCGCCACATCGGTGACCAGCGGTCCGAGCACATAGAACGGAGCGTTTTGACAGATTTCCTGCTGGAGCTCCATGTTGTGCTGAATCTGATCGAACGGAACGTGTCCCGGCCCCTCGACCATGACCTGGCAGCCCTTCTCCTGGGCCCGCTGGGTCAGTTCGCCCAACGTCCTCAACTCGGCGATCTGCCCTTCGTCCGTGGCGTCGGCGATCGCGCCGGGGCGCAATCCGTCGCCGAGAGAGAAGCACACGTCATACTCGACCATAATCGCACAGAGATCGTCAAAGAGGTCGTAGAATGGGTTTTGTTTGTTGTGATGGATCATCCATTTGGCCAGCAGGGCCCCGCCGCGGCTGACGATGCCGGCGACGCGATTGCCCAGCAGGGGCAGATGCTCGCGCAGCAGCCCGGCGTGGATCGTGAAGAAGTCGACGCCCTGACGCGCTTGGCGCTCGATGGTCTTCAGCAGGAGGTCGTTGGTGATCTCCTCGACCTTCCGGTCCTGGATCATCTGATAGGCCGGCACGGTTCCGAAGGGAACGGGGCAGTGGGCGATCAGTTCGCAGCGGATTTCATCCAGATTGCCGCCCGTGCTCAGATCCATGATGGTGTCAGCACCGACGGCCAGCGCCACCTCCATCTTCTCGATTTCCTCCGGGACGGAGCACCGGACACTGCTGGTTCCGATGTTGGCGTTGACTTTCGTCGTCACAGGCCGGCCGATCCCGATCGGTTTGAGGTTGGTCTCCAGATGAAGCGTATTGGCGGGGATCACCAGTCGCCCCGCGGCCACCTCCGTGCGGATCATCTCAGCATCGACCTGTTCGGTCTCGGCGATATACTGCATGGCGGGGGTAACGACGTTCGCCTGGGCCTGCTGCAATTGTGTCGTCATCTTGTCTGAACTCCTTGTGTAAATGAAAAAATCGCTTCCGCAGGAAGCGATTCGCGATGTCGTCATGGCATGGCTTAAATCAGCGCTTTCCTACGCAGGCGTATCCGCTCGGCCCTTTTACATTGGGCTGATCGGGCGTTTATCCTGATCAGGTTCGGAGGGTTTTCTCTCAGACCCGCCGTAAGACGGGTCACCCCTAGCGACCGGGCCCATTATACTCGACGGGCCGGTCAGTTCAAGCGAATCTCACGGGCGAAAGTGGTTGGGGCGATGTAATCGGCTTCAGGCTATCGGTCTGGTGAATCCTGATCGCGCTGCCGAGTCGACAGCAAAATGAGGTTTCGCAGCCCCTCGGCGCCGCGCGCCGCCAGCCATTCCTCCTCAAACCGCTTCTCCTGAACGATTTGCGCGATGGCCATGAGAGCCCGCAGGTGATAGTTGCGCTGGTCCTTGCTGCCGGCCAGGATGAACATGACCTTGACCGGTTCCGGTGCCTGTGAGAACCGGATGCCGCTTTTGGCGCGAACGAGCAGCACATCGAATTTGTCTTGGCCTTCAATAATGATATGAGGGATCGCCAGCCCCGGCTGAATGACCGTGCTGCTTTCCTTCTCCCGATAAAGGAACTTTTCATAGAGAACGTACTCATCGAGCCCCAGCCTTCCGGCCAGGAGGGTGGCCGCTTGACGCAGGACATCCTCGGCGTCTTGGGGGCCTTCAACGTCCAGAATTTCGCAATGCCTGATCAGCTGGTCGAAGCGGTCTTCGATGATGTTGTCTCGTTCGATCAGGATATCCCGCAGTTCATTCTCGAGCGTAACGGTCTTGATCGCTTTGTCGGTCACGCGTTCGACAATGTGCATTACGGCCGAGGCGCGTTTCGCTCTCTTGGAGACATAGAGCCGGTACCAGGCGGCGCTGAGGACCACAAAGCCGGCGGAAATCGACAGGGGCACGACCCCCATATCGACGATGAGCATGGCGTACGCGACGATCGCGAAGATGTGAAGATACGGATACAAGGGCGATCGGAACGAGGGGCGATAGCTCTGGATCTTGCTTTCTCGCATGATGATGACGCTGGCGTTAGCCAACGTGAAGAGGATAATCATCAGGGTCGAGGCGGTCTTGACCAACGTTTCGATATCGAGAAAGATGATCGCCCCGATCATGAAGGCGCCGGTGAGCAGAACGCCGCTGTGTGGGGTGCCGAAACGCTTGTTCACGTGGGCCAGGAAGACCGGGAGTAGTTGATCGCGACTCATCGCCATCGGCGAGCGGGACGCGGCGAGAATCCCACCGTTGGCGGTGGTGATGAAGGCGGCGATGGCCGCCAGGGACAGCAGCACGTAGCCGAATGTCCCCAGGGTCTTGCCGGCCGCCACGGAGATCGGCATGAGGGTGACCGATAGCTCTGAGCCGTCCACCGAACCGACGGTGATGCCGACTACCGCAAAGTAGAGCAAGGCGACGACAAACCATGCCAGCATCATGCCGAGCGGCAGATTCTTGCTGGGATGTCGGACTTCCTCAGCGATGCTGGCGACCTTGGTCAGACCGCCAAAACTGACGAATGCCAGACCGGCCGTGGCAAACACGGCGGCCCAACCCTTGTCCATGAATCCTTCATAACGGGCCAGCTCGATCGCGTTGACGCCGGACAGGATGAACACGCCGAGGATGGCCAGGAGGGCCGCCACCAAGACGACTTGGAGCCGGCTGGTGTGCTTGACGCTGACGACGTTCAAGGTAGTAAACATCGCGCAACAAACGACAGCGATGCTCTTCAGGTGCATGGCGGTCAGGTGGACGTCGAAGACCTTCTGGACGACCAGTTCGACGAGGATGGCCATGCCCACGATGGCAAAGGCGCTCTTCAGGGCCAGCGAGAACCAGTTGGCCAGGCCGCTGAACAGGCCGAACATGGGTCCGAAACTCCGCTCGACGTAGAAGTAGGTCCCGCCGGCCCGCGGCATGGCTGTCGCCAGTTCCGCCTTGCTCAGCACGCTGGGGATGATCAACAGCGATGCCAGGAGGTAGGAGACGATCACCGCCGGTCCGGCCTTGGCGTAAGCGATGGCCGGCAAAATGAACAGCCCGGAGCTGATCATCGCGCCGGCCGCCACGGCAAAAACATCCAATGCCCCAAGTTGTCTGCGCAGTTGCGTCAAAGCGGCCCATCCTTAGCTCGTCCCGGCGCCCTGACCGGCGCCCACACCCCAAAACCCAGATCACATTATAACGACAACCCCCGCCCCGGAAACCCCCAATCACCAAACTCACCAAGTACGGCCCGCGTCGGACCAAGTTCACGTCCGTCACCCCCACGCCGCCCGGGCCCCATTTCAACTGTCACCCCCGCCCCGAGCCCCCCCGAACGTAGCCTCCCCCTTGTCACCCTGAGCGAAGCGCAGCGCAGTCGAACGGGTCTACACATGAATCAGACTCGCTCTTGGTCGCCAACCGGGATAATCGCAGTTTCATGCGGTCTGCACCGTACACCATCATCACTTTCCCTTGTTGTGTCCAGCTTTGACTAATTCGCCAAAGAAAGCCTTCGTGGCCTGTGCTTGAATTTCCCCAAACCGCGACTCCAGGTCTTCTCGCGGGACGCCTGCAACCGTATCATTCACCAGTTTCGTGCTCGTGACGAACATGTCGGTTGCAAGCCTATACAGATGCGAATTGAACAAATGTACGGTATTCGCGTGCTTGGTAATATCAGAATACATGGAGTGAACGAGCCAGTTGCAGTAGTGGTATGAAGAGCGAAATATCTCAACAATGCGGAGGTCCTCTTTCAACAGTACTGCTCTATCAATTAAGGACTTATCTGTCCAATGTCCGGGGTTGCGGGGTTTCTCGTTCCTGTCCACGCCCCACAGGCGTTTTCTCAGCGCCTTGATATTCACCTCTTCATTGCCAGGCTGCTTCAAATACTCATCCACCGCTGTGGTATCCCCCGGTTTTGCGTCACCAAACCTAGCGCGATTACTGACGATACTCCTGGCCTTCTTCCACTTCTCAACGTCCTGGAAAGAGAAGTACTTTTCCACGTCATCGGGAATCACATTTGAAGCCATCAGATTCAAGTCGATGTGAAGTTCAAGGATGGCTCTGACACAACCTGCCAATGCGAGGCAATCCTCGATCGCATCCAGCTTCACCATGCTCTGTGCCCACATGTACATCCTGCCATACATGTGCAACAACGCCGTTCTGCGAGTTCTCCCGTCTTCTTTTCCCACTAGAAGCGCTACGATGTCGGTCTTCACGTAATCAACGTACTGCCTAAGCCGGTCATAGGCCATAGCGGCCAGTTTCTGCGGTGGAATGTCTTTGATGTCAGCTTTTTCGCTGGCCATGATACAATCCCGTGCGATGGATAGGTTCTTCAATACGATTCGTATATCATCTCCGGCAGAAGGCAGAAGAATCCTCTCGCTGCGCGCGTATTGGCCTCTGATCTCGACGAGCTTGTCGTAATCCGAGGCCTCCTCTGGCATCACTTCCAACAGTTCGCTTGTGGCGCCCGAGATCCAGTTCGATATGTCTGTTGGCAGTTCCGAATCCCCAATGGGGTTGGCCGTGAGTCTTGCCAGAAGCCCTCCACCTGCCGATATCAGGCGGTCCGTTCGGCGTTTGACCTTCTGCTCAATTCCATCTTGCATCAGTCTCTGCCTCGAATCGAGACTCTCGTTTCAGTTCCGTCGGGGAATCAAAGGTCTGCGGTACATTTCGTGTTCCTGGTTGGCATTACGGGCTGCCAAAAGGGGCGTTCGGTCTCTCTGGCGGATTGCCGAAAGCTTGCCAATCATAGCTTCCTCGAACATATCTGCGACATAGCCTACCCACAGCCCGCGCCTTTGTCAATCGTTTTGCCGTCCACGCCGTGTCTGGGCAGGCTCTCGGGCGATGGCGATTTCGCGCCAGGGGAGTCCTGGGTGGCAGCCTCAAGTCCGAAGGACTTGGGGATGGTGCCATTCGCACGGGCCTTCCGCGCCGTGTCGGCCAGCCAAGGCCGCCATCCCCAAAGCTCCGCTTGTAGGCTGCCACGCACCATTGACGCGGCCATAAGGTGTGTTTAGCAATCACTTAAGAATTCTTGGATTTCTCCTTGACCTCGGAAGGCGGCATGCGTAAGATGATTAATAAACATAATATGCAATAGAACGCATTAGATAGTAAAGAGACAATGCAGATTTGGAGGGTAAGGCCATGGCTAGCGAGGCTCAGATTTGTGCGAATCGTTTCAATGCGAAGAAGTCGACGGGGCCGCGTACGACTGGGGGCAAGGCCGTTGTGGCGCAGAATGCTGTCAAACATGGGCTGATGGCCCGGCAGGCTGTTATTGCGGGCGAGGATTTGGGCGAGTATGAGTTCTATCGCGACCAGATGCTCGCCGAGTTGGAGCCGGAAGGGGCCATGGAGTCCATGCTGGCCCAGCGGGCCGTCGGCCTGGCGTGGCGCCTCCTGCGGGCCGAGCGCCTCCAGAACGAGGCCTTCGACGCCCTCCATGCCAAGGACACGACCGGCCCGCTGGCGCGTCTGACCCAGAGCCTGCGTAGCCGGGAGCAGGGGCGGGTCGATAGTGATGCGGACGGCCGCGATCTGACCTGCGGGCGCATCGTCGTGCGGGATTTCGCCAACGCCCGCGTCCTCGACCGCCTGCTGATGTACGAGCGCCGCCTCGAACACAGCCTTTACAGAACCACGGCCGAACTCCAGAGACTCCGCCTGCTCCGCCAACTCGACTCGGGCGAGGAGACTCCCACGCCTCGACCCGCCCAGGCGGAGAAGGCGCCACCGGATCGTGCAAAACAAACCCAATTTGCACCTGCCCCAACAGAGGCTAAGTGCCTTTTCGGAAAAGACATAGGCGAGAATGTCCCGCCGACGCCCGTGCCAGAACAAAGCCAAACAAACCCAATTTGGAGGCAGACTGGAGGCTGTAGGCCGGAGACCGGAGGTTCCCAAGCGGCAAAGGCTACGGTATACTCGACGCCAATTCACGCCGGACGCGATGCGGAGCATTCGGCCGGTGCGGTCATGGTTTTGGACAGAGTTGGAAAGGAGTCCTTATGAGGAAAACGAGCAGGCGAGAGTTTCTCAAGAAGGTCGGGATGGCGAGCGGTTCGGTCGCGGCCCTGTCCAGCCTGACCGGTTGTGCGGGCCAGGGCCGGACGCGGACGCATTCGCACAAGCGTCCGAATGTCATTTTCATCATGACCGACGATCACGCTTCGCATGCGATGAGTTGCTATGGTAGCAGGATCAACCAGACGCCCCATCTGGACCGCATTGCCAAGGAGGGGATGCGCTTCACCAATGCCTTCTGCACGAATTCCATCTGCGCCCCGTGCCGCGCCGTGATCCTGACGGGCAAGTACAGCCACGTCAATGGGGTCAAGGACAATCGTCTGAAGTTCGACGGCTCGCAACAGACGTTCCCCAAACTGCTGCAGGAGGCCGGCTACGAGACCGCCATGATCGGCAAGTGGCATCTCAAGACCGATCCGACGGGTTTCGACTACTGGAATGTTCTGCCCGGGCAGGGCGCCTATTACAATCCGGCTATGATCGAAATGGGCCAGCGTAAGACGTACACCGGTTATGTCACGGATATCATTACCGACCACTGTCTCCGGTGGCTCAAAGAGCGCAGCGGGGACAAGCCCTTCTGTCTCATGTACCACCACAAGGCGCCGCATCGGCGTTGGGAACCGGGCCCCGATCATCTGACGATGTACGACGACACAACGATTCCCGAACCTGATACACTTTTCGATGACTATTCGGGACGGGGGCGCGCCGCCAAAGAGCAGGACATGAGCCTCGCAAAGACGATGAACCCGAACGATCTGAAGCTGACGCCGATGAAGAGGCTCAACCCCGAGCAAAAGGCCCAATGGGATGCGGCGTACGGACCTAAGAACGAGGCCTTCAAGAAGGCCAATCTGCAGGGCAAGGATCTGATTCGCTGGAAGTATCAGCGTTATCTCAAGGATTATCTGCGTTGTATCGCCTCGGTGGACGACAATGTCGGGCGGCTTCTCGATTATCTCGACGCGTCCGGCCTGGCGGCCGATACGGTGGTCGTCTACACGTCCGATCAGGGATTCTATCTCGGCGATCATGGCTGGTTCGACAAACGTTTCATGTACGAGGAGTCCTTGCGAATGCCGCTGCTGGTGCGCTATCCGAGAGAGGTTCGCCCGGGTTCGGTGAGTAAGGACATTGCCTTGAACCTGGACTTCGGCGAGACGTTTCTGGATTATGCCGGTGTGCCCGTGCCGGATGATATGCAAGGCCGTTCCTTACGAGCGGCCCTGAACGGCCGGACTCCGAAGGATTGGCGCACCTCGATGTATTACCACTACTATGAGTATCCGGCGGTGCACAGCGTCAAACGCCACTACGGGATTCGCACGAAACGCTACAAGCTCATTCACTTCTACCATGATATCGATGAATGGGAGCTCTACGACCTCAAGAAAGATCCGCAGGAGATGCGCAGCGTCTATGACGACCCGAGGTATGCGGATGTGGTCGAGGAATTGAAGCTGGAACTCAAGCGACTGCGGGCTCAGTACGACGATACCACCGGGGCGCCTATCTGAGCGATAGGACTCCCGAGACAGCAGCCAACAATCGGTCTTACTTGGGTCTGCGACGCCAGCGTTTCAGGCCCAAGTAAGCTGTTTGGGGTGGTCCTCTCAACTCACCTCTCCGTTTGCCCACCGTTCGAGACGGCATGCGACTGACTTGGCGTGCCATTCTGTTCGGTCACCTGAAGGTGTCCACCTCTGTCAAAAGAAAATGGGAGACAGAGGAGTGGTAAAGCACTTACTGTTCCATCACCCTTGTCTCCCCGCTGACAAGTGCCTCGATTTCAGTCCATTGAAAACTGATCACAGGGTATCATTTTGCACTTGCAGCTCAACCGTCAATTCTAAGGTGGGCCACGCGGCTGTGTCAATTGTGGTAATTACGTAATTCATATCATCAATTCTGATGACCGCATTTCGGGAACGAGTGGAGAACAGCGCATAAAGACAGCAGGCGCGGTGAACCGCCGCGACATAGAAAGAGAGGCGCCTCGGTTTGTCCGCAAGCTTCGCTTCGGGTCCCCGCAAACGCCCCCACCCGTCCTGACTCAGGATTGACCCATTGCCAGGAATCTCTTATCGCTCAGTCTCTCTGGCACTATGCCTGTCGGCTTTTCGGTCCCTCGCGCCAGGCAAACGACACTTCCAGTACCGCTAGTTTGCCACAAAATCACTCCCATTTCAATTGTGGCAACTACGTATTTTCGCGATGTTCCATCCATGTCACTGCGGTGGCGATGCGGATGAGAGGATCATGCCGCCGGCGGTCAGCGTCTTCTCCAGAGTATGCCTGTTGCTTGCTTGGACGGTTGACGCCAGAGATCCCGCCTGCCATGGCTATTTGAGCATTTCTCCGGTGGCTTTGTTCCAACGAATCGTGCGGACCTTCATCCGATGGTGTGGGCCATGACAGTCGATGCAGTATTTCTTGGCGTTTCCATCATCGCTGGCGAGGTCGTCCATCTCGAAGACGCTCAGGCCCGCCTCTAGAATCGGTCGGTGGTCCTCGACGTGCCGGATTTTATGCCTGGGGTGACACATCATGCACGTTGGGTTGATGCGATTCTTGGGGTACATCAACTGCGGCGGTGTCACGTTGGCCTTGTCGGAGCGATGTTTTAGCGATTCGCCATGACACCGCTCACAGCCGATACTGGCGATTTCGTGCTCATCACCAGTTTGTCCTCGTCAAAGTCCTGGTGGCAGGCTTTGCAGAACGGGTTGGCGACGAAGGCCGCAGCGGGTCTGTCATAGTAATCGTCGTCGGTCGCCTCGTTGCTGCCCTGTGTCGCGGTGTCCTCGCACGTGGTCTCCGGATGCGTGGCTTCGAACGAACTGCTTGCCGCCAGACTCAACAGCAAGCAGCCCAAAGCGATTCCGATTGTCGCCCCGTGTGTGCCTGAAGTGATGGCCATCGTAAATGTTCCCGTCTCCAATGATCCCAGATGGACAGGTCTGCATTGCTCTTCCAACCTGAGTCGATCAGACGTATTCCCAGTTCTTGAGCCACTGATAGTTCGCCGGCAACTGGGCCCAGGCGTTGTCCATGGCCTCTTCCAGTTCCCGGGCTTCAGCTCCATTTCGGCGTAGGCCATGACCTCCTCGCGCGTGCAGGCGTCAATGTAGTTGATGCCGTGCTCAATACAACGGGTGACCACCTCCCGGCGATTCTTCTGGAAGCCAGCGCAGCCAGGCCGACGGCAAAGCCGGCCGCCGCCACGGCGCTGGCCCGCATGAACTCGCGACGCGTGATCTTCTCTGAGTTGTCCGGTTGTTAGCTGTGGTCGTTCATGGTCTTCTCCTTACGATGCAAAGCACGGATGCTCTTGCTGTCGCTTAGAGACTTGCGTAGCAGTCCTTCAGATAGTCTCGGGCGGTGGCTAGATTGGCGGTCATAACCTCCGTTTCCGGATGTCCATGCATGAACGGGTTGACGTAGCCCCGGTAGCGTATCTGAGCCAGTGCTTCAATCCAGGGCTTCATGTTTGTTGAGCCGACGCCGGGAAGTTGTCTGGCTTCTTTCTGGTATTGCCAGGCGTAGAAGAAGAACAACTGTTTTCCACAGATTCGAATGGCCTCGGGGACCGAGGCTTTCAGGGTCTGGATATGGTAGGGGGCCAGTGCGATCCCCAGCCGGGGCGACGTATTCGTCTGGACAAACGCCTTGAGGGAGTCGAGCGAGTTGAGCAGGGCGTTGCCATGGTTCTCAATGGCGAGGTAGGAATCGTGCTTCTCCGCCAATTCGACCAAAGGCTTGAGGCTCTCAATGTATTGACGCATCCGAGCGTTGAGTTCTTCCGGTTTGCACGGCCCGGCGCTGCCCTGAATGGCGACTCCGCCGCCGGCTTTGCCCAACAGCTCGGCGTAGCGGGCGTATCCCCCGCGATAGACGGAGAAGGCGAACAGCTTCAGCTTGTGCTGGGCCAGCAGCTCGGCCAGCCCCTCGGGTCCCAGACGCTGGGCCACGTCGTCCAGGTGGGGGCAGCCCTCGTGGCCCGACCAGATGTCGATCGCCTCGAATCCGAGTTTCGCGATGCGGGCGCAGGCCTGCTCGATGGGCAATCCCATGAAGTGAATCGAAGAGGTCGAAAGCCGCATGCGCCAGGGCGGCGAACTGTCCGCGTTGTCGTTGCAGAGTGCTGGGAGACAAGGTGTCGCGGCGGTCGCCCCCATCAGTTTCAGGACGTGGCGTCGGGTCAGTTCGTGGTTCATTGGAAGCGTCTCCCGTGTGTTCCTGTTTGGCGTCCAGGATTCCTCGAATCGGGGGAACCCTGATTCATTGGGCTGGCTCCAGACTAGCAGGCCAGCACCCGCCCTGCAAGCTCGTTTCTGCGTTGATCCATTGTCCAGTCAGCACTCCATCAGGTATAATGATCGGCAGTGGAGATAGTAGGAGAGATGATTATGTTCAGGATGGGTACCGTTGGCATGGCGGCTCTGGTCGCCTTCACCGTTGTTGGTCTCAGTCATGTGGGCTTGGCCGCGCAGGAACAAGGAGACGTCGAAGTGAGTGAAAAGGATTCAAGCCAGGCCCAGGCGCCGGTCCTGAAGGCGCTTGAGATTCGGATTGTCCAGGACAACTACCGGTGCGGCGACGCCCTGGAGACGGCTTGGGGATTCGCGGCCTATGTGACCGGCCCCGATGAGAGGCTTCTCTTCGACACGGGCAGCAACGGGGACCTGTTGCTCAGGAATATGGCCAAACTCGACATTGCCCCCGACCGTGTCGATACAGTGATCCTCTCCCACGTTCACGCCGACCATACCGGCGGCTTGGTCGGGTTTCTGAAACAGCATTCCGACGTCGACCTCTACTGCCTGGCGTCGTTTCCCGCCCGGTTCAAAGACGTGGCGCGCGGCTACGGCGCCCGACTGGTCGAGGTGGACCTGCCGCAGCAGATCTGCGAGAACGTGTTTACGACAGGGTCGATGGGCAAGCGAATTCATGAACAGGCACTGGTGGTTCGCACGGACGTTGGGCTTGTGATTGTGACCGGATGCGCCCATCCCGGCGTGGTCAAGATGATCGAACGCGTCAAGACGCTGCACGAGCAGGACATCGCCCTTGTCATTGGGGGATTTCATCTGGGGTGGGCGAAGCCGCGCCAGATCGAAGAGATCATGAACGCGCTCGATCGCCTGGGTGTCCGCTACGTCGCGCCGACGCATTGCTCGGGTGACATCGCGCGGACGTTGTTCGAGAAGCGCTTTGGCGCGCGTTACATCAAGGTGGGGGTGGGCAAGACCATTACGCTGGCCGATCTGAAACAGCCCTGATGGGTGTCTAGACAGAAGAAAACGGCGCCGCGGTCGGTTGGATCGCGACGCCGTTTGGCTTTGAATCTAATGGATCAGAAAGCCTGTTAGGGCTGCGCCCCTTGCATCTGCATCTGCATGACCAGGCCCATGATCTCCTGCACGTGCTGCTTGGGCAACGCCAGCTCGATCTTCAGCTTGCCATCGCCCACGGTGCCGGCCAGGGCCATGTTGCTCCGACTGGGCACCTGGCTTTGCGGGAGGGGGATCGGTGCGATCGCCGCGGCCATTCCCATCATACGCAGGGCGTTGATGGTCACGAGGAAATCGGCCTTGTCGGCACCGGGGATCAGTCCCATGGCGCTCTCCACCTCGGCTGGCGCCTGCGTGGCGCCGCCCGCTTTGACCTTGTCGATCATTTCGCGCACCGCCACACCTTCGTCCTTGGCCAGAGCGTAGACGAGGAGGTTGTCCACGACCGCCATATTGACGTTGAATCCGTCGCCGTACATGGTCTTGAGCATCTCTGCTTCCGGGGAACCCGCTTCGGTGGCTTCCATGTTGAAGGCCACGGTATCGATGGCGACGCCCTTGTAGGTCTGGGCCTTCCGCTTGAGATCGAACGAAACCTTCATGCCCATCTTCTCGTAGAAGTCGCCGACCGGGCCCTCGTTCATCATCTTGGGGGCCTGCTCCAGAATCTGGTAGAACTTCTGGGCATCCTTCAGAACCGCCACATACTTCACTTCAAACGGCGGCGTGCTTCCCTGCTTGGCCGACATGGAACCGGCGATTGGGCCGGCGAAGGCTCCCATCGCGTCGGTCGCCATCTTCTTGAGCTGATCCATGGCTTCGCCCGAGGCGTCCTGGCCGAGGAACTTGGGCAACATGTCGATGTAGACCTGGTTGAATTTCTCCCAGAAGGGGCCGTCCATCGTGCCGGCGAAGTTCATCGCGGCGCCGTCCTGCAGGTATCCCATGAGCTTGTTGCTCTGCTTGGTCGCGCTGGCCTTGAGCATTCCGGCCATTTCCGTGCCCGGGGTGCTGGCGACCGTCAGGCCCAGCCGCATGCTCGCTGCGCTGGGCAGAAGCGAAAGGCTGACGAAATCGGTTTCCTTCAGGACGGTGTCCAGTATGCTCGCGTACATGTCCATCGCCGCGGCGACCTGGGCTGTGCCCGCCTGGCCCTGCCCCTGCGCGCTCATGGCGCCCATGCCCTCCTTGAGTTCCTGGAGTTGGCCCTGGATCATGGGGCCGAACATCTGGCTGACCAGTTTGATGTTGGCGTAGGCCCATACCGGTGCGGCCGAGGATTGTTTCAGTTCCGCCGGGTCGAGTGTGCCGGCCAGGCCGGATGTGCTCGAGGTCAGCGCCGTCTTTGCCTGCGCCAGAGCCTCTTCGTTGCCGGCCGGGCTGACCAGCGCGAAACCGCCCACCTGCGTGACAGACATCATTGGACTGCCCGCCGGGCCGATCTGCGAAATCCCCTGGGCGTTTGCTGCACTGACATTGGTATTGCCCGAGATGAATTGCTGGTAATTGCTCACCGGGACCAGCAGCCCGATGCGTGTCGGGTCAGGGTCGCCGCCCGGGAGGGGGCTGAACAGCGCGAAGCCGCCCGTCGTGTCCACGCCCGCCAGATTGGCGCTGCCCAGGAGTTGCCCCAGTTGGGCCTTGGCCAGCATGGAGACGCCGATCGGGGAGACGCCGGCCAGGAACATGTCCGTCTGACCCAGCGCGTTGTCCAGACTGTTGATCCGCACGCAGAACAGACTGTCCTTCGGGACCATCTTCATCGGATCGCTCGCCGCCTGGGCCGGGCTCACCACGCCCAGACCGATCGCCACGAAGGCGAACAGCAGAGCAGACAGGACGACTGTTTTCTTGGGATTGCCATGTGATGCCATTGCTATACCTCCTGAGATAACTCCGGTTAAGTGTTTGTTCGACCGATTTTCGCCGCGATCAGAGTATCGAGACAGACTCCAGCCGTAAACAGAAAAAACCGGTTTTTGCGTTGTCGTCCGCTGGAACCCTTCAGAGGGCCCCCAAATATCCGCTGGAAATCCCGTGGACACGGGGGTTATTGTGTCCTAAGGAGGATTCAGCGAAGCATGAGAAATTGCGGCAAAGGATTGGCGCTATGGCTCAGTCGGGACATTCGAGCGGTCCAACCACTTCGATCCACCAAGCGGTGTACATCATGACCTTCTCTGCAGTGGGGACAATATCCGTACCCATGAAACAGGCGAGCATGATAAGGAGTACGATATGAGGCTGGAATCGTGCAGTGTCAATGCGATCCCCAGTGATCGGTTCGGGCCGGGACGCTCGGCGGGGCGGTGGTTCTTGTGTCTGGCTGCGGCGGTCCTGTGGGCCTTACCGGTATCCGGCTATGGGCAGTTCTTTCGCGTCTACGAGTACAAGACCGCCGACGCCGGCGCCGTCGAGTTCAGCTACTGGACGACCCTGGTTACCGACTCCGACGAGGACCTGAGCTATTTTGGCGACACCTTGTCGCGCGAGGACCTCTGGGCCTATTCGCTGGAGGTCGAGTACGGCTTGTCCCACAAACTGACGGTGGGTTACTATGCCGATTTCCTGAATCCGGACGCCGGGGACTGCGAGCATATCCAGTCCAAATTCCATGTCCGTCCCGGCCTCAAGTTCTATGGCGACACGGGCGAGTTGTCCGACCCGAAGGGATCGAGCGACCAGAAGCACTACATCTTCCCCGTGATCGATCTATACTGTCCCCGGTATGCGGGCATGAAGTTCCACTGGAATTTCGGGGCGGGGTTCGGCCTGGGAGGACGGGCCGACGACGTTGTGGTCAAGAGCATCGCCACCTTCGAATTTCTGTTCTAGGCATGGCTGAGCCATCCGTCGAATGAGAGGGCCATCTCTTATGAAACGAACACGCCAAACGATTCTGATCCTGTTGGTTTGTGGCGGCACGTTCTTCGTGATCTACTCCATCAGCGCTGCGAGCGAGAAAAAGCCGGCGCACACGATGGACCATTGGGACGACCCCTACGATTGCGTTGGCTGTCACCGGGAGCGGTATGCCGACTGGTCCTCGTCGCAGATGTCACGTGCTTATACGGGTGACTTCTTCCAGGCCCAGTTCTTCCAGTACGTGGTGAAGGATGCGGCCCGTGATCCCGAGGTCAAAGACGCGGCGGCCGACTGTATCGGATGCCATTCGCCCTCCGCCTTCCTCTCGGACCTTCTCTTGCCCCCGAAATCCTCCCTGTTGGACAACTTCTGGGAGCCGGAATGGCCCTGGTTGGATTCCTACCGGGCGGTCGAGCAGGTCAAGAGCGCCCTGAAGCGCGATGAACTCGGTCGCCCTGCGGCGCTGGCCTATCGTAACCGGTTACCCCGGCCCAAACAGGGCGTCGATCGCGGGGGTCTTCTGCGATTTCTGTCACTCGACCCAGAGCTTCTCGGGTCGTGAGCCGTTCAATCACAACTATCGCGCCGACGCCGGTCCGGGCCGCAACACCAAGCGCGCGGATCTGCAATTCCCCTGGGCCCCATACCACAAGACGCAGGTTTCTGAGTTATTCGAGAGTGCGGACCTCTGTGGGATCTGCCACAACGAGCGGAACTCCTTTGGCCTCTGGGTCAAGGCGACGCAACACGAGTGGAGCGAAACGGATTACGCGAAGCGCGATATCGTCTGCCAATGGTGTCACATGCCCCCACGCCCGGGCAAACCGGCCAAGATGGGACGGGAACGCCCCTGGAACCACGCCCATTGGTTCGGGGGCGGGTTCACCGGTTTCGTCGAAGGAGCGGCCCGCATCAAGCTGCGCCTGGCCCAAGAGACCGTGGTCCCGGGGACAGCCGTGCCCCTGGAGGTCACGGTGGGCGATATTGCCACGGGCCATCTGTTCCCCACCGGTTCGACGGAAGAACGCGACGTCTGGCTACGCCTGGCGGTCTGCGACGAGCAGGGCCATGAACTGCAGCACATTCCTGTGCCGCCCAATCCGCAGGACCCGAACGATCGGTACTTCATCACCTCAAACGACCTGGAGGCTTATCCCAGTCACATTCGTTCCAGCGAGGTCCTGGCGCGAGACTCGCTGCCTGAGGGCGACCGCATCTATCAGGATGTGTTCCTGGACTCCAATGGCAAGGTTACGTTCGGACAATGGTACGCGGTGCGCATCATCGGCAACCGCCTCGAGCCCGGCGAGACGCGGGTCGAGAAGTATTCCTGGCAGATACCCCCTCACCTGGCCGGTCGGGACGTTCGGCTGAAAGCGACGCTGTGGTATCGGCGCATGGCCGATTCCCACGCGGCTATCCTGGGGATCGAGAAACGTCCGCACGTTCTTGTTTCTGAGGATGAGAAGCGGTGAAGATCGCGGTTCAGTGACGCGCCGCCGGGATGGGTGTGCCTATCGCTTGAAGCGCCACATATCGGCGCTCATCTTCTCGGCGTCCATCCACGCCACGTGCCAGTCGAGATAGAGGACATTGGCGCCGGTCTTGTGTCGGGCGCGGGCCACCCGGCGTCCCGTTGTGACGTCCTCACTGTCGGAGGTCGGCAGATGGCCCGGGTGCCAGATGTCACACCGGTTGATCCCGGGATCGGTTGCGGTCTTGACGATATAGCGCCAGGGACCGTCTTCGTTGTCGGTGAGGTACAGTGTCTCAGCCCGTCGGTCGCATTGCGTCAGTCGACTGGGCTTGAGGATTTCGTGGCCCGTCGTGTCGGTCCTGTCGTCGAAGTCCCACCCGTTAACAATGAAGCAGACGGTTTGCTCCTTGTCCGGATAGCTGGGACATCGGTAGATCTCCACGTTGCGGTAATCGTTGCCGATCGGCTTCTGCGCCAGGTAGGGCATGAAGAGAACGTACCACGCCACGTTGCCGGCGGCGCCTCGGGGCAAATACTGGTCGCAATCTTCGGCGTACAGATTCGCTCCCAGACCGACCTGACGCAGATTGTTGCGACAGATCACGTTCTTGCCCTGTTCGCGGGCCTTGTGCAGGACGGGGACGAGGATGGCCATGAGCAGGGAGATGATGGCGATGACCACCAGCAGTTCGATCAGAGTAAAGCCGCGGTGCCTGTGCATCATGGTGTCAGGGCCTCTCATGAAGACGCTTGTGGACCTGGTCCAGTATACCGGTTTCGCCACCGCCGCCCAAACGAAAACGCGGGCCCGCCGGGACCCGCGTCGGTGCCGAGAATGGTTTCGCCCGTCTGTCCGGCTAGCGGAGGATCAGGTCCTTGAGGGGACGCTTGGGGACGTGATGTACCCCTTGCTCGTCCCGCCAGTATTTGATGTCTCCTTCCGGGCCCACGTCCTCGATCGCCACCTCCTCACGAGGCTTGCCCAGAGCGATGACCAGTAGGATCTCATACCGTGTCGAGATATCCAGGGCCGCGCGAAGGTCATCCCTTTCGATCAGGCCGATCATACAGCCGGCCAGTCCCTTCTCTCTGGCGCCCAGGAGTATGCTCTGAGCGGCGATCCCGTGGTCGCAGCCGAACGTCCGGCTGATGCGCGTGTCGCCCAGAATGACGATATAGCCTGAGGGGCGTTCGCCTTCAGCCGGGCCGGGCCAGTCCTTCAGGTAGCCCGCCCAGAAGAGGTGAGGGAAGATGGCGGCGTTGGTCTCGGGTTCGCTCGAGAGGATATATTTGAGGGGCTGTTGGTTCGCCGCTGACGGAGAAAGCCGCGCCAAGTCGACGAGTCCTTCGAGCGTGGTTTGCTCAATGGCGACATCCTCGTGAAACCGGCGACAACTGCGATTGCTGGCGATAAGGTCTCGTATCATGTTTCGTTGCTCCGTAGGTTCAAGTCAGTTTCTCTTTCTGCGAATCTCGATGGCCAGGGCCTGGCCGTCCGAAAGCTCCAGGGGGTTGCCCAGTTCGATCCTGAGTCGTTGCCCGTCCAGGGCGTGCTCGCTGGCCAGCACTCGGGCGCCGGTTTTTACGGCAACATCGACGCGCTTCCAGCGCCGTGGGACAGAGAAGGCCAGCGTCTTCAGATTCATCCGGCCCCAGCGGAGGGTCAGTTCCTCGTGCTGCACACCGTTCTTTCTTTTCTGTGTGAAGAGTCCCCATCCCTCAGCGGCGGTGAAGGCGGCGCCGAAATCCTTCGGTGTCACGCGCGGTGCGAAGCCGAGATGTCCCTGGGGGCCATGGTATTCGAATCCGGACAGGGCGGTGTAGACCCCCCAACTGGCCATGGCGCGGGCGTAGTGGTCGCCGCACTCCACTTCGTTGAAGGGGTTGTGTTTGGCGGGGTGGTAGCGTTCATGGATGCCATAGCAAATCGCGAGGGCCTCGTCGACCATGCCTTCCCAGACCAGATGGCCGGCGACCTGATACTCGATGCCCGTCCAGATTTCGCTGCGGTACCGCACGCCCTGGGCCAGGTAGGGGCTCTTGGGCCAGGTGCAGGTGAACAGACCCGGTTCGCCGGGCCGGGCGAACCAGCGCTCCGGCTTGTACTTGGCGTTGTAGGGGCCCACATCCGGGGTCCAGTTGTATTTCCAGACGGACGCCAGGGCTTCTCGCACGTTGGTCTCAGGGTAGAGGTAGTCGAGTCCCAATTGATGGGCCCAGCCCTGGCCGAAGAGTTGATCGGACAGGCAGCCTGGGCCGTACTGGTATTTCGGATGTTCCTGGAGATCGACGAGTTGGATGAAGTACTCGCCGTCCCAGAGGCGCTCCATGGTCAGGTGCTTGCCACTGTCGGAGATCCGTCGGCAGCGCTGGGCGAATGGGGCGTCGCCCATCTCTCGGGCCATCTCCTCGCCGGCGCGAAGGGCGGCCAGGTACATCGAGCCTACGAACGTGTTAGGGCCCTCGAAATTGATGTCGAACGTGTTGTGCTGACTGTCCTCGATCAGGCCATCATCGTTGCCGTCCCGTCCGATGGAGAACTCCAATGCCTTCTTGATGCGGGGCCAGTTCCGTCTGAGGAACCGATCGTCGGCCGAGCAGAGATGCTCCCGGTACGCCTTCAGTATCGTGCCGTTCTGTCCGTCGGCGGCATAGGCGCGGTTGCTTCGGAATCCGACCAACCCGCTTTCGGGATCGAAACCTTCGCCAAAGTCTTGCATTTCGCGCACGCGGCGCTCCAGTTCGGGGAACAGGCGAGCCGGAGCGTGGGCGTAGTTCCACACGTGCGTGCAGGTCCCGGCGCAGCAGCCCACACCTTCCCAGGCCCAGAAACGCCCGTTGCCCCACCATTGGCAGGTCCCCGTCGCCAGATTGGAGACGGTCGAGTGGAGCCGGAACAGCAGCCAGCGGGGCAGCGTGCTGTCTTCGTAGAACGTGCGATGCCATTCTTTCGTTTCGCCGGCGAGTCGTTCGTGGTTGTCCAGGACATAGTGAGCAACGTCGGAGGCACTCTCGAAGCGGTTGGCGTACTCGCGGCCATTGGTGTGATTCGGGAAATGCCACGTCAGTGCGAAGACGAAGGTCCGTTTCGCACCGGGCTCGATCCTGTCGATCGGCGCGAGCACGATCCCCGCCTTGCGGCGTGACGCGGGATAGACCGCGTTGTCCTCGATGTGGAAGTCGATCCCATCGCTCAATGCGAGATCGCTCTCCATCGCAGGGAGCCGACGCAAGTGCTCAGGCACATTTCCCTTCTGGGCGCAAGCCAGAACGAGCGAGCCATAGTCAGGTCGCTTCTCCAGGGGCCCTGTCTGTTCCGAACGCGACGTGTCCGCCAACTCGATCTGATCGATGTTGATGTGTCCCCATGCGCCGCTGGCCTTGTCGACGATCTGGATTCGAGCCTGTTTGCCCTCGAACTCCTCGACGGACCAGAAGCGCCATTCGAGTTTCTCGCTGTTCTTGCCTGTCGCCGTTCGGACGGCCTTCCCATCGATGAGCAGATTGATACAGGTCTGGTCTGTCTGGTTTCCGCCCCCGATCTGGAAGTTGATGAACCGTCGCTCGATCGTCAAGGCCGGCGAGGTGAGCGTCCCCTGGGGACCATCACCCCCGAGGAACGTATTGACCAGGCCCTTGCCCGAGAAGCCGGCGACTTTCTGCTGATCGGCCAGCGTACCCTGTGCAGGAGACTGACCAAAGGCCTGGCCCGTGGTTTTCCAGAACCCGTAGTCGGCGCCTTCGAAGTCGGCCAGGACGATGGTTTCGCGCGGGGTATCAGCCCCTTCCGGAGTCGGGGCCTTCTCGGCGGTATGAATGATGACGGTGCGGCCCTTCTGCTCGACGATGCGGGTACGGCGCTTGGCCCGGATCGACTTGGCCGAATGCAGACACACCGCGTTCTCGAGCCAGCCCAGGACACTCGCGCTTATGGCTTTCTCCGAGGTGTTCTCCAGGGTGATGTGAAAGATCGTCGCCGGCAGGGCGGAGTCCTTCGCGTTGAGCGGAATGAAGGGCGAGAACGCCTCCATTTCCACCTTGATCGGCAGATCCCCGGCGCGGTACCGAACCAGGCCAATAGGATGCTCGCCGGCGAACTCGACCGTCCCGAAGTCTTTGTTCAGGGCGCGAACCGTCTGCTTGCCCTCGGCCTCGACGACCACGGCAAAGCCCGAGTCGACCGGCGAGTCGGGTCGATAGGTACGGTAGCACTCGGCGCCGTAGCCCGTGAAGACGTGCCGGTTGAATATCTGCCAGAGGCCCAGGGTCCCGTCGCCGCGCAGATACAGTTGCCCGGCGGCGATGCCCCCGACCGGCATCCCGATGGTCTCCAGTTCCTGGCCCATATAGACGGCCCGTTCGCCCCTCTCGTAGAGTCGCTGCATGTGTTCCGCCGAGAGGCCCTTGTCGGCCGGCACCAAGTGCTTGCCCATGCCTGTCTGGATACCCAGCAAGAGGGTACATGTCACTGCCAGCACGATCATCGATCTGCGTCCGTTCATCTCGTATCTCTCCCTAGCACAGCGTCGTCAAGATAGAAACAGTCCTATCGGCTAACGTTCCTCTGCAATGATCCCCAGTTCGATCCCGAGCAGCGTCGGCTCCAGGATGTGCAGATTGTTTAGGAGCGGCTCGGTGTATTTGATGTCTCCGTATTTCATGCCGCCAAAATGATGCTGCTCGCCCACGTGGTTGTTCCAGTCGACTCCTTCGGTCAGAAAGCCTGTGTCGGGCTGGTGGTGCTTGGCGATGGCGCGGAGAATGGTCAGTCCGTCCGATTTGTACTGCTCGTTGTTCGTGTCTTTGTAGGCCTCGAAATAGGCGGACGCGGCTTCGGCGTTTTCCCAGAGATAGGCCGTGTCCCAACTCTTCTCCATGTAGAGCAGCCCCTGGGTCTGTACGCCATTGCGGTCCTCGGCCATCTTGAACTGATCCAGCCCGGCCAGGCACTTCTCGTAGGCGAATTGTCGCGCTTTGTCATCGCCGAGAAGTCGGGCGGCGGCCCGCAGCGTGCGAAAGGCAACAGCATAGGCGACGCTCTCGTGCTCGTCATACGTGTCGTGATTGATACTCCCGAAGATGCCCCCGACTCGCATGACGACGCTGACCTTCTCGCGCACGGCCTGTCTGTAGTCGGCCAGACCGCGCTCGGTCAGTGCGGTCTGGAGTTGCACGATGAACAACCCATCGGCACTCTTCTCGAAGAGGATGTCCCCATCGCCATAGGCGTTCTGAGGGAAGTGCGCGCCCGATGGCTGGCACCGGCGTGGATACCAGCCATTGGATGTCGGTTTGACGTGACGGTCGAGCCACTGCGCCGTCTTGACCGCGACTTGGCGCGTCTTGGTCTTGCGGGGCTCGTCCAGGATGTCGCTGAAGAGCAACAGTTGGTAGGCGATGCGCGCCATCGAGCCCGGGCAGAACCAGTTGTTCTTGTGCTGGTAGTTGAGACAGAACTTGTCGGTGGTGGTCTCGCGGTAGCCCGTGATGAACCCGGTGTCGTGGTTGATGAAACCATCTTCCAGGACGTGGTCGAGCAGGGACAGGGCCTTTTTCTGCAGGGTCTCGTTCTTCTCGTGCAACGCGAAGGCGTAGAGTTCATAGGCGCCGCCGGCGGCGTTAGCGGCCCAGCCGGGACCTTCCAGATTGCCGAACTCGTGCCAGCCCATGATCTTGCCGTTCTTGTCGACGAAGCTGGACTTGCAGGCGAGATGTCCCTTGTACTTGACCAGCGTGCGTTCGGTCGTGAACCGAACCGAATCCCGCGCCGAATCGAGAAGCGTGTAGTTGGGGTCCTCGGGCAGGCAGAAGCCCGGGGCGGGGATGTCCTCCAGCTTGATGTAGTCCAGTCCGACCATGTAGCCCTTGACGGCCTTCTCGTTGGCGCCGACGATCTCGATTCCGAAGACGTGTCCGCCGCGGGTCAACTCGTGCACGCCCATATCCAGAACGCCCGTGGTGACTACACCATCGTTGTAGAGGTCGATCGGCCCGCCCAGCTTCTTGCCCTTCAGATAGAGCTGCACGATCCCGTAGTCGATGGCTTTGGTCAGTTGTATCTTGAGTCGCTGGGCGCCGGTTTTCGTCACGGGCAGGGCGATCTCCAGCTTGTCACCCGGCTTCGCGCCGGTCCACCAGAGGTGCGCCTCGTTGCTCCAATGAGATCCAAACCCATACATGTCCTGTGTTTGTGTGTTCCCGCCGGTCCGGGACAGGATCGGAAGCTGTTCGACTTCGAGTGCTCCCTTGATCTTGAAAACTTCGATGGGGTGCCAGTATCCTTTGCGTTCCGTGATCGGAGCGGGCCGGTACGGGTCGCTCTGCCCGGCGGCCTGGTACCAGTAGGTCGTCGCGGCGTACAACGTGGGGCGATCGTTCTTGTAGTACTTCTCGATCGCCGCTTCGAAGGACGTCTGGAAGGGGACATTGTCGGCGATATGCCACCGGTTGACCGAGATGTGTCCCCTGTTCTTCATGCTGATCGTCTGATTGTGATAGCAGTTCTGGAACAGTTCGGGATCGCACCAGGCGTAGCCGAAGTAGTCCTCTGAGCCCGTGCCGAACGTGGAGGGGAACGGCTCTCCATCGACGAAGAACTTCTCGTCGCCTTCTCCCCACCAGCCGCCCCGAGGGTTCCAGACGTGCAGCATGACGCCACAGAATCGGCCCCGACCCTCGGTTTTGAGCATCGTCCAATCGATCTTGCGACGCTCCGGGTCCTCGGGCAGAAAGGAGTCCCGATGCCACTTGGCGTGGAAGCGTCCGAACGAGTCGATGGGCCTTGTAAGGGGGGCGTGACTGATTGAAAAATGGATTGTCCGTGCGGCGTCCCCGTCGTTGGTTAGTTTGATCACGGCCTGGCTCTCGAACGGCATGTACCAGGTGCAGTAGAGACTGCGATCCGTCATTCCCATCGGTAGTGATCTGTATTCATTGATCCCCGGCGCCGTGCCGAAGAAGTCCCCCAGTGGGGTCCATACGCTGGGTTGCGCCTCGCCGTCCCAGTAAATGTGCAGGGCCAGTTCCCTGAGCGCATTCAAGCTGTCCGATGTGTCTGGGAGGTCCACATTGACTGCCATATTGGTGATGGCGTGCTTGCCGTCGAGTTGGAGGACAGTCACGGTCTCTCCCGGCCGAACGGTGACCTCTTTCTTGGTACGCTGCTGGCCTCGCCGGCGGACAAGGGAGCTTTGACTGCACTGGGTCAGCACCGTATTGGCGCGGTCCAGGGCACGCACCTGGGGTTCCGACAGTTCCCGTGTGAATGTGGGCAGGACCGTTCCTTCGGGATATGTCGTGTAGGTAAAATGATAGTATCGTCCCCAGTCGCCCTCGGCGGTGATCTTGCAGGACTTCTGGAATGGGATCGGAACGTAGCAGTTCTGGCCCCGCGCCGTTTCATGGACCAGGGCCGGATACGTGAACGGCTCGTTCTCCAGGTTGAAGTACCCGATAAAGGGCAGGTCAACCGCCGGGTCGTCGGCCCCGTCGAGATAGATCTTTACGTGTCCCTCTTTGGCCAGGGCCGACCAGATGCGCCAGATGACCCCCGGGCCCTCGATCTCGGCAAAGACCAGTTCGTCGCCTTCTTTGCGGATGATCCCGTCGCCGTCTCCGTTGGCGGCCCAGTCCTTGTATTGGCCTGAGGCGGCATCGTATTGGCTCCGCCTGTCCCAACTTGCCCATTGGGCGCACTTTTCGCCGGCTTCAGGCAGGGTCGCCAGATGCTCCATGTCCGTCAAGCGTTTGATCAGGTCCACGTAGGTGAGTTCCTGAGGTCCGCTGGCTCTGGCTGGGTGAGCTGCACCGACGGCCAGCAGGATGGCGGCGCTGATGGTCCAGGTTAGCGGGCCAGATGCGATTTGCAGACGTTGCCTCATTCCAAACCTCCTTGTTTCTCACGAGCGGCGTTCATTGATTCCAGGTCACCTACCGAGACCTCTTGGAGGCATGTATTCTAATAAGGAAGGCCCCTACGTGCCAACAGTTTCGATACAGTCGAAGGCTGTCGACACCCAGGAGCCTGGGCAAATCGAATGGGTTGTCTGATGACGAGTTACGCGGCGCTCACCGCCCGGCGCCGGCGAGTCCTCTAACGACGACCATACTTGACGGAGCATCCGTAGGGCGGCGTGGCCGACGTGCTGACCTTCTGGCCCGATGTCAACTGGGCCAGCGCCTGGTCCACATAGCCAATGCTCTGAACGTCTTCCTTGACCTTGCCCATCGGAGCGCTGTCGATGGCGCCGTTGTAAGCGATCATACCATCCTTGTTGATGATGATAATGTGAGGTGTTGTCCGGGCGCCGTAGGCGCGTCCCACCCGGCCCGCGCGATCATCGAGAATCGGGTAGGGTAATTTGTGCTTCTTGGCGAAGGCTACATTGGCCTCGGGCGTCGTGTTGTTCGTACTGTTGATCGCCAGCCAGACGACTTCCTTGCCTTTGTACTTCTTGGCCAGATTGACCATGGTAGGCTTGGTCTCGTAGTGATACTTGGAGAACGGGCACCCCATATTGAACCATTCCAGGACGACGACTCTTCCCTTGTACTGGCTCAGCGATGCGGTCCGGCCATCGAAGCTGTCGAGTTCGAATTCGGGCGCCCGCCGGCCTTGGCGTTGGGGCCGCTCCGGCCTCTGCGTACGATCGCGCAGGGCACGCTGTACGCGTTGCTGTCGCTCCCGCAACTGTTTCATCCTCTCCTGGAAGATTTCCTGGCGAGTGCTGATGAGTTTCTCGATTTTATCGGCCGTTTCGGTGGCTTCTTCCTTGAGGGCGGACGCGCGGATCGTCTTCAATTGGGCGATCAGTATTTCCTGGTGCCCTTTGAGTTCCGCGATTTCGCTACGGATTCTCTGGGCCAATTGCTGCTGCTCGGCATTCTGACGTCGGGGGGCCATCAGCTCACTGGGTCTGTCCGGACGCGGTCTTGCGGGGGGTTGCCCCAGAACCGTCGAGGTCAGCATGATGGCGGCCAGTACGATGGACAGAGCGATCGGTGTTTGTTTCATGACGTTATCCTCCCAATTGCAGAATTCCGTGTTCATTTCAGAGCTTCATCGGCCATTTCGACGATACCCTACTGAATTAGCGAAGTTAAATACTCAGCATTGCAATTGGTACTGTCGCAAAGAGGGGACAGTTCGTCCCCAGGGCGAAATAGAATGGGGGCTATGCCGACGGTCGTGGCAGCAAATCCGATGGATTCGCAGGTCTGGCGGCGGGGCGGCGCGTTGAGGATTCGCATTTCTCGCGGTCCGGCGCCCGGACCACGATTATCCGGACGCACTCAACGTCGTCTTGACCTCTCCGAGGAAGGCGGTGATTTCCGCAATCATTCTATCCGGATGGCCCAGATTGGCTTCGACCATGCCGACGATCCGCGAGCCGATGATGACGCCGTCGGCGCCGGCGTCGGCCACCGCGCGGGCGTGCTCCGGCTTGCTGATGCCGAATCCAACGCAGACCGGGACATCCGCCAGGCTTTTCAATTGAGTGACCAGGCCTTCAACCGATCCGGAAAGGGCATCGCGGCTGCCGGTGACGCCCAGCAGGGAGACCGTATAGATGAAACCGGTCGTTTGGGAGGCGATGCGTTTCATCCGTTCGGGAGTCGTGTTGGGGGTCACCATGAAGACGCTATCCAGGCCCGCCTCTCGGGCGGGGCCGAGCACCTCGTCCGCATCGTCAATGCTCATATCGGCCACGAGGACGCTGTTGACGCCGGCTGCGTGAAAGTCCTGGAAGAACTTGTCGATCCCATAGTGGCAGATCAGGTTGTAGTACATCAGCAGGCCGATCGGGATATCCTTGTGACGCTTGACCTCCTTGATGAAGTCGAGCGCCTTGTGGACGTTGATGCCCCCGGCCACGGCACGGATATCCGCCTTCTGAATGGTCGGGCCATCGGCGATCGGATCGGAGAAGGGAATCCCCAGTTCGAGGACATCCGCCCCGGCGTCGATGGCCGCTTTCACCAGCGCCAGACTCGTCTCGAAGTCCGGGTCGCCAATGACGAAGAATGGGATCAGGGCCGCTCGATTTTGCTCTTTCAGTTCTGCAAACACCGCGTTGTAGGTTCTCATGGTTTGGCGCCTTGTCAGAAGATCGGTTGTCAGTCCGCCAGGGGTCGATGCTGTTCGACGATGGAGACGTCCTTGTCGCCTCGACCTGAGAGGTTCACCATGACGACGGTTTCCGGGGCCAGTTGGCCCTTCAGACTGGCGACATAGCTCAGGGCGTGCGTGCTCTCCAGGGCGGGGATAATGCCCTCGATGCGCGTCAGGAGCCCAAACGTCTCCAGCACGTCCTCGTCCTCGGCGGCCACGTATTCGGCGCGTCCGGTGTCCTTGAGGAGGCAATGCTCGGGTCCGACCGCCGGGTAGTCCAGTCCCGCACTAATCGACTCGGTGTCGACGACTTGACCGTCCTCATCCTGCAGCAGGTAGGCCCGCGCCCCGTGCAGGATGCCCGGTTTGCCGGCCACGAGGCTGGCGGCGTGCTGGCCCGTAGAGATGCCCTTGCCGCCGGCCTCGACGCCGATGAGCTTGACGTCCTTGTCGTCGATGAAGTTGGCAAAGGCGCCGATCGCATTGCTGCCCCCGCCGATGCAGGCGACCACCATGTCGGGCAATCGACCCATCTGGTCAAGGAACTGCTGTCGTGCTTCGATGCTGATACAGCTCTGGAAGTGCCTGACGATTGTCGGATAGGGATGCGGCCCGGCCGCGGTGCCGAACAGGTAGAACGTGTCGGCCACGTGCGCCGTCCAGTAGCGCAGGGCGTCGTTGATGGCGTCCTTGAGCGTGCCGGTGCCCCCTTGGACGGGAATGACTTCGGCACCGCAGAGTTTCATCTTGTGGACGTTGACGCTCTGTCGCTCCACGTCGGTGACGCCCATGAAAATCTTCGTTTCCATGCCGAGCAGGGCCCCGATCATGGCGGTCGCCAGCCCGTGCTGGCCGGCCCCGGTCTCGGCGATCAGCTTGGTCTTGCCCATGTGCTTGGCGAGCAGACCTTGGCCGAGCGTGTTGTTGATCTTGTGAGCGCCGCCGTGCAGCAGGTCTTCACGTTTCAGGTAGACCTTGAATCCCACGTGTTCGCTGAATCGTTTCGCATGGTACAGGGGAGTGGGCCGGCCGGCATAGTAGGTCGAGAGCTCGGCCAGTTCAGCCACGAAGGCCTCGTCGTCACGGAGTCGGTCGAACGCCTCCTCCAACTCCTCCAGTACGCCGATGAGCACCTCGGGGACATAGTAGCCGCCGTAGTCGCCAAACCTGCCTTTGTGTTTCATCGCTTGGTGTCCTTTATGAAAGGAAATCAAGAATCAAAATGCAAGATGCAAAACTGCGGAATCGACGCCCAGCGTCGATGACTTCCTACATTTTGATATTTGATCTTTAAGTTTTTATTTTATGCTCAGGCTCTCAAGTGCCGCACGTTATCGAAAAGTTGTTTCATCTTCTGGTGGTCTTTCTTGCCCGGCTCCGATTCGATGCCGCTGCAGACGTCGATGCCGTAGACGCCGAGTTCCATGGCCGCGGCGGCGTTCTCCGGGTTGATTCCCCCGGCCAGGAAGATCCGCTTGCCGATATGGCCGATGATGTTCCAGTCGAAGGTCAAGCCGGTGCCGCCGTATTTCTGGGGATCGTACGCGTCCAGCAGGACGGCGTCCGTGTAGAAGTCGTTCGTCTTCTCGATATCCTCGGCGTCCTTGACCCGAATGGCCTTCATGGTCTTGGGGCTGTCGTAGGCCAGCCAGCGGCAGAACTCGGCATTCTCGTCCCCGTGCAACTGGATCCAGTCGAGTTGGCACTGGCTGGCGATCTGGCGGGTCTCGTCGAGCGTACTGTTGACAAAGACGCCGACCACGTCGATGAAGGCGGGAAGCCGGTTGATGATTTCGGCTGCGGTTTCCGGCGTGACGTATCTTGGGCTCTCTGGGAAGAAGTTGAATCCAAGCAAATCGGCGCCCATCTCCATGGCTGCTACGGCATCCTCGTAATTGGTAATTCCGCAGATTTTTATTTTAGGTATCAGCATGTTGTTCGTCCGATGATGAGCGCGAACTCATCCTTAGTTTGATATCTCGATTAGTGTTTCAAGGCAGTCCATGGCTTTTCCCTCGTCGATCGAACACTCCGCCAAGGGGAGGGCTTGTTCAAAGTTGGCGGCCAGGTCGGCGACGATGATGGCCGCCGCGGCGTTGAGGACCACAATGTCCCGGCGCGGTCCCTTCTCCTTGCCGCTCAGGATGTTGCGCACCAGGACGGCGTTGGCGATGGCGTCCCCGCTTCCGAGTTGGTCGATGGAGGCCCCTGCAAAGCCGAGTTGGGCCGGGTCGAGTTCCGTTGTGGTAATGGCGCCATTCCGCAGTTCGAGGATCGTCGTCTTCCCGAGCAGGCTGATTTCGTCCATGCCCTGTCCGTGAACGACCATCGCTCGTTTGACGCCCAGGAGCTTGAGGGTCTCGGCGATGCGGGGCAGCAATTCGGGGTCGGCCACGCCCATGACCTGGGCTTGGGCCCGCGCCGGATTGGCCAGTGGTCCGAGGATGTTGAACGCGGTCCGAAAGTCCAAGCTCTTTCGGATCGGCTGGACGAAGCGCATGGCCGGGTGGAACTTCGGCGCGAACATGAACCCGATGTGGGCCTGACGAATACACTCAGCCACGATCTCGGGGCCCGGTGCGATGTTGACGCCGAGTTCGTCGAGCACGTCGGCCGAGCCGCACTTGCTGGTGATGCCGCGATTGCCGTGTTTGGCGACGTACGCGCCGGCGCCGGCCGCCACGAATCCGGAGGCGGTCGAGATATTGAACGTCTTGACGATCGCGCCGCCGGTCCCGCAGGTGTCGACGAGATGATCGATGCCGGTCTCTACCGGCACCGCGTGGTCGCGCAGCGATCGGGCCAGGCCGGCGATCTCAGCCGCACTGGCCCGTTTCATGCGCATCATCGCCAAAAACGCGGCGATCTGCACCTCCGTGACTTCGCCCTGAAAAATAGTGTCCTGCAGGGCCTTGGCCTGATCGAAGGTAAGGTCTTTTCCGTCCAGCAGGATTTCCAGGTACTCTGTAATTGTCGCCATCTGTTAGCTCCCCACCGTCTGTCGTTTCGTTGACGCGATTTGAAGCATGTTTTCGATGATTCTCCCGCCGGCGGGAGTCAGAATGCTCTCGGGATGAAACTGCACGCCGAAGATGGGCAGCTCCCGATGCTGAACGCCCATAACGACGCCCTCAAACTCGGCGGTCGTCTCGAGGCAGTCAGGTAGTTTCTGGGCCATCAGGCTGTGGTAGCGTCCCGCCTGGAGCGGATTCTCAATGCCGGCGAACAGCCCCTTCTCATTGTGGCTGATGCGCGAAGGCTTGCCATGCATCGGCGCCGGGGCGTGCCCGATCGTGCCGCCGAAGTACTGCACGATGACCTGATGTCCCAGGCAGACGCCAAAGATGGGGACCTTGTCTTTGAAGTGGTCGATCGCCTGGAGTGACACGCCGGCGGTGTCCGGCTTGCCCGGGCCCGGCGAGATCACCACCAAGTCGGGAGCCAACTGCTCGGCAATGCTCTTCAGCGCGTCCAGGCTCGTGTCGGCCCGGTAGACCTTGGTCCGGCAGTTTCGCTTGCCGAAGTCGTCCACGAGGTTGTAAGTGAACGAATCGAAGTTGTCGATGAACAGCACTTTCTTTTCTGTCGTCTGCATGACGGTCTCCTTCGTGCGGGTGCGGCTCACGGCCGGGCCCGACGGAGATACGCTATCGTCGTCTTACCGCTACTGACCTCGAATCGCTTTCAGGCACGATCCAGCCTTGTGTTCGGTTTCTTCAAATTCGGTCTTGGGGACACTGTCGTGCACGATGCCGGCGCCGACGCGGATATAGGCCTTGTGGTCGCGCACCTGCAGGCTGCGGATGGTGATGCAGCTATCGAACTGGCCGTCGACGGTCAGGTACATCACCGCGCCGCCGTAATAGCCCCGTTTGTTCTTCTCCAGTTGCCGGATGATCTTCATCGCCTCGATCTTCGGCGCGCCGGTCAGGGTCCCCATGTTCATGGTCGCCAGGTACGCGCTCAAGGCGTCCTGGTCCGCGCTCAGCGTGCCCTTGACATTGCTGACGAGGTGCTGGACCGATTCGTATTTCTCCACGGTCAGCAGTTCGTTCACGAGCCGGCTGCCCGGCTCGGCCACCCGGGCGATGTCGTTCCGCGCCAGGTCCACGAGCATCATGTGTTCGGCCAACTCCTTGCGATCGAGCTTCAGTTCCGCCTCGTAGCGGAAGTCGGTATCGGGATCGATCTTGCCTTCAATCCGGCCCCTCGGTTTCGTGCCGGCGATCGGCCTGATCTCGACGTGCCGAGGTCCGGTCCCGCTGACGCGCAGATTCAATTCCGGGCTCGAACCCATCAGGACGGTGTCGGGCATGTGGAGATAAAACATGTAAGGAGACGGATTTAGCTTGCGCAGGCGTTGGTAGACGTCGAGCGGTTCATCGGGGCAGGGCTCGGCCAGGGTCCGGCTCAGGACGACCTGGAAGATGTCCCCGTCGATGATGTGTTCCTTGGCCGAGCGGACCATCTCTTCGTATTCGTCCTGGCTGGTATCCGTCGAAGCGGTCGGCAGGGGGGCGTCACACTGTTGTCCCTTGGGCGGCTCGAAGCGGGCCATGTTGAAGTAGTAATCGAACGTGTCGCGCGCCTCGGCCACCGCCGCCTCGCGGTCGCCATTGGTGACCATGCAGTTGACGACGACGTAGCCCTGGTTCTGCTCGTGATCCATCAGGAAAATGTTGTCGGCGAAATATAACTCGTAGTCCGGATTGCCCAGCACGTCCTGATTGCTGGGCGGAAGGTTCTCGAACTGATCGACGAAGTCGTAGCTCAGAGCTCCGAGCAGGCCGCACGTGACACGGAACGGCTTGCTCGCCAGGCGGAAGGCGAAAGCCACGGCCCGAAGCACGTCCATCTGATTGGTGCTGCGCAGGCGGGTCTGCTCGTCGACGGTGCCTTCGGTCTGCTTGATCCGGCCCGTAATGATCTCCGGCTGGAAATCCACCGACTCGCAGAAGCCAAAGCGCTCCTTGTTCTCAGCGAGATAGCCCAGCATGCGGTTGCCCGTCTTCGTGAGGGCCTTGATGGTGAACTCCGAACCTGTCCCCGTCAGGTACAGGGCGGGTCGAGCCGTCCCGAAACTCAGGGCGCTCGTGCCGGCCAGGTACTCACGCGACTCCAGCAGGCAACAATTGGCGGCCCGCCCATAGTCGGTCAGCTTGGAGAAGAAATCCAGGGGGTCGCCCATATCGATCCGCTTGACGATCGGAACGATCTGGCCGGGTTCGGCGCCATGTATGATCTGTCGATAGTCATCCATAGTCGGGCTCTCAGATACCGAGTTTCTACTCACCTCTGACGAAAAAACCACAAAAAAAACGCAGCCGGTTGTTTCCAACAGGCTGCGTCAAATACTATCTCTTCGCGGTTTTTCTACGGGAACTTACCGCTCGCCTGTCGGATTTTTGTCCGAAGGCCACCACCAATAGCTAAAGTTGTTGCGGTAGGTTTTCACCATAGTGCCTCTATTAGACTGGCTGTCGGCATTTCTGTCAAGCGAAATGAGCACAAATCTGAGCCTGTTTCTCATTTCTTTGTCCGGCCGTCTCTCTCATGGGTTGGCCGCATGCTACCACTGAGCTTCGATGTACGGCCCTATCGGACCTTCCGGCTTGGCCTTCGGACGCGATTTGATGATCGCCTCGGCGATGGGAATGTCGCTTTGGCGGGTGATCTTGACGTTGGAGGAATCGGCTTCGACGATCGAGACCTCGTGTCCCAGCGCCTCGACGAGGTAGGCGTCGTCGGTGACCACCGCCTTGTCGAGCTTGCTCAGGTTGGCGTAGGCCTCTCTCAGCAGGGCGGTGTCAAAGACCTGGGGCGTCTGGGCTTCAAAGAGGCCGGCCCGGTCCACCGTTCGGCTAACGGCGCCGTCCTTGACCTCCTTGAGCGTGGCGGTGACGGGGCAGGCCGGGATGGCGGCGCCGGTCTTGGCCGCCGTGGTGATGACCTGGTCGACGAGTTGGTCCGTCGCGCAGCATCGGCATGCGTCATGGACCGCCACCAGATCGATATCGTCCTTCAGTAGCTCCAGCGCGGTGCTGATTGTGTCGAATCGCTCGTTGCCCCCGAAGAACGTCTTGATGCCGAAGAACTCCAGGTTCGGGCCCCACTTGACGCTGACGATCTCCTCGTCTTCCTTGGAGATCCCCAGCAGAATCTGCTTGGTATCGTCGCGATTGTCGAACAGCTCGATGCTTCGGATGAAGACCGCCCGGCCAACGACATCGACGAACTGCTTCTTTCTCTTGCCCCCGAACCGACTGCCCGGCCCGGCGGCACAGATGATCGCTGCTACGTTTTTCGACACTTTCATCTCCTTGCTAGAAGTCAATGCCGCGTCTGGCATCGACGCCCCGATCAAAGGGGTGCTTGACTTTCTTCATCTCGGTAACGAGGTCGGCCAGCTCGATTAGCTCCGCGGTGGCCCCGCGGCCGGTCAAGACGATCTCTACCGCCGGGTCCCGCCGGTCGATCAGACCCTTGATATCCTCCAGCGCCGCCAGGTCGTGCGACAGGCAGAAGATGATTTCATCGAGGATCAGGACGTCGTAGAAGCGTTTTTCGGCCGTTTCCGTTAGTTTCTCCAGGACGTCGTGGATGGCGGCCTGGGTCCGTGTCACCGCCTGTTCGTCGCCGAACGAAGCGGCCATGTCCCAATCCTCCTCCAGCGCCTCGACGCGGATGCGCACGGCGCCCAACTGCAGGGCGAACCGCTCACCGACATCGAGAGAGGGGGGCTTTAGGAACTGATAGACCAGGACCTTGTTCCCCTGTCCGGCTGCCCGTAAGGCGAGCCCGAAGGCCGCCGTGGTCTTGCCCTTGCCCTCTCCGGTATAGATCTGTACCAAACCCTTTTCAAGCATGGTCGTATGATAAGGTCCGTCGAACGATCCTTGAAGCAAAAACCGTCCTGGCGGTCACTCCGCCGGTTTCTTGCGGCTCTCGTCGAGGGCTGCCGCTTCGGGGGGCAGGGCGGCCGGCGCTTGGACCGGCTCCTCGCTCGTAATTACGATCTCCGTGGAGTGGTCGGGGTAGGACAGAGAGAAGATCTTCTTGAACGCCAGCTTCGTCTTGTCACGCAACAGATCGAGGACATAGAACTCGTTGACGTTCTTCAGGGCGCTGTCCCGCGCCTCATCGTCCAGGGCGAGGACCTCATCAGAGCTGAAATCCTGGATAATATCGAACTTCCAGGGCACGTTCTCGGCCTTTTCCAGGGGCAGTTTGTAGAACTTGCGGTTGTAAATCTCGCAGCTCAGGATCTTGGGCGTGGGCAAAGAGATGCGAATGCGTTTCTCGGCATCGTCGATCGCATAATCGAGTTGGTCCAGATCGAATCCGACCTTGAGCTTGGCGGTATAGCGCAGCAGCCCTCGCTTCCAGCGGACGGTGATGAGACTGGTCTTCTTCTCCTTGATCTCGGCGACGCCTTCGGTGACGTACTCCAGGACCGCTAGTTCGGCGATCGCCTGGATGGACCGGATCAGCGACGTCGTGGCCTTGGTCTCTGTTTCGGACCGCCCCGACAGTTTCCTGCCCAGCAGGAAGGCCAGGATCGCCGCGGCGATAATGAGTGCGATGTTGAGAATGTCGTACATATAATGGGCCCTTTTCGCCGGTCCGGATGGCGTAGGGCGACAGCGTCCTCGGGTCGGGAGTCTCCTGGTCCATCCGGCGTAACTCGTGCCTGAGACAATAGTTAATATGGTAGTCGCCGTCAAAGCAAAAGTATTTCTCCCGGACGCCGCGTTCGGGGAAGTTTGCTTGTCTCTGGGCCGTGCCAGAGGGGGTCGAACTGCCCCATAAGTGCTGCGCCAGACAATATTTTGCTCACACAGCAGGGCCAGATCGCCGATAATTCAAGCATAGGGCCTGTTTTACGACTCGTTGCAAAAAGCGGGTGCTCGGATTACGATACGGTTTCGCAAACGCCCAGAGAACATCTAAAGGATGTCGGCAAAGTGACACAAGACAACAACCAGACGGAGCTGTCGGTGGTCGTCCCGCTGCTGGACGAGCAGGAGAACCTGCGTCCCCTGTACGATCAGATTACGGGGGCCCTGGACGGTCGCTATGAGTACGAGGTTCTCTTCATTGATGACGGCAGCACCGATGACAGTTTTGACATTCTGAAGGATTTTCATCGCTCGAATGCGAGAGTTCGGGTCGTGCGTTTCCGGCGAAATTTCGGACAGACGGCGGCGATGAGTGCCGGCTTTGCCCATGCCCGGGGACGGGTGATCATTGCAATGGATGCCGATTTGCAGAACGATCCGGCGGATATCCCCATGCTTCTGGCCAAGCTGGAGGAAGGTTACGACGTCGTTAGCGGTTGGCGCAAGAAGCGGCACGACAACGCCGTGACGAGGCTGTTGCCTTCCAGAATAGCCAACTGGCTGATATCGAAGATTACGGGCGTTCAGTTGCACGACTACGGCTGCACGCTCAAGGCCTATCGACGAGAGGTTCTGGCCGAGACGAAACTCTACGGCGAGATGCACCGCTTCATCCCGGCGCTGGCCAGTTGGAGCGGGGCTCGTATCGCCGAGTGCGTGGTCAATCACAGGCCGCGAACGGCCGGCGTGGCCAAGTACGGACTGGCCCGAACCTGGAAGGTCATTCTCGACCTGATTACCGTCAAGTTTCTCGGTTCCTTCTCGACCAAGCCGATTTATATTTTCGGTGGGCTTGGCGGTCTGACAGCCCTCTTTGCCTTTCTATTCGGTTTGCTGGTCATTGTGCAGAAGGTCCACTCGGGGACGGATATGAGCGGCAATCCGCTGTTGATCCTTACGGCCGTGCTGATGCTGGCGACCATTCAGTTCATCTTAATGGGCCTGCTGGCAGAGTTGCTGGTCCGCACGTACCACGAGTCGCAGAACCGACCGACCTATGTCGTCAAAGAGGTCCTGGAATCGCCGGGCCGCCAGGGAGAGAGTCAATGAGCACAGCCCCGAAACGGAAGAAACCCACCCATGGACGATCCGGCTCAAAGGACAAATCACCGCTTGTTCCGGATGATGGTGTCAAGAGACTGCTGTTGGTTCTGGGGCTGGTTCTGGTTCTGGCCGGGATTCCCTTTGCTTTGGGCAAGTACTTTGAGTTCAGCTCCCCCGGCGCCTTCGACAGCGGGTCCTACGTGTATTCAGCCAAGCACGTTCTCTCGGGGGCTCGCATCGGTTACGATGAGAAGCCCAGCGCTCAGGCCGGCACGCTGCTGTTTAACATGTTAGGCGTCGCGCTATGTGGCTTCGGGGAACGAGGCGCCGAACTGTTGCAGATGTTCGTGCAGGCGGTGGCCCTGGTCTTCATGTTTGTTACTATAAGACGCCTGTATGGCACCCTGGCCGGAGGGGTCAGTGTCACGATTGCATCGATTTATCTATCCGCTCCCCTGATCGCAAAGTATGGCAACGTCAAAGAGCAATTCATGATTGCCTTCATGATCGTAGGGATCTGCTGCTTTGTCTTCTACCAGCTCAAGGGAAAGTGGTGGTGGGCCGTGCTCTGTGGCGCCGCCCTGGTCTGGGGACCGATGTTCAAGCAGACGGGTCTTTCAGCCATCGCCGCGACGGGATTGTTCGTCCTCGCCCAGCCGATCCTCCACCACACGGGCTGGAAGAATGCGGGCCGGGACCTTCTGCTCCTGACCGCCGGCGCGGTGGCGGTGCTGGCCCCGATCGGCGTTTGGTACGCGAGCATGGACACGCCGCGGCACTATTGGCCCTATTCTTTCGTCTTCAAGCCTGTGTTGTCGGCTTTCACTTCGGATGCCGACGGCGTCGAGGCTGCTGTCTCTGAGGAGGTTGCCACGGATACGCCGGCCGAGCCGGAGAAGCCTGAACGCAGCCTTATACTCAGGCTGTTGCCCGGCTACGTCAGTGACAGTTGGGAGGCGCTGGGCCCGGAGGCGAGGACACAGGCGTTTAAGCGCGTGCTTCGCTACTATCGGCTGTTGATCCTGCCGATCCTCCTGGCGCTGGGAGCGCTGGTGGTGCGGCCGGTCGTGTTGTGGCGCCGCAAGGGCGCCAAACCGAAGGATGGGGCGCCCGACGATGCGGGGCGATTCGTTCTGCTCCTCGCGGTCTGGTGGTTCTTCGATATGGCCTTCGTCTGGATCAGCCCGCGCTCCTACGAGCAGTACTACCTGCCTCTGAACGCCTCGGCGGCTATGCTGGGCGGATACCTCGTGCACCTGTTCACGCTGCGCCTGCAGTCGGACCGTGACAAGACGCGCTGGATTGTCCTGGGCCTGCTCGGTCTGGTCCTGATGATGGCGCTGTCCTGGCACATCTTCTTTGGCATCGCCAAGAGTCCCCACTCTGGCACGGTCTACCGCAACGCGCGCACGCAACTGCCCGAGCGGCGGCGCGGCTACCGGCAGAAGTGGCAAGAGGTCTCGCGCTCGCAGACCTTCGCCTGGGAGCGGGCGGGCCAGTACGTCTTCGAGCATTCGGAACCGACGGACAAGATCTACGTCTGGGGCTGGGTCCCCGGCATCTATGTCAAAGCCCAGCGGTTCAGCGCTTCCCCGAAGGCGTTTGAGGGAACCATGAGTACGCTGCCCCCGGCGGAGTTGCAGAGGCGCGTACGCGAGATTCTGGAGGCGTTTGAGACCGAGGCGCCAGAGTTCATCGTGGATACGCAGAAGAACCACTTCCCGTGGGATCGCCCGCCATTGGAGCTCTGGCCTAACATAAGGACTGGGCCCCAGCTTCTTGATGCCCTGCCGACGGACAGGCAGCAGTTGTGGAATGTCGTTCTGCGGACCTTCGATGTCCAATCCACTGAATTGACGAGAGAGGGATTTCTCCGGGCGGACAAACCTGATGCGATTGCCAGGTTTGATACCGCGTTTGGTGCGCGTCTTCGTGAGAAGATCGAGCCGGACGAGGCCGCGCGGTACGAGGCGATGAAACCGTTTCGCGCGTATGTCATGGGCAACTATAAGGTCGTTAGCCAGTTCCCGCCGTTCGTTGTGTTCGGCCGCAAGTGAACCATGACAGGTGGAGGCGTTCGGCGGTGACGGACTTTACGGACGGACAACTCAAAGAGCAGCAGGCGATGTACGATACCGGCTGGCGCGGCGAGCTGGAACGGGGCAAGGAGCAGCGCGGCAACCTGCAGATCAATCTGGACTTCCTGGCTCGGATGGATCTGCTCAAGCCGGGTGACCGGATCCTGGAGATCGGTTGTGGGATCGGCACCGTCGTCCACACGCTGGGCGAGCAGGGCTACGACGCGATCGGTACCGACATCTCTCAGATCGCCATCGAGTATGGGCTGGACAAGTACGCGTCCATTCAGCTCCAGGTGCAGCCGGCTGAGGAGCTGGCGTTCGAGGATGCGGCGTTCGACGTCGTTCTCAGTTTCGATCTGTTCGAACACATCGCTCGGGTCGATCGGCATGTCAGCGAGGTCGCGCGTGTGCTCAAGGGCGAGGGGTACTACCTTTTCCAGACGCCCAACAAGTATAGCAACATAGTCTTCGAGACCCTGACGCACAAGTCGCTCAAGTGGCGTCGCGCCCATCCGTCGCTGCACACCGCCGGACAGATCCGACGCCGCCTGGCCCGGCACGGTTTCGAGACGCGCTTCGTCAAGATGGATCCGATGAACGACTTCACGCGCGCCAAGCTCAAGAAACTCGGACCCCTGGGCTCTCTGATCGGACACGTCAACTTCACGAAGCTGCCCCTGGGGCTGCAAACCAATCTCTATGTTGTCGCTCGGAAGGTAAGGTCGGGGTCGCTCTAGGTGCGTCACTCCGCGTGGGAACTATGAACGTACTGATGCTCAATTACGAATTCCCACCGATCGGCGGGGGAGGGGGCCAGGCCCATCGGTCCCTGTTGCGTCAGTACGCTCAGAGGGACGGCCTGGCGGTCGACGTTCTGACCTCGGCGCCGTCGCCCGGATTCGTCACGGAGGAATTCTCGAGCAACATCACGATCCACAAGGTGGGTCTGCACAAGAAGCGCCTGCATCACTGGCGCAAGGTCGAAGTACTCGAATGGCTGCACCGGGCCAAGGCACCCTATCGCCGACTGCTGCGCGAGAACCAGTACGATCTGGTGCACGCCTTCTTTGGCTTCCCGACCGGCTGGCTCTGCTGTCGCACCGCCGGGCGCTTGCCCTACGTGATTTCCTTGCGCGGCTCCGACGTGCCAGGGGGCAACGCACGGCTGCAACTCGAGTACAAGCTGCTCGGACCGCTCGTGTTCAAGCCCATCTGGAAACGCGCCGCGGCGCTGGTGGCCTGCAGCGAGGGGCTCAAGGCGCGGGCCCTACGATTCATGCCCACCGCCCAGATCGATGTGATCCCCAACGGCGTGGACCTCGAACGGTTTCATCCCGCAGCGGCGGCGCCAGGTAACGACGCGGACCAGTCCGGTTCCCGACCCTTGCGGCTGCTGACTGTGGGCCGGCTCTCGACGACCAAACGATTGTCCCTGCTGATCGAGGCGGTTGAGCGACTCCGCGAGGCAGGCAGTGACGTGTCGCTGACGATCGTTGGCGGCGGCGCGCTGGAAGGGGAGATTCGTCAGACGCTGGATCAAAAGGACCTGCGCCGCCTCGTGACGCTCAAGGGAAGGGTCCATGCTGAGGACATGCCCGAGATCTATCGCACGCACGACCTGTTGGTCAGCGCCAGCGCCCAGGAGGGGATGAGCAACGCCATGCTGGAGGCGATGGCTTCCGGCTTGCCCATTGTGACCACGCGATGCGAGGGTGTAGACGAACTGATTGCCGACAACGGTCTGGTGGTCGATGATCCTCAACCGGCGGCGCTGGCCAAGGCGATCGCGTCGCTCATCGGGGATCGACCGGTCCTGGACGCCATGTCCGGCGCGGCGCGCCGGCAGGTTGAGAAACTGACCTGGGACGCTGTAGCGCAGGCGTACCTGAAACTCTATGGGCGTGTGAAATGAAGATACGCGTCTTACATGTGATCGATCACCTGGGATTCGGCGGCGCGCCGCTGGTCGTCAAGGGTCTCGTCGAGGCGATGCCCACCGATCGCATCGAGAGCGTCGTCTGCGCCCTGCGTCCCAACCCGCGCTCCATCGCTATCGGGGCGAAGGTGGTGACGCTGGATTGCCATAAGTACAGTCTCGCCGCGATCCGGGCGGTGCCCCGTCTCTGCGAGGAGCACGGGGTCGACATCGTTCACGCCCATCTGCAGAAGGCGGTCATGGGTACCCTCTGGGCGACGCGGCCCGGGGGCTGTCCCCTGATCGTACACGAGCATGGCCCCATCTTTCGGGGCGGGACGGGGTGCATCTACCGCGCCTTTCTCAAGCGACTGGGCGGGCGCGCCCGGACCATCATCGCCAATTCGCAGGCCGCCGCGCGGGCCATGAAGCAGGTCCTGGGACGCGACGATGTCCCGGTGGTGGTCGTACCCAACTCGGTCGATCTGGACCGATTCGACCCGGCCCGCTACGAGCCAAGCGCCGTCCGGTCGCATCTCGGCCTGGGCGACGACGAGTTTGTGGTCGGATTCATCGGGCGACTCGATCGGGCCAAGGGCGCCGATCTCCTGATCGATGCGGCTGGGCGTCTGAAGGAGCAGGGCGAGCCCTGTCGCGTCCTTCTGTTCGGGCAGGGCGCCCAGCGGAAGACTCTGGAGCGACAGGTCCACAGCGCGGGCCTGGAGCAGAGTGTGACATTCGAGGGCCTGAGTGAGAATCCGGCGGAGGTCATGCGAGCCTTCGACGTCGCGGTGGTCCCGAGCCGACGGGAGGCGTTCGGGATCGCGGCGCTGGAGTTGATGCGTATGAAGGTTCCGGTTATCGTATCGTTGGTCGGCGGTCTGCCCGAGTTGGTTCAGCCGGGCAAGACGGGGGTGATTCTACCCGAACTGACCGGCGCCGCGATCGCGACAGCGATCCAAGCGCTCCGATCGGACCCGGGCCAGCGAGAGATGCTGGCGAGCGCGGCGTTTGACCACGCCGGGGCCTTCGATACGCAGGGACCGGTGGCGCAGATTGTCGGCATCTATGAAAAGATCATGTGTCCTCAAGAGGATCAGACCCATCATGCATGAGAGCGAACCGGTGACAAGCCAGAAGCCCGATGGAACGAATGTCTCTCGCTACGAGCGAAAGCACCGGGAGATCTTCAACTCGATCGAGCAGCAGCGACTCGGCCGCGCCCTTCAAACGGCGGTCGACGCTGTGCAGACCGACGCCGAGTCCGTCACGGCGCTGGATTACGGTTGTGGGTCAGGCAACCTGACGCGTCACCTGCTCGATCTGGGTCTGACCACCGTCTCGGCCGATGTCTCCGACGGGTTCCTCACGCTGGTCGAACAGAACTTCTCGGCCGGCGGTCGCTCCAGCACGCTCAAGCTCAACGGCAAAGACTTGGCCGGCGTGGCGGACGGCGCCTTCGATCTGGTGGCGACCTATTCGGTCCTGCACCATGTGCCGGACTACCTGGCGATCGTCGAGGAGATGTGCCGGGTGATCAAGCCGGGCGGTGTCGTCTACATCGATCATGAAGTCGTCGAGGAATACTATCAGAGACCCGCGCTGTATGCCGAGTTCCTCCAGAAGGCCCGCCCACGCGTGGATCTGAGGCGCATCGCGCGCCTGGTGCTGGATGTCAAAGGCTACATCCACATCCTGCGCCGACTGAGGAATCCGCGTTACCGGCGTGAGGGCGATATTCACGTCTGGCCCGACGACCATATCGAGTGGGACAAGATCGAGGGCATACTGGCCGCGAATGGCTTTGAGACGATCCTGAAACAGGAGTATCTCCTGTGCAAAGGGATCTACGATCCGCAGGTCTATGACGAGTACAAGGACCGCTGTGTCGATGAGCGCGTGCTGATTTTGCGGCGCAAGAAATCGTGAGATGACCGGTATGAATCTACAAGGATTCGATCATGACGAGTGAGGACAGGACGACCGAGACCTTCTTCGACCATTTGAGTCGGGCCGATCAGCCCACGGGGGTGGGCGCCGGCCTGGTCAAGCGCGCCGCCCGGCGTATCTGGGCGATCGCCAACGTGGCGCCGGAGAGCCGCATCCTGGAGATCGGGCCGGGTCGGGGGGACTTTGCCGACCTGTGCCTGGCTCAACAGATGGACTATCATGCCATCGAGCCTAACCCCCAACTGGCAGACGCCCTGCGCCAGCGCGGCGCGACGGTGACCTGTGACCGCGTTCCCCCGGTGCCCTCGGTCGAGGGGGAGTTCGACCTGGTGGTGATGATCAATGTGATGGAGCACATGAGTGGCATGGAGCAGGCGCTGCAGACGGCTGCTCAGGTGCGTGCGGTGCTCAAGCCCGGCGGCAGGTTCCTGATCCACTGCCCCGACTATCTCAGTTGGCGGAAGCATTTCTTCAACTGTGACTTCTCCCATAACTACGTAACGACTCGGCGTCGATTGAGTCAGCTCTTGACCAACGCGGGCTACGAGAGCACGCAGAGCTGTTACATGAGCGGCCCGTTCAGCGGTCCGGCCTGTCTCCTGCTCGCGGCGGTCGCGTCCCATATGCCCTTCGGCGCCCTGGAATCGCTCTGGCCAAACAACAAGCTCGTGAGTCGACTGTTCAAACTTCAACTGACTTTCTCCCGACGGGTCATCGTCGTGGGTCGCAACGCCATCTGATTCGGGTGATTCACGTCCCCCTCCCGGTGCCCAAATGGTTGACCGCAATAGACAAATCATCAAGTTCGCAGCTCGATTGCTGGTTGGCGTGGCGCTGTTGGTCTGGATCTTTAGCCGAGTGGACCTGGACCAATTCTGGGATACCGTCCAGACCGCTCAGTGGCGTTATCTCATTGGCGTGTGGGCGTTTACCGCAGTTTTCCTCTGGGTGCAGGCGATGGTTATGCAGCGCGTGCTCAAGAAACAGGGCTGTGATGTGAGCCTGACCGGCCTCTTCGGCGCCAGTTGCGCCACGGCTCTGTACAGTCTGGCGCTGCCGGGCATCCTCAGTACCGGCGTCAAGTGGTACATCCTCAAAAGACATACCGGCCGGGGCAGCCATGTCCTGAGCAGTATGCTGTACAACCAGGTCATGCTCTCGACAACCATGGCGGCCATTGGCCTGGTGGGGTTGGCTGTAACGAATCCGACACGCGTTTTGCTTCCAAACGCGGCGCGACAATGGGTGCTTCCCGCCGTCTGCGCTGCCGTTCTGGGGGGCATTGTCCTGATGCTGGTCCTGCTCCTGAACGGTCGGACCGGTGGGGCCATGAGTCGTTGTCTCGCCCTGCCGCTGAGGCTTCTGCCGCGGAGCTTGCGGGAGAAAGGCCAGGCAATACTGGCACAACTGGCTGTCTTTCAAACGGCCGGGCTACGGTTCCATCTGACCATTGTTGGCATTAATTTGGTCGATGGATTTCTGCTTGGCCTGCTGATCTACCTGTCGGCCGCCAAGGCGGCTAACGTCACAGTTGGACTGGGGGTGCTGGTTTGGCTTTGCGCGATCGTCTATGTGCTCGGCAAGCTGCCGATTTCCGTGGCCAATCTGGGGGTTAGAGAGGTGACCATGATTGGTTTCCTGAGCGCCTATGGTGTTGCTGAACCGGCGGCACTGCTCATGTCCATGGCGCTGTTCTCGGCCGTCCTGTTTATGGCGGCCCTGGGGGCCGTGTACCAGTTGTTCTGGGCGGTGAAAGGGCGACCTCCGGAAAATACTATTGTCTGAGACGGTCTTATATGGTATAAGGGCATTTGACTAGAGGCATTATGTTTTGGGACGTTCAGCGCAGTCGCAGCATTGGGAGGAGGACGCTGAGGTCGCAAAATCGGTAGGAGGCCCCGGTGCCATGGGTCGTGTCGGGCAGTTACAGAGGGGGTGTATTCGGCGGTCTATGCACGCCGGGACTGCGATGTTTCTGCCGTTATTTCTCATTCTTGAGCGTTCCCCAGCCGAATTCAAGGTAAGTAGGGACGTTCTACAGTCTCATCTTGGGCTTGGTGGATAGGGTTGTATACAACGGGTGACGTGGTGTCACATGAGCGTCAACGGCGTTGCGGCAAGGCTTTTGCTGAAGGAGGACTGGTATACTGGAGGAGAGCGACTTTCCCCGGAAGGTGGGGAGTAAGTTAACGCGAAACAAATGAGCGACACATATTACCTTAACCTTCGGATTCTAAATAGATATAGGAGTTGCCAATTTAACGTGCGTACGAAGCAGCACAATCCGTGATTCTTTTAAGGAATGGAGAAATGAAAAGAGCCAAGTGTTTTCTGTTGGTGCTTGTCTTAGCCCTCGCCGGCGTAGCTCAAGCACAAAGCGGCTACGTATTGCTGGATGAGGATTTCGAAGGGTTGGCCCTGGGTCCGAACGTGGATGAGGGGGTCGCCGGAGATGCCGTCTGGACGGACATCCCGCCGGCCGGTTGGATTAACGACGCCAGTGGTGTCCCCGGTGTGGACGATCCGGGCAACGACGGTGTCACCGAGTGGGCCGGATGGGGCTTCGCCGATAAGGATTGGTGGATAGAGACTGCCGGTGATCAAGATCGTTCGACATTTGACTTGGGAGAAGGCACTCTCGCCATCGCCGATCCGGATGAGTGGGATGACGCGGGGCATGCAGATTCGGCATCAGCGGGCTGGTACAAGGTCTTCCTCAGTACGGCTCCCATCGATCTGTCCACCACCAAGGCCGGCACCGTGCAACTCAAATTCGATTCGAGTTGGCGTCCGGAGTTTGATGGCGACTACCACCAGAGCGCCAAGGTGACAGTTTCCTTTGATGGAGGAGAGCCGGTCGAACTGATGCTTTGGTTGTCCGATTCGAGCAGTCCCAATTTCAAGGACTACGCCACCAACGAAACCATCACTCTCGACATCGACAATCCCGCCGGCGCCACGAGCATGGTGCTGACCTTCGGTCTGTTCGATGCCGGCAACGACTGGTGGTGGGCCATTGACAATCTTCTCATCACGGCCGATCGCAGCGCCATACAAGCCTACCGTCCCAGTCCCCAAAATGGCGCCGTGGAAGTGTCCGTCAAGACCGATCTGAGCTGGACGCCCGGAGAGTATGTGGGTGGATTGTCACCCAAGCACAAGATTATCCTCAGCGACGATCTGGCGGCGGTAGAGGATGGGACCGCGGTTATCGCCACTCAGGACGCCAACAGCCTCGATGCTACGGGACTTCTCGGTTTCAGCACCACCTACTATTGGCGCGTCGATGAGGCCAACAGCACCAGCGGTTGGGATGAAGGCTTCATCTGGAGTTTCACCACCGAGGCATTTGCCTACCCGATTGAAGGCGTCATCGCCACCAGCAACGCGACCTTCGAAGCGGACGCCGGCCCCGAGAACACGGTCAATGGTTCCGGCCTGAACGCGGACGATCAGCACTCGACACTGGCGTCGGACATGTTCCTGGGCGTTCCAGGGGATGATCCCGTCTACGTCATGTATGAATTCGACAAGGTTCACAAACTGCATGAGATGCTGGTCTGGAACTACAACGAGCAGTTTGAATTGGTGCTGGGCTTTGGGCTCAAATCAGTGACCGTTGAGTATTCCGAGAACGGTGAAGACTGGACGGTCCTGGGCGATGTCGAACTCAATCAGGCGACCGCCACGGCGACCTATGCGGCCAACACCGCCGTTGCGTTCGACGGAGTGCCGGCCAAGTTCGTCAAGCTTACCGTCAACAGCAGTTGGGGCTTCCTGCCTCAGCCTCAGTATGGTCTGAGCGAAGTTCGTTTCCTGTCTATTCCCGCCCAGGCGCGCGAGCCGCAACCGGGCGACGGTGCGGCGGGCGTGAGTGTCGCGACGATGCTGAGTTGGCGTGCCGGCCGAGAAGCGGTCTCGCACGAGGTGAACTTTGGCACCGACTCCGAGGCACTGCCCCTGGTCGATACGACTGGCGCGACCAGCTACGCGCCTGGGGCATTAGATATGGGTGCTACATACTACTGGAAGATCGACGAGGTCAACGAGGCCGAGGCGATCAGCACCTGGGCCGGCGCCGTCTGGAGCTTCTCTACGCAGGCGTTCCTGGTCGTTGACGACTTCGAGAGCTACACCGATGATCTCGAAGCGGGGGCCATCTTCCTGAGTTGGATCGATGGCTACGAGATGCCCGCCAACGGCTCGATGGTCGGCCATATCGAAGCGCCGTTCGCCGAGACAACGATCGTCAAGAGTGGCAGCCAGTCCATGCCGATGTTCTACGACAACAGCGGGACGTCGATATCCGAGGCCGAGCTGGCCCTGGCCCAGAACTGGACCACCAGCGGCGTCAAGAGCCTGGCGATCGCTTTTGCCGGTGCTGCAGGGAACACTGGACAGCTTTATGTCAAGATCAACGGCACCAAGGTGCTTTATGATGGCGACTCTGCCGACCTTGCCAGAGGTGCGTGGCAGGCGTGGAACATCGATCTGTCCACTGTCGGTGGCAACCTCAGCAATGTTACGAGTCTGGCGATTGGCGTCGAAGGCGCCGGTGCCTCGGGTGTCCTGTATGTCGATGACATTCGACTGTATTCGCAAGTGGCCGAGGCGATTGAGCCGATCGCTCCGGACGACGGCGATGCGGATCTGTTGGGTCTCTGGAAGCTTGACGACGGCAGCGGAACCACCGCGGCTGATTCCTCCGGCAACAACCACACGGGCGCTCTGATGAATGGGCCCCAGTGGGTTACGAACGGTGCCAACGGTGGCGCCCTGCAGATGGACGGGGCCGACGATTACGTCGTACTCGGTACGATCAGCTATGGTGACGCCAGCAATCCTGGTTTTACTGCGGCCCTGTGGGTCAAGACCGATGGCTGGAACGATGATGCCGCGATGCTCTCCAACAAGGATTGGAATAGCGGTAGCAATATCGGTTGGGCGATCGCCGGTGGCGGTGGAGACAATGGCAGCTGGCAGTGGAACTTCAGTGACGGGGATACTCGCGTCGACTTTGATCCGGCTGTCAGTCTTTCAGCTATTTCCGATGGTGGCTGGCATCACCTTTGTGTGACCCACGATCGTGCTGGTATGGCGAAATTCTACCATAACGGGCTGCTCATTGATGAAAGGGATATCTCGGCTGTCTCCGGCACCCTGGATTCGGGTCTTCCGACCGTTCTGGGAACCGACGGCGCCGAAGGGGCAGTCTGGGAGTACTGGTTCACTGGTGCCTTCGACGACGTGCGTCTTTATAATCGCGCACTGTCCAACGCCGAGGTGGCCGGTCTGGCCGGTCGTACGGCCCCGCTGTATGAGTCGTTCTAAGACCGTCCTTCGATGACGGCGAAACGGTGTATCTGAAGCCGCTTCGTCGCGATGTGAGTACAAAAAAGGGGCCTGTGTCATCACGACGCAGGCCCCTTGTTATTGGCGAGCACGGAGTGGGAGGCGACCGACTCGGGTCAGCCGTTCAGCACCCAACCCTTGCGGTACTTTTTGTAGATGTAGCGATCGGCCTCGGGACAGTTCGTGGCCTTGAGGTTCTTGGCGTCCCACTCGAGCTTCTGGCCCGTGCGGTAAGCGACCAGGGCCAGCATATTGTTCTCGATCAGGGCGCCGGAATAGTCGAAGTTGCACAGCGTCGGCTTGCCCGTCTTGCAGCCGACGATCCATTCCTGGTGGTGTCCCAGGGACGGGGGGATCAGGTCCTTGGTCTTGGGCGAATCGTAATGGGTCAGATCGCCCTTGGGCATGAGGATGCGGAACCCGTAGTCGCAGAGCAGATAGCCCTTGTCGCCGTGGAAGAGGACGCCCTTGAACAGTTCGTCCCGGTTGAAGACCTTCGAAGGCATGCCGGGCTTCTTGCCGCCGTCGTACCAGTTGACCGTTACGGTGGGCCGCCAGTCGTTGGCCGGGTGGGTCCACTTGGCCGTCAGCCATTGGGGGCACGTATCATTGTTCTGCGGCGTCCCCTGCGCCTCGCACGAGGTCGGTAGACGCAAATCGAGGGCCCAGCAGGCCATATCCATCATGTGACTGCCCATGTCGCCGATCTGTCCACTTCCGAAGTCCCAGAACCGGTTCCACTTCAGACAGCCGCCGACGTAGCCCGGGTTGTACGCGTGGTAGGGAGAGGGGCCGACCCAGAGGTCCCAGTTCAGATTCGCCGGGATCGGCTTGACCTCGGGCAGATAGCGGCCCCCTTCGGGCATCCGACTGCACCAGACGTGGGCCTTCTGCACGGTCCCGATCGCGCCGCCCCGGATCAGCTCCACCATGCGTCGGTAGTTGTCCGAGGCGTGGATCTGCGTGCCCATCTGCGTGGCGATCTTGCCCTTGTTCTTGAGGTACGTCTTGCGCACCATGTGGGCCTCCTCGACGGAGTTGGCCAGCGGCTTCTCGCAGTAAACGTGCTTGCCCCGGTTCATCGCCCAGACGTTCACAAAGGCGTGGGTGTGGTCCGTGGTCGAGCAGACGACCGCGTCGATGTCCTTCTGGTCGAGGCACTTGCGCCAGTCGGAGTAGGTCTTGGCTTTGGGGAATTCCTGGGCCGCCTTGGCGAGGTTCGTCTCGTTGAGGTCGCAGAGGGCGACGATATTCTCGCCCTTGACGCCGTTGAGATTGGCCCGGCCGCGACCGCCCACGCCGATCACGGCGATGTTCAGCTTGTCGCTGGGCGAGTTCCCCGCCCGGAGCGTGCCCGATTTGAGGATAGTGATCCCCGCCCCGAAGGCGGCGCTGGTCTTGAGGAATGTGCGGCGGTCAACCTGAGTGCTCATTAGGCAGTCTCCTTCGTTTGACAAGGTTCACGATCGACTGTGAGATCACGTCGTGCCCCGAACGTAGCGGAAAGACCGCCCGGATTCAAGAAGTTCTTGGCCGGGGGCGAGTTGGGAAGTGGCTGCCGGACTCGGAGGCGCCGATTGCTTGGCCTTGATCTTGGGACCGACGTGGAGCAGGAGGAGGAAGATGAGCCCCAGCGCGACGATCGTTCCGAGGGCCCACATCAGTTTCTCTCGCCGGGACATGGGCCGGGCCGCAGCGCAGCGCCCCCATGAGACCGATGCCCAGATCCGCTCGTAGGCGTAGTACATGACCATGCGCGTCGAGTGGTGATAGACCACGATCACGGTCGCGATCAACGCCGCCGACCGGCGGGAGGGCGGGATCAGTAGCAGGATGAGGTACGCGCCCACCCAGGTCCACACGACGCCGATGACGCGCCAGAGCAACGACTTGACCAGTGAGCGCCGCCGCAGTTCTTGTGGTCCATGGTGGGGCATCGTTCTCTCTGTCGATCTCCAGTCATACAGTCTTCGCCAGGCCGTCCGGCGACGCCGTCCTTGTGGACTGACTATAGTCGTGACAGGGCGACGCGTCAATCGTCGCGCTGCAGAAGAGGAGAGGGACCTGTGACGAAACGGTCCACAGGTCCCACAAAGATAAAACGGTCGTTTTGGGATACGGTTGGTCTATCCCTGTCTACCAACCGAAAATGTCGCCCAGAAGATCATCGAGCCAACTGCTCGTATCAAGTCTGGCGCCCACGGTCGCGCCGCCACCGATGGTGGTGTTCCTCAGCGCCGAAGCGGGCGGTTCGAGGACCATCATGGGCGCCGGCAACGGTGCTGGCGACCAGCAGAACGGTCCCGTCTCTGAAACGACCCACGCGCCGGAGGGGCCGGGGAAGTCGTCCCGATCTGTGGCGTCGTCGGCGTACAAGTGTACGTCGTAATTGAAGGTGACAGTCGCATAGGCCCCGGGCGTGTTGTACTCCGTGGTCACGAAATGGTCGTCCGCCTGGCCGAACTCCCAGCTGGGTGGTGTGCCGGGGGCGCCCGTCCGCCAGGCCCATCCCGTCATGCGCCCGTTGAAAACCTGCATGGGCAGGCCCTTGAGGATGGTCATCGGGACGCCGGGCAGCGGCTGCGTCATCACCGACGTGGGGGTGAAGAACGCGTCGACCTGGACGGGCCAGGCCAGGAAAGGCGAGCCCATCGTACGCGGCGCGCCCGGCGGCGTCCAGGGGAATTCGTGTTCCACCCGATCGGTGCCCATCGCCACCAGGGAGTCCTTCAGGGCGCTGACCTGATCGTAAGTGGCGAACTTCCAGTCGGTGATGAACCCGTAGGCCTTGTTATTGATTTGGGCGGTGATGTACCATTGCTGCTGAGCCCGGGTCATGCCGACCAGGTCGGTCAGGAACGGGTAGTAGTAGAGGTCGTTGGTGGCGTCGTAGACGACGCGGTCGCCGCCGTACCACTGATTCTCCACCCCGGCCAGAGCCGGGCCGCCGGCGGTGATGACCAGCAGCATACACCATAGAAAGGCGCGCATTTTCATCGTTTTCCTCCTTGAAAACCAATTGCCATCCCTGTCAGGCGGTCATCTCCGATCGGACCGCCACGCTATTCACGGCCGGTTGAAGGCGCAGACGTCCAGCGAGAAGTGCTTTCGAGAACCATCACCCTGCACATCCTATGCCTTCCCCCGCACCGATGCCCTTTGGGCTCCATCCAATAGTTGACCCGTTCATACCACATTGTCACCCGCTTGTCAAGGCAAAAACCGCGCCTGTAGGTCGTCCGTTCATCATCATTCGTAGCCCCCTCTCGTGGTTGCCCTTTCTGCGAATGGGCGTATCCCACGGCGGGGCGGTTGCAGTGGCATGAAATTAGGGCAGGCACGGGGAAGAAGCCCCTACGGGGGACATCGCATTGTTAGCGTGTGGGTTGCGATGGGAATCCGCGCCGACGCCCGCTTGGGGCGACATGGGGGTGTGTCGGTACGGAAACCTCTAACGGTTAGGCAAAGACCATCACTGTGGTCACCAGAGGGAAGCGGAGGATACTTACAGCGGCGCCGACCGCTCCCGCCTGGTCCTGTACCATCCAAGCCGTTGTCCGAGCCTGGACAAAGCACTGAAGTCTCGACATCTCCGCCTTACGCCGGACTGTGTCCCTTCCCGTGGAAGGGCGGGACGAGCGTGGGCGGGGAAGGGGGGATCGCCTAGGTGCGCCCCAGTGACTTCATGTACTTTTTGGATTTCCTAAGTCCCATTCGTGAAGCCTTTTTCTTGACGGCTTCCGTGGGACGCCCGAGGTTGGAGGCGACATCCGCCGTTGCACGGTTGGGGAAGAGTTTTCGGAGTTCCTTGACGTCGTCCTTCGACCACAATCCTTTGACAAGCTTCTTTCTTGCCATTTCGCGCCTCCCTTTAAATGTACCTGGCGACATTGCCAAGTAGGGACATGTGATTGTAAAGTATAGGTCCCGCCGGCGGTGCAAGCAAATAATTTATGTCCCAGGCAAAAAAAAGAACCGGAGTTTGCATTCGCCGGCGACTGTCACCTTCCCTACGGGACAGCGGGGCGACAGGTTCGGCTTTTTGTCGCGCTGCCTTCTGGATGCCGGGTGTCCGATGGAGGCGTCTGACGTGGAGTCGTGACGGCCCAGGAGGGGTCAGGCAAGGGCCTGCTGGGCGTTGGGGACGGTGCTCAGGGGCTTGACCTTGTAGGTCGCCTGCAGGATCGCGCCGTCTTCATCGATCAGGAAGGAGGAGCGAATGACCCCTTCGTAGGTCTTGCCGTACATGGATTTCTCGCCCCAGGCCCCGTAGGCCTGGGCTACTTCGTGGTCCGGATCGGATAGCAGTGGGAAGCCCAAATCGTACTGGTCATCGAATTTCTTCTGTTTGTCCGGTATGTCGGGACTTATTCCCACGGCGGTTACGCCCGCCTCGGCCAAGCTTTCCATGGCGTCCCGGACACTGCAAGCCTGCTTTGTGCACCCTGGGGTGTTCGCTTTGGGATAGAAGTATAGAAGCAGTTTCCTGCCCTTGAAATCGGCCAACGAGGTCTCGTTGCCCTCCTGATCCTTCAGAGAGAATGCGGGCGCTTTGTCTCCCATCTCAAGAAGTGCCATCATGGTCTCCTTTTTTGCCTCACCAGGATCGTTTGATGCCTTCGTTGTGAAAGGCGTCACTCTTGGGTAGGGATACGGTCGAAATCTCACCGGGTTCTCGCGAATCCGCAAACTCCGGCAAAAAATAAGGGTTTTCTTTGGTCTTAGGGTGATGCCCTGCTTGTTGGTCATTGCAGTGCGTGCTCGGATCAAGGTTGTCCAGTCAGGGGCGGGATGTTCTCGGACCTTCGATTTTTGTCTTCCCCTGCGGATGTACTTATCCTTGGGTATCCAAATGCCGATGAACCATAGAGATGCCGTGCAACCTGAACGGGAGGTCAACAACAATGGACAAGTGCAGATTCTTCGGGTCGATGGGGCAGAGTATGCGGAATCGCAGGAACAGACCGCCAAGCGTTTCTGTTGCGGCAGCCTGCTTCGGTCTCATCCTGGCGTTGGGGTGGGCCAGTAGTCTCAGTCCAGCGCAGACATCCATGGAGTTGACCCGGTGGAGGCAGTTCTCGTACGCCAAGGATGTCAAGCAGGTTGGCGGTCGGGTGGCCGTTCTCGATGCCGTCAATCGCCGGGGTTTCGTTGTACTGGGAGACGGTGAGTTTGCCCGGCTTTCCGGCTGGGTCGTCCATACCAGCGCGCCCGACGGGAAAGTGTATTACCAAGGCTTTCTCATGTATGACTTCAAGGACGGCTCCAGTATCCTTGCCAAGGTCGATGCTTCAGGCGAGCCGGGGGTCCGGCAAGTCGGGACGATCGTTTTCCTTTCGGGGACCGGACGTTTCAAAGGGATCACCGGACGCGGGACGATCTCCTCATGGATGCCCACGCAATGGGACATGTACACGGAAATCGACGCCAGCTACTCTGTTTCCAAGGACTGATTCGCCTACGCGGCCACTGTTTCCGGCGCGAAATGCGCCGCCCCCATCCCGTTTCATCTCCTGAAAATCTCCTTAAGGTCGACAAAAAAGCGGTTGCCTCAAAGCCTCTTTGTGGCACTTTCCCTATAGAGAAGAGTGCTACGATGGATGCTTCGAGGAACAATGCGAATATCAGCCGTTTCGATTCTGCTGGGCGAAGGGCTGTGTCGGTTTCCCAGTCTGTGGGCGTTCTGACCAAGGAGGATTGGATTCAGCTATACACAGGGCGAATTCTCTGCGCTTGGCTTCACCAGGAATCGCCGCTCGGCTTGGCCTGGGCATACGCAAATTGGATTCACAAGAGCCTCTCAGAACTCTACGAACAGCCCTTGACGAGGGCATTTATCGAGAAGACCTACTAGCTGCATGGCGCCCGATCGAGATGGGTGCGCCGTCTCGGCGGTGTGCTGATGAGTTGTGGTCGGAATGCTCCGAAACGGCCCGCCAAGCCATCCCTGGCGGGCGGAAAGGCTCAAAAAACTTCTCCCGATGTCTCTCTCAGGGCCGATAACAGTGGCATTCTCCAGGCGTGATTCCATGAGGGCCATTTCATTGCACAGTCCAGCGACTAGATGCTTGGCGGGGGGGTGTTAATTTAGATAAAATAGAGTGTTATTTCTAGTGGCATGTTGTGCGGCAACCGCTTCTGATTTGTCGGGGGGGTACGCTGGGAGGATGGTGGAAATGGTGTTTCTCAGACGATACAGCATTGTAGTCGTGACAATTGCGCTTGGCCTGACCAGCGTCGGATGCCAGTTGATTCCCGACCGAGGCCTGTCCTGCCCGGCCGAACAGTTGACGCGCCAGGGGCTCCGTGGCGAGCCGAGGATTCGGTTTGGATGCTATCCGACCTCCACACTCGGCACGTTCTTCCTCGGGGAGAAACTGGGCTCACATGGATACTATTTCAACCCATGGGAGAAGAACGGCATGGTCTATACCTGCCGCGCCGGTCATGTTGATATCATCCACCTGCGCATCGCCGCGGACTGGACGGCGTATCTCACCGGCAAATCCTACGAGACCCTGATGAAGAACGATGCGCATTTCTCGTTCGGACTGGCCGTCGACCGCTCGACGAGTCATATTCAGTTATCCTACCCGAGCGATTGGGCTGAGTTGCCGGAGGAGGAACGCGCTGTGATTGCCGAAGAGGTGGCCGAAGCGCTTGGGCCGTACCTAGCCTACACCATGACCACGTGGCACGAGATCCTCACGTGGTTTGGCTTCAAATGCGTGGGTCTGGCCACCGAGTTCCCATCCGCGTTTTCATGGGAGGATTCCTTCTCCAACCTTCTCGGCACCATTGTCGCCACCCGCGCCATGGAAGACACCGAACACGCTTACGATGAAGCGGTGATGCTGGCTCTGGACGAGGAGATGGAGCGGTTGGGGGTCCAGCCGGCCTGCGTGGCCAAACGCGCCAGCGAGCAGGTCAAGGGGGAGTGGTTCACCGGTTCGATCCTCTTTTTTGTCGATATCAAGCGACGCAATTTTGACATCGGACTGGACGATGGCATGGTCACGCCCACGGTCCTGCAGGGCGTGGGCGCCTGCGATGGTATTGAGCCCGTCTCGTATCCCGTGCCGACCCTGGATGTTCTGGAGAAGCACGGATTCTCGGTCAAGGTTGAGATCGAGCCGCACGAGTGGGAGAGGGACGCGATTCTGGCGGTCGCCTATCCCGACGCCGAGAACAGACGGAAGCGGATCGGCCCGGTCGTTCACCTGCCTCAAATCATGGACCACGTTAGGCAGGACGCCGCCGAACGATATGGCCGGGAGGTTGACGTCCACTACGTGCCTTCGCTTTATGGCGCTGCGTCGGACCATCCGTAGCAGACACCGCCCAGAGCCACCCGTTCTGTAGCGGCCTCGAATATCGAAGTGTCGCAGTTTCTCGGTAAGGAGGCCAATTCCCCGACCGGGATCGGGGGCTGTTCTCCTGTCTCTTGTGCGGCATTTCCCCTATCCGCCCATGCCTGCCCCCTCCAAAAGAATACGTACTTTCCACAGTTGACGTCCCCCTCCGCCAAACCGATAATGGTAAAAGGCGCGGACTTCCCAACGGCCGATCGCGGTTTCGGCCGGCGCCGTGCGGTTGGCTTCTTGTCGGGACATCCCAGGTTGCTGGTCTGAGAGAGGGACAACGTCATGCACACCCGAGCACATTGGCGAGCGTGGGGGCTGATCGCTCGCATGCTGTCTGATCCCATTTCCATCTCGAGGAGCATTCGTCGATACTGCCATTTGAAGGAGGACTGTCATGCGCGGACATATCATCCATTCGATCGGTCTCGTTCTATTGATGCTAGGCTCGGTGGCGCAATCGGCCGACGTTCGCTGGACTGGGTCCGGCGGGGACAATCTCTGGGACAATCCTGCCAACTGGGATGTCGGCAGGGTGCCGACCAGCGGTGATGAGGTCTACGTTGATGTCCCGGCGGCGCTGTCGCCGAACGGCCCGGTGATTCAGGAGGGGATGGAGGCGGAGGTCTCCGGCTTGTTGTGTGAAAAGGCCGGCGAGCCCACGATGACGATGACGGGCGGTACGCTTGACGTCGGGGCCTGGATATGGTGGGGCGACGGCGCAGACTCCCATGGCACCCTCTACCTGAGCGGCGGCACCATCACCACGGGCTCAGAATTCGAACTGGGCTGGGGCGGTGGTGAAGGCACGATCTTCATGACCGGCGGTACGATCAACGCTAAGGAACTTGTGGTGCCGACCGGCAGCGCTCGGGCCGGGCAACTGTACCTTCACGGCGGTGTCGTCAATGTGGGCAGCGATGGCCTGGAGATGACGGATACCGGCTTGATCGATATCGGCGAAGGTACGCTGACCCTGGAGGACGACCAGCGCGAACTGATCGATGAGTTCATCGGTTCGGGGCTGATCACGGCCTATGGTGGAGCGGGATTATTTGAAATAGACTATGACCAGCGGAACGTCGGCATGACGACGGTGACGGCGGTGTCCCCTGTCACGGAGAAGGCGTATGGACCGGACGCGCCTGCTGATGGGGAGGCAGAGGTCTATCGCGACGCCGCCTTGGTCTGGGTTCCTGGGATATATGCCGACAAGCACGATATCTACCTCGGCACCGTGTTCGAGGATGTCAACAATGCGACGCGCGCCAATCCGCTCGGCGTGCTCGTTAGTCAGGGACAGGATGCCAAAGAATATGACCCCGTCGGGCATTTGGAGTTGGGACAGACCTACTACTGGCGCATCGATGAAGTCAATGGGGCGCCCGATTACACGATCTTCAAAGGTAATGTATGGAGTTTTAGCACTGAGGCGTTCGTCTATCCCGTCAAGAACATCATCGCTACGAGCAACACTACCTCCGAACCTGACGCCGGGCCCGAGAAGAGCATCGACGGGTCGGGACTCAACGCTTCCGACGAGCATTCAGCGGAGGCGTTCGATATGTGGCTGGGCAGCCCCGATGGTGACGAGTCGGCCTGGATCCAATACGAGTTCGACCGTGTCTATCAATTGCATGAGATGCATGTTTGGAACTACAACGTCTCGTTTGAACTGATCCTTGGTTTCGGGCTCAAGGATGTGACCATTACGTACTCCGTCGATGGCGCCGAATGGATGGTTCTGGATGATGTGGAGTTCGCGCGGGGCCTCGCCCAATCGAGTTACGCTTGCAACACGACCGTCGCTCTCGGTGGGGTGGCGGCGAGATATGTCAGGTTCAATATTGGCAGCCGTTGGGGTACGATGGCTGAGTCTCAGTATGGCCTCAGTGAAGTGCGTTTCCTATACATCCCGGCCCACGCCAGGGCGCCCATGCCGGCCTCCGGAGAAGGTGGCGTGTATCCGCCTGTCGTTCTGGCCTGGCGCGCCGGACGTGAGGCCGCTGCGCACGAGGTCTATTTCAGCGGTGATAGCCAGGCGGTACTGGATGGTGCGGCTCTGATCGACACCGTCGAGGAGAACCGCTACGATCTTGGTTCGCTCGACCTCCAGTTGGGAGAGACTTACTACTGGAAGGTCAACGAAGTCAACGAGGCGGAAGCCGTTGCCTCCTGGGAGGGAGATCTCTGGGATTTCGAGATCAGTGAGTTCCTCGTCGCGGATGATTTCGAAAGTTATACGAACGACGAAGGCAGCCGCATCTACGAGAGCTGGACAGACGGCTGGGACACGGACGACAACGGTTCCCTGGTCGGCTACGACTCGGCGCCCTTCGCAGAGAGAATGGTTGTCCATAGTGGCAAGCAGTCCATGCCGTTTTTCTATAACAACACCGGTGGGATGACCCATTCTGAGGCTGAACGTGTCTTTGCACCAGCGCAGGATTGGACGCGCGCCGGGGCCAAGACCCTGCGATTATACTTCTATGGCGACCCGGGCAATGTGCCCGGGCAGATGTATGTCAAGATCAATGGCGCCAGGGCTGATTACGATGGGGATGCGCAGATGATGGCCGATCCATCGTGGACTCTTTGGGTTGTTGATCTTTCCTCTGTTGGTGTCGATCTGGAGCATATCGCGAGTCTGAGTCTTGGTGTCGATGGCGCCGGCTCGGGGGTCCTGCTCCTAGACGATATTCGGTTGTATGGCCAAGCCTCTGAATAGATCGAGGTGTGTGCTTAAATATCTGTCATAGCGACAGTTAAGACGTTGTTCTTTGGTGCCGTTCCGGTGGCGGACGGGCAGATTGCGCGCTGAACATTGTTGATCTGAGCGGGCCCGTCTGCTAGAATACGTCCAGTGAGGTTTTTCTGTCAGGTGCGAGTTTCCGAGCCTGGCGGAAGGGCGGATACCCAACGCGGGCCCTCTGTGAGGATGGATGAAGAATGTTCAGATCAGCGAGGTTTCTGTTTCCTTTCGGGTTTTTGGCGTTGCTCCTTTCGGTTCCCCTGCCGGGGCAGGCGGCTCTGATCATCAATGAAGTCGCCGCCTCCAATAGCAGTACGATCCAGGATCCCCAGGGCGAGTATGACGATTGGATCGAGTTGCACAACCTTGGCGGTGGACCCGTTGACGTAGGCGGTCTGTATCTCACCGACGATCCGGAGGCCCTCACCAAGTGGCGCATTCCGACCGGCGATGCCGACTTGACCACGATTGCTCCCGGGGGCTATCTGCTTGTTTGGGCTGACAACGATACCGCCGACGCCGGCCTCCACGCCAACTTCAAACTCAATGCCGACGGTGACTGGCTCGTCCTCGTCGATGCCGACGGGAGCACGGTGTTGGATTCGGTCGAGTTCGGCGAGCAGGCCGAAGGTGTCTCCTATGGTCGCGATCCGGACACGCCTGACCAGTGGCGCCTTTTCGGCGCGCCGACACCGGGAGAGGAGAATGCCGCCACCTACCTCGGTCTGGTCGCTGATACGAAGTTCAGCCATGACCGAGGTTTCTATGAAGCGCCTTTCTACGTGACGCTTGGCACGGCAACGGAAGGGGCGAGTTTGTACTATACCGTCGATGGCAGTGGACCTTTTAGCGCTGTTCGAAACGAGCCGGCGGGCAGACTCTACAGCGGGCCCATATTTATTACGACGACGACCTGTCTGCGCGTCATGGCTTTCAAACCGGGTTGGAAGCCGAGCGATGTTGACACCCATACCTATGTCTTCCTGGACAGCGTGATCCAACAGCCCGCTCGTCCTTATGGTTGGCCGACCGATTGGGGACACACCAACACGGGTGACTACGAGATGGACCCGGAGGTGGTCAACGATCCGCTCTACAGCGAAACGATTAAGGACGACATGCGCGCCGTGGCGACCCTGTCGCTGGTGACGAGTCGAGACAACTGGTTCGGCGCCAACGGCAAGGGCATCTATCCCCAGGGCCAGTTGAGCGAGCGGCCCGTGTCGGTCGAGATGATCACCACCGACGGAGGCGGCGGATTCCAGCTCAACGGCGCCGTGATGATTGTCGGAGGCAGTAGTCCCAGCCGCTGGAAGATGGACAAGCTTTCCATGCGGCTGAAGTTTCAGGCCGCCTACGGGCCCACCAAGCTGAGATATCCCGTCTTCGGAGACGACGCGACCGACGAGTTCGATACGCTCGTTGTCGACGCGCGTATGAACAACAGTTGGGCCTACGGCGGCGGCGTCGGGGTCAGTCGACCCGGCATGGGGCAGCGCGATCTCGCCCAGTACACGCGAGATCAGTTCGTCGCCGATATCCAGACCGCCATGGGTGGTTGCGCGCCGCGCGGTCGCCACGTCCACCTCTATCTCAACGGTCTCTATTGGGGTCTCTACTGGCTCCATGAACGGCCTGACGAGCATTTCGCGGCCGCCTACCTGGGCGGCGAAGCGGAGGATTACGATGTCCTCAAGCACAATTCCGGCAGCGCTGTCAGTGGCTCGACGGCCGACTACCGCGACATGATCGCGATGGCCGGCGTGGGCCAGTATGGACAGATTCAGGAGCACCTGGACGTGTCCGGGTTCATGGACTATCTGTTGGCGAATTACTACGTGGGCAATACCGACTGGGCCCATCAAAATTGGTACGCCTCACGCAGCCGTGTCGATCTGAACGGTTTGTGGCGCTATCACAGTTGGGACGCCGAGCACAGCATGGAAGGGCTCAATGACAACGTCACGGGCAGGAATAACAATGGAGGGCCGACGGGCATCCACCATCGCTTGGCGAGCAACGCAGAATACAAGATGCTCTTCGCCGATCGTGTCCACCGACACTTCTTCAATGATGGTTTTCTCACGCCGCGAGGAGCGACCGCTCTCTACCAGATTCGGCTCGCCGAGGTCGACCGCGCCGTCGTGGGCGAATCGGCACGCTGGGGAGACAACCATCGCTCCACCCCCTATACTCGGGATGTGGAATGGGTGACTGAACGAGACTGGCTCCTGGGGACTTACCTCGCCCAGCGTACGCAGATCGTGTTCAACCAGATCAAGTCGCGCGGGTGGTATCCGAGCGTTAGCGCCCCGGCCTTTCGTGTGAGCGGAGCGCCGCAACACGGCGGTCAGATCGCCCAAAGCGACGCGGTTTCGATGGACGCGGGTATTGGGGACGTCTGGTACACGCTGGACGGAAGCGATCCGCGCGTGCCGGGCAGCACGGCCGAACCGGGTGATGAATTCGTTCTGATCTCCGAGGAGGCGCCGAAGAAGGTCCTGGTTCCCGAGGGATCCATCGATGACGGGTGGCGCGGTGGGCAGGACTTCGATGATAGCGCTTGGGTGGGTGGTGCTGGTGGCGTCGGCTACGAGTGCAGCACGGGCTACGAGCAGTTTTTCGATATCGACGTGCAGGATCAGATGCACGGTCGCAATGCCAGTTGCTACATTCGTATTCCCTTTGACGTGGCTGCTGAGGATCTGCGGGCCGCCGGGGGCCTGGCGCTTAGGGTCCGTTATGACGACGGTTTCGTTGCCTACCTCAACGGTGTTGAGGTTCAGCGAGTCCAGTTCAACGGAACCCCTTCGTGGAATTCGTCGGCATCCGGGAACCACTCCGATCTCGATGCTATCGATTTTGAGGCCTTCTACATCTCCGAGCACATCGAGCAGTTGCATCTGGGTCGGAACATCCTGGCGATTCACGGGCTGAATGCGGGTGCGACGAGTTCCGACTTCCTGATTTCGGTGGAGTTGATTGGCGCCAAGGGAGGCGGCGCCGGCGCACCGGGCGGCGTATCGCCCTTCGCCGTTCCCTATGTGGGGCCGGTGACATTGGATGTGAGCACCGTGGTCAAGGCCAGGACGCTTAGCGGC